>OJHE01000113.1_pt1 | contig 42425 bp, 37 predicted proteins | sample 1595221 | NCBI WGS metagenome assembly OJHE01 (sample SAMN05416831, study PRJEB24817) | seawater metagenome | isolation source: Sea water | place: Canada:Atlantic | collected 2013-07 | reverse complement strand
GATCTACACACTGCATATCGTCGGCAGCGTCAGATGTGTATAAGAGACAGGACCTCTACCGCACCTATCGCGCCGAACTGGTCCGCTTCGCCCGGATCCGCATCCGCCATGCGGCCGACGCCGAAGACCTGGTCCAGGACGCCTTCCTGGCGGCGGCCCGGGCCTATCCGGACCGGCCGGCCGCCGAGCTCAAACCGCTCCTCTTCACCATGGTCCGCAATCTCTCGATCAATTATCTCAAATCCGGCGACACGCAGCGCCGGCGCAGATCCGACGAGATCGGCGAAGCCGAAGATCGTCTGGCCTGCCCGAAGACCCCAAATCCGGAGACGCAGATGTCCGATGCCCAGAGCCTGGACCGGGTCGAGGCCGCGCTCGCCGCCATGCCGGCCCGCCGGCGCGACGCGCTCCGGCTGCACCGGTTCGAGGGCCTGTCCTACAAGCAGATTGCCGCACGTCTTCAGGTCTCCCCAGGCACGGTGAAAACTGATATCGCCATGGCGGTGGCGGAGATTGCCGAAACACTTGCCCGCATGGCGCGGGCAGGGGGCTGATCCCGCCGGGGACAGATATGGTGCAGGACCGTTTTTCCGATTTCGACCGGCGCGAGGCCGCCGCCCGCTGGCATGCCGAATTGCAGGATCCGGATATTGATGAGCGAATCTGGCAGGCCTTTCGGGCCTGGGAGGCAGATCCTGCCAATGCCGCCGCCTATCAGGAGATCGAGGCGGCGCTGGACCTGCTCGACCAGTCCTCGCTGGCAGACAGCCCCTCCACTTCGTCCCGGCGCCCCCGGATGCCGCGGCTCCTTCTGGCGGGCGCAGCCCTGGCGGTCGTGCTGGTGGCGGCGCTGCTCGCCGTGACCGCAGCCAGCCCGGTGCGCGAGCTCAGGCCGGTAATGCATGTCACGGAGATTGGCGAACGCGCCGATTTCACCCTGGCCGATGGCAGCCGGATCCATCTCAACACGGACACAGAGATCGAGATCCTCTTTTCCCCGCAGGCGCGGCGCCTGCACCTGGTGTCCGGCCAGGCCCTGTTCGAGGTCGCGCCGGGGCCGCGCCCCTTCATGGTCGAGGCGGGGGACACCGAGACAATTGCGCATGGCACCATATTCGACATTTATCGCCGGGAAGAGGGGGTCCGGATTGCCCTGCGCGAGGGCGCCGTCTCGGTGAGCCAGAACCATACGGCCCCGATCCTTCTCCATCCCGGCCAGCAGGCCCTGGCCCGGCCCGGCCAGCCGCCCCAGGTGACCGGGATCGATCCGGCCCGGATCGGCCAGTGGCAGTCCGGCACGCTCGCATTCGACAATGTCACCCTGGCCGAAGCCGTCGCCGAAATGAACCGGTATGCGACGACCCGGATCGTGATCGCCGACCCGGCGCTCGCCGCCGAGCGCATCAGCGGGGTGTTTCCGGCTGGCGAGCAGGATGCCTTCGCCGAGGCGCTGGCCCTCTATCTGCCCCTGACAGCGGAGAACCGGGCGGACCGGATCGTGCTGATACGGGCCGACGCCCGGACCGACTGACCTGTCGGGTCAAGACATGGGAATTGTGCCCGATGTCTCATTATGGGCGTAACCTTGCCAAATGGCGCATTCTGCGCTATAGGATGACCGGAAAGGAGTCCGATCATGAGCCTGCATTTGGTGACCAAGCATGAAGCCCCGGAAGGCCGGACGGACATTACCGATGCCGAAGGCGCCGCCATGGCGCGCGCCGTCGTCACTCTGTTCCGGCTCTGGGGGCTGACCGAAGCGGAAGCCTGCATCTTGCTGGGCGGCCTGTCGCGGCGCACCTATGCGCGCTGGAAGGAGGGCGAGATCGGCCGGCTGTCGATTGACCAGAAGACAAGGCTGTCGGTCCTGATGGGCATTCACAAGGCGCTCAAACTTCTCTTCACCGAGCCGGCCCGGGTGCAGGATTGGGTCAAGAAGCCCAACCAGGATTTTGGCGGCCAGCGCGCGCTGGATGTCATGCTGGGCGGCTATCTCACGGACCTGTTCCGGGTCCGGGCCTATCTGGACGCGGCGCGCGGATGAGGGGCGATCCCCCGCAAAGCCAGGTCGACTGGCCCGAAGCGCGCCGGATCATTTCTTCGCGCTATCCGCCGGTTGATCTGTTCGAGGATATTGCCGACCCGCGTGACTGGGAGCTGATTGCCTCGGCCGAAGCCAAGACCAATCCAAGACTGGCCGACCATGTCGGCCAGCTCGACCTCGTCCCGCCGGAGCGGCGGGTCTCCGGGCCGGGCGCCAGTCCGGTCATGGCGCCTTTTGTCCATGTCAGCCCGGACCGGCCGGGCCGGTTCCATGACGGGACCTTCGGCGCCTATTATACCGCGCGCCAATTCGAGACGGCCGTGGCTGAAACCGCCTATCACAAGGGGCGCTTCTACCGGGCCACCGCAGAAGCTCCTGGCTGGTTCTCGCAGATGCGCGAACTAGTCGGGGCGGTCACCGCCCGGCTGCATGATCTGCGCGGCCAGGCCGCCTTCGCGCCCTGTCTCGCGCCGGAAGAGTATAGCCAGTCCCAGCGCCTGGCCCGGGATCTTCGCGCGGCAGGCTCGGACGGGCTGGTCTATCCAAGCGTCCGGGATGCAGGGGGCGAATGCGTCGCCGCCTTCTGGCCGGATGTCGTCGCACTGCCGGTCCAGGGCCGCCACCTGGCCTATCATTTTGACGGACAGCGGATTGATCTGGTCCGGGATGAAAGCGGCGGGGATATCTGGCGGCTGGACTGACTGACACGTTGAGGGGACGTCGCCGCTCGCCCGGATGGCACGCCAAGTCGCCCCGATCGGGTTTGTCGTCGTGATATTCGGGACAGCTCAGCCATTTTTGCCGCTCGGTACCGGCATGCGGTGCGCGGCGGCCGCCGCTCTGAGGGTCGAGATCGGGGTCTTGTGCGTGTCGTCCGAGGTGCCAGGGGGCAAGCCGGATCCGGCAACAAAGCTGAGAGATGAGGCAGGGTTCCGGATCCGGCGCCTTCGCGCTCAAGATACAGTGCGGATGGGCGTCAGGATGTTGGAAGCGCTCGCCTCCTGATTGGGGATGAAAGACATCCTGCCCGCGCGGGTTTTTCCTTATATTCAAAACAGGCTAGGTTGCTGGCAGCGCCCTGAACAGGGCCGGTGTCGTGCCTGCAATAGGGGGGATAAAATATGAGATTCGGGTTGTCAGTCCCATTTCGGACACTCCTCAATCTTGAATCCGAGGTGGTTGGCGTTCACAGGAAGGATGCTGAGATCGCTCTGAGGCAGGCCTTCGAGCCGATCGGCGATCTGGAAGCCGTCGCCTCATTGCAGATTTTTGCAGGAAATGCGTCGGGCAAATTGAAGACCCTGTCTGATGATGCCTTGCCCTGGTTCTCAAGGCCGATTGCCGCAATGGCCCTCTCCGACAGCTGGCTCGAAGAACAGGGCGCGCGCAAATCAGGGGATGAACCAGATAGATCCGGCTCGGCCGGACGGGGCATAGCGGTAAGCCAGGCGCGGGTCGAGATTTATGACAATACACTCGCCATACTGAGCCTGATTGGCGACATTGATGTTGATGCTATTCCGCCAGACTGGACGGCCGATACGTTCGAGCGATATCTGTCCGAATTCGCAGAAGGCCTTGTTGCCCCGCTCAACAATCTTCTGGTCATGCCAGCCATCACCCGCCTGGAAGCCCGCAAGGTCGACTGGCCCCACAAGCTCTATCTCATGCGACCGCGCCAGAAATACCAGATATTCTTTGATCTGAATGATCACGATTTTCCCAGATGGGACGAATCTCGTTCTGCTTTCTTCTGGGCTCATCGAATCTACCAGCTGGATGAGGACCAGCGGTCGGAGTCAGATCCGACCACCTTGTTGCGGCTGAACGAAATCCGAACCTATGGGCTTCACGGCAAGGATGGTTCGATGGTCTATACCGGGTCCAGTATTGTTCGCGACGAGGCCGACCTCGATGCGTTCCTGAAGGCGTCCTCTTTGGCGCAGTATTTCTATTGCATACTTGATGTTCTGAATGACAATCAGAACTCGGTCTATCGGGCCCTGTCGGCCGCATCGACTCGGCGCGAGGTCGAACGCCTTATCCCCCGGTTTCACCGGATGGAGAATTTTGTCGACTATGTCTTCAATGAAGCGCGAGATGCTGAAATATCTCTACAGGGGCCGCGGCGACGATACTTTGAAACGCTGTTCAAGACGTTTGGGATGGACCATCTGGCCGATACGCTGAGGTCGAGGGACCAGTTGGTACGCTCGAGACTGGATCGCAAATCGTTTCAGGTCGCCAAAACGGACCGACGGCTCCTGCAATTTGCCCTGTTTGTCCTCGGTGCCACGCAAGTTTTCAATTTCGTGCTCGATATATTCGGTTATGTGAAGCGTCCGGAGCCGGGACAGGTGCCGGGCCTGGTCGATTTGTTTGGCTGGCTCGACATCAATCTGACCTTCAATGCCATCATCCTTCTCGTCATCCTGGGAGCGCTGTATGCCTCATTCCGACGAAATTAGCCTTCTGGCCGAACTGATCTCGGATATCCGCTCAGGCCGTGTGCTGGCTGAGCTTTCCGAGGCCCGGGCTCATATTGCCGAGCAGTACCAGGCCTTCGAGGATATCATGGCGGCAGACGCGCCGCCGCATATTTACGGGGTCAACACATTGCCCGGGCATCGGGAGGGCGAGCCCATGCCAGCCGATTTCGCTTCGTCCTATCAGAGAAACCTGATACATAATCATTGTCTTACGCAAACGGAGTTTGTGGATGGGGAGACGGCCCATTTCATTCATCTGGCCAAGTGTTTGACCATATCGGCCGGTGGCGCGTTGATCTCCCCCGACCTCTACCAGATACTGCTTGACCTGTCCGCAGATCCCGACTTTGCGCCGCAGATCCCGGCCGGGGCCTCCTATTCATCGGGCGATGTCATTCCGGCCGCCTATTGGGCGCGGTCCGTGCTTGCTGCCCGTCCGGATTATGACTTGAAGCCGGGCGAGGGGATGGCCCTGATCAATGGTGCCTTCGTCCATATCGGAACGGCGCTGGCCGGGTTTTCACGTCTTGAAAAGGCCTGGACGACCTATCTGGACACGACGCGGCAATTTCTCAGACATGTGCCAGCCAATGATGCTTTCCTCACCCATGCCTCACACCCCCGGGTTGAGGCCGCACTGCGCTTTATTACAGAGACGAGCGGGTATCCCGCTCCGGGCGATCTTCAGCCCCCCGTTTCCGTCCGTGCTATTCCCCAGACCCTGTCTGCCTTTCATACATCCATTGCCGGATTTGCTCGCGAACTGCTCGCCAGTCTGAGCCAGCCAAGCTCCAATCCGCGTATCGGCAAAACCGGGCAGGGAGATGTGCGTATCCTCCCGAGTGGTTCTTTTGTGGCGCCCTCGCTTTCACTCGCGACAGGGCAGGTGATCGATAGTGTTCTCATGCTCGGCTGGACCCTGGTTCGACGGATGGAGTATTTTCTCAGCGGCCAGGTTGAGGGCGTTGCCCGCGATGGCACCGGGCCGAACGATCCAATCGGCCTGATTCAATGGCCGAAACTGGCAGCGGCGAATCTCGAGCATATGCGGATGCTGCACAGTCGCCGTGTTTTCGCATCAGGCGGTGCAACTTCCTATGGCGTCGAAGATTTCTGGACATATGGCATGATCGTGGCCCAACAACTCTCAGGCTGTCTCGACACGCTGATGGACATTCTGGAATTGGAGCAAACAATTCAAAGAGAGGTGCGGGAGGAGACATCGAGCCGAACTGCCAAGACAGCTGAATCACGCGCGGCAGGATTTCTCTATTCCGGATAGGCGTCGATTGAGGTCAGCCATCGGGTGGGAGTGATGAGACGACCGGTCGAAATTTACGCACTATCTGATACCTGCATCAGGTCTACTATTCTGACAAATCCTGGCGGGCGTTTTGCCTTGATTGGTAAATCTTCCGGAAGAGACATGCGGGTGTCGATGAAAGAGCCCATTCTACCCGGTCTATAAGATGGAGTCGGGTTAAGGCTTCAATGTGTGTTGGGCGATTGGGAGAAGGGTATCGGCGTACCTGGACTTGAGACGGCGCAGGCTCATGGCTGTCGGCGAACAAAGGAGTCTCAGCGCAGGCCGTTCCAGCGCGCTGGGGCCCGACCCATCTGATCCGTGGATTAATTATACCCTCTCTTCGGCCGAGCTTGTTGTCCTTGGTAACGGGCTGCATGGGGCAGGCCGGAGACGACCGGAGGGGATCCGTGACAATTACCAGAACACTGGGCCAGGGGGCGGCCGTGGGCTTGCTTGTCGGCCTGTTGGCCGGAACGCAGCCAACCAGCGCACAGGAGACGGATGCGTCCTTGTCCGTACCCATACAGATCGAGGCCGGCCCGCTGAGCGCCGCGCTGAGGGAGTTCGCCGCGCAAGCGGGCACACCGGTCCTGTTCTCGGAGCAGCTGACCGCGGGATACAGAGCTGACACGCTCACCGGAATGCTCAGACCGGAGGACGCGCTGGCGCAACTCCTGTCGCATACAGAGCTTGAAGCCATGTCCGGACCCGGGGGCGTGTTTGTGATCCGCCGGAAGAAGAGGGAGGAAAAGCCCGCCCGGATCCCGGAGGCGGCGCCCGCGCGGGAGCCGTCCAGTCCTGCTTCAGAGGCCGGAGCGGCTGCCCCTGAAACCGAAATGGCCGACCGGCTGATCGCAGACACGATCCTTGTCACCGGCACGAGCCTGCGCGGCCTCGCCCCGGAAACCTCGCCCCTGCAGGTCTATGACCATGACGATATCCTGGGGAGCGGGGTCACCACGATCGACCAGTTCATCCGGGCCTTGCCGCAGAATTTCGGAGGCGGCTCCAGTGAGTTCACCTCGGTCGGCCTGCCCAATGATGCCAATTCCCGGGCCAACAACACCTATGGGGCGAGTGCCAATCTGCGCGGGCTCGGCTCGCGTGGCACGCTGGTCCTGCTGAATGGCAGCCGGCTTGCGCCGACCTCGGAGATTGGCGATTTCGTCGACCTGTCCCTGATCCCGGTCTCGGCGCTGGACCGGGTGGAAGTCCTGACCGACGGAGCCTCGTCGATCTATGGCGGGGATGCCGTGGCCGGGGTGATCAATTTCATCCTGCGTGATGATTTCGACGGCGCCGAAACCGCGCTGCGCTATGGACAGGTCACGTCCGGCGAGATGCAGGAGATCCGCGCCAGCCAGACGCTGGGGCGGAGTTGGTCGGGGGGCAATCTGCTCGCCACATATGAATATTTCGATCGCGGCAATCTGACCCTGGCCGACCGGCCGGAGATCGGCCTGTTCGACGGGGCGAGCGACGCGTTTGATCTGCCGGATCCGGCCCTGTTCGATCTCCTGCCGGAGCAGCGCCGGGACAGTCTGGTGCTGGCTGGCCGGCAGGATGTGACCGCGCAGCTCAGCCTGGATGCCACGCTGCTCTATTCCGACCGGTCGACGCATCGCTCGCAATTCGGGCGCAATGGAACGGTGGAGCATTCCGGCAGCGGATCGGAGGGCCTGACCCTGGCTCTCGGGGCGGACCAGGACCTGCCGGGCGGCTGGCTGGCCTCGCTGGAGGCGAGCTATAGCCAAGTGCGCAATGAGGAGCGTCGCCGCGAAGTCTACCGCGTGGATGATTTGCCCTTTTCAGACAGCCGGATCGAGACCGATTCCGATGTCTGGGGGGTGGATGCCCGGATCAGCGGCGATCTGATCCAGCTGCCAGCCGGGCCGCTCAAGGCGGCGCTGGGCGCGCAAATCCGGCAGGAATCCTTTGCCAATGAAATCCTCGGGGACCGGATCAGTGCGGAAGGCGAGCGGGACGTGGCGGCCCTGTTCGGCGAAGTCCAGATTCCGCTCGTCGGGGAAGGCAATGCGCGGCCCGGTCTGCAGCGGCTCGAACTCAACCTGTCCGGCCGTCTGGATGAGTATTCCGATTTCGGCAGCAGCGCCAATCCCAAACTCGGCCTGCTCTGGTCGCCGGTCGGCGGGCTCAATCTGCGCGGCTCCTACAGCACCTCCTTTGCGCCGCCCGCACTTGGCCGGGCCTTTTCGGTCAGCCGGACGGGCCAGATCCTGCCCTATCAGTTCATCCTCGACCTGTTCGGACTCGAGGCGCCCGATCCGGGCCTGGCCGACATGGATTACATGCAGATACTCGGCACGCAGGCGGACCTGGACCCGGAGACGTCCCGGACGTTCACCCTGGGCTTTGATGCCGCCCTCCGGCGCGGCCCTCATGCCTGGCGGGCCAGTGGATCCTGGTATGATATCGAATTCGAGGACCGGTTGGGCACGACGCCGGTCCCGAATGGATTGCTGGATTTTCATGCGCCGAATATCGCCTGGGAAGACCCGTCTGCCTTCCCGGAGGGCAGCGTGATCTTCTATCCGACCGCGCAGGAGATCGAGGCTCTGGTCGCGACCTTTCAGCGCCCGATCGGCGTGCTGATGGATGCGAGCCTGGATCGGGTGGGCATCATCAACAATGTCAATGTCGTGCGCAATCTCGCCCGGACCGAGACGCGCGGAATTGATCTCCAGCTGGACTATGAGACGCAGACAGAGTGGGGTGAGTTCTCCGCCGGCCTCAATCTCAACCATATTCTGGACTTCACCCAGCAGGCGGCCGCTTCCACACCGGCGGTTCCGGCGATCGACACCTATCTCAATCCGGTCGACTTCAAAGTGCGTGGGCAGTTCGGCTGGTCGCGGGACGGGCTCAGCGCCAATCTCTTCCTCAATCATAGTGATGCCTATCAGACCGACGGGACCGAGGCAGCGGTGCCCATAGAAGCCTGGACCACGGCCGATCTCAGCCTGACCCAGGAGGTCCGCTTCGGGGAGGCGGCCTGGCTTCGCGCCGCCCGGCTCAGCCTGTCGGTCATCAATCTGTTCGACGAAGCGCCCCCGCAAACCCCGTCTGACGGGGTCTATGGCCTGGCGGGATACGATCCGACAAATGCGTCCCCCCTGAACCGGTTTGTCGCGATCGAGATTCGCTCATCCTTCTAGCCAGGCCGGGGGCCGGGCCCGGACGGTCCCGGCCCCCATCTCCTTCCCAACTCCATCGGGTGCCCTGATGTCGTCTCTGTTTCGCAGTCTTGCCCTGTTCGCGGCGCTCTGGAGCCTTGCCAGCCTTGCCCTGGCAGATCCCCCCGGTCGCAGGCTGGCGCTAGAGGATCTGATGAAGCTGGAAGGCATCGGCCGCGCCCTGCCGGACCCGTCCGGACGCTGGATCCTGTTCGAGCGGATCCGCCCTTATGAGTCCTATCCCGATTACGGGTTCGGCATGTATGCCTTCCGCAAGAGTGGCCATGAAATCTGGCGGCTGGATGTGCGGTCGGAGGCGCCGCCGGAGCGGCTGCCGGGATTCGATCCGGACGCGCATACCTATTTGCAGGGCCTGTCGCCGGATGGAAGGATCCTGGTCCTGATCGAATGCCGGGAGGGATCCACCCGGCTGGTCCTGTATGATCTGGCGACCGGGACCAGTTTTCGCCCGGACAGGGTGCCGGCCCTGTCCCGGCTCGGGATTCATGAACCGGTCTGGATCTCGGACCATGACCTCGTCTATGCGGCGCTGCCAGAGAGCGCCCAACCGCCCGACACAAGCATCCGCATGGCCACGGGAAGGGCCCGTATCGCCCTCTGGGAAGCGGCCTGGCGCGGCGATACAGTGACGGCGAGGGAGGTGCGCAATGATCTGGCCGGGCAGGCCGTGGCGGGGGAGCTGGTCCGGCTGGACGTTCGATCCGGCCAGGTCCGCCATCTCGCAGACGGCCTGCATGCGGATCTCTCCCTGTCGCCAGATGGAAGCCATCTGGCGGCGCTGGCCATGATCCGGGATCGGCGGCGGGCAGAGCGCGACCGGGCCAGACTGGACGCCGTGCATCATGAGCTGCGTCTGATCGATCTGGCGACGGAAGACATCCATGCGCCGGCGCCGGGACTCGATGTGTCTCCGGGCAGCCTGGCCTGGGCGGCGGAGGGTCGGAAGCTGGCCCTGTTCGCGGTCCCGGAAGGCGCGCCCTGGTCGCGCGGCACGCATCAGGTCCTGGATCTGGGCCGTGACCGGCTGAGACCCTATCCGCATCCGGGGCTCGACCTGGTCTCGGAACGCGAGCGGAGCCTGTTGCAACGGCCGGAACGGGCCCTCCTGCTGGACGCCGGGCTCGCCGTCCTTGCCCGGCCCGCAGCGGATCCGGAAGCCGGGGAGTCGCATTTCACCTATCGGGATATTGCCGAGGCCGGCCTGGCCCGGCCGGACTGGTATCTGATTTCGCCGGGCCAGCCCCATCGGAATTTGACCGAGGGGCTGGAGGCGGTGTCCCCCATTCCGCTGGATGCCGGCGCCTCGCATCTTGTCGTCCAGACCGGGGACGGGATCTACCGCATCGACCCGTCCGGGCGACAGGCGAGACTGACCCCGGATGGATATTCGGACATCAAGGTGCACTGGCCGTCCAGCATGATGGCCGCCCCCGGCATCCTGCGCGCCGCATTCGGCACAGAGAGCCTGATCGAGGCCCGAACGGGCGACACCCGACGGGTCGGCCTGATCGATTTTTCAGAGGAGACGCCCCGGCTGCAGCACATGTTTGGCGGGCTCGCAGGGGAGGGGCAGGCGCTGGCCCTGAGCGCCGGCGGCGACGCGCTCCTGATGAGGCAGGATTCCGAAACCGGGACGCAGCTCGTTCTGATCACGCCGGGGGGACGCGCCCGGACGCGTCTGTCCCTCAACATGCATCTGGAGGGCCTTGACTGGGGCGAGTGGCAGTCATTGTCCTACACGGTGCCGGATCCGGCGAGGCCGGGACGGACGCGGGTCGTGACATCCTGCATCCTGATGCCGCCGGGCCAGGCGCCCGCGTCTCCGCCGCCCATGATCCTGGATATCTATCCGGGCGCGCGGCCAGGCTGCACCACCCGCACGCCTCGTCTGGCCTATCCCGATCCGCACTCGCCCTATCTCTGGGCGGCCAGAGGCTATGCCTATGCCCGGATAGCGGCGCCGCGGGACCTGATCCGCACTGAGGCGGGCCCGATCGCAGGACTGCCTGACATGGTTGGGGCAGCGCGCCAGGCCATTCTCGCGGCCGGACTGGCCGATCCCGACCGGCTGGTGCTGCACGGGCTCAGCCAGGGCGCAGTGTCGGCGCTCCATGTGGCGGCGAACACGGAGGGATTTGCGGCCGTGATTGCCCAGAATGGCTGGGCGGATCTGATGAGTCATTATTTCGGCCCGCCGGGCATCCATGCCGACCTGTATCCCGATCTTCTGGGCACGAACATGCCGCGCTACGAGGCCGGGGCGGGCAGTGATTTTGCCATGGGGCAGACACCGTTCGAGGCGGCGGAGCGCTATGTGCGCAACAGCCCGCTCCTGATGGCGGGCGAGATCCGGATACCGGTCCTGCTGGTCCATACGGATATGGACGGCTTCCCGAAATCGCAATTCGACCAGATGTATGCCGCGCTCGCGCGCCAGGGCAATCCGGTCCGCTATGTCTGGTATGCCGGCGAGGGCCATGGCATTTCGAGCCCGGCCAATATACGCGATCTCTGGAAGCGCCTGACCCGCTTTACCGGGGAGACGGTCCCCGCGCCCCCTCCGGCCGGATCAGCGCCGGACCGGGCGGGCGGCCCGTGAGGCTGCGGCGCGCATCCAGGCTTCCAGCGTGTAGAGCTGCAACAGGTCGCGAAACGTGGAGGGGGCCATCATGGCGCGATCTGCGAGGAGGCGGTCCAGTTCGTCCCGGCCCAATAGGCCCGCCTCCATCAGGCATCCGTCCGACAGCGCCGCGCTGACGGTCTCCCAATTGCGACTGAGCTGCCGGGCAAAATATTGTGTGGCTTCGCCCTTTGTTGTCCGACGGCGGATTTGTTCGGGCAGATCGGCCGTAAAGGCCATGCGGGCCAGGCCCCGATTGATGCCGCCCAGGCATAATTGCCAGACCGGGATTTTCAGGCAGAGCTCGATCAGGGGTTGGGAGAGAAGGGGGTGAATGACATGCCGGCCGCTCGCCCGGGCGAGGGGATCGCGGATCTGGAACAGGTGCGGCAGGGTGCTGATCTGTTCGAACTTTCCGGGCGGGAGATCACCGGGTTCCATGGCCCAGTCCGGCAGGCCGTCCAGCCACGCCCCGGTATCTGAACTGGGCAGATCCAGCCGGGCGAGACGCTCCAATATGCCCGTCTTCAGGGCACTGCGCGCCGGTCGGCCCAGCAGATAGGGCAGATTGCTGGCAAAGGTCTGCCAGAGGGAGGTCTCGGAGAGGCGGGCCGCATTCAGCCATTCCGTCCACAGCCGGGCATAGGCGCCCTGGCGCACACAATCGGTTAGGCCCAGGGGAGACCGGGTCATCAGGAACAGATGATCCCCGCCCTGTCCGGTAAAGAAGGTTGTGCCGGGTGATTTCATCCTGTCTGGCAGGATTCTGTCGAAGCCCAGACCCAGGAAATTGCGCCAGGGGCGCGCCGAGGGCGGATGGGCGTCCGGATCGGGCAGGGGGCGGGTGGGAGCGACATCAAGGGCAAGGAGGTCCAGGCCGAGATGCGCACATGTGGCCTGGGCATGGACAAGTTCCGGGGCGTCTGCCGAGCGTATATGGTGATGGACTATGTCCAGGCGCTTGTCATCGCACACCCTGGCGAGACAGGCGGTCACGATGGAGGAATCGAGCCCGCCGGACAGATCCACGACGATATGCTCACAGGCTGCGGCCCAGCTGCCGACACAGTCCCGGACGGTGTCGCGCAAGGCCTCCGCCGCGTCCTCATCAGACAGGCGGAGCGGCTGGCTTGCCAGGCACCGGGGATCCCAGAGGGTTTCAGGCGGTGAAGGATTCCGGCTCAGCTCCCGTCTCTGGCCGCCGCCCAGCTCGCGGATTTCGCCATAGCCGGTCCGGCCCGTCTGGATCTTGTCATAGACACGCAGGCGCCGCAGACTGGCCAGGTCCAGGGTCAGGCCCGTTGAAAACTCGTCCGGGCAGGTTTCGAGATGCGAGAAGACACAGGCGATCTCTCCGAGCCAGCGATACAGGAAGGGAATGGCAGACATCGGATCGGCAAGCAGGCTGGCGGTGTCTCCTGTCTTGAGGATCAGCACATAATGCCCCCAATATTCCGTCATCAGGGCCCTGCCGCCCGTCCGGCAGATCCGGCGGGTTTCCTCCGGGCCCAGCCGGTCGAGGGGCCGCTGGGCGCCCGCCTCCCTGCGAAACAGGGTGCCATAGAGGCAGCCGGCCGGGCCACCCTCAGCGTCGTGAAGGGGCAGGATCCGGCAGGCAGGCTGCCCTGTGGGGCTCAGATCGGCCAGATACAGGCCAGGCATCCGGAAGACGGTCGGCCTTTCAGGCTGATGCGTTTCGAGAGCCGAGACAAGATGCTCGGCCCGGCGCGTGGCGTCTTCATTCCCGGCCGGCCAGGCCAGACAGGCAAAACAGGGCGGCATGGCACGCCTCCCTAGACAGACAGGATCTTGGTATAGGACAGAACCGTATCCTGATGATCATTGAGGACAATTCCTTCATGCTCGACCCAGCAATGGGCACAGAAGGGGGCGAGGCGGACACCGAATTCCCAATCCGCCGGAATGCCGAAGACGTTCAGATACCGGACAAGGAGCAGGCTGCGGAACAGGCAGGATTCGTGCCGGGTAAAGAGGAAGGGGGTAAGGCGATGGAGCGAGCGCGCATGATCGATCGCTTCATAGAGATAATTGGGCCCCTCCGGGAGCTTGTCCTTCCAGCGTCTCGCCGCCTGGATCATGTGTCTGAAAGGACACAGACGCGTCAGGACCAGGCTGGACAGCAGGGCTTGCAGGAGGGGCAGGGGACGCATGCGCGCCTGCAGGACGTCGCCATAGGCAGACCCGATCGGCGGCGGGCGCACACAAGGCCTGCAACCCGGCGCAGCAGCGTGCATCTCGCGCAGGAGGTCCAAATGTGTGAACCGGCTTTTCGCTCTGCGCAAATCCGCCGGCAGGACTGAATCTGCGTCCAGCGCATACAGCGCCTGAAAAGCTTCGGCATCTTCTCCCGTCAAGGCGAAATAGCGGTCTGCCTCGATGTCCAGAAAAATGAGCGTGGAATCGATTGCGCAGACATGAAGCTGCGGGCGCAAGCCAAAAGCAGATCGGGAGGTGGCACGCGGTGGAGGGCGGCAGGATAAGGCCGCTGGGAGCGCGGCCTCATCCCTTATGCGGGCCGGATCAGCCGGCTTCATCGCGGGAGGTCGGCGAAACGCCGAATTCGAAGGGTTGCCTGAAGCGCCCTTTGGTTTCTTCCGAGACGCTGCCGAGATCCAGCAGGTCGGAATCTTCCACCGGGGTCTGGTCAACAATGTCGCGTTCCATATCAAGTTCCTTTCTGTCAGGAGGGTCGCCGCAACAATACGGCAGGTAGAATATAATATAAACCAGTAGGAGAGTCGAGGCGGGTCTCATTGAAAATTCTGGGTGGATGCCAGGCCCGTCAGATTCCGCCGGAAGGCGCGCCTGAGCCTCGAAGGCGCGCTCAAAAGGTGCCAGCTGCGGAAGGGTGGGTCCAGAGGTCCGGGTCTGCCGCAGTCTCCAGGGGTATGGCGACCGGGGCGTGGGCCAGAAGTGCCAGGGCTTTTGCCTGATCCTGCTGCAGCAGACATTGGCGCGCGCGGTGCGCGCAATAATAGGCGCGGGCATGGGGCGAGACCTGATACAGGGCCGGCGAAGCAATGGCCGAGGCAAAGACCGGATCCGGTATGGTCCAGGACGGGCCATAGACTTCCGCCAGATACCGCGCAGCCTGGGCAGGCGGAAGGCGCGCCAGGCCGAATTCATCCGGCGGGCCGGGGGCAAAGCGCGCCACGCGCCACTGAATGTCGCCGGCATGATGGCTGAACCCGTAGAGATAATGGTCATCCTCAAGGGTCAGGTGAAACAGGTCCAGGCTGACGCCCTTGTGCGAGACCGGCAGGTAGCGGTCACCGGTCCGGGCATGCCGGTTCAGGACAAGGCCGGGATGGGTGCGCACTATGTCCACCGGATCGGCGCAGCAGGGGTCTGCGGCAAGCAGGCCGATATCCACATCACGATCCTCCGGCAAGGGCGCGCCGGAGCGGGAGAGACCGAGCTGCGTGCCGGCCAGGGCGACGGGGATATAGCCATGCGACCGCATCAGATGGGAGACCTGCCGCACCGCCGCCAGGGTCGAGCGGGCGGCAAGGCGCGGCCGGGACGGGCGGGCAGGCATGTGGCGCTTGGTCAGGGCCAGGAGCGAGTTGATCTTGTGCGCGCAGGCGGGCTCGAACTCGCCCGAAAAATAGCAGGCCCGGGCGATGGCATCCTGCGCCCGGCAGGGATCCTGGAAGGCCGCCCTGTGGCGCAGGGCAAACCGCCGGGCAGATTGCGCATCCCGGCAATTCAGATAGGCATCGACACAGGCGATCAGATGGCGAGGCTCCGGAGCGGAGCGATCACAGAGATCCAGCAGGACGCGCAGGCCGGCCTGAAGCGCCAGCAGGCGTTCGGGTTCGCTTGGCGTGATGTCGGCAATCGAATTCCAGGCGCGCCAGGAGTCCGGGACAGATTCTGCAAGACGGCGAAAACACTCCAGGGCGTGACCCCGCCGTCCGGCCAGAAAGAGGGCGAGGCCATATCCCAGGCTGGCAGATTCATGATCGGGATACTGCGCAAGTACGGGTTCCAAGGTCTGGCAGGCCTGGGCGGGCTGGCCCAGCCCGACCTGGACCCGCCCGAGCAGGATACGGGTCGAAACATGATCAGGACGCAAGCTGGCCGCGGTCTCAAGGCAGGCGAGCGCCGCTTCATCCTTCCCCTGCCGCAAATATGCGACAGATCGCCAATAGGTCTCCTTCCAGCCCGTGTGCGGTGCTTCATTTGACCTGTCAGGGGACGGAGGCTTTGGCATGTCGGTCAACTGGGGCCGGAGCTTTGCGGGATATCGGTCTCCGCCTGCACATGCTGGATGTGTCCGGAATGACAGGAAGACCGGCACGGTTCCTTTGTATACACATACCATAAAACAACCCAAGAATGAAGCGTAATTCTGCCTTGTGGGGTCTGAAGTGAATTGTCGGGATGGAGCAACAGGGTCCGATATGGCGATGGGTCCGACGCCTGCCGGGCAGACCCTATCTGGCCGTGAACCATCCGGTGCCGGATGAGGGCTGGCCGGGGAATCCCTTGTGAAGACAGGCGCCTCGAATTTGGGGTATGCTGTCTAAAAGAGTCTGAGTGAAATGACGATTTGGCGCGCTCACTTGTTGTACAGGCGAGCTGCCGTCAGAAGGAGGAAACTGACATGAGGACAGGCCGGGCCAGAGGGCCGACTTCCAACAACCGGCGCTCCCAGGGCGTTCGCGCCAAGCCAACCTCCCGGTCTCCGACGGAGATCGACAAACTGGTCGGAACGAATGTCCGCCGGGTTCGGCTGGAGCGGGGCCTCACCCTGTCAGATCTCGGCGAGCAGCTGGGCATCAGCCATCAGCAGCTTCAGAAATATGAAACCGGCACCAACCGGCTGAGCGCCGGCATGCTGTGCGCACTGGCGGAGGTCCTGGAAGTGAAGATCGAGTCCCTGTTCAACGACGTCTCGGCCAAATCCCGGGGACAGGCCGACCAGACCCCCGATCCGTTCTCGGATCTTCACAGCGAAGCCGCTTTCTGGGTCAAACGCATCCGGTCCAGACCGACCCTCGAACTCACGGTCAGGATACTCAAAGCCCTGTCATCCTGATCTAGCAGCGCAGGACAATTTTGCATTCTGATTGACCCTCCTGGCAGGGGGGCCTCGTGCCGCGTGGGCTACAGCGAGCCTGGTCCGATGCAGCGGGTCAGGCTTTCGGCGTCGTCTCCAGCAGCCTTCCCAATTCATCGGCGGCCAGTTCGAGCGGGCGGCCGCTCTGGTCGACACGTGCCTGGATGAGCGCGCCCTGCAGGGCTGAGACACAAAGAATGGCCAATCGCGCAGCGGCGGTGCGGGAAAAGCCATCCGAGACGAGCTTGTCCGTGAGGATGGCGGTTCTGGCTGCATAGGCCGTGCGTCCCGCTTCGGTCACGGCGCGGTCTCCCGGGGCCATTTCGAGCAAGACCGTCGTGATCGGACAGCCATCCCGGAAGCGCGAGGCTTTCATCCATCCGGCCAGCAGGCGGGCATGCGCGCGCAGGAGTTCGGCCGTGGACCCGGTCTTTTCTGCAAGGTCCGTCACGGTCCTGGCAACCCGGAGGCCAGCTTCCTCGATGGCCGCGGTCGCGATGGAGGCCTTCCCCTTGGGGAAGTAATGATAGAGCGAGCCCTTCGGGGCGCCGCTGGCGTCGACAATGTCATTGAGCCCCGTGCCGGCATATCCCTGCCGCCTGAACAGGGTAACCGCCGCATTGATGATGGGGGCGCGGTGCTTGGGGGTGGCCGGCATCAGACATCTCCTTCAAATATATATTGACTGGTCTACATCAGCTCGTCAATCCAGAGGCTGACCAACACGCAGGAGGATTTCATGTCAGGCAGGATTGCATACGCCTATCAGGACGGAGTTGCGACGATCACGATGAATGATGGCAAGGTGAACATCCTGTCCACCGCCATGCTGGCCGAGATCGGCGAAGCGCTGGACCGGGCCGAACAGGATGCGGCCATTGTCGTGCTGCAATCCGCGCGACCGGGTATTTTTTCCGCCGGGTTTGACCTGAAAATATTCGCTGCGAATGACGCGCAGGCAAGCCTCGACATGGTGAGGGGCGGGGCAGAGCTCGCTTTGCGCCTGATGGCATTTCCGCATCCGACCCTTGGTGTGATGCAGGGGCATGCCTATCCGATGGGCACGTTCCTCCTGCTCGCCTGCGACTTGCGGCTTGCCAGTGCGGGCAACCATCGCATGGGACTGAATGAAGTGGCGATCGGCATCGCCCCGCCAGGTTTTGCGGTCGAGCTGGCCCGCAGCCGGATGCATCCGGCCTGGCTCAGCCGCACCGTGGCGCTCGGTGAAATGTTCACACCAGAGGCTGCGCTGGAAGCAGGCCTGCTGGACCGGGTTGTCGCGCCAGAAGCGCTCGATACGGAGCTCTCCCTTATTCTGGAAGGCATGAAAGCCGTCCACCGACCTTCCCACGCCCTCGCCAAGAGACGCCTGCGCTATCCTGCCATAGCCGCCATCCAGGAAGCGATCGACCGGGAGCTGACGATCGAAGCCTACACATCGGGGGCGCGGGCGCCGTCAGACATTGTCTTGCCGGGCAGGCCGGGGATGTGAGGGCAGACCGGTCACCCAAATTCAGCGAGCATCAGACCTGTGCGTGAGGTCAGGTATTTGTCCTGAGTTCTCCCGCCTTGGCCCGACAAAGGAGTCTTCCTTGCCGAAGGTCTGCCGTCTGGAGGGACCTCCCTGGGAGGTCACCACCTGGCTCAGCCTTGGCGCCCTCCTGCAGACCGGAAGGTTCAAACCAGGGACATTGCCTGCATGGCCTGGCTGTCTTGCAGGCAGTCAGACCACGCAGGTAACAGGCCTTAATTTCGCTTCACTCGGTATGGGCCTCCCGACTGTCGGTTGGAGCCTGAGTACGATCAAACATGCCATAATCGCGGATCACGCTTGCGATGCGCAGGCGATAAGTGTCGAAGATATCGTCACGTCCCCGCTTCTGGACGGCGCGATGCGCACTGAGTGTACGCCATCGCGCTAAAGCGGTTTCGTCCTCGAAAAAGGACAAGGACAAAATCTTGCGTGGATCGGTAAGGCTTTGAAATCTCTCGACGGACACGAAGCCTTCGATTTGGTCCAGCATTGGCCGAATCTTGCGTGCGAGGTCGAAATACGCGTCCTTTTGTCCTTCGGCCGGTTCCGCCTCGAAAATCACTGCGATCATGATGCGGTACCGAGATTGTGCGGCGCGGAGGCCAATGTCAGGAATGTCCTGTCTTCGCGGAGCAGGAATTTTTCTTTCTGTGCGAACTCGTAATTCTCCCTTCCGAGGGGGTCTGCGGCCAATCGTGCGCGATACGCCTCGTAATCTGCAAGATCCAAAACATTGTAGATGCCATAGGCGAGTGTCGACGAACCTTCATGAGGTGCGTAATACCCGATCAGATCTGCGCCGCAGCGGGGGATCGCTTGTCCCCAATTGCGGGCATATTGTTCGAACTGGGACTTCTTTGTCGGATCGATTTGATAGCGTATGATACAAGTCAGCATAAGAGAATCCTTCCAGAACTGGTTTGTTCACACTAGAGGATTTTCTCCGTCTGATGCTTCGATAAAGGTCGAACTATGCGTGAAGGTCCCGACATCGCTTATGTTTCGACCCTGATCGGCGATCCGGCCCGCGCGAACATGTTGACCCTGTTGATGAGTGGTAAAGCGCTGACCGTCAGCGAACTGGCCGAAGAGGCAGGTGTCACGATTCAGACAGCCAGCTCACATCTGTCCAAGCTCCATACCGGCGGTCTGTTGCGCCCCCGCAAACAGGGGCGGCACAAGTATTATGCTCTGGCCAATGAAGACGTGGCCCGGTTACTCGAAGGGGTGATGGGCTTGGCGGCGGGAGTCGGTCATTTGCGCAGGCGCACCGGTCCGAAGGATGCGCAATTGCGTCAGGCACGCGTCTGTTACAATCATCTGGCCGGCGCGCTGGCCACGCAGATGTTCGACAGCCTGATGGCCAAGGGGCATCTTGTCCTGAAGGGTGATGACCTGATTCTGACCGATGCAGGAGCGGCCTTCGCCCGGGATTTCGACATCGAGCTTGATGTCTTGCACAGCGCACGCGCGCCGCTCTGTCGTGAGTGTCTGGACTGGAGCGAACGCAGATCGCATCTGGCAGGAAGCCTGGGGCGGGCTTTCCTGATCCGTTTCGAAGAATTGTCCTGGGTCAAGCGTGTTGAGCAAACCCGTATTGTGTCTTTCTCGCGCAGCGGGGACGAAGCATTTCGCAAATTGTTCTCGATTGAGAGACCATGACCAATCCGCCACTAGTCTGGACACCCCAATATGCATCTAGGGAAGATGGTTCATCAGATCACCCAGAAACTCGATCATCAATCGATTCCGGGTCAGTGACGCGACGTCCTGATGCACGGCTAGCCAGAATGACCGGGTTACAAGGATGTCGTCAGGCAGGACGGGTACAAGGGCAGGGAGTTTCTGGGCCATAAAGACCGGCAATATGCCCAATCCGGCCCCCGAGGCGACAATTTCAAGCTGGGAAAGAATACTCGGACTGCAGATATGGGGCCTGAGGCCAGGCAGGAGTTCATCGAAATAGCGCAGCTGGGACGAATAGATCAGATCATCCACATAGCCGATCAGCGTATGGTCCTGTAGGTCGGACCGCGAGGCGATGGACGGGCTTTCTTCGAAATAATCTCGGCTTCCATAGAGACGCAGAGAATAGTCTGACAGTTTGCGGACCTTGAGCCGACCTGCCGCCGGGCGGGTCAGCAGGATGGACATGTCGGCCTGCCGTTTTGGCACACTGACAAAGCCTGACAGGGAAATGAGATCGATATCGATCTTCGGATGGCTATGCTTGAAGTGTTTCAGAGCAGGCGCGATCACAGCCGAGCCAAGTCCTTCGGTTACCCCCAGCCGAATACGACCGGCGGCACTCCGTTCGGAAGCTGTTTCGGACAGAATATCCAGAGAGACGGATTCCATGGCCTCGGCCTGAGAGGTCAGCCGCTCGCCCGCGGGTGTGAGGACATGTCCGCGCCGTGTGCGCTCAAACAAGGTCACGCCGAGTTCCTGTTCCAGCCGTTTGATGCGGCGGCTGATCGTGGTGGCATCCATCTGCAAGTGAGCTGCTGCCCCCTCCAGCTTGGGTTGCCGCGTGACATCGAGAAAGATTTTCAGATCGTCCCAGTTCATAAACATCTCTTGCCTGCATTAATGCAGGTGTCACCTGCATTTTGTTCCGTTTACCGGAGGGTGAGCCGAATGATAGAAAAAGTAAAACAATCATACTAGAGGGTATTGGAATGGTGCGGACAATTGATCATCTGATTGGCGGAAAGTCTGTCACCGGCACGTCCGGCCGGTTCGGCGACATCTACAATCCCAACACTGGCGAGGTTCAGGCCCGCGTCGCGCTGGCGACGAGCAATGAGGTTTCCCAAGCTGTCATGAATGCGTCAGAGGTGTTCCCGGCCTGGTCGATGATGAACCCCCAGCGCCGCGCGCGGGTGATGTTCGAATTCAAGCGCCTGCTGGAAGCCAATATCAATGAGCTGGCCGAATTGTTGTCGGCCGAGCATGGCAAAGTGGTTGCGGACTCGCGCGGTGACGTGCAGCGCGGCATCGATGTGGTCGAGTTCGCCTGCGGTATCCCGCATTTGCAGAAGGGCGAGTACACCGAGGGCGCAGGCCCCGGCATTGACGTCTATTCCATGCGCCAGCCGCTGGGCGTTGTGGCCGGCATCACACCGTTCAACTTCCCGGCCATGATCCCGTGCTGGATGGCCGCCGTGGCGATTGCCTGCGGCAATACCTTCATCCTCAAGCCGTCCGAGAAGGACCCCTCCGTGCCCATGCGCCTCGGCGAGCTTTTTCTCGAGGCCGGCGCACCGGAAGGCGTGCTGAACGTGGTCAATGGCGACAAGGTGGCTGTCGATGCCATCCTGACCCATCCGGACGTCAAGGCCGTCAGTTTCGTCGGATCCTCCGACATCGCACAATATGTCTATTCGACTGGCACAGCACACGGCAAGCGCGTGCAGGCCATGGGCGGGGCAAAGAACCACGGCATCATCATGCCCGACTGCAACATGGAGCAGGCGGTAAAGGACATTGTCGGCGCGGCCTATGGCTCGGCGGGCGAACGCTGCATGGCGCTGCCGGTGGCCGTCACCGTCGGCAAGAAGACCGGCGACGAGTTCGTGGAGCGCATGGTGGATGCGGCGCGCAACCTGAAGGTTGGAGTCTCGACCGATGCGGACGCGCATTATGGCCCGGTCGTTTCGGCCGCGCACAAGGCCAAGGTCGAAAGCTACATCCAGATGGGCGTCGATGAAGGCGCAGACCTCGTGCTCGACGGTCGCGGCCTGAAGCTGCAGGGCAATGAGAATGGCTATTTCATCGGGCCGAACCTGTTCGACAATGTGAAGCCGACAATGCAATCCTACAAGGAAGAGATCTTTGGTCCGGTCCTGCAGGTGGTTCGCGCCGAGACGCTGGAAGAGGCCGCCGCGCTGCCGAGCAATCACCAATACGGAAACGGTGTCGCGATCTTTACCTCGAATGGCCGCGCCGCGCGCGAATTCGCTGCCCAGGTCAATGTCGGCATGGTCGGCGTGAACGTGCCGATCCCGGTGCCGGTCTCGTATCACACGTTCGGGGGCTGGAAGCGGTCGGCCTTTGGCGATACCAACCAGCATGGCCCGGAAGGCGTACGGTTCTGGACAAAGATCAAGACCGTCACCCAGCGCTGGCCCGAAGGCGACATTGGCGACCAGGCGTTTATCATTCCGACGATGGGGTGAAGCATGAGCCCTTACGACACGATCACTTTTGAACATTCGAACCGCATTGCGCTGGTCACGATCAACCGGCCGGACAGCCTGAATGCGCTGAACCAGGAAGTCATGGCAGAAGTGGCAGATGTGTTCGCGCGTATCGACCGCGACAAGGACATTGCCGTCAGCGTGTTGACCGGCGAGGGCCGCGCCTTTGCTGCCGGTGCCGACATCAAGGAAATGGGACCGCAGACATTTTCGGACGTCTATCTGACCGACATGTTCGCTGGTTGGGACCGGTTCGCGGCCTGTCGCAAGCCGGTGATCGCGGCGGTGAACGGCTTCGCCCTCGGCGGCGGCTGTGAACTGGCCATGATGTGCGACATGATCATCGCTTCCGACAAGGCGAAGTTCGGACAACCGGAAATCAAGCTGGGTGTCACGCCAGGCATGGGCGGCTCGATCCGCCTGACCAAGGCCGTCGGCAAGGCGAAAGCCATGGACATGGTGCTGACCGGCCGGATGATCGATGCCGCCGAAGCTGACCGGATCGGCCTCGTCTCCCGCGTCGTCGAGCATGATACGCTGATGGACACGGCGATGGCGGCGGCGAAGGAAATCGCCGGCTATTCCATCCCGTCCATCATGGCCGCCAAGGAAATGGTCGGCCGCGCGCTGGAAGTCTCCACCGCAGAAGGCGTGAAGTTCGAACGCCGCCTGTTCCAGGGCCTGTTCGGAACCGCAGACCAGAAGGAAGGCATGAGCGCTTTCATCGAGAAGCGCGCGCCAAAGTTCAGGGATGCCTGACAGGTGTTTCCTGAGGCCCGACCGTGCTCCTCCGGGCGTATCGGGCTGAACTGGGCGCCTGCTGCATGCATAGCTGTGCAGGCGCCCCTTTTTTTGAAGTTGATTCATGTTGTTGACTGAAGAACAAACTCTGATTTCAGAAATGGCGGAAAGCTTCGCCAGACATGAACTTCGTCCCAATTCTGCTCGTTGGGATAAGGAAGAATATCTCGAACGCACGACCTTGGCGGCTCTGGGGGACCTTGGGTTTGGCGGTATTTATACCAGGGAGGAATATGGCGGTTCAGGCCTTGGTCGATTCGATGCAGCGTTGATTTTCGAACAACTCTCTCGCGGCGATATCAGCCATGCCGCCTTTCTATCCATCCATAATATGGCGACCTGGATGATCGACCATTTCGGCAGTGACGCGTTGCGCGCGAAATATGTCCCGCGCCTGACCGCGACGGAGCTGATTGCCTCCTATTGCCTGACAGAACCAGGAGCCGGGTCTGATGCGGCAAGCCTGAGGACGACGGCAAAACGAGATGGCGATGCTTATGTCCTCAATGGATCAAAAGTTTTCATTTCGGGGGCTGGTTTCTCGGATGTTTATCTTGTCATGGCGCGTACGAGCGAGGATGGCGCTCGAGGCATTTCAAGTTTTGTCGTCGACGGGGATGTACCGGGTCTGTCCTTCGGTAAGCCGGAAGTGAAGATGGGCTGGCGCGCCCAGCCGACCGCCATGGTCAGTTTTGATGATTGCCGGATCCCCGAGACAAATCGTGTGGGGGAAGAGGGACATGGATTTCGTTTTGCGATGGCAGGTCTGGATGGTGGACGGCTCAACATCTCTGCCTGTGCTCTTGGCGGTGCGCAGGACGCGCTAGACCGGGCCTTGGCCTATGTGCAGGACCGCAGGCAATTCGGCCGGGCAATAGCCGACTTTCAGGCGACACAATTCAAGCTCGCGGACATGGAAACGGAACTCTCGGCAGCCAGGTCATTGCTCTATGAAGCTGCCCGCAAGGTCGACGCAGAGGCGCCCGACAAAACGAAATTCTGTGCCATGGCCAAGCGCTATGTCACCGATGCTGCGTTCAAGGTCGCCAATGAGGCGCTCCAATTGCATGGGGGGTATGGCTACCTCGCCGATTATGAAGTCGAGCGCATTGTGCGAGACCTGCGTGTCCACCAGATTCTTGAGGGAACGAATGAGATCATGCGCGTCATCATCTCACGGGAAATGCTGAAGGAATAAGAGTGACTGAAACTTCGATCATAGCGCGTAAGCAAGGCCGGGTCGGGCGCCTCACCCTGAACCGGCCAAACGCCTTGCACGCGCTGAATGCCGACATGGTGGGCAGGATAACCGATGCCTTGATCGTCTGGCGAGACACGACGGACGTCGATTTCATTGTGATCGATCATGCGGAAGGGACTCGGGGCTTTTGCGCTGGCGGCGATGTTCGCATGCTGGCGCAGTCCGGCGCAAAGGATGGTCGTGAAGCTGCCGCTTTTTTCGCTGCCGAGTACCGGCTCAACACTCTGATCAAAGAGTATCCAAAACCCTATGTCGCCCTTCTGGATGGTGTAACAATGGGAGGTGGTGTGGGCATTTCGATGCACGGGACCCATCGAATCGCTACCCCGAAGACGCTCTTTGCCATGCCGGAATCCGGAATAGGTCTGTTTCCCGATGTGGGGGGAGGATGGTTCCTGCCCCGGCTTCCGGGAAAGCTTGGCATGTGGCTGGGCCTGACGGGGGCGCGACTGAAGGGGAAAGACGTCCTGGCAGTCGGGATTGCAACACATTTCATCGAGGAGGCAGCCGGGCTTGCAGACAAGCTCTGTGAGCAGGGCCTCCGCGCTCTGGACGATCTCCAGACATCGGCCCGTCCAGGTTTTTCCGATCATCTGGCGCAGATCAATCGCTGCTTCGAGGAAGCCAGTGTAGAGGACATCCTGACATGTCTGGACAGGGGAAGTGACTGGGCGGCCGAACAGGCCAGGACACTCAGAACCAAATCTCCTTTGAGCTTGAAGATCGCGCACCGACAGTTGCAAACGGGAGAAAGGATGACGGATTTCCGTGAGACTATGCGCATGGAATACCGTATCGGCAGCCGTCTTGTCCGCACGCGCAATTTCCAGGAGGGCGTCCGCGCTGTCCTGATCGACCGGGACAATGCGCCCTTATGGGAACCCGAAAATCTTGACGATATTACCCCGGCTATCCTCGAGGGCTTCTTTGAGCCGCTGAGTGACGCGGAACTCACTTTCATTGGAGGATAGGATGACAAAGATCGCATTTATAGGGCTTGGAAACATGGGGTCGGGCATGTGTGCCAATCTCTGCAAGGCGGGCCATGAGGTCCGTGCCTTCGACCTCAATGCCGAGGCGGTGAAGGCCGCCGAAGGTCACGGGGCAAATGCTGCGGCCACAGTCGCGGATGCCGTGAAGGACGCCGAAATCGTGGTCACCATGCTGCCCGCGGGCAAGCATGTCCTGGCGGTTTATTTCGGCGATGATGGTGTCGCGGCCCATGCAGACACGGGCACGCTCTTCCTCGATTGCTCGACCATTGCGGTGGAGGCTGCCCGCGAAGCGGCGTCCAAGGCCGAAGCGGCGGGTTTCCTGATGGCGGATGCGCCCGTGTCCGGCGGCACGGCGGCAGCAGATGCCGGCACGCTGACCTTCATGGTGGGCGGCCCGGAGGAAGCCTTCGCGAAGGCCAAGCCGATCCTCGACGCGATGGGCAAGAACATCTTCCATGCGGGCGGCAGCGGGAACGGCCAGGCAGCCAAGATCGCCAATAACATGCTGCTCGGCATTTCCATGATCGCTACGTGCGAAGCGTTCAATCTCGCGGAAAAACTGGGCCTCGACGCGCAGACCTTCTTCGACATTTCCTCGACAGCTTCCGGCCAGTGCTGGAGCATGACCAGCTATTGCCCGGCGCCCGGCCCAGTTCCGGCGGCGCCATCGAACCGCGACTATCAACCGGGGTTTGCGGTCGCGATGATGTTAAAAGACCTTCATCTGGCCGCCGCTGCCGCGAAGGCTGCAGGCGCAGAGGTCACGCTCGGGGAGATGGCAGAAAAAATCTATCAGGATCTGGATACCAGGGGTCATGGCGGCCTCGATTTTTCCGGCGTGATGAAGGATCTCCGGGGAGGACTTTGAGGTGGCGCGCAAGATATCCTCTGTCGTTCTGATCGGGGGCGGTCAGGCGGCCGCGCAGGCTGCGCAATCCCTGCGCATGTCCGGTTATGACGGAAAGCTCTCCCTGGTTGGCGACGAACCCGTCCTGCCTTATCAGCGTCCGCCGCTGTCAAAAGCCTTCATGAAGGGCGAGCTTGCTGAAGAGCGGCTCTATTTCAAGCCTGCGGCATGGTATGAGAACAATAAGATCGACACATTATTGTCCCAGCGTGTGCTCGGGATTGACCGGTCAGCCCAGAGGATCCGTCTCGAGCATGGCGGCGATCTGCCTTATGATGCGCTCATCATTGCGACAGGTGCGCGCCCCAGACCCTTGCCGGTTACGGGAGCTGATCTTTCCGGCGTTCATGCTCTGCGCTCACTCAGCGATGTCGAAAGAATTCGTCCCCAGATGATCTCAGGTCGGAAAATGGTCATCATCGGAGCCGGATATATTGGTCTGGAATCCGCTGCCGTTGCGCGCCAATTCGGGCTTGATGTGACGGTGCTGGAGATGGCGGACCGAGTGCTTGCGCGTGTCACCAGTCCGGTAATCAGCGAATTCTATACCCGTCTTCATCATGCGCGGGGCGTTGATATACGCCTTGGTGCCAGGCTTGCTGGCTTGAGAGGTTCCCGAGGAAGAGTCACGCAGGCGGTGCTGGATACGGGTGAGTCCATCGACGCCGATATCGTACTTGTTGGTATCGGAATCCTGCCAAATACCGAATTGGCAGCCGCCGCGGGACTTCAATGCGCAAATGGAATTCTAGTCGATGAGGATGCGCGGACATCTGATCCGTGCATCTTCGCTGCCGGGGATTGTACCGTTCGGCCCATTATCCCGTATGGTCGAACCGGTCGTCTGGAAAGCGTCCACAACGCGATTGAACAGGGCAAACTCGCAGCTGCGGCCATCATGGGGACAGACCGACCGCGCGTGGATTGTCCCTGGTTCTGGTCTGATCAGTTCGATATAAAATTGCAGATTGCAGGCCTCTCCACAGGGCATGATGATATTGTGCTGCGTGGGGAGATGTCGACTTGTAGGTTTTCCGCCTTCTATTTCAAGACGGGACATCTCATCGCTGTTGACGCGATCAACAGTCCAGCAGACTTCCTGGCGTCCAAGAAGCTGATCCTGAACCAGGCGAGGCCCAGCAAGGTTGAGTTGGCAGACACTGCAGTGCCGATAAGAGACATCCTCGGCAAGATGACGGTGCAAGGGTGATCTGGTGCTTGGATGGCACCGCGATCGCCCTCCCCATGACATGGCGACAGGCAGGTTTCCTCCGTCATGCAGGCCAAGGTGAACAAGTCCCGCGAAATGGACAGGGCGGGGCGGTATCCGTGTTTGCACAAGACATAAACATTCTTTCCCTCTAGGAGCATAAAATGCCGTATGCCTACATTGTTGAAGCCGCACGAACCGCTGGAGGGCGCCGCAAGGGCGCGCTTTCCGGCTGGCACCCGGCGGACATGGCCGCTGAGATCCTGAATGCTTTGGTTGAACGCTCCGGAATTGATCCTGCGGCGATAGAGGATGTAATCATGGGCTGTGTCAGCCAGGGGGGCGAACAGTCCACGGCATTGGGACGCAATGCTGTACTGGCGTCCAAGCTCCCGCGAAGCGTTCCGGGCGTGACGATCGACCGGCAATGCGGATCCTCCCAGCAGGCCCTGCAATTTGCTGCGCAAGCCGTGATGTCGGGTACGCAGGACATGGTGATCGCTGCTGGTGTGGAAAGCATGTCGAGAGTGCCAATGAATTCCGCGATAGATGTTTATGCCCAGGCAGGCATGGGAAAGGGGCCCTGGAGTGACAGAATTCAGCATACATATGGGGTCAGGGAATTCAGTCAGTTTAGGGGTGCCCAGATGATTGCGGACAAATATGGTTTCACGCGCGAGGATATGGATCGGTTTGCCCTTGAAAGCCATCAGAGAGCGGCCCGTGCGACCGAGTCCGGCGCTTTCAATTCTGAAATTGTGCCTCTGGACATTGGCACCAGCGCCGGTGCGGTGGCTCATGTCCAGGATGAAGGCATACGCTACGATGCCAGTCTTGAAAGTATCGGCTCGGTCAGAACCCTTCAAGAGGGGGGAACCATTACGGCTGCAAATGCCAGTCAGGTCTGCGATGGTGCCTCCGGCATCCTCGTCGCCAGTGAAGCAGCCCTGAAGACGCATGGCTTGGAACCATCAGCTCGGATCGCAAGCTTGCTCGTGACGGCCGGAGATCCTGTCATCATGCTGGAGGAACCAGTGTTTTCGACACAGAAAGCGCTGGTCAGACAGAATATGAAAATTGAGGATATCGATCTCTATGAAGTGAATGAGGCCTTCGCTTCGGTCCCCATGGCCTGGCTCAGAATGCTTGATGCTGATCCGGCAAGAATGAATGTGAATGGGGGAGCCATTGCTCTTGGTCACCCGCTCGGCGCCTCGGGCACAAAACTGATGACCACGCTCGTACATGCCCTGCGCGCCCGGGGAGGACGGTTTGGACTTCAGACCATGTGCGAAGGGGGAGGCATGGCAAATGTCATGATCGTCGAGGCGATGTGAGGCAGGGCTTGAAAGCCGGAATGCGGCGGTCCTTGAGTGGAGACATCATGGACCAAATTGTCTGACTGGACTGGCCGGATATGCTTGGGCCTGACACGGTAGGCAGTCCGGAACATTGGACTATTGCCACACCGGCCGCTTTGACCAGATCAGTCCGCGCTGCATGAGTGACACTGCCGCCTCATGCAAGCGGTCGCCAGTTTCTCTGGCTGCCTTTCCGGCACAGGCCCGCGCATGAGTGCCCTCAAGGATAATTCCCAGTTTGAAGCAGGCGAGCGCAACATACCAGTTGATACAGGTCATATCGCGAAGAGAGTGATCGGCATAGTGCCGGATCAATTCATCCGCAGTCGGAAAACCGTCCCAAGGCTCCACTTGCAAAACGGGCAGTTCCGGATCATATCCCCGCCATGTGGCGACGATCCAGGCAAGGTCGAGCAAGGGATCCCCAATTGTCGATAATTCCCAGTCCACAATCGCGGCCAGTTCGGGACTGTCATAGCGGTACATGACATTGGCCAGCTGATAGTCACCATGAAGTATGCCAGGTCGGTAGCCGGGTGGGATATTGGTTGCCAGATAGTCCGACAGGGGACCAACGTCTTGGAGACTCTGAGGTCCAGGCCAACCGGTTTGCCGGGTATATGAGTCGAGTTGGTCGCGCCAACGCGAAACCTGTCGTTCGAGAAAATTCTCAGGCCTACCGAATCCCTCAAGCCCTGCGGCTGCGTAATCTATGTGCGCCAGGGCCGCGGCGCCCTCAACCAAGGCCAGACCCATGCGGCGGCGCAGGGCGGGACTGGATCTGTGCGGTTCCGGCATGCCATTTACCGCATTGAATCCCGTAACCGGCTCCATGAGATAGAAAGCGGTGCCAAGGATGCTGTCGTCTTCACATTTTGCCACCAGGGCCGGGTGGGGAACCTTGCTCCCAGCGAGTGCGGCAAGAACCCTGGCTTCCCGCATCATGGTCTCGCCCGCTCTGGGTCTGGGAGCCAGGGAAGGCCGGCGAAGGACATAGTCCCTGTCAAGTCGCCGGAATCGAAAGATCAGGTTCTGTGTTCCGCCGGCAAGGCGTGTCACGTCGGCAATGGGCCCGCTGCCGAGACCTTTTGTATCCATCCAGTCTGCAAGACGATTTGGGTCTAGCCCGGTCATGTTGGTTTGAGTGTTCATGGCCAGAGTCAAAGCAGCATGCCGCCATCGGCGAGCAGGGTCTGCCCGACCATGTAGCCGCTCAGGGGGGAGGCAAGAAACAGGGCAATCGCGGCCATTTCCTCAGGAGTTCCGAATCGACGGAGCGGAATATTGGACTTGGCCGCTTCCGACCGGGATTCATTTTCAGTTGTCACACGGGTCATGCGTGTCGGCACAAATCCTGGTGCGATGCCGTTCACGCGTAGCCCGTCTGCGGCCCAGGCCTGACCAAGGGTCCGGGTCAGACCTAATGCACCGGCTTTGGAAGCATTATAGGCAGGATTACCCCGCGTGGCATGGAATGCGGCCGAGGAGCTGACAATGATAAGCGAACCGCTCGTACTGGCAAGCATGTCGCGAAACTTGGTTGCGCAACTCATCAAGCTGGTCAGATTGACATCCAGAACACGCCTGAACCCATCAATTTCGAATTCCTTGCGTCCGTAGAGTACGAGGCCCTGGCACAGGACGAGGATGTCCAGTTTTGCAAAGGGGGGGACATAGGCCGCGACCCTGTCGGGTTGACTAACATCCATACATTCATAGTGGAGGCCTTCGAGATCGGATGTGGGCTCGGTCTCATAGTCTTTCGCGGTTGCGCGTGTGCCCCAGACAAAGACGTCTGCGCCTTTTGACCGGAACGCCTGGGCGGTGGCATTTCCTATCCCGCTTGTGCCGCCGACAATCAGGGCCGTCTTGCCTTTAAAATCTATCGTATAATCCATGCTGGATCACTCCTTATATGCCTTGCTCTGGACACTGAGACGGCCATGCGTCCGCCCGTGAGCAATTCGTCATCTGTTTCAATCAGCAGGATATTTGAGCTCAGCCTGCGCTCTGGCCTTGTGGTATATATAATCCGGGAACTGATCAGCTGACGGCACGATGTCGCGTAGCATTTCCTTGGCCACAGTGAGTTTGTGGACCTCTGTGGGCCCATCGGCAAGACCGATCATATAGCTGTTCATCAAATGATAGGAAAACGGCATTTCGGTCGACAGGCCCAGGGATCCGTGCAGATGAAGGGCGATTGACGCGACATCATGCAGAACCTTCGGCATCATGACCTTCACCGCCGCAATATTCTGCTTGATCGCCTTCCAGTCCTTTGATTCATCCGCCAGCCAGGCGGCTTCGAGGGTCAACAGACGGAACTGGCGAAGCTGGATCCAGCAATCGGCCAGTTTTTCCTGAACCATCTGTTTCTCCGACAATCGCTCGCCCTTGGTAAAGCGCGACGCGACCCGCTGGCAGGTAAGATCAAGGCATTTCGTTGCTTCGGCAAGGGCTCGCATGGCATGATGCAGCCGGCCGCCGCCAAGTCGAACCTGTGCAACCGTAAAGGCTTCTCCCTTTTCTCCAAGCATGTGATCTTTCGGAATGCGTACGGCGTTGAATCTCAGATGCGCATGTTCGGGTTCGGCTTGGCCGAAATATGTGTAATCGCGTACAAATTCGATACCGGGCGTTTCGGCGGGAACGATGAACATGGACATGCTGCGATAGGGGTTTTCCGCATCCGGGTCCGTCACTGCCATGACAATGAAGACAGACGCAAAGCGCGCATTGGAGGCAAACCATTTCTCGCCGGTGATGACCCATTCCCCGCCATCGGCAATGGCCTGTGTTTTCAATAGGAGCGGATCGGACCCGCCATGAGGTTCCGTCATGGCGAAGCAGGATACAATGTCATTGTTCAAAAGCGGGGTCAGGAAGCGTTCCTTCTGTTCCGGCGTTCCATAATGGGCAAGAATTTCGGAATTTCCCGTGTCCGGGGCCTGGGCTCCAAAGACAATGGGACCAAATCGGGAGCGTCCAAACTGCTCATTCATCAAAGCCAGCTTAAGCTGACCATACCCTTTTCCACCGAGTTCCGGGCCCAGATGGCATGCCCACAATCCGCGCTGCTTCACTTGTTCCTGTAAAGGGCGCACATATTTCTGGAACCGGATATCGTGAATATTCCATTGGCTGCCGAGAAGTGAATCCAGGGGTTCGACTTCGGCGTCCACGAAACGTCTGATCCAATCCAGTTCTGCCTGGAAATCCGGGTCGGTTTGAAAAGACCACATGGCAGGCCTCCTTTTCATTGCAGCTGCAGCCAGTGTGCCTCCTGAACGAGGAGGCTGTCGAATCGGAAATCCCTTCACATTCAATCGAATATGCTTATGGATAGGGGGCGTATCAATAAGTTGCGGGACCGGTTATGGATCTCAAAGCGTCGCCTTTCAAAGCGTTCCTGAAGATCGCGGAACTGGGATCCTTCACCAAGGCTGCCCATGCCCTGCACGTGTCGCAGCCTGCCCTGTCTGCGAGTATTCGGGAGATGGAGCGCCAGCTGGGCTTTGATCTTTTTGACCGGACGAGCCGGCGGGTAGATCTCACCAAGGAGGGGCGCGCCTTTGTCGCCAATGCCCGCCGACTGGTTCTGGAGACCGATTGGCTGCATCAGAAAGCAGAAGAGATCAGGACCAATGCGTTACGCCTGGCAGTCCAGCCCCATTCCGTTTTTTTTCCGGAACGCACGCAGCTAACGGATCGATTTCTTCAGCAATATCCTGCCGCCAATGTCGAGATCCTTGCTCTTGGTCATGTGCGCATATTCAATGCCTTGCGCGAAGACGACATAGACCTTGCAATCGTGATCGAACCCCGATCGGTCGAGAGCGATGGGCCGGTCCGGGACGAGGATCTCGAGCGATTGGTAATTCGCAGCCAGCCCGTCACGCTTCTCCTGCCTGAAGAGCATGCGCTGGCGCACCGGAACGAGATAACCCCTGAGGATCTCCGAGAGCTTCCTGTCGCCACCATTAGCAGGCTTCATGGGGTTGCCCTGGCAGAGATGGTGGCGCGGGCACTGGCCAGCGCCGGGGCTGTTCTGGTGCGTCCGCCTGAAGCTGACGCATTCTCCCTGGTGAGGCATGCAAGCGATGAGCGCACGAGTACGATTGATCTGGGCTGGTTTGATGTCCGGTCCTATCTCGGACTGATGGTACGGGACATGGGCATGATTTCCAAACCGGTTCCCGCACTTGGCCTGGCCACGCAGCTTAGTGTCTTGAGGCGGCGGCGCGAGCAGAGGCCCGCCGCGCTCCGTTTCTGGGAGCATGCCAGACTGTCCGTGTCGAATATGAAGTGATGTAGAGAAACGGGCGCGGCAGGCCGGCTGGCTCTTCCTTCTTAAAACAATTTGCATAAAGCAAGCGTTTTAGTTAGCGTGTCCGGCATGCGATGTTCGCCTGCATGATGTGGGCCGAGGAGACAAAACGGTGTCGGAAAACGTGTCCGACCCGAGCCGGTGAAGGAGACTAGAATATGGCGACGCTGCTGAAGGCCGTCCCTGAAAAGACGGGCAGGTGGGTTGTGGAAGACCGGAACAAGGGTGTGTTCAAGGTTGCCAGAGAAGCGTTTGTAAGTGACGCCATCTTTGAGAAGGAGCGTGAGCGCATCTTCGACAAATGCTGGCTGTATCTCGGACATGCGACGGAACTCAAGGAAGCCAATGACTATCTGACGCGTAATGTGGCGGGGCGCGAGCTGATCTTCAATCGTGATCGCAAGGGCAGCTACAACGCCTTTTTCAATGTGTGTCCACACCGGGGCGCCATGGTGGCCAGAGAAAAGTGTGGCAGTGCGCTCGGTTTCAAATGCTTTTATCATGGGTGGGCTTTCAACAATAATGGCAAGTTTGCCACCCGGATGGGAGAGGGCTTCTATCCGGAGGATTTCGGAAAGGATGGATCTGTCGATCTCGTCCGGGTTCCCCGGCTTGAAGAGTATCGGGGATTCTACTTCATCAATTTTGATGAAGGGGCAGTCAGTCTCGAAGAGTATCTGGCAGATTCCCGGGAGATCATTGATCTTGTTGCCGATCAGTCACCCAATGGCATGGAGATCATTGGCGGCGGGCAGCAGTACAGTATCAATGCCAATTGGAAACTGCTCCTCGAGAACAGTTTCGACGGCTATCACGCAGAAGATACGCATGCGACCTATTTTGAGTATCTGTCGGATTATATTGGCGGCGCCGCGAATGATGACCTGTCCGCCGCAAAAGTGGAATCCCGGGCTATCGATCTGAAAAATGGTCATGCGGTCATCGAGGGAAAAGCGCCCTGGGGCCGGCCGATTGCCAGAACCATTCCGTCCTGGGGAGAAGATGGCGCGGCGGATATACGTGCCGCGCGGGCAGAGCTCGAGGCGCGCTTGGGTGTCGAGAAAGCACACAGGATTGCCGATGGGGACCGCAATATGGGTATTTTTCCCAGCCTGGTCATCAATGACATCATGGCGATCACAATCAGGACCTTCCATCCGGTGTCGTCAGGTCTGATTCATGTCAATGCGTGGGCGATGGGGCCTGTAGGCGAACCCCGCCTTCAGCGAAAGCGGCGTCTGGACAATTTCCTCGAATTTCTCGGGCCAGGCGGGTTCGCGACCCCAGATGATGTCGAAGCCCTTGAGAGTGCGCATCGCGGTTATGGCAATGCAAAATTTGCGCCGTGGAATGACATCTCCAGAGGATTGCTGAAGGACCAGCCAACAAATTTTGACGAAGAACAGATGCGCTGCTTCTGGCGGGAGTGGGCGCGTCGGATGGAGGATCAATAATGACAGAAGTGATGATGAAGCCAGGTGCAGTCACCACAGAACCCGTATTGAGTCGTAGCGAGTATGAGGATTTCCTCTACCACGAAGCTGCACTACTGGATGCCTGGCGGCTGGATGAATGGCTGGAATTGTTTGTCGAAGGAGCAACATATGAAGTTCCTACGGCAGGCGCGCCGGATGATGCGGATTCTTCGGAATCTCTCTTCTATATTGCGGATGATTATTTCCGGCTACGCCATCGAATCAAGCGTTTGAACAGCAAACAGGCACATTCGGAATGGCCTCGGTCAAAGACGTTGCACACAGTCACCAATGTCCGGATTCTCGGCGCCGAGGCAGACGGCGTGCGCGTGACTTCCAATTTCGTGACGTATCGCACCAAGAATGACGTGACGCACACTTTTGTGGGTCGTCACTATTATGTGCTTCGCAAAACCGACGACAAGCTATGCATTGTTTCCAAACGGAGCATGCTCGATATGGACAATCTGCGGCCACAGGGGCGCGTCAGTATCATTGTTTAGGCGTGAGCCGGCAGAGACGCGCTGTATGGTGTGGCCGTCTTGCCGCGCCGGACTGATCGGTGTGGTTGATCATGCTGGCTGGCCCGAGACAGGTCGCTGAGTACTGCTTTTAAGGCACGCTAAGATATGAACGCGACATCAGAATTGCATGCTGCGCTTATCCCTCAAGATCAGGTCTCCACCCTTGTCGATCCTCAAGCCTATGCGGATGGCCGGATATTCGAAACCTATCGATGGCTGCGCAAGCACAAACCGTTAGGTCTGGCGGTTGCAGAGGGCTTCGATCCCTTCTGGGTTGTGACGCGTGCAGAGGACATCCGCTACATCAGCCGACACAATGACCTTTTCCATTCGGGCGATACGCAATTCTCGTTCATGGACAGGGCAAGCGATCAAAGGATTCGGGAGATCACCGGCGGGAGCCCGCATCTTGTCCATTCCCTGGTGTCCATGGACCCACCGGAGCACATGAAATACCGCGTACTGACGCAAGGCTATTTCATGCCTAAATCCTTGAGAAAATTGGAAGCTCAAATCAGAGATATTGCCTGCGAATTTGTCGAAAAAATGCTGTCGACCGGAGGAGAGTGCGATTTTCTGACTGAAGTGGCCCTGAATTACCCGCTCCGCGTCATCATGAGTATTTTCGGTGTGCCGATTGAAGACGAAGCGATCATGTTGAAATTGACGCAGGAGCTGTTTGGCGCCCAAGATCCTGATGTGTCCGGGGCGGCGGATGTGTTGAGTGCAGAAGCCCAGGCCGAATACCTCGCCAGGACAGTGGAGGGGTTTCATGAATATTTCCGCACGCTCAGTGACGCCCGGCGAGAAAACCCGCGTGATGACCTCAGCAGTGTCATCGCCAATGCCAAAGTGGACGGACAGCCAATTTCCGAGCAGGCAGAGATGGGTTATTATATCACTGTGGCCACCGCAGGTCACGATACCACCTCGACCTCCACTGCCATCGCCATGGCGCAATTGGCCAGGCACCCCCACGAGTTTCAGAAAGTAAAGTCTGACCCCTCATTGATACCAGGCCTTGTCGATGAAGCCATTCGCTGGGCGACACCGATCAAGAGTTTCATGCGATCCGCAGCTGAAGACATCGACGTCTCTGGCCAACGTCTGTCCAAGGGCGACTGGATCATGCTGTGTTATGGTTCGGGCAACAGAGATGAATCTGTATTCGATGCGCCTGATTCATTCCGTGTTGATCGTTCGCCAAATCCTTACATTTCGTTCGGCCATGGGCCGCATATATGTCTGGGCATGCATCTTGCCAAACTTGAAATGCGAATTCTGTTTGAGGAACTGCTTCCCAGGCTGAAGTCTGTGGAGCTCAATGGACATCTGAAAATGATCCCGTCTCTTTTCATAAGCGGGCCAAAAGCACTTCCAATCCGGTTCGCCTTGGAATAGCAGTCCGCCCGACCATGCTCACCTGGATGTGGAATGCGACATCAAGGCTGATCCTTTGATTGGGAATTGCTCTGGCTCGCCCGCGAGGGCCCACATTAGCGATCGCACAGCGATGCATAGGCTGGCGTCCCGGCCATGCCGTGCCGAGTGTTGATAGACCTAGTGACGACAATGCCGCCACCGGACGGGTACAGCGGCAGGAGCGCCTGCATTGAAAACACGATCGAGCGCGCATTGGCGGCATGGACGTTACCATCAGGCGCTGGAGTGAGGTCCCGATTGATCTGAAATGCACACTGCCGACGTTTAAAACTGCGCATCTGGGTCGCTGAACGGCTCGTGTAATTGCGCCTTAAGGGCAGGCCGTGACGCGATGTCACCCGTGTCCGAGCGACTCGCTGTCACGCCCTCGCCGATTTGACGAGCGGCCTTTTCGAGCCCCCCGACATCCTTCCTCTGATAGCGATCCGCGCGCCCTCCTCTAGAAACAATAGCGCTGCGGCAAAACCAATGCTGGTCGTGCCGCAAGGAATGAGAACGGTCTTATCTTCTAGTCTTGCCATTGGTCTTCTGAGATCCGTATCCCGTTGGCTGGCTCAGGCGGCTCGGCCGCGAACGAACTGGATCGTCGTTATTGTCACGCGGCGTCCGAGATGCTCGGCGGTCTTGAGGTCGGCGGCGGGAGGCGCAACATCGGGCCCTTCATCGGCATTTGACTGTGCGCCTGCGCCCAGAAAGAACCCGAGCCGGTTGAGGTCCTCTTGCGAACCTGTTGACGAATTGTTGGCCGGCGGTAGCCCGAGGTTGACCCAGTGCATCCCGTGCTGGGCTGCAAAGAGCGCGATCTGGATGAGGGAGGAAAGCTTGTCGCCGGAACGCGACGCGGAGTTGGAAAAGCCTGCTGCGATCTTGTCCTTCCAGGCAAACCCCTTTGCAAAGACGGTCGTGGAAGTCGCATCCATGAACATTTTGAACGGGCCGGACACGCTGCCCATATAGGTCGGCGAACCGAAAATGATTGCTTCGACCTGCTCAAGGTCGTCCCAGCGGCTCTGGGCTTCATCGATATCCATCAGCAAGGCTTCAGCCCCCTCGACGCTCTCCACGCCGCGCTTCACGCCCTCGGCCTGCTTCGCGGTGTGGCCGTAGCCACTATGATACACGATCGCGACACGAACATTGGTCATAAATTGCGTCCTTCATCAGTATGTACGTTGCCAACATAACAACATATATGGGTAAAACTCACATCAAGCCTGCCACGGGATTGTAAACCCGCCGCGCCTGGCGATTTCTGCAGCAATGTCGTCGATTGTCACCCTTGCCAATTCGTCCTCCAACGCCTGCCGCGCCTTGTCGAGTGCCGGACGCATGGCGTCCTGAACATGTTTGCCTACGACACAGTTGCGATCCGGCGCAGACCTATGCAGGGTGAAGATTTCGCAGTCTTCGACAGCGCGGTAGACATCAAGCAGGCTGATGCGAGAAGCAGATTTGGCGAGCATCGAGCCTCCTCCAGATCCCATGCGCGCGGTAGACATCCCCGCATCGGCGAGGCGCGACAAAAGCGATCTGATGACAGCCGGGTTTGTGCTGGCGCTGCGCGCCAGATCTTCTGAGCGCATAGGTGTCCCTTCGTTTACCGCCAGTGCGGCGAGCGTGTGTACGGCAACGACGAAACGGGAACTCGTAGGCAATGCTTGGCTCCATCTGAAGTATTGTCACTAACCCACTTACACATATAGCCCCACTCGATGCAACAACAATTGGCAAGCCAAACACGTTATCTAAACGCTGATCAAGGGCAGGACGATTGTTCGACGATTTGGAAAGTACGATTCACGCTGAGTTTTCATACCTCCGTGCTTCAATGTCCATCCTGAAAGCCTTTCCTTAGGCCTCACAGGACACCATTTGATGGATACGGGCGCCTCTCAAAAATGCGACAAGTCGGCTTTTGCCATCTTATCATGAGCGATGTAGTGCGACCGTGATATCGCTTCGACTTTCGCAGGCTCGATCCGCTTCTGCATAATGCTTTAACGGACGATATTTGTGGCAGCCATTCTTTCATCCACGTCGCCTCGCCCATCCTTCTCTTGATGTCAGCATTGACCGGAGCATCTTCTTCTCGTCCGGCGCGGTGATTTCACGGGCTCGCAATGACTCGCGGTTCTGCAGAAAAACTGCTCGACCATGTGGACTGCTTGGGAGGAGGATATGAGGCTCCTTCACAAGATTAGACAATAGTATTAGAATCAAGTGGATCAGAACTCCAGCGCTCATCGGTAAACTGGACGAATTCCTTGTCCAGACTGTAGAAAGTGGAGCGGTCTGCACGTGCCTCCGAGGATTGAACAGGTCAGAAACATAAAGAAAAAAGGGGTTTCGAGGTGATGCCAAAGTGCATTGTTGGAGCAGTCTGGCGAGTGAGGCCAGATACGCCTTCAAGCCGTCTATGGGATCTGACGCCCGGCTGAATAAGATGAAAACAGGATAAAACTATATAATAAAAACGGATGGACAGGTGCGCGCAAAAATGTACGCTGTAACGTAAAAAGTGACCGAGATGGGCTATCCGCTTTTACAATTACCAAGCCAGTTGGAGGAAATGATGATCAGTGCAGGGAGAGTATTGGTATTCGTGCTGCTGGGGCTGGCCCCGACAGGATGCGCGGCAGATCCAGATACCGCACCCGACACGCTCCCAATTCCGGCCAGTGAAAAGTGTGAAAACCTCCAGCATTCCTGGAATAAGCCGCATACCCGTCTTGAAGCGGCCCGCATGTTGCCAGCGGATGTGACCACCGGGGCGCCTCAGATTTGTGAAGTTGCAGGCAGGATATCTCCAAATGAAACCTCCACGATAGGTGTGGTTTATCGCTTTCCAGTTGAGTGGAACCACAAAATTGTTGGACTTGGGGGCGGCGGCTTTGCGGGGAATGTGAGGCTCGACGCGGCGCTCCCTGCACTTATCAAGGGATATGCAACCATGCAGACCGACACCGGTCATGCGGCCATCGAACCCTGGAATACGGCGTGGGCCGTCGAGGAGGATGGCTCCCCGAATGTCGAAGGATTGATTGATTTTGGCTATCGGGCGGTACACGAAATGACTGTCCTCGGAAAAGACCTGGCAGAGACCTATTACGGGCAATTACCTGCAAAATCCTATTTTCAGGGATGTTCTCAAGGCGGGCGGCAGGGAATGGTCGCAGCCCAGAAATATCCGCAGGACTTTGATGGGATCATTGCTGGAGCGCCGGCATTCAATGACGTGGCCCGGGTAAGCATGTCGCTGATCAGCCGGGCCTTTCTGGCCGAGAATGCCAAACTCTCGGTTCCACAAATTCAGCTTGTGAACAGCGCAGCCCTGACGGCGTGTGATGGCGAGGACGGTGCCGTGGATGGAATCATATCCATGCCGGATGCCTGTTCCTGGGACCCTCAGGAACTGCTTTGTGCGGGTGGCGTTTCAGGGGATGACTGCCTGTCACCCGCCCAGGTCGCGGCCGTGCAGTCTGCCTATTCGGACAAGCGGGATATGAATGGAAAAATCGTAGCCTATGGTCTCGCCCGAGGATCAGAGCTTTCCAGCTTTCCCTGGTTCATGGCGCTCGATCAGGATTCGCAGCTGGAAACGGGATATTACAATTTTGCCTCTGCTGCAGGATTTCCAACCGATACGGATTTCAGCACAAACGACGTCATTGCCAGTCACGCAGCGCAAAAAGATAGTTTGTTTGATCGGATATACACCGCCGACAATCCGGATCTCTCGGAATTCGTGAAAGAGGAAGGGAAGCTTCTCTTATGGCACGGCCTGTATGATCAATTGCTCCCTCCTGAACCATTGATCGATTATTATCAGGAAGCCCTGGAAGTGACGGATCAAAGACTGTTGGCCAAATCAAGCTCCCGGAAGGCAGAAGAGAGTGTTCAGCTGTTTACCGCGATAGGTGTCTCGCATTGTCTTGGGGGCGCTGGCCCCTCGACATTTGATGGACTTGCCGTAATCGATGCCTGGGTCGAGTCGGGAGAAAAGCCGGTCCGGATCGTCGCCAGCCAGCCTCCGCCGGCAATGGCCGCCCTTGCCCGCGCGCTCATGGGAGAACTGCCCCGCCTGACACCTGACAGCATGACACGTCCTCTCTGTCCATGGCCGCAGCTTCCTCGATATGATGGCGAGGGAAGTCTGGAGATTGCGGCAAATTTCGTGTGTCGTTAGGCGCCGCCGATTGAGCCTTCAGAGGATCCGGCCCGTCGCAGTCTATCTGTGCCGGGAAAGTTTGAGTGGCGGGACCTGCTGAGGGCTTCCCGTTTGTCCGAAATGTCTCTGACGTCGCTTTTCTCTATGTGCCGGAATGCTGGCAGGCATACACCTGACAAGGCAGGACGGAGAGTCTGCAAGGTTCACGCTCTCAGTTTGAGCAGAACCATATGCCTGAATTATCTTCGAAGGCGGACATTGAGTTTTCCATATCGGTTCCCTTGCAGTGTTCCATGGATCAGGGTCTCAGGAAGCTTCTCGAATCCGTCCACGATGGTTGTGGGCGCCTTCAGTTGCCCCGATTTCAGTAAACCGGCCAGTACCTTTTCCGCGGATTTTCGCTGACAGTAATAATCGAAGACGAGCAGAAATCTGGGCCGCAAATTCCGCTCTTCGCAGATGTTTCGCAAGGTTGCAGTCAGTGCTTCCCCGAGATCCACGGGAGAATCCGTTGTTGCCCTGTCATAAGTGGAGACATTGCCGTAATGATACCATCTGGCATTTTTCTTCATCAGGGGAAGAGTGGATTGGGTGACGATACCGCCGACGGCATCGGAAAAGAAATCAACGCCTTCTGGACAGATATGCGCCAAATCGCCAGCCGGGTCGTTTCCTTTATAATCGATGGCGGCGTCGAAGCCGATTTCATCGACCAGCCACTGACACTTGTCTGGCCCACCGCCAAATCCGATGACCCGGCATCCTGCAAGTTTGGCGAGCTGTCCGATAATCACACCGCAAGCACCAGTTGCGCCGCCCACGACAACAGTCTCCCCCGCTTGAAGTTTTCCAACTTCCTGCAGACCAAAATAGGCAGTCAGGCCGGTGACACCTAATACTCCGATCAGATCTTCATCGCTGTGCCCCTGGGTGCACTTGTAGACGTATTCCGAACGTTCATAACTATTCAGGATGGCATAGTCCTGCCAACCGAGATCCGCATGGATGAGGTCTCCGGTCTTGAAGCGCCGATCCCTGGACTCGATGACTTCGCCAATTGCGAAGCTTGCCATCACATCCCCGAGCTCCAATTTCGGCCGGTAATTCTGCATCACGAAATAGGTGCGATTGGCCGGATCCAGTGAGACGAGCCTGTTTCGAACGAGCACCTGTCCCTGTCCGGGAACCGGCACAGGGACTTGGCGATAGGCAAAATTCTCCATAGCAAGCTCACCGGTCACAGGTCGCGCATAGATCCATTGTCTGTTCAATTTCGTCATGCAATGTCCTCCTGCGCCTGACGCGCTGACCAGGTCAGTCCTTGCCAATCAGTCCGGTCAGCTCCGGCACGGCATTGAAGAGGTCTGCGACCAGGCCGTAATCGGCAATCTGGAAGATCGGAGCCTCTTCATCCTTGTTGATCGCCACGATGATCTTGGAATCCTTCATGCCGGCAA
>OJHE01000107.1_pt1 | contig 44972 bp, 42 predicted proteins | sample 1595221 | NCBI WGS metagenome assembly OJHE01 (sample SAMN05416831, study PRJEB24817) | seawater metagenome | isolation source: Sea water | place: Canada:Atlantic | collected 2013-07 | reverse complement strand
TATCGCCAGCGGAGCGCTTATTGATTTGAAGATTTTGCTCACCTGAAACTCCTTATTTTAATTTTCATATCGACAACGATTTATTGCCTCAATATGGATGTGCCAGTTAAACGGCACTTAATCTTGACGCACAAAGCTTGTAGTGGTCAACTGAAACGAACCTGAATTTTCAGCTAAATTTCATTTTCCCGATTTTCGTACTGACATCCCCACCCGTCAGACTGTCAGACCTGACGACGCATCAAAGAGGCTATTTCGCCCCCCAGCGCGCATTCTTGGAGAGGTGCTATGATTGCTCACTATTGAAAGGCATACTGGGCGCCAAGCATGCAATCCGACCATTTGGCGCATGAAATCGAGATGGCCGCAATGAACCGACGAATTATCTCCTTGCTGCTGCCGTTGTTTTTGGGTGGACCGGTTCTGGCCATTTCCGAATTATCGGGTGGTCAGGAGGCCGCTGCGATGAAGGGTTGCGATTTCAACTTCGGCTGCCTGAAGTTATTAGATTGGCTGGATAGATTATGCATTGTTCACGTCGACCATCACGTAGAGGCTGGTTCCTGTTTTTTTTAATCTGGTCTGTCAGCTTTTTGCTGCATTTTTTTTGGGAAATGATCCAGGTGCCTTTCTTTACAGGGATGATGGAGGCGTCCCATGGTGCGGTCGTCTGGCTGTGCACGCGGGCGGCAATCGGCGATGCCAATATTGCACTATTTGCCTATGGCGTCGCCGCAGCGGCAACTAAAGATGGCTTTTGGATACAGGGGCGGTGGCGCCGCCATGCTTTAGGAGCGTATTTTGCTACCGGTCTGCTTATAACCATAGTCTTTGAAGCCTGGGCCACAGGCGCAGGCCAGCGCTGGAGCTACAATGATTCTATGCCCCTGTTTCCCTTCCTTGGCACAGGTATCGCCCCTCTAGCGCAGTGGATTATCGTTCCAACAGTCTCGCTCTTTGGTTTGCGTTGGCTCTACAGAGGCTGGCTTGATCTCAGACGTCAGGGCCGCGATCACCCCCAGCAATGAATGCCGGAGCCCCGGGCATCATATAAACCGCCCTACAGACAACTGCACATCCACACCAATCACGAGTGTGGCGGTCAGCGACACTACACTATTGATGATTGCCACCATTGCCAGACGTAGACAAGTACGATCACAATAATACGATGTTCCACTGTGACTGATCGACTCATCCATCACTCAACTCCGAAGTCCTTGCGAACGGTTGGCATTACGTATGCCACTCCCGGCCATGCCGGCACCAGATACAGCCGCAGTCGACGTGATTGCAGCTTATATCCCGTCGCTGGCTCCGCAAATGCAAACCCGCCAACGGCGCCAGCAGACGCCTGGCAAGTGTGGGCCGGTAGAGACGGCGCAAAAACTCGCGCGCATCCAGATGGTTTTCCTGGCGGCGCATGCACCAGCGATAACCGCGGTTACCCAGCAGCCCATAAAACGCGCGGTTCACCAACGCCGCCGCCATCGGACGCTCCAGGGATTCTCGCCAAAGCCGGTTGTAGTCGTCACCATGCAGCAGGCTGCGTGCGGCCAGCACGCCGGAGGTGATGGCCGCGCGCATCCCGAAGCCCCACAGCGTATCCTGGAAACCGGCCTGCTCACCCGCTACCGGGTGCACCCCGGACAATGCGGTTACAGGGATCCGGAAGTTTCCAACACCGCCGTGCGGCTGAGGATTCATCATCTCCATGCCGGCCAGCCTCTGAAACGCACTGACAGTTCGCTCCACATACTTTGCTTCATCCCTGAAACCAGTAAACATGCAACTCTTTACCGTTCCCTTGCCTCCCATTACCAAAAGGTAGGCATACCCTTTAGGGGCAAGGTTGTTATCACAAATTGCCCAGAAACCGTCCGGCATGGATGTATCGAAATGATAGCCGACCGCAATGGCATCGGCGGCCTTTGGGCCAGTCGCCAGGATGGCCGGGCCCCGGGCATGCCGCAGCCGGCTTTTGAAATGCACCTGCACGCCCAGTTCCCTGGCCTGTCTCAGCAACGCCGTGTCCAATGTGTCTGGCCCGGAGCCACGCTCCACCAGGTAGAACAGCGGCTCAATGCTCTCAATGGCGTACGGGGAATCCCAGGCATCAAAGGCGGTACCCCGGCGGCATGGAACTCGCTTGAAGTCGGTGGTGATTCCGAGTTCCTGCAACACCGCCAGGGCATCCTGCTGCGTGCTCCAGTTCTCCAGCCCCTGCAGGTCCCGTTTGAAGCGGTGCCCCACCTCGGCCCGGGCCTCATGCACGATAACTGGTCGCCCCGCGCGCGCCAGTGTGATGGCGGCTGCCAGCCCGGCCGGTCCGGCGCCGGCAATCTCGACCGCGCCATTTCTGTTGTCTGACATCATGGCTCCGATACCAGTCCCAGCCTCGTTGACGCCCATCATGTCCGCACCCGCCTTCCCCTCACCTTGTCACAAAGACATAAGACACAGCGATACCCGATCACTGGGCCTCCTTGAAGTCACGGATGTGCAGCAGGTCTTCCACCGGCAGCACGGCTATGATTCCGTCGCTGGCAAGCCCCTTGTGCACCGTCCGGGCAATGAGGTCAACGATCTCGTCTGCCTGCTCGGCTTCCGTGAATATCTCCACGCGAACGGAATCGGCCATGGTGTCCTTGGCATAGTAGTTTTTATATCTGCCACGGCCATGGGTTTTAGACACCGTCATACCGGAAAAACCAGCCGCGATCAGCGCATCCTCTACTTTCTTCAAGTCCAGACTGGAGAAGATCGCAGTCACTTTGCAAAACTTCGTATTCATTTCGCCTCCTCGTCAGTGAGCTGAAGAAGGATCGCTCCGGTTCTTCGGCTTGAAAATGACAGTTAATCACCCACAACTGAACTGACACTGAAAATAGGGAACAATCTGAAACCAGCCGAGGCTATACTGATTTAAGTCAAAGAAGCCTGGCCGCCCAGGCGAGACCCGCCACCCAGTCAATAAACGGCACCGGGTAAATACCCAGCAGCAGTATTGAGACGGCAACAATCAGAAGGGCGAGTTTCTCTACCCGACCCCGGCCGGCATCCGCCACCGCCTGCTGCATACCCGGTTCGCGCAGATACAGGGTGACGATCACCCTCAGGTAGTAGAACAGCCCGATAACGCTGCCGATAACGATCCCCCCAACAAGCCACCACCGGCTGCCTTCCACACCCAGGGCGATGATATAGAATTTACCGAAGAATCCGGCGGTCAGCGGAATGCCGGCCAGGGACAACATGCTCAGAGTCAATAATGCTGCCAGCCAGGGGCTGTGCCAGAACAATCCCCTGTAATGGTGCAACCCGGAGGCATCCTCGCCACTGCCAGTGCCGGAGACATGCATAATCACGCCAAACGCCCCCATGGTGGCCACAATATAGGTGAACAGGTAAACCCCGGTGGTTTCCAACGCCAGGGGGCCACCTACTATAACGGCCACCAGCAGGTAGCCCATATGGGCGATGGAAGAGTAGCCCAGCAGGCGCTTCAGGTCAGGCTGGAACAGGGCCAGCAGGTTGCCACCGAACATGCTGAGAAGAGCCAGCAGGCTGATCAGGCCAAGGAGCCATCCACTGCCGAAGACCGGGGCCACCAGTACCAGCCGCAGCAATACCAGAAACACCGCCAGTTTGCTCACCGTGGCCAGCACAGTGGTCGCCGGCGCCAGACCTCCCTGGTATACGTCCGGTGTCCACTGGTGAAACGGTATGATGGACAACTTGAACCCCAGCCCCACCAGTAACAGTGCGGCGCCGCCCAGAATCCAGGGGTCCGGACTGCCAGCAACCCCCGCGGCGAGTGCCGTCAGCTCAAGGTGGCCGGTGCGGGCATAGATCAACGCCATGCCAAACAGCAGAAAGGCGGTGGCGGCGGCGGACAATATGAGGTATTTGATCCCCGCCTCCAGGGACCGTTCTGTCCGGAAACTGTACGCCACCATGCCGTACAAAGGCATCGACAGCAATTCAAGGCTGATGAACAGGGTGGCCAGGTGGTTGCTGGCCACAAGGCCCAGGGCACCCGTTACCGCGCAAAGCAACAGCAGGTAAAACTCTTCCCGCGGCCCCCTGTAGCCGGCCAGGTAACCATGGCTCATGACGGCGATAAACAGGCCGCTCACCAACACCAGCGCGCTGCCCATGAGGGCAAGGCCGTCAAAGATCATCAGCGGCGGCGAAGAGGGCGCGGCCGAGGCCAGCGGCAGGCTCGCCAGGGCCAGGGCCAGACCGCTGACAGTGACCGCCGCGGTACCACCGTGGTGGCGTCGCCAGGCGACGCCCAGCATTACCAGTACGGCTGTCGAGGCGACAATAAGCAGGGGCAGCAGCCCCACAAGATCGATCAGGGTCAGCATCAGTTCATCCCTCCTGCCCGGACCGGGCCCGCCATGAACAGGTCAGCCACCGGCCGGACCATTGACGCCGTGGTATCAAGCAGGGGTTGCGGATTCAGGCCCACTGCCAGGGTGAGTCCGATCAAGGCCAACATCATGCCGTACTCCCGCATATCCGGACCCGCGAGCAGGCCCGGTTGTTGTTCGCGACCGAAATGCACCCGCTGCATCATCAGCAGTGAATAGATCGCGCCAAGCACCAGCCCGGCGCTGGCGATGACCACCACCACCGGAGCGCTGCGGAAGGTACCGAACAGTACCATGAACTCGCCAAGGAAATTGGCCGTGGCGGGCATCCCCAGAGAGGCCGCCAGAAAAAACAAGGTCACGCCGGGCAACACCGGTATGCGGCCCCAGAGCCCGCCCATGCGACGCATATCCCGGGTATGAATGCGTTCAAAGAGCTGGCCACTGAGAATGAACAGAGCGGCACTGGAGAACGCATGGGCCACCATGAGTACGATTGCGCCCTGGATCGCCAGTTCGGACCCCGAATAAACGGCAATCAGCACGAACCCCATATGGGATATGCTGGCATAGGCAATCAGCCGCTTGATATCCTGCTGGCCGCAGGCCAGGACCGCGCCGTAAATAATACCCACGACCCCCAGCGCCATGGCCACCGGCGCAAAGGCCTGGGACTGTTCCGGAAACAGCGGAATCGCAAAGCGCAGCATGCCGTAGGCGGCGGTTTTCAGCAGAATGCCCGCAAGGTCCACGCTGCCGGCAGTGGGCGCCTGGGCGTGCGCATCCGGCAGCCAGCCATGAAAAGGCACGACAGGCAGCTTCACCGCAAAGGCAATAAAAAACCCGAGCATAATCCAGAAGGACAGATTGTCGGGCACGTCGGCATTCAACAGTGCGTCATAGCTGAAGGTTATCTCGCCGGAGCTGGTGTAATGCACGAACACCAGCGCAAGGATCGCCACCAGCATCAGCAGGCCGCTGGCCTGGGTGTAGATGAAGAAGCGGGTGGCGGCACGAATCCGGGTTTGCCCCGGGGAGCCGCTGTGCCCCCAGAGGGCAATCAGAAAATACATGGGTACCAGCATCACTTCCCAGAACAGGAAGAACAGGAGCAGGTCCAGCGCCAGAAACACACCCACGACGCCACCCAGAACAAACAGCAGATTCAGATGAAAAAAGCCCACCCGCTCGACAATCTCTTTCCATGAGCAAAGTACCGCCAAGGCACCCAGAAAGCCGGTCAGCGCAATCAGGATCAGCGACAAGCCGTCCAGAGCCAGATGAATCTCGATGCCAAAACGAGGAATCCAGGGGACTCGCCACTCCAGCAGCCACGGTCTCTCGCCGGTGCCATAGGCGCTGAAATCACCGCCTGCCCAAAGCACGACGCTGACCGCCAGCACGAACAGCATGGTGGCCAGGGCAATCCAGCGCGGCGCCTGTTCGCCCCAACGCTCCGAGTGCCAGCACAGCATGCCACCGAGGAAGGGAATCAGAATCAGCCAGAACAGAATCATGCGCCACCTCCCTGAGTCATTACCAGGCCAACCAGTATCACCGTGGCACCGAATACCATCACTTTGGCGTAAGTCCGCAGCTGGCCGTCCTGGGACCGCACCAGGCCCGCATTGCACAGGCGGGCAATCACGGCCGGCAGGTTCATCCCCAGGTTAATAAAGTCGAAACGCAGCACGCGTACCAGGGCCTGCCAGGGCCGGACCAGTGTCCGGTCGAACAGGGCATCGAAGCCCCAGGCCCGGTTGAACAGGATCCAGAGCCGCGCCCCCAGACCCCGACCGACCTTTGCGTCAAGCCACCGGCGCCGCGCCAGGAACAGCCAGCCAGCCAGAGCCAGGCCAGCAAGCACCGCTCCGGTCGCCAGGAACTGAAACAGGGTGTGGCCGGCGTTCGTGGCATCATCGGGGGGCGGCGGGAACACCACCTCAAGCCCCGGGTACAGCCAGGCACCAACGAAAGTGGAAAGCACGGCCAGGATTGCCAAAGGCAGGTGATGCCTGAGGGGACTGGTGCCCGGCCGGGGATGGCGTGCATGATCACTGCGGGGCTGGCCATGAAAAATGCCCAGGATCAGCCGCACCGTGTACAGGCCGGTTAGCACGGCTCCGGTCAGACCCGCCGCGAACAGTCCGTAGTGGCCCGAGGCCATGGCCTGCCAGAGAATCTCGTCCTTGCTGAAGAAGCCCGCGGTTACCAGCGGCAATGCCACCAGCGACGCGCCCCCCGCCAGGAAACCGGCATAGGCGACCGGCAGTTTGCGCCAGAGCCCACCCAGCCGGCTCAGATCCTGTTCATGGTGGCAACTGATGATAACGGCCCCGGCTGAAAGGAACAGCAATGCCTTGAAGAAGGCGTGGGTCATCAGGTGAAAAATGGCCGCGTCAAACGCCCCGACCCCCAGCGCCAGGAACATGTAGCCGATCTGGCTCATGGTGGAATAGGCCAGCACCCGCTTGATGTCGGTCTGGGCCAGGGCCGCGAAGGCCGCCAGCAACAGCGACAGGGCTCCGATGATGCCCACCAGCCACATCACATCCGGTGCCAGCAGGAACAGCCCGTTCAGGCGTGCAATCAGATAAACGCCGGCGGTCACCATGGTGGCCGCGTGGATCAGGGCCGACACCGGAGTGGGGCCTGCCATGGCATCCGGCAGCCAGGTGTGCAGCGGCACCTGTGCAGACTTGCCCAGGGCACCGCCAAGGACCAGCAATGCCGCAAGATTGGCAGTGACACTCCCCTCGGCCCAGACCCGTGGTGCCTGCTCCAGCACCAATCCGATATCGAGGGTGCCGAGTTCCACGAAGATCAGGAACAGCCCCAGGGCAAGGAATACGTCACCTGTGCGGGTCACGATAAACGCCTTGAACGCCGCCCGCCCATTAGCTTCGTTCTGATAGTAGTAGCCGATAAGGCCGTAGCTGCAAAGGCCAACGCCTTCCCAACCGAGAAACAGCAACAGCAGGTTATCGGCCAGCACCAGCACCAGCATGCTGAACACAAACAGGTTCATCCAGGCATAGAAGCGGGTTATACCGGCCTCGCCCACCATGTACCAGACAGCGAACAGGTGAATCAGGAAACCCACGCCGGTGATGATCGACATCATGACCAGCGAGAGACGATCAACCACCACGCCCATGGTCGGCTGGAACTCGCCCACGGAAACCCAGGTCCAGAGCGTGAACCCCTGGCTGTCGCCGGAGAAGGTCAGCAGGGCCCAGGCGGTGGCCAGCGCGGCCAGCCCCACGCTGCCCACGCCAATGGCCGCGCTGGCCCGCGGTCCCAGCCGCCCGCCGGAAAAGCCGAGAACAATGGCACCGGCCAGAGGTAACAGAAATGACAGTAAAGTCGCAGCCATCATCATCCACGCATCCTGCTGACTTCGTGCAGCTCAAGTGAACGGAAACGCTGGTAAAGCTGTATCATCAGCGCCAGGCCGACGCTGGCCTCGGCTGCCGCCAGGGTGATGACCAGCAGGAACATGGCCTGCCCGTCCGGCTGGTTCCAGGCGGTGCTGCCCACCACAAAGGCCAGCGCGGCGGCATTGAGCATGACTTCCAGGCTCATGAGAACGAACAGCATACTGCGCCTCAGCATCAACCCGGCCAACCCCAGGCTGAACAGAATAACGGCCAGGATCAGGCCATGCTCCATCGGGATACCAGTCATCGGGTGCCTCCACGGTTGCGATTGCCCCGGGGTTTGTTGCGCCGGCCCACGTGGGACGCCGTCACCAGCGCCGCCAGCAGCAGAATGGCGGCCAGCTCCACCACTATCAGCCATGGGCCGAACAGGGTGAGGCCGATGTCCCGGGCGGTTATCAGCTCACCGTCAATGGTCATGCCTGCCTGCCCGTCGCTGATCAGCGCCACCAGCGCCACCAGCAACACCAGAGCCAGCAGCGACGGCCCGAGCCAGTAGCCCGGACGTAGCCACAGGGGATCCCGCTTGGCCTCCGGACGCAGGTTGAGCATCATCACCACGAACACGAACAGCACCATTATGGCGCCGGCATAGACGATAATCTCGAGAGCACCGGCAAAGGGCGCACCCAGGGCGAAGAACACCAGGGCGACGGCAATCAGCGAAACAATCAGGTACACCACCGCATGCACCGGGCTGGAGCCGCTGATAAGACCGACCGTGGCCAGCACCGCCACCAGGCCGCTAAGGTAGAATCCCAGTTCCATCAGTAGTTCCTTTTTTGGTCAGGGTAAAAGCGTACGGACATCCTCCGGGACCTCCTCGTTCTGTGCCTCACCTTTATCCTTGCCGGCGATAGCCATGCCGGCAACCTTGTAAAAGTGGTAGTCGTGGTCCTTGCCGGGGCCGTTGATCAGCAGATCTTCCTTCTCGTACACCAACTGCTGACGCTGGTACTCGCCCATCTCGAAATCCGGTGTCAACTGGATGGCGGAGGTGGGGCAGGCCTCTTCACACATGCCGCAGAAAATGCAACGGGAAAAGTTGATGCGGAAGAACTCCGGATACCAGCGGCCGTCGTCTTTTTCACCTTTCTGCAGGGAAATACAATCCACCGGGCAGGCCACCGCGCAAAGGTTGCACGCCACGCATCGTTCTTCGCCGTCCGGATCCCGGGTGAGTATGATGCGGCCCCGGTACCGGGGAGGCAGATAAACCTCCTCTTCCGGATAGTTCACGGTTTCCCGCTTGCGGAAGCCGTGCATGAATACCATCCACATGGTACGCAACAGCGACCAACTGGCCGGTATCAGCCATAACACCGACAACACCTTGTTTTTTCGCATCTTTCCTCCCTATGAACCGGTCAGTAGCAGCACCGCCCCGGTAGCCAGCAGATTGACCAGGGTCAGCGGCAGACACACCCGCCAGCCAAAGCTCATCACCCGGTCATACCTGGGCCGTGGCAGCGATGCCCGGAGCAGGATAAACAGCATCAGGAAGAAGCTGGTCTTGAGGGCAAACCACACAATGGGTGGCAGCCAGGGGCCCTGCCAGCCGCCGAAAAACAATGTCACGATCAGCGCGGAAACCAGCACCATGCCCACGTATTCGCCAATGAAAAACATGCCGAACTTCATACCGGAGTACTCGACATGGTAACCATCCGCCAGTTCCTGTTCCGCCTCCGGCTGGTCGAAAGGGTGGCGGTGTGTCACCGCGATGCCGGCGATCAGAAATGTGACGAAACCCAGGAACTGGGGAATCACGAACCACAGGCCTTCCTGGGCCGCGACGATGTCGCGCAGGTTGAAGGAGCCGGCCATGGCCACCACACCCATGAGCGACAGCCCCATGAACACTTCGTAGGACAGGGTCTGGGCCGAGGCTCGCAACGCGCCGAGCAAGGCATACTTGTTGCCACTGGCCCAGCCACCGATTAACACCGCGTAGACGTTGATGCCGGCCAGCGCGAGGAAGAACAGCAGCCCGATGTGCATGTCCGCCACCCCCCACCCCGGTGTTATGGGGATAATAACGAAAGACAGCAGCAGGGAAGCGAAGGCAAGGTTGGGTGCCAGCATAAACAGGGCGCGGCTGGCAAAGGGCGGAGTCCAGTCTTCCTTGAAAAAGATCTTCAGCATATCGGCAATCAGTTGAAGAGTGCCGAATGGCCCTACCCGGTTGGGACCATAACGATCCTGCCAGAGGCCCAGCAGCCGACGTTCGACCACGGTCAGTGCCGCTCCCACCACGACCACGGCAAGCAGGATCACCAGCGCCTGGAACATGGCCCAGAGAGTGGCTGCCAGTTGTGGAGTCCACCAGCTCATGACTCACCTCCCGTGGGTTTTCCTAAAGTGAGTGTCGCGCCCTGCCCCAGGCCGGGCAACAATCCCGCGGGCAGGCCAGCCCAGCCGGGGGGCCAGTCTTCCTGCTCCGATACCGTAATGTCCGGACCGCCAAACAGCATCAGGCTGTCACCCTCACGCACACCAAGCAGCGTCAGGCTGTCGCCGTCGCGCACGCCCAGCGCCTCGGCATCCGGGCGGGCCAGGATGACCACCGGCGCGGTCATCCGCTGCCGGACAGGTTCAGCCCGGGCAGACGTTTCCTCGCCCCCGAACACCCGTGGCAACACCAGCGCCCGCAGCCCGCTGCTGTCAGTGGCGCCGTCATCAAAGACCGGGTCGGGGTATTCGCGATGGCCGGGCTGAGGCCGAATCAATCTTATGCCCGGGTCCCCTCCGCGCAGGTGACCGCCCACTTCATCGGTGAACTTGTTCCACGCCTGCGGGGAATTCCAGCCCGGCGCCCAGGCGAAAGGTATCTGCTGCCGGGGCCGGTCAAATCCGCTGTAGCCTTCCATGGAGTAAGCGAAGGGTGTATCGGTATCCTGTGGCGGGCGGGGTTCATTTACATCGAGGTTGGCGCGCATGGCGGTGCGGCCGCTGTAACGCTGGGGCTCACGGGCCAGCCGCAGGCCCTCTATGCGATAATCGGGCCCGGGCGCGGCATCCACAATCCCGGCCAGGCCTGGATGGGCCCCGGCGCAGGCCCGGGTGGCCAGATCCAGGCTGATATCCCCGGGGGCTTCGCCCCGCAGCCCGGCGGCCAGGGTGTGTAACCAGCGCCAGCTCTCGTGAATTCGGGTCTCGGGGCGCAGGTAGGCCGGTTCGAACACCCGGAAGAAGCGCTGGGCCCGCCCTTCCAGATTTACCAGGGTTCCGCTCCCTTCCGCGAAACTGGCAGCAGGCAGGATGAAGTCCGCCCCCTCGGCGGTTCTCGTCCGCTGGTGGTCCAGCACCACGCGGGTGTTGGCACGGGCCAGGGCCTGCTCCACCCGGTCGGCGGGCAGGCGTTGATACAGGTCGTTCTCCAGCACCACCACCGCATCGGCCCGGCCCTCACTCAACTCATCCAGCGCCCAGTCCAGTGTCTGCCCCCCCATGAGCGACAGCCCGGTGCTGTTGGCCTCCCGCCGGATAAACACCAGCCCACCCTGCGCTGCCCGCCTGGACAGGGCCCGGGCAACCGCACCGGCGGCTTCCAGGATGGCCTCGCTGGCGAGGGAGCCGCCGCTGACAACCAGCGGCCGCGCCGCTTTTAACAGGCTGACGGCGATTTCTCCGGCCCGCTCCTGGCTGGCCGGGTCGAGGCCGTCCACCGGGGGCGCCGCCGGGTCGATGGCATGAGCCACCGCGAAACCGAGCCGGGCGATATCATCCGGCGCCAGGGCATGGCGGGCGACAGCGACACTGTCCAGCTCGGTGGGCGCTGGCCAGACAATGTGCAGCGGGTGGTACCGGTCCTGCCCCAGGGTCTTGACGGCCTCGGCATTCCAGGCCGGCACGCCGATCTTTTCAGCCAGTTCTTCCCGCCGTGACAGCACAGCCTGACGCAGATTCAGCCCCAGGCGCGCGGCGCTCTGGACCGGGTCCTCGCCCAGCACCAGAATGGCATCGTGGCGTTCTATTTCCCGGGGTGTCGGGGTGGGCAGTCCCGACGTTTCCTGCAGCCGGTTCATTATGGCCAGGCACGCCTGCTCCCGGGACTCTATCCCGGTGGAAAAGTTTTCCGGCCCCACCATGGCCAATAGCTGGTGATTGCTTTCCAGACTGGCCCGGGGCGATCCGATGCCGATGATGCGCCGGGCCTGACGCAGGGCGCCGGTGATACGCTCCAGGGCCGGATCTACCCCCAGCGTCACGGCCTCCTGCCCCGGCCGTTCGGTCCATTCCGGAACCCGTGGCCGGTCGGCGCGGTTGACGTATCCGTAACCAAACCGGCCGCGGTCACAGAGGAAGTGGCTGTTAACCTCACCGTGGTAGCGGTTTTCGATGCGGCGAATCTCGCCGTAGCGTTCCCCGGGGCTGATGTTGCAACCGACCGCGCACTGGTGGCAGATGCCGGGGGCATACTGCAGGTCCCACTTTCGGGTGTAGTGATCGGAATGACTCTGGTCGGTGAACACCCCAGTGGGGCAGACTTCGGTGAGGTTGCCGGAGAACGGGCTTTCCAGTGTGCCTTCGGCGTATCGTCCGAAGTAGATGTTGTCCCGGGCACCAAAGGCGCCCAGATCGGTGCCGCCGGCGTAGTCATTGTAAAAGCGCACGCACCGGTAGCAGGTAATGCAGCGGTTCATTTCGTGGGCGATGAACGGCCCCAGGTACTGGTTGCGGCGAGTGCGCTTGTTGAACCGGTAGCGGCGGCGGTCATGGCCGGTCATTACCGTCATGTCCTGCAGGTGGCAATGGCCGCCCTCCTCGCACACCGGGCAGTCGTGGGGGTGATTGATCATCAGCCACTCCACCACACTGGCCCGGAAAGCCCGGGCTTCCTCGTCATCGATATCGATTCGGGTCTGGTCCGCCGCCGGGGTCATACAGGACATGACCAGAACGCCCTTGTTGTCGTCCTTGTCCTTGTACTGGCGCACCGCGCACTGGCGACAGGCGCCGACACTTCCCATGGCCGGATGCCAGCAGAAATAGGGAATATCCAGGCCCAGTGACAGACAGGCCTGGAGCAGGTTGTGCGCCCCGTTGACCTCGTAGGTTTTTCCGTCCACGTGAATCGTCGCCATGCTTGCTTCTGCCTTCACCTAGAAAGTACGATCACTGTTTGTTGAAAGTGACTGTTGAAACTAACGGTTGTTTGCCGGCGCGTCCGCTGCGACCCGGTCCGGAACGCCCCGGGTGTCGCCGCTTACCTTGCCAATGCCCTGCTCAAACTCCTGCCGGAAGTGCCGCAGCGCTGTTTCCAGCGGCATGGCGGCGCCAGGGGCAAGGGCGCAGAAGGTCAGCCCCGGGCCACAGTCCGCCGCCAGCTTGTCGAGCAATTCGATGTCGCCGGCCTGCCCCTGTCCCTTTTCCAGGTCCCGGAGCAGTTTTACCACCCAGGGCAGACCATCACGGCACGGAGTGCACCAGCCGCAGGATTCCCGGGCGAAGAACTCCTCCAGGTTGCGCATCAGCGATACCATGCCCCGGTCCTCGGGGACCGCCATCATCAGGCCGGTGCCCAGCCGGCTGCCGACATTGGCGATAGAGTCAAAGTCCAGGGGCAGCTCCAGATGCTCCGGCAACAGGAAGCCGGTACTGGTGCCGCCGGGCAACCACGTCTTGAGCCGACGGCCTTGCTGCAGCCCCCCGGCCCGGTCGAGCAGCTCGGCCCCGGTGACGCCCATGGGCAGCTCCCAGAGGCCCGGCTCCGCAACCGGCCCCGACACGCCATAAAGCTTGGTGCCGCCGTCACCGGTACGGTTGCCGGACAGGTTCTGATACCAGTCAGCGCCATGGAGAATCACGGCGGGTATGTTGCACAGGGTCTCGACGTTGTTAACTACCGTGGGCCTGCCCCAGGCTCCGGACTGGCCGGGGAACGGCGGCTTGGCCCGGGGATTGGCGCGCTTCCCCTCCAGTGCATTGATCAGAGCCGTTTCCTCGCCGCAGATGTAGCGCCCCGCCCCGGTATGCACCGCGATGTCGAAATCGAACCCGCTGCCATCAATATCCGGCCCCAGCCAGCCGGCTTCGCGGGCCTCATCAATGGCCCGGTTCAGCACCCGGGCCGCCTCCACGTATTCACCCCGCAGAAAAATGTAGCCTTGCCGGGCGTTGTTGGCCCGGGCTCCGAGGATCATCCCCTCAATCAGCAGGTGGGGTTGCTGCTCCATCAGCAACCGGTCCTTGAAGGTGCCCGGTTCCATTTCATCCGCGTTGCAGATCAGGTAGCCCCGGGGCATGTCACCCCCCTGCAGCGTCAGGCTCCACTTGACGCCAGCGGAAAAACCGGCGCCGCCCCGGCCACGCACATTGGCGTCTTTCACCACGGTGATGATGCCCTGGGGGTCGCTCTCGGCCAATGCCCGGCGGACCGACTGATAACCATCCTTATCCAGATATTCGCCGAGCCAGACCACCTCGCCGTCGTCCCTCAGCCTCCAGGTCAGCGGATGGGTTTCGGGTTGACGCTCGGTACCGGATTGCCGTATCCGGCTGTGATAACGCAGCGGGTTGCCTTGACCTGAGGTGGATCCGCTCATTCGTAGCCCTCCAGCAGGTCGGACAGATCCTCCGGTGTGACCGGCCCGAAGGTTTCGCCGTCAATCATCAGCGCCGGGGCACCGTCACAGGCGCCGAGACAACACACGGGTAACAGGGTGAAGCGGCCATCGGCGGTGGTGGCGCCGTAGTCCACTCCCAGCTTCTCCACCAGGGCCTGTTTCAGCGTTTCATACCCGGTCAGGAAGCAGGAGCTGCTGTCGCAGACCAGGATCACATGGCGCCCTACCGGCTGACGGAAAATCAGGCTGTAAAAGGTAGCCACGCCGTCCACCGCGGCGAATCCCAGGCCCAGCAACCGCCCAACGGCCATGATGGCACCGTCGGGAACCCAGCCATGGCGGCGCTGGACGATTTTCAACGCCTCGATACAAGCGGCCTGGGGCTGCTCGTAGTGTTCCTTTTCCCGGAGAATCGCGGCTTCGTCGTCCGGGTGCAGTTCAAAACGGTCACTGCCGATCAGTTCGGTTGTGTGCGGGGTTGTTGCCATCATCAGCGATCCACGTCTGCCATTACGAAATCGATACTGCCCAGGTGGGCGATCATGTCCGGCACGAAGCCTCCGCGCATCAAGGACGGTATCTGCTGCAGGTGCGGAAAGCTCGGAGTCCGGATGCGGGTTCGGTAGCTCATGTTATTGCCGTCGCTGGTCAGGTAATAACTGTTTATGCCTTTGGTGGCCTCCACCATTTGCAGGGATTCGCCGGGTTTCAGAACCGGACCCCAGGACACCTGCAGAAAGTGCGTGATCAGCGTTTCGATGTGCTGCAACATCCGCTCCCTGGGTGGCGGGGTGGTCAACGGGTGGTCCGCCTTGTAGTCGCCCGCGGGCATGTGATCGACGCATTGCTGGATAATGCGCAGGCTCTGCCGCATTTCCTCAATACGCAGCTGACCCCGGTCAAAAACGTCTCCGTGCTGCCCCAGAGGCACCTCGAAGTCGAAGTTCTCATAGCCGGAATAGGGCCGCTGCTTACGCAGATCGAAGTTGCAGCCAGTGGCCCGCAGGTTGGGACCGGTCACGCCCCATTCCAGGGCCTCGGTGGTGGTGAAGGCAGCCACATGCCGGGTCCGCTCCCGCACCAGGGCGTTTTTCATCATGGCCAGCTCGTATTCCCGCAGCCGCGGCGGCATCCAGTCAAGGAACTCCTGCACCAGTTGCTGCCAGCCCACGGGCAGGTCCTGGGCAAGGCCGCCGATCCGGTACCAGGCCGGATGCATGCGAAAACCGGTGATGCCCTCAATCACCTTGTAGGCCCGCTGGCGGTCAGTGAAGCTGTAGAACACCGGCGACATGGCGCCCAGATCCTGCAGGTAGGTCCCCAGGAACAGCAAATGGCTGCTAATACGGAACATCTCCGCCATCATCACCCGGACCGTCTTGACCCGGTCGGGCACCTCGATACCCGCCAGTTTCTCAACCGCAAGGACATAGGGAAGGTTGTTCATTACGCCGCCGGTGTAGTCGATGCGGTCGGTATAGGGAATGAAGCTGTGCCAGGTCTGGCGCTCGGCCATTTTTTCCGCGCCCCGGTGGTGATAGCCAATATCCGGCACGCAGTCGATGATCTCCTCGCCGTCCAGTTGAAGCACGATCCGGAAGGCACCGTGGGCAGAGGGATGATTGGGGCCCAGATTGAGGAACATGAACTCGCTGCCATCCCGCTCACGCTGCATGCCCCAGGCTTCCGGTTCGAATTTCAGCGCCTCCTGCTCCGTCTGCTGCCCCTCCACTGTCAGGGTGTAGGGGTCGAATTCCGTGGCCCGCGCGGGATAGTCCTTGCGTAATGGGTGGCCATGCCAGGTGGGCGGCATGAGCAGCCGTTGCAGATGGGGATGGCCGGTTGCGGTAATGCCGAACAGATCCCAGATTTCCCGCTCATACCAGTTGGCATTGGCAAACACCCGGGTCACGCTTGGCAGGTTCGGGTCGCCACCGGTCAGCGCCACCTTGATGATCAGGTCTTCATTACGATCCACCGACAGCAGATGATAGAAGACCGTGAAATCCGCGGCTGGTAGCCCGTCACGGTGGGCACGGAGCCGCTCGTCCACGGCAGAGAGATCGTAAAGCATGGAAAAAGACGCCGGCGGCGCCTTCAGGTGGCGCAGTATCTCCACTATCCGCTCACGTCGCACCCACAGCACCGGAAGCCCGGTCAGGGTAGGCTGAACGTGCTCGATGTGTTCCCGGAATCCGTCCAGAAGCCCGAGGGCCCGGTCAATGCCGGACTGGGCCGGTGCATGCCTGTCGAGAGCGTCTGTGCTCATGATGCTGACTCATCTCCTGTCAAGGTTGGGCAAATCGGGAGGCGGCGCTCAGAGTTTGTCCGGAGTCCTCAGTTCGGTGGCCTCGATTCGCTGGCTCCGTTTCTGCTCCCGCTGGGACCCCATCTCGGCCTTGTAAACCCCTTGATCCCCCACGACCCAGGACAGCGGCCGGCGCTCCTCCTGAATCGAGTCCTGCAACAACTGAAGTGCCTGCAGGAAGGCCTCGGGCCGCGGCGGACAACCCGCTACATAGACATCCACGGGCAAGAACTTGTCAACCCCCTGAACCACCGAATAGATGTCGTACATACCGCCAGAGTTGGCGCAGGAGCCCATGGAAATGACCCACTTGGGTTCCAGCATCTGATCGTAGAGCTGCTGAATAACCGGAGCCATTTTGATGAAACAGGTACCCGCTATCACCATAAAGTCGGCCTGCCTCGGCGAGGCGCGGATCACCTCCGACCCGAAGCGCGCAATGTCATGGGGCGAGGTAAATGCGGTGGTCATTTCCACGTAGCAGCAGGACAGGCCGAAGTTATAGGGCCACAAGGAGTTCTTGCGCCCCCAGTTCACCGCCGAGTTGAGGACGTCACTCAGCTTGCCGGTGAATACGTTGCGTTCAAGCTGGCTTTTGACGTATTCCTCCGATGACTGCCGGCGCCCCATCGGGTAACGGTCATTGGATTCCGGCACTTCGTCGGCCCGGGTCAGTCTGTAAGGCATGGCTGGTCTCCATAAAGGTTTGCTGACAGTGATCAAGGCCCGGACGACAATCATCGGGGACTGAATACACCCTGGAACCGAACGATTAGCCCTCCCCGTGTCCCTGAGAACCCTCGGGGGCCCACTCCAACGCCCCGGAGCGACTGTCGTAGAGCAGGCCGGCAAGCAATATCAGTATAAAAACCGCCGCGCCCCAGAACCCGCTCCAGCCCGTTTCCGGAATCACAACCGCCCAGGCAAACAGAAACACCGCCTCAATATCGAAGATCACAAAGAGCATCGCGACCAGATAAAACTTGACGGAAAACCGCTGGCGGGCGTCACCGACACCGACAATACCGGACTCAAACGGGATGGTTTTGCTGACGCCATGGCTGCGCCCGCCAAGCAGGCTGGAAACGCCTGCCATGAAGGCACATAAGCCGAGGGCAGCGATCACAAAAAAACCGGTTGCCCAGTAGTTGACCAGCAACTCATTGACCGTGTCCGACATACCCCCTCCTGTTCTGAATCATCACCCTATCCGCCCAGCCTGAAACGGAACTGAATCAGCAGAGCAATCGTTCTCAATTTTTGATCCCGATCAAATTCACAAGACTGTTTCCAGCCGGCCTCAGTCAGCAGAGCGCACTACTCACTGCCATAAATCAAGACCTGCAGGAAACAGCAACTCCGCGGGCATAATCGAGTAGAGCAAGGTATCTGAAGGCTTCATACTGGCGCTGCTTTGAAAGCAGGTACCGCACAGACTGTGTTGTCTACTAATATGGCTTCATCGCACCGATTGAGGCCTTCGTGCAGTAACCATTGCCAGCACGATTGCCAACATCGCCAGGGGAGGAATTAGGACGACGACCACGCTACCAGTCCCAAGAGAAAGAACTGGGCCGCCAGACCGAGGATCAGCGTGGCAGCAAAGGTTGTCACTACCACCGTGCCAAGAGCTTTGCCCACCGGCGCGAATTCCGTCGCCGCCTGCTGGTACATGGGCACGACAATGCGCAGATATACCGCCAGTGAAAGTACACTGTTGGCAATTGCAACCACCGCCAGCCAGGTGAATTGGACATCAATGGCGGCGGCGAACAGCAGGAACTTCCCAACGAAGCCGGCAAGTGGCGGAATCCCGACCAGCGATAGCAGAAAGACCACCATTGCGATGCCAATAAGCGGTTGGGCGCGCCCCAATCCGTCAAAATCGTTCAGAGTCCGTCCGATATTGGCGGCAACGGCGAAAGCGCCCAGATTCATGGCCGCATAGGCGGCAGCAAACAGTATAATGGATGGCAGAGCAAGTTCACTGGCGCCGACTGCCAGGATACCCAGAAGGAAATAGCCGGATTGGGCAATCGACGAATAGGCCAGCAGCCGAACGACGTTATCCTGCACCAGCGCGGCCAGATAACCATAGGTCATGGTCAGAACAGCCAGACCGGCGATGATGGCGGTCCAACCACTTTCCGGGGGTAGATCGCGAACCACCTGAGCGAGTGCGAACAGAGCACCGATCTTGGGCACCACTGACAGGTAGGCCGCTATTGACAGTGGCCCACCCTCATAGGCATCTGGCGCCCAGAAATGGAATGGAACCAGCGAGGCTTTGTAACCCAGACCGACAACCACCGCCACGAACCCAAGAAGAACCGCCATTGGCATGGTATCCATACCAGGAAGATCCGCGAGTAACGTGGATCCCGCAGCGCCGAACCAGTAACTCAGGCCGAAAATCATGATCGCACCTGTGACCGAGGCGAACACGAAAAACTTCATGGCGGCCTCTGTGGCAGGGTCGGTATCCGGGTAGGCAACCAAGGCAAAGGTGGCCAGGCCAGTTAATAATGTACCCAGTACAAGGAACATCGTATCACCCGCGCCTGCCAGAACGAGCGCGCCGATGGTGGCAAAGCAAAGCAGGCTGTAAACCGTGCCCTCTCGCACGGTGCCTCTCACATCCACTCTCGCCAAAAATATGGCGAGGATGGTGGCCGGCAGCAGAATGAGTTTGGCCCACACACTGAGGTCGTCAACCCGGAAACTGCCACCAAACACCGTTGTGTCCTCACCAATCAGACTGACGGTCAGACCCGTGGCAACGATCAGACCGCTAACTGCGACCAGCAGCGCAATTTGCGGCCGGCGCAGCATTTCCGCGACCAGCGCGCCGACAGCCGTCAAAAGGACGACAATTTCCGGGATTAATAATGCGAGATCACGGCCCATTACAGCACCAGTGCCGATGTGGTCCGGTGAATGATGGCCAGCACCCAGGATGGCGCCACGCCGGTCGCGACGGTGAGCACCAGCAGTGGCGCCACGGCAAGCCATTCCCGCGTACTCAGGTCCGGCATGGCCTGCCAGCGCTGCCGGGGCTCGCCCAGAAAGGTTTCGCGCAGTGCCTTGAGAAAGGTGCCGGCGATAATGGCAATCCCCAGAATCACAACAACCGCTACGGGCGCGCTACCCAAGGTGGCGAGAAATATCTGGAACTCAGCCGGAAAGTGCGCCAGCCCGGGCAAGCCCAGCGATGCAAAGGCCGCCAACACAAAGGTCCAGCCGAGCATTGGGACCGTCTTGAGCAACCCACCCAATTCGCCCATTTCACGGGTGTGGGCACGGTCCTGGATCATGCCCACCAGCAAGAACAAGGCACCGGTAACCAGTCCATGGCTGAACATCTGCAATACCGCACCATCCAAAGCAACAGTTCGCACCGAGGGATCCAGAGTTATTGCCGCCACGGCCACACCGACAATGACATACCCCATGTGGTTAACCGACGTATAGGCGACCAAGCGTTTCAGATCACTCTGGGCCAGAGCGGCAAAAGCCCCGTAGAGCGCGCTGACAACACCGAGAACAAGAACAACAACGCCCGCTTCACGGAACGCATCGGGGGTCATTTGCAGGGCAAATCGAACCAGCCCGTAAGTGCCGAATTTCAGCATGACGCCAGCGAGGATGACGCTGCCGACTGTCGGCGCCTGGACGTGAGCGGCAGGCAACCAGGTATGCAGAGGCACCGCGGGGATCTTTACCGCAAAGGTGATCAGCATAGCGATCAAAGCCCACATGGCCGCCGCGCCCTCCAGGGGGGGATTCTCAATCCAGGCTCGCATGTCGAAGGTCGGTTCGGGGCTGCCCAGATAAAGCCCGAGGATAGCAAGCAGAAGCGGCAGACTTCCCAGCAAGGTGTATATAAAAAACATCAACGCTGCCCGTTGCCTGTCTTCGTGGCCCCACCCGGCGATCATGAAATACATGGAGACAAGGGAAACCTCGAAGAAGACGTAGAACAGGATACCGTCGAGGGCTGTAAAGGTACCGATAGACGCAGTTTCCAGAAGAAGTACCAGAGCAATATAGGCGCGCGGACGTTCACGAAGCGACGACGCATAGATCACAGCAACCAGGAAAAGAACGGCGCTCAACAGCACCAAAGGCAGACTGATCCCATCAACTCCCACCCGGTAGGCGGCACCGATGGCCGGTATCCATTGCAGCTCTTCGACCTGGGAAAAGCCTGCACCGCTCGCACCCTGAAACCACATGGACAGAGCACCGATCAGTGTAAGGGCGGCGGTAATAATCGCTATGACGTGTACCGTACGCGTTGCGGGCTTCGGAAGACACAGAATCAGCACCGCGCCGACCAGCGGCAAAAACAGGGTGAGCGAGACAAGTGGTAACATGAATATGGGTTTCCTCTAAAAGCTCGTCGATGAAGCAAAAAGCAGAACAGCCAATGTGACGGCGATTGCGACCGCACTGATCGCCAGGCTGTGGTGGATGAGGCCGCTTTGGAGGTTTCGGGCTCGTGCACCCAGTGCACGCACAGCCGCCACCAGGGCGAAAATCAGGCCGTCGATACGGCGTTCATCTCCAAACCGCACGTAGGTCGCGACCCTCAGGCTCACTCTGCCCACGCAAAGCACAATCTTGAACAAGCCCCGCTCCGTTCGCTCGCCCGCAGAGGCAAGGAAGAGACCGGCGCGCCCAAGAGAAAGCACAGCTTCATACAGACGCCCTTCCAAACGCTCACATCCTCGGGCTACAGCCATTGCTGGCCTACCGACCCAGACCGTAAGCCCACCGCCAACGGAAAGTCCGCGTCGCGCCCACGGATAGACCGGACCTAGCAGGCGGGGAGCCGGCACGAGCCAGCCCAGGCCGAGGCCACACGCGGCAGCAAGAAGCCCGAGGAGCACGGCCAATGTGCCTGCGGTGACGGCGGGCAGATCAAGAACGGCCTCGATGGGGCCGAAGGCCAGGCCGAGAATCGTGGCAGGGACCGCCAACCCCCAAATGCCCACGCGCATCCAGGCACTACCGGCAACCGGTCGGGTTTCGCCGGAGCCTCGCCACAGCAGGCACAAGGCCCGGGCCATATAGCCGCCGGTCAGCAGGGTACCGGCCAGCGCCAGGGGGCCGAGCCAGGCGGCACCCTGCGCAGACAGGGCGGCGGCGATTACCGCATCCTTGGAGAAGAACCCACTCAGTGGCGGGATACCGGCCAGTGCCAGCGCTGCCAGCGCAAAGCCGGCAAAAGTCCAGGGTCTGTCACGACCAACCCCCTCCAACTGATCGAACCCGGTACCCCCGCGAGCATGCTGGAAGTCGCCGGCGGCAAGAAACAGGGTGCTCTTGATGGCTGCATGGGCGAGCAAATGCATGAGAGCCGCCAGCGGAACGCCGGCTCCAACCGCAACCAGCATCAAGCCATATTGACTGGCAGTGGAAGCCGCGAGCAGGCGTTTGAGATCACGCTCGGCAAGTGCAATAACCCCGGCTGCCACCGTGGTAACGCCGCCGACAAGTCCGACGACGAGCAACACCTCGGGTGTCAGCAGCGGGGCCGAACGGATCAGCAGGATGGCACCCGCCGCCACCAGCGTGGCCGAGTGCAGCAGCGCCGAGACCGGTGTCGGCCCCGCCATGGCACGCATAAGCCAGTCCTGCAAGGGGACCTGGGCCGACTTACCCATGGCGGCCAGTAGCAACAAAAGCCCCGCGGCGGTCGAGGCACTGCCGCCGGCCTCCAGGGAGGCGGCAATCTCGCCGGTACCGGCCGACCCAATCAGCATAAATACCGCCACGTACAAACCCAGATCGGCGCTACGAGTGTAGAGGAAAGCGCGACCGGCGGCATCCGCGGCCTCGGGTCGCTGGAACCAGAAGCCAATCAGCAGGTAACTGCACAAACCGATCAATTCCCAGGCCGCCAGCAACAGAACCCAGTCGCCGGACAGCACCAGCGCCTGCATGGCAGCCAGGAACAGGGACATTACGGCGTAGAAGCGGCACAGGCCGGACTCCCGCTTCATATAACCAACTGCATAAATCAGCACGAACGTGCCTACGGTGGCCACCGCCACCGTCAACAGCGCTTCCAGAGGTCCGGCAACCATTCGAAGCGGCATGTCTGGCAGCCCCGGCAGAAGCAGGGTTTCGGCCTGCCCGCCGGCGACCCGGGTCAGTAACCATAGACTGCCGCCCAGACTCAACGTCGCCCCGCCGAGAACCAGCGCCGTGGAGCCCCGGCGCAGGACCAGCAACGCCATGGCCGCGATCAGCGGTGGCATTATCGGTAGAAGCACTGCACTCATCCTTTCAGGTCCCCGGCTTCTTCCATTTCAACCGAGCCCTTGGCCCGGAAACGCGCAATCGCGACACCGAAGCCAACCGCCATTTCGACCGCCATGACGGTCATCACCACCAGCACGAACATCTGGCCGGAGTAGCTTTCGGGGTGCAGAAAACGCCAGAAGGCGACCAGGTTCACCAACGCGCCCGCAAGAATCAGCTCCACCCCCATCATGATCATAACCAGATTGGTCTGGGACAACGCGCCATAAACACCAATACCGAACAGGATTGCACCGGTTACAAGCGCCACGATCAGGACGAGAGTCATTCCGTATCCTCCTTGTCAGCAATATTGGCCGTCGTTTGCACCGGTATCGCCACCGCCGTGGCCGCAATCATCGCGGTCAGGATAGTGATACCGGCGGTTTCGAAGATCAGCATGGAACGACCCAGCAATTCCATGCCCAGCGCCCGTGTCTGCATCGCCGCATCCGGCGCCTCGGCCGTTACAGGTCCCCAATCGGCCCAAAACGCGACCACTATCGCAACACCGGCAGCGACCACGCCAGCGCCAATTGAAAAGCGCTTCTGGTGGGTCATATCCATGCCCCCCATCCCGCCCGGGTCCATCATGAACATCACCATGAAAATGGCCATGATGCTCATCTCCGTCGCCATCATCATGATCTGCAGCACGCCCAGGAATTCGGTCTGCATCGCCAGGAACATGCAGCCGACGGCAGTCTGAGAAAACAACAGCGCCAGCGCGGAACGCACCATGGACGATGTGCGAAACACCACCACGCCGAAGCCGATGGCGGCCAGCCCGAAAACGGCAACAAAAAAAGCCTGAGCGTACATTATGGAACCACCAGAACCAGTAAACCCACAACAATGATATTGAGCAGTGCCAGGGGAATCCCCAAGGTCCAGCACCACCGCATCAGATCCGCCTCGCGAATGCGCGGCAGATAGCGACCGGCCAGGAGCATCGACACGGCCACGGCCAGGGTCTTGATCAGGCTCCAGGCCCAGGGAGGCAGCAGCGGCCCATGCCAGCCGCCGAGGTAGAACACCGTGGTCGCGGAAGCCAGCGTGATCACCAGCGTCAGCCTGGCCAGGCGCAACACCCCCAGGCGCACGCCGGTGTATTCCGCGTCCACACCCCCGCCCAGTTCCCCGGGTGCGGTTGGCAGATCAAAAGGCGCACGAAACGCCAGCGCCATGGCGGCAATGAAAAACAGCACGAAACCAAGCGGCTGATAGACAATGTTCCACAAGCCGTCTTGGGAGCCAACGATCACCGTGGTCACCAGGGATTCGGCGCGCATCGCCACCGCAGTGATGGGCATGACAATAAGCATGGCGTAGGCGATGAGCTGGCCAAGGAATCGCCAGCCGCCGATCATGGCGTAGGCGCCATTCGGGCCCCAGCCGGCCATGATCAGCGCCACCAGCACATAGGCAAGCGCCGCGTTGATGAACAGCGCACCGGTAGCCAGATCCGCGATCACCAGGGTCGGCGCCAGAGGCAGAACCGCCGCGCCAAGCACCGCGACGATCAGCAGTAGCACCGGCGCCGTCTCGAAAAAGACCCGGTCCGGCGTGCGCGGTACAATGGATTCACGACCGAGGTGCGCCAGGCCGCTGAGTAGGGGCGCGGCCGGACGCAGGCGGCCCGTTGTCGTCCAGCCCTCGACCACGGCGAGCAGCCAGACGCTACCAAGCAACGCAAGCAACACGATGACGAAGTTCACGAGATCACCTCCCAGGGCGAAAGGTCAAGTGATCCGACCGCCACCAGTGCGTCGCCCAGTTCCCGGCCCTCGACAAGCTTTGCGACCAGGCCGATATGGTGACTGCAGGCGGTGTCCAACCTGTAGGATTTCACCTGGCCGTGTTCCAGAATCAGGCTCAGTTGAGCCTCGCCGCGCGGGGTTTCCACGGTGGCCTCACCGGTGCCTGATCCACGCCCGATGTTTCGCAAAACAGGTAGCCCCGGCTCCCCGGTTGCCTTGATGTAGTCGAGGCTCGTGATGATTTCGTCCAGGCGCTGCCACAGGCGCGCCCAGGCATCTCCGGCGTCGTCAGCAGCGCGCGCCACGGGGCCACTCAGGCCCGCAGTGCCCGATGGCAGTATGCCGATCCCCTTCAATCGCGATTTGAGCAAAGGCGTTCGCCCAAGACGAGCCGCCAATGCATGCAGAGCGGGCGTCAGTTCCAAAAGCCGTTTTCCACTGGCGCGGCGGATCTCCAGTTGCAGGGTTGCGGCACGATCCGTCAACCAGGCGAAGCCGAGCTGGCGCCCCGTTTGCGCCAGCCAACCCAGGTGACTGGCGATGCGCTCACATTCAAGCGCCACAGCCCGGGCCTGATCGGTTGCCGAATCGTTCTCCAGACCAGCCGCCCGCTCGATTGCCAGGCAGGCCAGCAGTCGGTAGCTCACGCTGGCCAGTGGCATGGCCGACGCCAGGCGCTCGATAAAGGTCTCGGCGTCGATCTCCTTGCCTTCTTCACTCTCATTGATCATGCCCACCAAGGATGTGGCCTGTCCTTCTGTTACGCCGTCACCGTCAAGAGTCAGCGTCAACTTGAGCCCACCAGGCAGACCGGGGAAAACCGGACCGAACGGCACCTCCATCCAGTCCATCGCCAACCCGTCGGCGCTACGAGGCAGGTCCTTGGTCACTTCAATCATGGACATGAATCCCGAGGCGCCGTGGTCATGCCCACCATGATCATGCCCACCATGATCATGCCCACCATGATCATGACCACTATGACCGTGACCTACATGATCATGGCCGCCATGTTCGTGGCTATCATGACCGTGCCCACTGTGATGGTGGCCACTGTGATCATGCCCAGAACCTTTCTCCTCCGCGTCGCCGTCGGACTCACCGTGCTGGTGCTTGTGTCCGTGATCATGATGGTTTTCGTGCGAGTGCTGATGACCCTCGTGCTGCTCGTGATCGTGCTCATGCGAATCATGATGGTCATGGCAGTGACCATGATCGTGTTCGTGTTCATGGTGTTCGTGCTGCTGCGCATGATCATGATGCTGGTGTTCGTGCTCATGGTGCCGGTGCTCGCGATGATCGTGCCCATGGTCATGCTCGGGGGCCGGCTCCCCTGCCTCCCGGGCGACCAGGTCCATGCCACACTTGGGGCAACTACCCGGCTCGTTCTGGACAACTTCCGGGTGCATGGGGCAGACATACTCTATCCTGGCGTGCAGAACAGGGGCGTCGAAATCCTCGGGGGAGTCTGAGAATGCGCCCTTGGCCAGCGCGCGCTTCAACCAGTCAACCGCGTCGATCAGGCCGGCTTGCGAAACACCCGCGGAAAAATCAGCGTCCGGTAGCGTTGACGGCGTCTGTCCGCCCAAATTGACAATGGCTCGCGGCCTCGGCATCTGCGCATAGAGCACCGCCACGGCCTCGTTCATTTTCTCTGAAAGCTCGCCGATAATCAGGAGCATGCTCGCATCGCGAGGTGTCGCGGTGATGCGCATACCTGCCGCTGTCACATCCAGGCCATGGGACAGTGCCACTTCAGGCCCCGGGACGATCAGGCAGCTCAGGTTGCCCGCGAGGGCCCGCGAAACCCACTTCTGAAGTACCGTGAACCGCTCCTGCCGCTGGCGCGCGCCCGTAATGGTCATTGTCGGGTCAGAAGTCATTGCCGCCTCAATGCCCCCTGACTCCAGCCGTAGAGCAAACCAAGAAAGAGAATGGCAAGGAACACCCCCATGTCATACAAAGCAACCAGCCCTACTTCTCTGTATACAACTGCCCAGGGGTACATAAATGCCATTTCCATGTCGAAGGCCAGAAAGAGCAGCGCGTAGCCGTAGTACCGTGCGTGATAGCGGCCCCAGACCGGGTCCCGTGACAACACTCCGGAACTCGCTGGCACGTCCTTGCCCGGCTCCCGACGCGTCGGACCCATGGCACGGGCAATCCCAAACAGGGCCAAAACCGTAGCTGCGATGCCAAGCACCAAGGCAAGCAGCAGACCGTACTGCTCCAAAATACTCATCATCCAATCCTCAAGTCGCGCAACGGAGTCTGCACTCCGATAGCGTTCTCCAGAGACAAGATCAATATGCCCTTAACTCGCTTCTTGGTTCCGCATGGGCGAACCGTACTTCCCGAGCAAACAGAGGCTAAAAACTCACCCTCAGATATCCTTACTCCAGTCCATGATGCTTCCCTTCATATACCTTGACGTTCCTTATCTTGCCTCCCTCATTGAGCAATTCGAAATCATTTCCAGACAAAGGCTTTATCTTGTTACAGGAATAGTCGCGACCATAGACAGATGTGCAAAATTTACCGTCTTTGACCTCCCATCTTCCGATATAGTGGGTAAGGTTTCCCTGTTGTTCGCGATATTTGGTCATTCCATAGATCGAACCATCAGGATCATAGTACTCATGAAAAGTTCGAGTGCGAAAATTGTCCTGAGCATCTCGGAATTCCATTTGCACCGTGTTTCCGACGACAACATCTGCGACATCTTCGCCAGAAAGAACTTCTTCAGCGTGCAAAAATGGCGCTTGCAAAAAAGTCAAAAATACGAACAGTTTAAAATTTATTGCTTTCATCTGGTTATCTCCCAGTTTCTTTCAATTATTGTGATCACACGAACAACAGCCTTAAGTCGTATCGTAGGATTGTGAAGAAAGCTCAATGTATCAATTGCATTACAACAGTCCACTTATTTTCCACTCCGCTCAACTGGCCAGTCACTAAAAGCGATGAAGTAGAGCAAAACCAGATTGACGATGGGGATAAGTATCAAGACCCCCATCCAACCCGGATAGCCCGTGCGCTGGCAAATACGCCAGGCCGGGATGACGACTACGATGGCAATCACCAGCATCCACAGCCAGTGCCCGGCCCACATGGTGTTGCCAAACATGTTTTCCCCCATCGTGATACTGCCCTCCATGTTGAATTCCGATTACTGGTGACCGTGAGCATGGGATTCCTCGTGGCCGTTTTTTTCGGCTGCTGCAGCCCTTTTCAGGAAAAGCTGCCCGGATACCGCGATCACGATCATCGTGACAACCGCCACGCCAATGACAAACGGGTCGGTATTCAGTTTGACCCAGACAAAGCCGCCCAGCACGAGCAAATCCAGACCGATGGCCGTTGCCGGCACCCACGCCCTGGCCTTCACATCGTCGCGCAGGTAGCGAAGCACGCCCCAATGGATGGCAATGTCCATAACCAGGTAGAACACGATACCCAGGGCGGCAATCCGGGAGAGGTCAAAGAAGGCTGTCAGAGCCAGCCCCAGGACCACAGTGTAGACCAGCGTGTGCTTCTGGATGCTGCCCGGCATACCAAAATGACGGTGAGGGACCAGTTTCATTTCAGTCAGCATGGCAAGCATGCGCGAGACAGCAAAAATGCTGGCCAGAATGCCACCGGAGGTGGCCGTCATGGCAATGGCGACCGTGAACCAGAGGCCATAATCCCCCAGCGCCGGACGCGCGGCAGCCGCAAGGGAGTAATCCTGGGTCTTGATGATTTCCGCCAGGGACAGGTTGCTGGCCACGGCAAAACCGACCAGGGTGTAGATCACCACGCAGGCGGCAATGGAAATAATGATGGCGCGACTCACGTTCCGGTTAGGGTTTTGCACCTCGGAGCCGCTGTTGGTGATGGTGGTGAAGCCCTTGAAGGCCAGTATTCCGAGCGCCGTCGCACCCAGGAAATTGCCTGCGGTTCCGGCCTCGCCCGGGCTTGAGAAATCCACCGCCAGGCTGTCGGCAATCCAGACACCCACCAGCCCGAAAACCAGTATACCGCCGATTTTCAGAAACCCGATAAAGGAAGCCACGCCCTGAATCATTCGGTTACCGAGCAGATTGATCAGAAACGCCGCCAGGATCAGCGACACACCCAGAATGGACACCATGCGACCACTTTCATCACCACCGAACAGTTGCATGGTGTAGGAACCGAAAGTACGCGCGAGGAAGCTCTGGGCGATCACCATCGAGAAATACATCAGCAGGGCGTTGAACGCGGTCGGCAGCCGATTGCCATAGGCTTTGTAAAGGTACATGCCAATGCCCCCGGCTGAGGGGTAGGCATCAGAAATCTTGATATAGGAATAAGAGCTGAAGCTGACGATCACCGCAGCCGCCAGAAACGCCAATGGGAAAAGAACACCGGTCATCTGCGCCATCTGCCCGGTAAGTGCAAAGATACCGGCGCCGATCATGACGCCGGTACCGAGCATAACGGTTCCCGCGAGTGTGAGACTGCCTTCCTTATAGCGAGTGGTTCTATCTTGCTCCCTGCTCATTTAACCTCCGGTTATTTTCGTTTCATGGGCGGGATCTTTGAACAGCAAAACGGATCATGCTTGGCATTGGCACGAACGTTGTCATCTGTAAATCGATACCACGCCAGCTTCCTTTGAGCCCACCACCCCGCCTTCAACCGGCCACCATGTGCTCCAATCACCTCCAATAACTCGTCGGTAGACCAATGAGTCCCATCGAAGGTAACGTCTAACAGATTATTTGGCTTGCGTTCGGCAAAATCAACACAGGGGTGATGATTGAGTTCGTGAATAAAGTCAGACCATTCACTCTCTTCAAAACCTTCCACGACAAGTTTCCGTCGCAGCAGGAACTGTTCCTGGTTCGATGCTTTATGTGCTTTAGTCATGGCGGGCCCCTCTTCGCCTTATCATTTCCCCTCAATGACAACATGCGGACCTGAACTGCGACTGAAAATCAGTGAAGGTTTTCGATGAAATTGACGTACATCATAAAATAGAGCCAGGGCAACCCCTGGCTCCTTATTCATTCCGATCAGAACGAGATGCGGGCACCGACGACTGCGAACCAGTCTTCTGTGCCACCGCCTTCGGCTTTAGCGAGATCTGCGGTATCACCGTACATGCGCTCATGCACCACGCCCACGTAAGGCGAGAATGCGCGATCGATCAGGTCATAGCGTAACCGGAGCCCAGTTTCTGTGGAAACCAAGCCTTTGCCCACGCCAATTTCCTCATCCTCGCTGAATGCTACCGTCGCATCCAGGGTTGCAGACAGGATCCAGTAATTGGTGAAAAGCAGCTCGTATTCCGCGTCGATTTCGGCAGACGTATCACCATCCTTGCTGGCATACAGGTTGGCATCGACTTCAAACCATTGTGGGGCAAGCCCAGCGACACCCAGCACGGCATAAGTGCGATCCGGCCCTTCAGGGGTGTCGAAGCGAACACCCGCTTTGGCGTCGAAGAACTTGGAGATGGGGATCTGGCCGACCAACTGGTTTTCCAGTGTTTCGTAGGCCTGTTCCTCTATCTCGTATTCCCCGGTTGTGAGCAGCCGGACTTTGAACTCGTCGGTGCCATAGAAGGCATCCGCATTCCAGACGCCCAGTTCCTCATCATCATCGCTGTATCGGTACTCAAACTCCTCAAATTGAACACCCCAGGCTGTGAGCGGTTGTTTACGAGCGGTGGTATCGGAAATCATTTCCTGAGCTATCACCGTCGTTGAGAAACCAATAGAGGCAAGGAAACTGACTGCGGCAAGTGATCGAATACAGCTCATGCCTCACCTCCATCTTCAGCAACAACGCCTGTCTTGGCCTGCGTGGACTCAGGGCCACCCTCAACAATCACCTTGCGGAACATCCCGGCAGCCGCATGGTAAGAAAGATGGCAATGGAACGCCCATTGGCCTGGCTCGTCAACCTCGGTTTCCATGTACACCGTAGTGCCCGGGTTCACGCTAACGGTGTGTTTGATCGGGTTCCACTGACCTGCGCCAACATCAAGGATGGACCACATACCGTGCAGGTGCATGGGATGAGTCATCATGGTTTCGTTCACAAACTTGAAACGGACCCGTTCACCATATTTGAGACGAATGGGATCCGCGTCTTCGTATTTAACACCGTTGATACTCCACGTGTAGCGCTCCATATTGCCGGTCAAACGAAGCTCGATCTCCCGAGTCGGTTCGCGGTCTTCGTACAACGGGTCCTGAGCCTTCAGATCAGCATAGGACAGGAACTTGCCACCATTGGCCGCCGTCGGCACAACGCCACTGCCCTTGGCATAGAAGGGATCGCTGGGACCGCCTTTTCCCATCGCCATGGAACCATGGTCCATGCCGGACATGTCAGAGTGATCCATTCCTTTCATGTTGGAGTGATCCATTCCTTTCATATTCGAATGGTCCATGCTGCCCATGTTTGAGTGGTCCATTCCGGACACACCTTCTGAGCTGCCCATATCCATGTTTCCATGATCCATGCCTGCCATGCTGCCATGGTCCATACCGGGCATACCGCCCATATCCGCCATGGTCAGTCGGGCAGCTTCACGCAGTTGCGGCACGGCCGCTTCCATACCCTCTTCGGGGGCCAGTGTTGCCCTGGCATAGCCCGAACGCCCCATGGATTCAGCAAAAATGGTGTAGGCCTGCTCATCTTTCGGACGGACGATCACATCGTAGGTTTCCGCCACACCGATCCGGAACTCGTCCACACTAACCGGCTGAACGTTGTTGCCATCTGCCTGCACAACCGTCATGTCCAGACCGGGGATCCGGATATCAAAGTAAGTCATCGCCGAAGAGTTGATAAAACGCAGCCGGATGCGTTCGCCCGGCTCGAAGATCCCTGTCCAGTTTTGGCTTGGTCCTTTGCCGTTGATCAAGCCCGTAAAGCCATGGATATCCTCAACGTCCGCTTTCATCATCCGCATGCCACCCCAGGCCATACGGTCACTGACGGTGTTCATCAGGCCATTTTTTGACACGTCCGAGAAAAACTCGCCAACGGTTTGCTGCTCGCGATTGTAGTAATCCGGCATCATTTTCAGGTTGCGCATGATGCGGTCACCGGAATGGGGGTGCTTGTCAGTCAACTGCACCACGTATTCACGATCGTAGCGGAACGGTTCACGTCCCTCGGGTTCGATAACGATGGAACCGTAGGCGCCATCCGGCTCCTGAAAACCGGAGTGGCTGTGAAACCAGTAGGTGCCTGCTTGCTGGATAGGAAATTCATAGGTGAATGTTTCACCCGGCTTGATACCTGGAAAACTGATACCTGGCACACCATCCTGGTCGAAGGGAAGGATCAGTCCGTGCCAGTGGATCGAGGTCATCTCGTCCAGGTTGTTGGTTACGTTGATCCTGACATTTTCACCTTCCTTGAAGCGCATCACCGGTCCCGGAGATGCACCATTGTAGCCGATACCTTCTTTCACGAAATCGCCGGTATCAATTTTAACCCGGTCAACCGTCAGGCCGTATTCACCGGCCATGACCATGGCCGGCATCAGCAGGGTCAAAAGCCCTGTCAAAAGGCGTATCTTCATCTGTTTTATTCCCAACTGCACTTCATTGGAGTTAGGCTGGGAAGCCTTCACCAGCCCTTGCAATCGTGCGGCGCTCAGCACACTGTATTATTCGAAATTTACGTCACCGTACATTCCTGACTGGTAATGGCCCGGCACGTTACAGGCAAATTCGATATTGCCTTTATCAGAGAACTTCCAGACAACTTCCTTGCTCTGCCCGGGTTCCAGTAAGACGCTGTTGGGATCGTCGTGTTTCATGGAATGACCATTGCCCATATCCATGTTCATCATGTCGTGGTTCAGCTTGCCGCCCTGAATCACGCCATGCTCAACCATCATCATCATTTCTTTTTGATGGCTCTCGTGCATGGCGGGGGTGCCAATGTTGAACTCATGGACAAGACTGCCCTTATTCTCCACCACAAATCTCACGGTTTCACCAGGCTTCACAGTTATTTCTTCCGGCTCATAGTAGTTGTCGTACATTTCCACGGTGATGGTGCGAGCAACCTCGGAGGCCTTGCCGGGCTCTCCGCTGCTAGCCCCGTGCCCGCCACCGTGGACTCCTGCGGCAAAAGCACCCGCTGACATTGAAAAGGCCACACCCGCTACCAACAACTTTGATACATTCATACCATCTTCTCCTGTGAAATCGTTCAGCAACAATTAATTGTATTTTCAGGACACTTGATCAATGTCCAGAATCGTTACATAAGATCGCTTACCAACCTGAATTCTTACTGAAAATTCAAAAAAATTTATTTAGGCTGAATTCAGGACTACTAAAGACATTACGTTGAATTCACAGTCGCCGCTCAGCAAAAAGGAAAAAAAATGCGTTTACTACTGGTTGAAGACGATCAGATGCTCTCAAACAGCCTTTTGCATCAACTTGAAAAATCGGGGTTCAGCGTGGACCCTGCGTATACGGCAAAAGAAGCAATAACTCTGGGTGAACAGGAAGATTATCGGGTCAGCATCTTGGATCTGGGGCTGCCCGACGGCAACGGTTTAGATGTTTTAAAAAAGTGGCGCGCAAAGAACATTGCCTTTCCCGTACTAATCCTGACAGCGCGAGATGATTGGCATGATAAAGTGGCTGGACTAAAGGCAGGGGCAGACGACTACCTCGCAAAACCTTTCCAGACCGAAGAGTTAATTGCACGGCTGAATGCTATTGTTCGCAGGAGCGAAGGGAGAACACATTCATTGGTTAAGGCAGGCCGCTTTGTGCTGGATGAAAATCGTCAATGCTTGTCGGTGGACGATGGAACTGAACATCCACTTACCGGCACAGAGTTTCGTCTTCTGCGCTGCCTGATGAGTAAGCCGGGCCATGTCTTTTCAAAAGACCAACTGCTAGAGCAGCTTTACAGTCTCGAAGATAGCCCAAGCGCGAACGTTATCGAGGCATATATTCGGAGGCTGCGAAGACTGGTGGGAAATTCCACAATCTCAACCCGACGTGGCCAAGGCTATATGTTCAATGACAACGTTTAAGAAACCTGCCTCTGTAAAAGGCACCCTGCTTGTAATACTGCTGCCCGCAGGTGTTGCCTTGATGGCAATAGCCTGGTTTGCACATGGTGCTCTGCTCGAAAGAATGTCCCGTGAATTTGTCACGGACAGGCTGAAAGAGGAGGTTTCGTTTTTAGAGCATCAGATTCGGGACAGTGACGGAGCCTTCGACGGACTCAAGACGGGCGATTACTTTCAGCGCGTATTCCACCATGCTTTTGTTCAACACTCCGATTCCAGGACCATCATTTCGCCAGAATCATGGAAACCGCTACTATCGCCGCTCATCAAATCGGAAAAAGAGGGCACGATTCGGGTCGAAAATTCTGAAATAGCAGGGGCCCCAACGGACATATTGGCATATCGGAGTTCCTTCATCGCAAACGAAAAACCGTTTGTTGTTATCGTTGCAGAAGACCTCGGCGCATTGAAGAATAGCCAGGCAGAGCTACATGCATGGACGGCAATCGCATCTCTTTTACTTATCTCGCTATTGGTTTGTGCAATCTGGCTCGGCGTCAATTTGTCCATGCATTCTGTCACACGACTCAAGGCGTCACTGAAAAGACTCCAGGATGGGAGCGTCTCGCGTATAGATATGACTGTCCCCGAGGAGTTCCACCCTCTCGTCGAACAGTTGAACCAGCTGCTTGACTCACTTGATCAACGATTGGAGCGCTCGAGGAATGCGCTGGCAAACCTATCCCACAGCGTTAAAACTCCGATTGCGTCTGTCCAACAAATTCTCAGCGACACTTCTACGCCGCTAGATAGCGAGTTAAGGCAGCAAATAGCTGCGCGTCTCGGGGATATTGACAAACAACTTGAAGCTGAAATGCGCCGCAGCCGGTTTGCTGGGCCGCAGGTAGGAAAAAGCTGCTATCCAGTAGAAAAAGCACGGGACCTTCTGTGGATGATGGGAAGACTATACCCGGCAAAATCATTTGAGTTATCAAGTTCTCTCCCAGAGAATAGCCGTTGGCCAATTGTAGAATACGACCTATCTGAAATACTGGGGATCGTGCTGGACAATGCGGGGAAGTGGTCACATAGAGAGGTGGAGCTAATATTGGAACAATGCGGCCCCTCAAAACGAATTGTCGTGACAGACGATGGTCCCGGCGTTGAGGAAGCTGAATTGAGCAAGCTTGGTCAACGAGGATTAAGGCTGGACGAACAGACTCCGGGCCACGGGCTCGGCCTTGCAATCGTTCAAGACATTGTTAGCCGGTATGGCGCAAAGATTGTCTTTTCCAATCGCCCACGAGGTGGATTAAAGGTCACGATTGAATTTTGAATTCACGAAAGTTAACGAGTGGGTTATCGCGCCTGAAAAACTCTGACAACTCTACCCTTAGCAAGAACCAACGCAGTCAAACAAGTACGATTTGCCACACAACCGCACTGGCCTGACGGTGGCAACCATTCAGCGGGACCACATGCTCGAGGTCGATCTCACTGCTGTTCTGGATGACTTTGCCTGTGAACGGACTGATTCAGCGGCCCGAAACCACTCTGCAACGACGTTCATCTGCAAGCCGGACCTTGGTCGTGGATTGTGCAATCAATGCCTCAGTACGGCTGTCTTGACAATCTGCGTATTCCGGCGAACGTGAACGCCCATTCTGGCTGAACGTGAACACCCTTTTTCTTAACGCATCACCCACCGAGGTTTGTACCCCGGGTGTTCACGTTCAGTCAATTTCCTGAAGTCGTTTTCTCATCGACTCTCCCTTCAGAGCCCAGCGATGGGCGTTGTGCATGAGCCGATCCAGGATGGCGTCAGCCAGGGTGTTGTCACCGATGGCGGCGTACCATTGATCGGTGGGCAGTTGGCTGATGATTATGGTCGAGTGCGTGCCGTGCCGGTCATCCATGATCTCCATCAGGTCGTTCCGGTGTGCCGGTTTCAGGGCTTCCAGGCCCCAGTCGTCCAGTATCAGAAGCTTTACTTTGGCCAACTGGCTGAGGGTTTTCTGGTAGGTGCCGTCGGCCTTGGCCTGAGTCAGTTCCAGTAGTAATCGGGAGATTCGGTAGTACCGGGCGCTGAAGCCGTTCAGGCAGGCCTGGTGCCCCACTGCACAGCCGAGGTAAGTCTTGCCGCTGCCGCAGGGGCCGGTAATCAGCAGGTTCTGTCCCCGTTCCAGCCAGTCTGTCTGGGCCAACTGGGCGACCTGTGCTTTCTTGAGGTTGCGCGAGTGCTGGTAGTCAATATCCTGGACTGAGGCCCGGAGCTTTAAACGGGCCTGGCGAACCAGGCGGTCCTGTTTCCGGTGCTCCCGGCTCTGGAACTCCCGGTCGAGTAACAACTCCAGGCGTTCGGTGAACGACAGCTCGTCATAGGTGCCTGGCTGGTTTTGTTGATGCTCCAGGGCGGCAGCCATGCCGCCGAGCTTCAGGTCTCTCAGTCGTGTCAGGGTCTGTAGGGTGCTCATAGTGGTGTCCTAGTGGAAGCTCTTCGGGCCACGGATGTTCTCGTGATGCTGAGGCAGTTCGGTGTTCAGGGGCAGTTGTTCCGGCAGCTTGTCGCGGTTGCTCCGGAGGATGGCCTTGACGTGTTTCAGTCGGTCCAGGCCTTCGCGGTTGGCAATGCGACTTGCCGTGTTCAGGCGCTCGCTGGGGTACTCCTTGCTCAGGTTGAGCAGCCCGAGACAGACCCGGTAGGCCTGTTCCGGATGCTCCCGCTCCTCCAGCCGATCACTGATCCAGGTCAGGGTGTCGGGCCCGATGTCTCTGGCCCAGTTCTTGAGACGACCCGGCGTCCACTGTTGTTGTTTTTGGTGGCGTGTGGGCATGTGCCCTGACTCGGTGGTGATGCCGTACTGATGACTGCGTGGGTGGCTGGCGATCTGGCGCTGCCGGAAGTAGATCTGTACCAGTCGCTCACTGGCGTGGATGTCTACCTGCTCTCCCACATACTGGTGTGGCACTGAGTAGTGGTGCTGCTGGAACTCGATGTGGTAGTCGATGTTGACCCGGCAACGCCGGATCTCGATGTACTCATAGGGGTGTTTGGGTAATGCCCTCAGGGCCGGCTGATCGAGCATCTTGAAGGCCTCCTGCCGGTTGCCCGGCAGCCGCCGGAACGGTCGGCTGTTCAGGTCTTCCAGCAGGGACCGGATGCACTGATTCAGGTCGGCCAGGGTGAAGAAGGTGTAGTGGCGCAACCGGGCCAGGATCCAGCGCTCAACGATCTGTACACCCACTTCCGCTTTGGATTTATCCTTGGGTTTGTAGGGCCGTGCGGGCAGCACCGCGACCTGGTAGTGCGCCGCCAGTTGCTGGTAGCTGGGGTTCAAGTCCGGATCGTACCGACAGGCTTTGCTGACACCGCTGCGCAGATTATCCGGAATCACCATTTCCGGAACACCGCCGAAGTACTCGAAGGTGCGCACGTGACTCAGCAGCCAGTCCTGCAACCCCTGGCTCCAGGTGGCTTCGGCGTAGGTGTAATTGGAGGCACCTAGCACGGCGACGAACACCTGAGCCGTGCGGATTTCACCGGTTTGCGGGTTGATGATCGGTACGGTGGGGCCGCAGTAGTCAATAAAGCATTTTTCACCGGCCTTGTGGATCTGGCGCATGGAGCGCTTTTGCTGCTTCTGCCAGTGCCGGAAGCGGTCACAGTACTGTGAGTAGCTATAGCATCGATTGGGATATTGGGCCGTGTATTCCTCCCACAGCAACTGCTTGGTCACGCCTTTGCGTTTGAGTTCCTGATGGACTGTCGCCCAGTCCGGCTGCTGATAGCGGACGGACGAGGTGGGATCGGAGCCGGGATAGAACATGGCCGCCAGGCGGCCGTCGTCCAAGTCCTTTGGCAATGGCCAGGTGATTTCCAGGGTATCGGCCCGGGCCAGGAGCTTCTGGATGGCTCCGACACTGGTCTTGGTGCTGGCGCTGATCTGCCGGATCGAGAGCCCGGCGTCCAGCCTCAGGCGAAGCAATTCTCTGATTTTGCGCATTGGAATTCTCTTTGCTGCCATGACCCTGATCCCCAAAAAAAGGAACCAGAGTAGCAAACGGTTGAATAAACAATGCGTTAAGAAAGATTCTGGTTGAACGTGAACACCGATTCCGGGAACGTGAACACGGATTCCGGCATGGTGAACACCGATTCCGGAAAATCACCAGAAAGTGTTCATCTTCGACCGGAATGACTGTTCACGTTGAACCAGAATAGGTGTTCATGTTCGTCCGGAATGGGTGTTCACGATGGGCCGGAATATGCACAATCTCCATCGGCGTCTTCCCAACCTTGCCCGAACGCAGACCGTTCGTAGCTTTGTAACTTGCCTTTCTGCTCTTGGACCTGTTGAACCGAGGCCAAAGAGACACCATCCGGAAGTTTACCGCCTGAATCCAGGCAGGCATCAACAGAGTCGTAGGGTTGATATTTCTTGATTCGCTCATACCAACTTCCTTGCGGTGGATGGCAAAGGCCGCTGCTCGACTTTTTATATTGGAAGCATGAGCCGGAGCACTGATAAGACCTGCTACCACAAAAACGAAGAGGGGGAGGATTCTTAAAGCGCAAACCATGATGTGTAAAGGCTCTCTCAAGTGTAAACTTACGGAAGGCTGCACACGTATGGTCCCTCGCAGCCTTACACTCCATGGACGATGCTTCACTCCTAGGAAGCGACAACGATTGACCGAAGGTCGGTGTTTCCAGTTTGCAGCCCAAAGAGGCTGAGAAGTTTATTGACCATTTTCGATTGCAGCAAGCTGACGTAGGCCTCAGAGTAGAGCAGGCGACGCCTGCTTGGCTGCGTACTATCTTTAACGTGATTTGGACGGGAAAGATCGACTATCCATGGCTATTAGCTTTTATGAAAAAGGGGAGCTGACCTCTGGCTTCCACGGCTGGCGAGTTGTTGCCACCATCCGAGGCAAACGCTATCAGAAGTATTTCTCTCTTAAGAGGCCGAACAACAGAATTACTCAAGAACTCTGGTACCAGTATCAAGAGACCAGGGCCAATTACTATGAGGCCCGTTACATGGCCCGCTCCGCAGCACTTCAATATCTGGATTTCATTGGAAAAGACCATCCCTCAACCCTCCCCTGTCGCGGTGTTGGCTTCCAGGGCATCACGCTTGGCATCGGAAGCGGGAAAAGTGCTGCACAGGAAACCTGCTATTTCTCCGTAAACAAACGAGGAGCTGCTAACAAATTCTACATAGATGAGCGGGCATCTCTATCTCAGGCCTGGGAGCATGCCGTAAAACATTGGGGAGAAGTGTTCAATATCCGACCCAAAGACATAGCTAAAAAGCTCGAACAGGTTCCCAGTCCTGATCAGTTCAAATCGCTTCGAAAACAACTGAACAATCACGAGGGCTGCGACTATCAAGCCAGCGTCCTCCATCATGTTTACGCCGAACAACGTAGCCAGCTGGAAAAACATAAGGCTAAGGCAACCACCAGAGGAACGCTCAACGAGGATGATCTTCTGGCAATGTACGCGAACCTAGAGCGCCAGGTGTCAGAGTTTCGGAATTAGATCTATTCAGTGTCTTGGCCGAAGGACCGGCCCAGCGCGTCCGGTTTAGACGAAAAAACCCTGACCATTGGCTGTCGTCCTTCCACGACGCCAACAATTCTGTCATGTCCGATGAAAGCCCCTACCATGTAGACACCGGGGCCAAGCCGTTTGTAGGGCTCAAGAATCATCGTTCGCCAAGCTTCGATATCCAATAGAACCGACTTTAACTCTAGAACTAATCGTAGAATCCTGCGGTCCGCCACGCCGAGCCAATGAGAAAGCTCAATATTATCTTCTGTAACGATGCCGACGGTTTCCATTGACGCAAACGCTTGAAGGGTGGCGTAGTCATATTGTGTCGGCGACGAAACTCCGTCCTCAGCTCGCTAATCCCGTTCACGTGGATTTCCAACTAGTAAGGTCAGAAGGCAAATACCGTAACCTTTCCAAAGGCAATGCGGACAGTAACCGATGCTCATTGAGAGTGATGGAACACCTCTGACCCAAAACTGAATATTCGAACATTATTCTGATAATCCTGATTGACTAGGTCAAGATTGGGTCGATCAAAGGGTGCGAATTGTCACAAGCGGGGGTGGTGCCAAGTCTCTCCTTGGCGCGTCACACCACTGGGCAGGTGTCGCGTTTGCCTAGCATCCGTGCCGGCGTTGAGTCCCGGTCGTCCTGACCAGCTGACTCGGCCCCAACCCTATCATTGTCAATGCAGGATTCGTGTGAGATATATCTTAAAGCTGCGTAGGATCCTGAATTGGGCGTGGCGGCGACTGTCCGACCAGGGATGAGGAGGATTAACAATCAACCTGTTTCGCAAGGTAGGCTCTACCGACCTTCTTTGCATATCGAGTCTAATCTACCGACATATGCCTGAAGTCGTTAATTGAGAAAGACTCAGAAACAAGTTTAAACAATGAATCAGCCAACTGGTCATGCCGCTATAGCGTGGTCGGAAATTGACACAACAAATTATCCTGTGGTCGCAAAGCGAACATTCGAAGTAGCGCCCAGAGCACCAACTTTCAGCCGTAAAAGGTCACGGATCGTAGAGACTAAAAGCCAGCTACTGGGCCGTTTTCACAAACGTCAGCCTATCAAACTCGCCAGACACTAAGCGTCTGTTAAACAGAAGTATTTGAAGGCTTCTCGATCACTCTACCTTCAGATTTTGCTGGTATTGCAGCATTTGCTCCATCATCAGCTGCATTTGATCCATGCGCTCCTGCATCATCTGAATTTGTTGTTCGGTAGTCGGACCATCACCATTTTTTGGTTGGCTGCCATTCATCATATGCTGGCCCCCCATCATGCCCCGTTGGCCCCGCATCATGCCGGGGCCCATCATACCGTGATGCATAAAACCCATTTGCTCTTGCATCGCCTCTCTGTGTTCTCGCATCAATTGTTGCCGTTCTTGCGGTGAAGCTTCATCAGGAATGCGTTGCATCAGCTGGTTCATGTGGGACCAGTTCTGGTGCATCTGCTGCATTTGCTCCTGATCCATCATCATGCCAGGACCATGCCCTTGCCATGAGCCTTGATCACCATGCGCTAGCACGAATGCAGGAAAAACCAACAACGCAGCGGTTGCTGTAAGTCTTTTAAATGAAATCATAAAGTTTACCCCCGAAAAAAATTAGATGCCCACACCATCGCACTTATCATTGTAGATCTTTATCCAGACAAACGCCGATTTTGACGACTACTAGAGTAGATTAGTCATTGACCCTGTAGTAGCTACAGGGTTTTAAATGACATCATTTGCACGAGAACCGGAGCCGAGAAAATGAGCAAACCCTGCAATGGGCAGTGTGGCAGTGAAGACTCTGTCGTAGATGACAAGTTTCAGGGACGCGCCACCGCCGAAACAGGTAGCCAGCTAAGCACCTACAGAATACCAAAAATGGATTGTCCCTCGGAAGAGCGAATGATTCGAATGGCACTGACTGGCGTTGAAAACATTCAGTCGCTGTCATTCGATTTATCGGGTCGTACGTTGGAAATTATCCACCATGGAGAAACCGGTCCTATTACCAGCAAACTGGAAAACCTGGGCCTGGGCGCTTCCTTGCAGAGGACAGAAGACGCCAGCGCTGAATCCGTCAGAGCGGCTGAATCTTCTAAGGCCAACGAAAGCGAAGAGTCCGGCACTTTATGGATACTGCTGGCAATCAACGCACTGATGTTTCTGGTCGAGATGACGATGGGCCTGATCGCCCAGTCCGCTGGCCTGATTGCAGACTCGCTAGACATGCTTGCCGATGCCGCCGTCTACGGTCTCGCGCTTTACGCCGTTGGGCACGGCATCAAAATGCAGGTCAGAGCGGCGCATGTGGCTGGCATACTCCAGCTTATCCTTGCCGCTGGGGTACTGGTTGAAGTTGGCAGGCGCTTTCTGTTTGGCAGTGATCCCCAGTCGTCAATGATGATGGCCGTCGCATCTGTGGCCCTTATTGCCAACATCAGTTGCCTGCTCCTGATCGCCAAACACCGTGACGGCGGTGCTCACATGAAAGCCAGCTGGATATTTTCGGCCAATGATGTGGTTATCAATCTGGGAGTTATCCTTGCAGCCCTTCTTGTTGCCTGGACCGGCTCCAACTACCCGGATCTGGTTATTGGCGGTATTGTGGGAGGCATTGTACTCATTGGTGCCAAGCGCATCCTTGCGCTAAAAGGATAATTCGATGTCTGAAGACCGTTCTCGCTTTTTTACGCTCACTTTTCTCGGCTTTTCGGCACTTATAGCTCTGGCCGACCAACTTATTAAATGGCTCGTCCAGCAATCCATGGCTTACGGACAATCGGTTGAGATCACCCCTTTCTTTAATTGGGTGCACGTATGGAATAAAGGCGCTGCCTTCAGTCTCTTTGCCGATGGCGGTGGCTGGCAGCGATATTTTTTTATTGCGATAGCCATTGTCGTCTCGGCTGTTCTGGTCAAATTGATTCGGGACAGCCATAAGCGAACCGAAGCACTAGCCTATTCGATGGTACTTGGCGGTGCATTTGGAAATGTCATCGACCGAGTTTTTCGAGGCTATGTTGTCGATTACCTGGATTTTCATTGGCAATCCCGGCACTGGCCGGCGTTCAACCTTGCCGACGTGTTCATCGTCCTGGGCGTGGCCATGATTTTGGTCACGAGCTTCACAGCCGAGAAAGGTGCCGGGAATAACATGGAAAATCGCCAGAATGGCTAGTTTTCGCGCGGTCGCAACACTCGCTAAGCCCTCTGAGCCAGGCTTAGCGAGTGTTGCGACTACGTTTAATTGAACAGCAACGACCAAGGAGAAAACAATGGGCCACGAGCATGCTCACATGTCACCGGATACTAAGGATAAGAGAGTTGCAGTAGCTATCTGGGCGAACGGTATCCTAACCTTGGCTCAGATCGCTGGAGGGATCTTCGCTGGCAGCTTGGCGCTGATAGCCGACGCTATACACAACTTTTCGGATATGGCGTCACTATTTATCGCATTTGCGGCGCGGAAGATTGCACGCCGCCCGGCCGACTCGAAGATGACCTTTGGCTACGGGAGAATTGAGGTTGTTGCGGCACTCATAAATTACACCACTTTGATAATGATCGGGGCATATTTGATCTACGAAGGTGGCATGCGATTCATAGATCCCCCGGAAATCAAGGGGTGGTGGGTAGTTTGGCTTGGCATTATCGCATTGGTAGTGGATGGTTTGACCGCGCTGCTTACTTACTCCATGCAAAAGGACAGCGTCAACATCCGTGCGCTGTTTCTACACAACTTGTCTGATGCGTTTGCGTCAATTGCAGTCGTTGTAGGCGGCGCCCTGATTCTCCTGTACGACATGCGTTGGGTTGATCCCGCGATCACAATTGGTATCGCAAGCTATATTCTCTACCTGGGTCTAACGGAAATCGGCGGAACCATCCGGACACTCATGCTGGGTAGTCCATTGGATATCGACACAGATTCTGTCATCGAGGCTTTATCAAACGTAGAAGGCGTTTTAGACCTTCACCACGTACATTTCTGGCAGATGGGTGAGCATGATGCCTCCCTCGACGCCCATGTGGTGGTCGAAATAAGTGCCTGGAATGAACTTGAAAAAGTCAAGGGTGGGATAAAACGAACTTTGGAAAACGAGTTCGGCATCACTCATTCAACATTGGAGTTTGAACATCCTGATCACAGTCACAAAGATGCCCATACTTATGGCCATGGCTAGCAGGGCTGCTGAAAAGGGTACCGTGTGGCAGATATGCTGCGAATGGCCGACATTCCACTCGGTTACGAGCACGCCATGCGAGACGTAATTGAACGCCACCAGGTCTGGGCCTACCTCATCGCTGTTGTTTTCGGACTGTCTGTGGATTGGACATCGTCCCTCGGTGACAGTGTGCCGGATTACTTAATCTGGGGGTTGCTCGGAGTTCTGCTCTACGCCACATTTACTCAAACACCGTTGACCCACCTGTCTGATATGTTCCGGGACCGTCGGTTCATGGGTGCCTTGCTCACCGGAAATTTTCTGGTCATGCCGGCGATCACTGCCTTGCTGATATTGGCGCTGCCGGACAATGACGCGCTGAAGTTGGGAGTGCTTCTGGTATTGCTGATGCCCTGTACCGACTGGTTTGTCACCTTCACTCACCTAGGCAAGGGGGACAGCACCCGAGCCATTGCGGCAACACCGGTTCTGCTGATTGCTCAACTGGGTCTTCTTCCACTTTACCTCTGGCTTTTCATGGGTAATCAGTTCGACGTGAATCTTGAGCTTGGGCGGCACCTCCTGCCGGCCTTTGGCGGGCTGATTATTGTCCCGCTTATCCTGGCATTTCTGACTGAAAAATGGGCCGAAAACTCCAGAAAAGCCATCGGGTTCATTCGCTTCATGGGTCTGATGCCGGTCCCTCTGCTGACAGTCGTACTGTTCATCATCTCAATGACACAGGTCAGCCAGATCGACAGTACCGGCTCACTTATCTGGCCCTTGATGATTCTGTTTCCGGCCTATCTTCTAGCTGCGGCTCTGGTTGGAAAGGCTCTGCGCCGGGTCTTTCGATTACCGGTAGAAACCGGTCGCACCGTCATCTTCAGCCTAGGAACACGCAACTCCTTCGTGGTTTTACCTTTGGCACTGTCAATGCCAGAGGCCTGGGCTGTGGCCGTCGTGGTGATTGTCGTCCAGTCTTTGTTGGAACTGTTTGGAATGATGCTTTATCTGCGGTGGGTGCCTAGTCGGCTGCTACCGGACACCTGAATAATCTGAAACCCGTAAACTCATTTAAAATAGGAAAATCTCCCGTGCAAACCCGAACCCTGGTCATCAGTCTCCTTCTTTTTTGTCTGGTTGTCTTTGCTGGTGCTTTTGTTATTTACGATCGCTCCCAGGGCACTAATGAACCCGCCGTTGTTGAAAAAACGCCACTGGTGAGGGATTACTCTCCCGTTATTGGCCCTGAGGACGCGCCGGTAACCATTGTCGAGTTCTTCGACCCATCCTGCGAAGGTTGTCGCGCCATGAATCCCTATGTGAAACAGATTCAGGCTGCCTACCCGGACAACGTGCGTCTGGTACTGCGCTACGTATTGTTTCACAAAGGCTCGGAAGAGGCCGTCAGAATCCTGGAAACCGCCCGTGAACAGGGGGTCT
>OJHE01000102.1_pt1 | contig 47339 bp, 45 predicted proteins | sample 1595221 | NCBI WGS metagenome assembly OJHE01 (sample SAMN05416831, study PRJEB24817) | seawater metagenome | isolation source: Sea water | place: Canada:Atlantic | collected 2013-07 | reverse complement strand
AACCGAAACAACCGAAACAACCGAAACAACCGAAACAACCGAAACAACCGAAACAACCGAAACATCAGCTACTCCAATGGAAGCGCAAATAGCTCCACCATTGTTAGAGCCATCCTATAACGATAAATTTGTAGAAATTGACGATGAAGACGAGGCTCATCAACAGTTACCGCTTAGTGATCTTGATGATGTTATTAAAGTTAAAAAAAATGAGGTATCAACGCCTCTAGAGCGCCAACGATCGGCATATGAACAAATTTCTAATAAAGAGACAATTGCTCATTTATCCAAGTGGCAAGAACGAGTAGAAAGTTGGGATGAGTTAAGTGAGTCATTTAACGAATTAAGTGGTTTTTTGGGACAAGGTTGGGATTTAACTCAAGGCGTACTCGCATCTCAAGGTTGGCGGGATATTATCCGTTATCGTCAGTTAACTAAACAGTTGCCTGAAATAAAACGCCTAATGAAGATGTTAGGCCGACTACAGTCTGTTACCGACACCGAGTCGGGCTGTTCACTCAGTGGAAAACTAGTTGATCCTATTAGACGAAACCCTGAAAAAGAGGAAAAGTTAATTCCACATATTGTTATGGAAACAGGTGGCCTAGAGCGTGGGAATGAATTAAATCGTATGTTACCGAGTGAGTTAGCACAACTGGGTAGCTCTACAATGAAAACCTTATGGTTCTCACGTTACGCAGAAAGGATGTTGTTAACCTATCAATATCAAGGATACTCTCCTGAATTAGAGGCGCCAGAACAACAAGAATCCATTGACTCACTGGGGCTGAGAGAAAAAGAAACTAAGGGAATGGGCCCCGTTATTATTTGTTTAGATACCTCGGGTTCAATGCATGGTGAACCCGAGCAGCTGGCAAAGGCGGTGACCTTAGAGGCGCTAAGAATTGCTTTCGATGAAGGCAGAGCATGTCACCTGTATATATTTGGTGGACCTGATGAAATCATTGAGCATAAACTGGACCTAACCCGTGGTGGTTTAGCCCAATTGTTAGCCTTCCTGCAATATTCTTTTCATGGGGGTACCGATGTTGCTCAACCCTTGTTAAAAGCACTTGAGAAACAACGTAACGATAATTGGAAAAAGGCCGATATTTTATTAATGAGTGATGGACGATTTTCTTTGCAAGACTCAAATATAACTCAAATTTTAGAGCTTAAACGTAAACAAAAAATTCGTCTACATGGGCTTATTCTAGGTCCATGGAAAAACCAGTGTATGGAGCAGTTATGTGAACCATTACATAGGTTTAATGATTGGGCTGTATTAGCAGATTAACATCTTCCTAGCACTACTTAAGAAGAGCAGGTCACTATTAAAAATTAATTAAACCCCTTGTTTATCTAGGTTTTTTTTTAGTAAGGTAAGTATGTCTTTTTTTAAAGTGAGTAGTGCCTTTATGTCACGGCAGAATTTGTCATGTGCTTGTTGAATCTGCTCGTCATTAGCTTTGGCTAAAGACTCTTCAAGTTGTTTGGCTGAGGTTTTTAGTGAGGGTGTTCCGCAGTAAGCGGCAGAACCGTGTACTTTATGGACAATGTCAGCTGCACTTTTAAAGTCACACTGTTGAATTAAGAAGGAGATTTTAGCGTCGTGTTTGGGTAATTCAGAAAAAAACTTTTCAAGCATAATGGACATGAATAATGGGTCTGCATTCATGCTTTTTTTGGCGAGCTCATAAACAAAAGGTTTATTCGATAGATTGATAGCGTTGTTTTTATTTGTCGATATAAAAGGTTGTGTATCGTAATCATGCTCGTTGATAAGCTGCTCAATTAACTGAAAAAATTGTTGCTGATCAATGGGCTTGACCAGATAACCATCGAATGAACTAATGTGGTGAGCTCTTTCCTCTCCGGATGTAATGTGCGCGGTGATGGCAATAGCCGGTGTTTTATAATTGAGATTATTGGCTTGACTGCGAATTTCAAGCAGCGCCTCAGTTCCCATTTTAATGGGCATTCTCAGGTCTAAGAGTATTAAATCAAATTGTTGATGACGGGCTCTGTCAACGGCTTGTTGGCCGTCATTAACGCAAGTTACTTTAGCGTGTTGCCTTTCTAGTAAATGACTTAATAACAAACGATTAATTTCATTGTCATCGGCTACTAATATATTCAACGCGCTTAAATCAGGTAGGGACTCTAAGGTTGCTGTATCGGCGCTAATATAGCTGTCTTTTACCTGCGTGAACGGCAAGTTGACTGTAAATGTTGAGCCTTTATCTACGGTGCTATCAACTAGAATTGAACCATGAAGCGCATCTATAATTTGTTTCGTAATGGCTAAACCTAAGCCACTGCCTTGGTTGCGTGTGTCATTGTCAAGTTGAGAGTACTCTTGAAAGAGTTGTTTGATATTTTGCTTACTAATACCGATACCCTGGTCGATAACAGCTATTTCAAGGATGTTATTTTTTTGAGGGTTGAGGCTTAGCCTAACAGTAACGGTAGCGTTGTGACTGAACTTGATTGCATTACTAACAAGGTTGATCAGTATTTGACCAAATTTAACACGGTCTTGGTGAATGATTTTAGGTATATTTTCTTGCTGTTGATAGTCCAGCGTTACACCATTCTCTTTTGCTTGAGAAGATAACAGTAGCAAGGTATCTTGAATGGTTTCTTTAGGGTTGAAATTGGTTTTATTAATGATGACTTTACCGGCTTCAATTTCAGCAAAATCAAGGACTTCATTGATGATGGTGTGCAAGTTTTTTGATGATGAATAAGAGGCGTTAACTAACTTGATTTGGTTGCTATCAAGTTTAGTTTGTTGAATGATTTCAAGAAAACCAATAATGCCATTTAAAGGTGTCCGTATTTCATGACTGATGTGTGAAATAAAACGTGACTTTGCTTCAGCTGACTTTACTATTTCCACTTGAGCAGAAAAGAGCTTGTCATTTTGTAATCTTAATTCTTGAGTGGCCTCGAGAACTTTTTGCTCTTGTATTCGTTGGTGATCGTTGATTTGGCGAGCCATTTCGTCAATACCATCAGCGAGAACAGTAATTTCATCTTTATTACTATGATGGGTGATATTGGAAGGCGGGGTGTAATTCCCTTTACTAATGTTTTTAACATTAGACGTTAATTGGAGAATAGGGCGACTGATGATACCGCTGAAATATTTTGCGAGAAGCGCAATAAGGAACAATAGTAGTACGGTGATGAAAATAGAGTTCAGTAATATATCCTGTTGGCGCTGTTGAATGCTGTCATATGAAAGAGTTAATACTACATAACCGATTGTTTCATTGACTGTAGAGATAGGACCAACGAGAAAGGCATCAAAGTCATCAACTTGATTAAGTGCTTTAAGTTCGATTGCTTGGGTGATGCTTTTAGGAGGGTTAGATATTAAAGTCGGTGTAGCGATTTTACTGGTCGCTTGTGCGAGTACGGTGTTTGATCTATTGGTGATTTTAATAGATACAACGTCAGGCTCGTTAATGGCCGAATTTATAATAGTATTTAAGGAATCTAAGTTACCTGAAAAAACACCGCTAATACTCGACTCAGCCAGTGAGCTGGCCAAATTCTCATTCGTTTTATGTAATAAGTCATACATGTCGTTTAAACGAGTTGAGGTAAGGTAAGCCGCTAGAATAATAGCCAGTGTAGCGGCTGGGATAACACCTAAAAGAAGTAATTTATCTTTTAACTGAAACCTATCGAGTAGACTCATAAGTGATTAATCTCTCTTTTAACTTATTATCATTGGGTAAGTGCAAGTTTAGACTTTTCGCAACACTTCTATTGCTAACAACATTAAAGTATTTGGGGTAAATAACATTGTTGCTTAAGGGTTCGCTCGTGTTATTAAACGTTGAAATACTTTCAGCAAGATGTTGAGCGAGCTGTTCAATACTACTAACCGCGCCAGCAATAGCGCCGGCTCTAATGAAGCCTTTTGAGAACCCAATGATAGGTGTTCTATAGCGATAACTGGTCAGTAAAATTTGAGAAAGAGACGTGGCGTTGTATATATCAGTATCGGCTATGGCTAAAATAATGTCAGATGATTTTGAAATATTGTCTATCTGGTAACGTACGTTTTTTGAACTGCTAATGTGCTCGTTAATCGTTAATTTTTTACGCGCGGCAATTTCCTTTAATTGCGTTAACTGGTTTTTTGATTGCTCGGTTACCACGATGCCAACCTCTTTAAACATTGGGTTAATGAGTTGGATTAAATTTAATTGTCGGGCCGGTGGTTGATCTAAGACAAAGAAATGATGTTGAGGTAGTTTCTTTTTACAGTCTGGCAAACAAGGCGCAAAACCAATAGACCGTGACAGGGTGGTTAAGGCATGAAAAGTCGTTGTGGGTATATTGGATGCGATGAGTTTTTTTATCGTATCGTTATTAACGTTAACAATGATATCGCTAGGCGCTTTTTTTAGTGTTTCTATCGACAGTGAGGTTGTCGTTATTGTTGTTAAGTTTACATGCGTGTTGGAAAGCAACTGAGCTGAGAGGCTGTTAACGAAATTAGTTTGATAGAGACTGTTGTCATCATAAATAAGCGTTACGTTTTGCGCAAACGATGTTATTGGCATAGCAAATAGCACCATGAGTAGATAGATATAACGCAACTTTTTTATCAGGTGAAGGGCGTTATTCAACATGATATTGAACCCCTAGATAAATTAAATTATCAGCCGTTGCCTGTTGGTGAAGGTCTATATTCTTATTCAGCGCTAACTGTGCGTCGAGAGTAATATCAATCGTTTGGTTATTTGCCAACTTAAATATTTTTCCAACGGATAAATCTAATCGTTGGTAAGGGCTTTGAGGGTCGTTTTGGCCGCCTAAATATTGCATTTTGCTCATGTAATAATATTCAAGGCCGCTGTGCCAGCCATTGGTATATTGGCGTGAGAACAATAGGTTGAAATTATGTTTAGGTACAGAGGTTTCTAATCGCTCATCTGATGCGTGATTGACACGCGTGTATGCATATCCCATATGGATAATGTTTTTTCGATTAGGGCGAAAGTTGACTTCTAATTCGGTGCCATAGGTTCTAGCATGGTGTTGATTATCTAGAACTTTTGGAGCGATACTTAGGTTGTTATTAATTAGTCTTTCATAATGGTTTTGAAAAAATTTTAGATCGGTATTGAGCTTGTTTTGCAGGAAGATGCCGTGATAACCGGCTTCAACTGAGCGGACTGTTTCGGGATCTAAATGGCCGGTTGATGATTGAATAATACCAACCACAGGTAGCAATATCTCACGCTTTTCTTCAGTAATAACAGGTGTTCTATAAGCTTGAGTGGCTGTTAAGCGATAAGCGCCTTTGGCTGATGCTAGGTAACTAAAGGTAATGCGAGGTGACGTATTAACGCCAGAAAGTTTGTCGTGCTCAACTAGACCGCCTATATTTAGTATGAGTTTATTTGTTAAGTATGATTCTAAATTTCCAAACAAGCGTAGACGAGTATTAGTGTGATTGGTTTTCGAGTTAGTACGAAAGGGGGCATAAACAGATTCGTGTAAAGCACCGAGCCCCCAGATTAAACGTTGTGAATCGCTTAGAGCCTGAATGTGTTCGATATCAATATTCCAGGTTGTTGACTCTGTGGTTAAATCTAGGGTGTTGGAGGCGACATTGTATTTATCCTTTCCATCAAAATGATGGAAAGATAGATGAGCATTAAATTGTTCAGCATTTGGTTTTTGGTGCTCCCATATTAATTGAGCAAATTGAGATGATTCGTTACGGTCACGCTTTGGGTCAATTGGCACAGCAATGGCTATAGGGTTGCGAGTTTGTCGTATTGAATCTAGAGCAGAAAAATTAAATTGTAAGGTATTATGTGTATTTAAACGAAAGTCTATTCGGCTAGATAATTGTTGTTTGCTAAAGTCATCCGCCAGTTTTTTATACCCTTCACTTTTTTCAGAAGCAACGCTGATACGATAGTTTAGTCGGTCATTTACCTGTGAATTACTAAAGCGTAAAAAAGCACGTTCGGCCTGGTTGTTATTGAGCTTGAAACTGCTACTCAACTCCGGTACTTGGGAGGCATGAGCCGTTGTGATATTGATAACGCCTTGAAAAGAGTTGGCACCAAAAGACGTGTTATTGGGTCCTCTAACAACCTCAACGCGTTCAATATCTTCTAAAAGAACCGGTAGGAGGCTCCAGATAACGCCGCCAAAAATAGGAGAGTACACGGAGCTGCCATCAATAATAACTTGAACACCTTGTGGAAATTCAGAACTTAAACCTTGGTAAGCCACGATAGGGAAATTTCCACGAGAGTTACCGATTTGCATGCCTGGTACTAAGCGGAATATGTCAGCAACATCAGTGGCGCCGGATGCCTCAATGAGCGCACGATCAATAACCGTGATGCTAGCGGGCGCCTCACGTTGTTGTTGAGGCAATTTAGTTGCAGATAGCACAACAGGTATAATCTGGTTATCAAAAAAGATACCTTCATGTTCAGCCTGAGAAGCGCTTGTTAAACACAGCAATAGCAAAGCTTTCAGTGTATACCTAATCATTTTTTTTACGACATTCCATGTGTTGTTTGGCTAATATCAAGATCCTTTTTATTGATAGTTATAATTAACCTCTATAAAGGCTCGGTTGTCGAGCATAAATTCATTGAGAAAGTCTTTGTTTTTATCAAGGGCTAACTGCAAGCTTAGGTTGAATTCCAAATTTTGCCCTTCAGTAACTCGAAACGTTTTTCCGGTATTTAAATCTAAACGCCTCATTGGGCCCAGTGGTTGGCCAGAATCAAGGTTCTCAAGGCTACCTGTATAATAAAAAGCTGCGCTCGCCCATAGACCATTGTCAAACGTATGCGCTACCAACGCATTAAAAACATCCGTAGGGATCGAAGAGTATATATTCCCAATGTCCCCTGTTTTTTTGCTACCTACATTGGCATGGTTATAGGCATAACCGACGTGTATTAAATTTTGTTTATTGGGCTTGTAGTTAACTTCAATTTCGTAACCATTCACGTTCACCTGATGTCGATTTAATAGGGTTCTGACATCAATAGGAGAGGTAATTGGGCCGCCTAGTGCTGGCGGTATTTGGCTGAAGGGGAATCCAGCGAGTGTACCTTCGTCACAGGTAGGGCACTCAATGTCGCCAATAAGCCGATCATATTCATTTCTAAATAATTTAAGATCTAACGTTAACGTGTTATCAATAAATAGACCGTGATAGCCAAGTTCAATAGAGTCCACCACTTCGGGGGTTAAATTTTGTGTACTCTCAAATATCGGAATAACTAAGGGGCTTAATGCTTGGAGTGGTCCACCGGTTATATTGAATTGTAATTCAGCATCAATGTCGCTTTCTACGATAACAGGCGACCTAAACGATTGAGACGCGATGAAACGTAGGCTTTGTAGAGGTGTTAATAAATAATTTGCGGCGAGGCGAGGCGCAAAATCATCACCAGTACGTTGGCTATGTTCCCATAATGCACCTACATTTATAATTAAGTCGTTTATTGGGCGCCATTCAAGGTTACTAAACAGGCGTTGCAGGGAATTATCGTGTTTGCTACGAGTACCGGTCCATAAGGGCAGGTACGTTCTGTCATTTCTTAGAGAGAGTCCCCAAGTAAGCCGGGTTTTTTCAGTGGGTTTAAGTTGGTGTTCAAACTCAAAATGCCAACGATCAAAAGCTGTTGTGTAATCAACGTTGATCAGTGTTGGACCAAAAACAGGGTCAGTATATTGGGTTGAAAAAGCATCTTTTGTTTTAAAGCGTGCATAGGAAAGTTGCGTTATAAATTGTTGGTCATTCTGGGTTAAATGCTCCCATTTTGCATGAAGTGCAAAGTTTGATTCATCTAAATTGCGTCGGGGGTCAGTTGGATCAAAACCAATGGGGTCAAAGTCACTGGTGTTAGGATTAACACTTTCTAATAAGGTATTATTGGCTGACGCATTAATTTGAATACTGTCCAAAGGTGTTATTTGGTAGTCGAGACGGGCACTAAGCATATCTTGGCGAGTATCATCTGCATTATTGTCGTAGCCGTTGTTATCTATATGAGATGCACTAAAACGAAAGTCGAGGTCAGAAAAAGAGTGCCCAGCTCTTAAGTAAGAGCGTTGGTAACCTCGCTCACCAATAGTTGATTTAAGCTGTATGCCATTAGTTTGGCTTGCGTGAATGGTCGTAATGCTAACAACGCTTTGGAAAGCGTTGGAACCAAAAGAGGTGCTATTGGAACCACGAATGACCTCAATGCGTTCGATTTCATCAATGCTAATGGGGAATGATCGCCAATTAACGCCGCCAAATAAGGGATTGTACATAGAGCGACCGTCAACGAGTACTTGTACACCCTGAGGGTATTCACTGTTCAACCCTTGGTAACCAACGGTAGGGCTGTTACCGCGAAAATAATTTACGTGCATACCAGGTACTAGTCTAAATAACTCGGGAATGGCTTTAGCGCCCGATAGCTTAATCATTTGGCGATCAATAAGCGTAATTGAGGCGGGTGCTTCAGTTTGAGGCTGGGCGAGCCGGGTGGCGGACAAAACAATGGGGATGTCCGTGTTAAAAAAAGATAGGTCGTCTATTTCGTTTGCGCCGACAAACGGTGATAAGGAACAACTGAGTAAAGTGATTAAGAAATGTCGCGTACTAAACGGTAGCGTTTTAATGATTTGCATTGACCAACCAAGTCCTGTTTTTTTTCAAAATCTTATCATAAGTATATGGCACTAAGCACATAACCCAAAACTATTAAGGTGAGTTGCAAGGTATGGTAATCTTCCCTGCTTATTTAGTTTTGAAGAGAACGGATGATATACCCCACTATTGAAGATTTTGTTGGAAATACCCCACTGGTTAGATTGCAGCGGATGGATTCAACGACGAATAACATTCTGCTGAAATTAGAAGGTAATAATCCAGCGGGTTCTGTCAAAGATCGGCCAGCGATTAGTATGATTCAACAAGCTGAATTACGGGGCGATATTAAACCCGGTGATCGCCTGATTGAAGCAACGAGTGGCAATACGGGCATTGCTTTGGCGATGGCGGCGGCTATTAAAGGTTACAAAATGACGCTGATTATGCCGGATAATATGAGCGCGGAACGTCGTTCCTCAATGAAAGCCTACGGTGCAGAGATCATCTTAACGCCAGCTGCTGGTAGTATGGAAGCGGCAATAGATTTGGCAAGACAAATGGAATCTGAGGGTGAAGGTCGTATTTTAGATCAGTTTGCCAACCCGGATAATCCCTTGTCTCACTATAAAGGCACCGGTCCTGAAATTTGGCGTGATACGGCTGGAGGTGTTACACATTTTGTTAGCTCAATGGGTACGACCGGCACGATTATGGGTACATCGATGTATCTAAAAGAACAAAATAGCGATATTCAAATTGTAGGTGTTCAGCCGGAAGGAGATTCAAAGATCCCCGGTATCCGTCGTTGGCCAGAAGAATACTTGCCGAAGATTTATGATCGTTCACGCGTGGATGAAATTCTTGAGGTTAATCAACAACAAGCTGAAGGTACGATGAGAAGGTTAGCAGAGGAAGAAGGCATTTTTTGTGGTGTCTCGTCAGGCGGGGCCACGCATGTAGCGCTAGAGCTTTCCAAGCAGCTAAGTAACGCGACGATTGTTGTTATTATTTGTGATCGAGGAGACCGTTATATTTCAACTGGTGTCTTCCCAGGGTAACGCTGAGCCAAACGGTAGTAACGTTTAAGCGAAACTTATGCCCCTTGGGTGTAAAGCTGAGCCAAACGGTAGTAACGTTTGAGTAAAACTATCGCTTTAGTGCCATTCTTAGATTAAACCATCTTTAATTCAATGAAGGCGATGGTTTGTAACTATAAGTTTTGTTTAACGTTTAAAATATCGACTTCTTAAATTCAGACAATATGGTTTTAAAAGCAACATGGCGAGACGTAGAAATAGAAGAAAAAATTTACCCCCTGAAATTGCAAACGCAACGATAGAATCAATGGCGCATGATGGTCGTGGTGTGGCTTATGTGGATGATAAAGCAGTTTTTATTTCTGGTGCCTTACCTGGCGAAGGCGTTACTTTTGAATATAGTAAAAAGAAAAAAGACTTTGCTGAAGGGCGGGTAACAGAGGTTTTAAAGGCATCTGAAGACCGTGTTGAACCAGGTTGTCAACACTACTCAGTTTGTGGTGGTTGTAGTTTTCAACACCTTGAACCAACTAAGCAAATTCTTGCTAAGCAAGGCATCCTTGTTGATCAATTCAAAAGTATTGCAAAGTTAGATGATATTGAATTATGGCCTGCCTTAACAGGGCCTTTATGGGGGTATCGACATCGGGCGCGTTTAGGTGTGAAAGATGTTGTTAAGAAAGGTCGTGTTCTCGTCGGTTTTAGAGAAAAGGCGAGTCCCTTTTTGGCAGAAATCGAGCAATGTGACGTGTTGCACCCATCGGTGGGTAAGCGTTTAATGGCCTTGTCAGCATTGGTTGGCGAGTTATCTATTAAAGATAAAATTCCGCAAATTGAAGTATCTATTTGTGATAATCGAACCGCGTTGGTATTTAGAATTCTAGAGCCCTTAACTGAAGATGATGAGTCAGTATTGAAGCGTTTTGAACAATCTGCTGATGTAGATATCTATACGCAGTCTAAAGGTCCTGATACCATCGCGCCGCTAAGTGGTGTAAAGCCCGCGTTAAGTTATCAATTGCCTAATGATGTCACCTTGTATTTTGGTCCTAGTGATTTTGTTCAGGTTAACGTTGAACTGAATCGTTCTATGATCAATAGAGCGTTAGATGCACTTGACCTTAATGAACATGATAACGTGCTCGATTTGTTCTGTGGTTTAGGTAATTTCACGTTGCCAATGGCCCGTGTAGCTGGGCATGTAACAGGGGTGGAAGGCAGTGAAGAGTTAATTCTTAGAGCAAAAGAAAACGCTGATAAAAACCATCTCAATAACGTAGATTTTTATACCGCAAACTTAATGGAAGAGGTGGGCAGCGAACCTTGGACAAAGAAGAAATATAATAAAGTATTGATCGATCCGCCTCGATTGGGTGCGAAGGAAATTTTGCATTATTTGCCTAAATGGGGTGCGGAGCAAGTTCTGTATATTTCATGTAACCCGTCGACGTTAGCGCGTGATTCAGCTATTTTGGTGAATGAGTTAGGTTATAAACTGAAAAAGGCCGGTGTGATGGATATGTTTCCTCATACCTCTCATGTTGAATCTATTGCTTTATTTGAAAAGTAAGTGAAAAAGCCTAATCTCAGCATTGTTGTCAGTATCAGTGAGCAGTTGTTGAGTGTATACGAGGATCAACAGTTAATTCAATCGTATAGAATTTGTACCGCTAAAAATGGTGTTGGTGAGCAATTTGGTAGTGAATGTACACCGAGAGGCGAGCATGTTATTCGCGCAAAAATCGGTGATGGAGAACCGTTAGGTAGCGTATTTGTAGGGCGTCGATTAACGGGAGAGGTATACCAACCTGAACTAGCTAAAAATCAGCCTAATAGAGATTGGATTTTAACGCGAATTTTGTGGTTGTCAGGTCTTGAAAAAGGCAAAAACCGCTTAGGTCATGTTGATACGATGAGGCGTTATATCTACATTCATGGCGCGCCGGATGAATTAGTGAGTGAAACGCCTTCGTCGCATGGCTGTATTCGAATGTTAAATCAAGATGTGATGGACCTTTTTAAGCGCATTACGGTGGGTACCACAGTGTGTATTAATGAATAACTTACTGAGATACAAATTCAGTAAAAAAAACGGCTTCCACACCACTATTATTTGCATATTTTGTTAATGTTTTATTAAGTGTCTCAATCGCTCTATTTTGCAAATCAATTTTGCCAGTACCGCTAGAGATATCTTCCACATTATTATTGCTTAACAATACAATAAGCGCATGTCGAATAGCGGGGTCATTAGCCTCAATGGCATCTTTTGTTGATTCGTCGGTTAGTTGTAGTTGAATACTCGTGCGTAAATAATGTTTATTGCCAAGTAAATTAACAGTAAATTGAGGCGTTAACGGCATATAGATGATGTCTGCTGCTTCTTCGCCTTCCTCAGCAAACGCAATAGGGGTGAAAAAAAGTAGACCGCAAATTAAAATAGCTAAACGCATAAAACTCTCCTGAAACATCGTAATCGATAAAAAATATTATTAATAAGGATAGACTATAAAAATGAAATCGCCTATGCCCCTTGGGCCTTTAATGATTGATATTGACGGTGTTGAATTGTCGTCAGTTGATCGAGATATTCTTAAGCACCCTCTAGTGGGGGGGGTAATTCTGTTTTCTAGAAATTACGAAGCAGTAGAGCAGGTATCGGTTCTTTGTGAGGAAATTCATCGTTTGAGGGCTGAGCCACTATTAATTGCGGTTGATCATGAAGGGGGGCGAGTACAGCGTTTTAAGGATGGCTTTACACGTGTTCCTTGTATGCAAACCTTGGGTGAGGTTTATGCTGATAATAAGCAACGAGGGGTCGGTTATGCACAAAGTGTGGCCTGGTTAATGGCAATGGAACTGAGAAAAGTGGGAGTGGATTTTAGTTTTGCACCAGTGTTAGACCTGGATTATGGTTGTAGTGAGATTATTGGCGACCGGGCCTTTGCAGCGGATAAGCAAGTGGTTGCTGATGTAGCGGAAGCCTTTCAACAAGGGCTAACTGAGGCTGGTATGGCAAGTATTGGGAAGCACTTCCCTGGTCATGGCGCGGTAGCTCCCGATTCTCATATAGCGATTCCTATCGATGACAGGCCGATCGAGGACATTATGCAAAATGATGTGCAGCCTTTTAAGCAGTTGATTAAATCAGGCATGAAAGGGATTATGCCGGCGCATGTTATTTATCAGCAAGTGGATGAGATGCCAGCAGGGTTCTCTGAGTTTTGGTTACAAAGTATCTTGCGTGAACAACTTGGATTTGAAGGTGCTATTTTTAGTGATGACCTTAGTATGCACGGTGCTAGTGTGGTGGGTGATTTTGAACAACGAGCAAGACAGGCACTGAAAGCGGGTGGTGATATGGCATTGGTTTGTAATGATAGACCGGCAGCTGAAAAAATTATTGATGGCTTAAGTGGACTTGAGATTAATGCCCAGTCTATTGTGCGGTTAAATAGAATGCGTCCTACGCAGGCGGCTATCGCTGGAAATATCCAAGATTCACGACGCTGGCAACACTGTCGGCGTGTGATTGAAGAGATAAGTTAATGCCAGTTTCGTTGGCCGAAATAGAGTACGTTCAAGCAAATAGTAGCTGTTTATTAGATGAGCATGCTGTTGACGTGATGGTTAGCAAGCTAGCCGCAGATATAACCGAAGCGTGTCAGTACGAAAACCCAGTTATTCTTTGCGTTATGACCGGTGCGGTTGTTGCTGTAGGGATGTTGTTGCCTCAATTAAACTTTCCGCTTGAAGTTGATTATGTCCACGCGACGCGATACCAAGGTGAGGTGGTGGGGGGAGAACTACAATGGAAACAATTGCCTACTACCTCACTGTTAAATAGAACCGTTATTATTATTGATGACGTACTGGATGAAGGTGTCACAATGAGCAAGTTAAAGAGCTATTGTAAAGAGCAGGGTGCGTTGCGTTGTTATACAGTTGTTTTGGTTGATAAAGAAATAAAAAAAGAAAAGCCAATCAAAGCTGATTTTGTTGGGTTTCAAGCAGGTGATCAGTACTTATTTGGTTTGGGCATGGATTACAAAGGTTATTTGCGAAATATAAATGGTTTGTATGCGTGCCCTGAGAATTTAGAGGAGTTGTTATGTCGAGATTAGCTGTTATTGGTGGCACAGGGTTAAGTAAGCTAGTTAACCTAGAAAATATCAGTAAACGGGTCATCAAAACGCCTTATGGAGAGCCATCTTCACCTGTAACATTAGGTCAGTTGAATGGGGTGGATATCGTATTTATGGCACGTCATGGCTATGGTCATACTATTCCGCCGCATCGTATCAATTACCGGGCTAATATGTGGGCGCTGAAAGAAGTAGGGATCACCGATGTGGTAGCAGTAGCCGCAGTAGGAAGCATTAATCGCTCAATGCCACCTGCTAGTCTCGTGTTGCCTGATCAGTTAATAGATTACACTTGGGGGAGAGCTTCAACGTATTTTGAAGATGACTTAGAAAATGTGACGCATATCGATTTTACAATCCCTTACACGACAAAACTGAGAGATAAAATAAAAAGGTCGATGTATCAGGCTGATATCTCCATTTTAGATAGAGCGGTGTATGGTTGTATGCAAGGGCCAAGGTTAGAAACAGCAGCGGAGATTAGAAAGTTAGAGCGAGATGGTTGTGACTTAGTGGGTATGACTGGCATGCCAGAAGCTGCGCTGGCGAGAGAGCTAGGTTTGAATTATGCCTGTTGTGCACTGGTTGTAAATTGGGCGGCTGGGTTAGAAGGGGATGAAATTAGTATGCAGGACATTGAGGGTTTTGCGAAAAAAGGAATAGCTAAAGTGGAGCAATTACTCCAGGTTTTGGTTTACGAAATGGACGTGAAAACGAGCGAATAACGTATAATTTTAGTTTCTATAATGGATAATAAAAATCATGGATTTAAGAAAATTTTATAAAATTGAGGGGCAGCAGGTTAGTTTTACCCGAGAGCAGGCGAGCCTTTTTGCTAAATCGGTAGCAGGTGATTTTAATCCTTTACACGATATTGAGACGAAACGTTTTTGCGTTCCCGGCGATTTATTATTTGCGGTGGCCTTAACTGAACTGGGCGTTTCTCAGTCGATGCGCTTCAATTTTGAAAGTATGGTGACTGAGCAAACTAAGGTAATGATTCCAAAGGAATTATCAGCTGAGTTTAGTTTGTTAGATCAAAATGATAAGTCGATGATGAAGATTCATAGCGCCGGTGAAAAAACTAAAAATAGTCACTTTATTACCAGCTTAATCGAAAAATATGTTCAATTTTCAGGCCGAACATTTCCAGAAATAATCATTGATTTAATGCAGAAGAATAACGTAATGATTAACCCTGCTAGACCACTTATTATTTATAAAGATATGGTGGTGGAGATAGATCAGTTTCCTGACGGCGAATTAGAGTTGGAGTTTTCTGATGCCTTTATGAACGTTGAGGGCAAAAAAGGCAGCGTAAAACTAGAGTTTGACTTGTTTGTTGATGGCCAGAAAATTGGGCACGGTACTAAAGATATGGTGGTGAGTGGATTGAGGCCCTATGAGCAAAGTGCGATTGATAAGATTGTTAATGATTACAATGCGACAAAAGAGGCGTATTTAACTTAGCGTTCATTAGGTTCTTTTATTTCAGTCGTGTTGAGTTATTGTTGTTCTTTCACCGCTTGGCTTGATGATGTAGACGCGTTGGGTGGGTTTATTTTTTCTACAATGGCTAAAACGCCAAAACGTGGGTGATCAAAATAATTCGATTGACTGGTTTTAATTCGACGAGTTTCTTTTAGTCGATATAACGTTGCAGGTTGGATAACGTTGTTTGTAACATAGCCATTATTTATGGGTAGTGGAAACATTTCGCTGAGTTGTAAATCGACGTTTAAGTGTAAAAACCGTCCTCGATGAAAGGTGAGAGTGCCTTCAAGTCGGTGAGCACCTGTTTGATGAGTGATTTTAACGTTATTTAGTTTTCCTTTTTTCTTCAGTGGTTGAATCCAGCCCCCGTGAGCGATCGGTGTGTACGATGAAAGTTTTTCAAGCCGTCTATAAACGCCGTGGAGCTGTTGCTGATTAGTATTCAGTAGACTAAACGCCTTGTTTCTAAATAAAGGCTCTAGGTCAATCGCATCAATAGGCATTTGGAAGGGCTCTTTGCTCCAAACTTCTAATGGTTGGTTGCTTAACGGATTGTTTTCAAAAACAATGTACTCAATACTATACCAAGCGGTAGCGCTAGGCTTCGTTTCGGTTTCGGCGAAAACGTAAGCGCAATTAATAAGAAAAATAGTGGCGGCAAATTTGGATAATAAGCTTGAGTGAGTCATTATTTTTTGTGCTCGTTTAGCGCAATAGAATTAATGAGTTCGAGTATAAACTCTACCTTCTCCTCAGTGGTATTAAGTTTTTTACTATAGCGTAATTTTTGTGGCCCATCGAGTTGGAAAACTTGTGGTTGTGTTTGAATAAGCTCAATAATTTTTGCAGGGTCAATGCTCGGTTCATTTGTGAACTGGATGCGTCCATTAGATTTAGCAAAGTCTATTTTACTAACCCCAATACGTTGAGCGTGTTGCTTTATTTCACTGATGCCAAATAAACACTTAGTGCTGTCTGGTAATAAACCAAAACGATCAATCATTTCGATTTGTAAATCACGCAATTCATCGGTGTTTTGAGTGCTGGCGATACGTTTGTATAACACTAAACGAGTATGCACATCAGGTAGATAATCGTCGGGTATCAAGGCGCTGGCGTGAAGATCAATTTCAGGCCCGCCATCAATCCGTTGTTCTAACTCAGGTTGCTTGCCTGATTTAATTGCATTAACTGCATTGTCGAGTAACTCTGTATAAAGGGTAAAGCCAATTTCTTGAATCTCTCCGCTTTGGTTATCGCCGAGTAATTCACCGGCACCACGAATTTCCATATCATGTGTTGATAAACTGAAGCCAGCGCCCAAGTCGGCGCTACTTTGAATGGCGTCTATCCGTTTTTTAGCATCTTTAGTCATGATGCCTTCAGGCGGTATGATCATATAGGCGTATGCGCGGTGATGTGAACGCCCAACGCGGCCTCTTAATTGGTGTAATTGAGATAACCCAAGTTTATCGGCGCGATTGATAATAATGGTGTTGGCATTCGGGAGATCAATACCATTTTCTATAATGGTTGTAGAAACCAGTACATTAAATCGTGCGTGGTAAAAATCGAGCATAATTTGTTCAAGTTCGCTTTCGCGCATTTGTCCGTGTGCTTTTTGTATTTGAGCATCTGGGACTAATTCAGCTAACTCTCGTATAAGTCTATCCATTGTGGAAATATCGTTGTGTAAGACAAATAATTGCCCACCGCGCCGTATTTCACGTTGAAAAGCTTCCTGAATTAGGCCGTTATTCCATTCTGATACAAACGTTTCAATCGCATGTCGGTTAGGGGGTGGTGTGGCAATAATGGAAATGTCACGCAGCCCCGACATGGCTTGGTTGAGTGTTCTTGGAATGGGCGTTGCGGTGAGCGTTAGCATATCGACGTCAGACCGCATGGATTTAAAGTGTTCTTTATGGCGAACACCAAAGCGTTGCTCTTCATCGATAATAACTAAACCAAGGTTTTTGTAACTCATCGATTTTTGAAAAAGTTTATGAGTGCCAACTAAAATATCAACTTTTCCGTCAGCTGTATCGGCAATAATTTGGTTTTGTTTTTTTGTACTAATAAAACGAGATAGCACCTCAACGCGAATGGGCCAGTCGGCAAAACGATCGGAAAAATTTTGGTAATGTTGTTGGGCGAGTAGGGTTGTGGGTACTAAAATAGCCGTTTGGTAATGATTGCTTGCAGCGGTAAACGCAGCGCGCATAGCCACTTCTGTTTTACCAAAACCGACATCACCGCAGACAACACGGTCCATTGGCTTGGCAAGGCTCATATCATGCAGCGTTTGTTGAATGGCGGTTGCTTGATCGTCGGTTTCTTCGAATGGGAATGCACGAGCAAAGTTGTCATAGTCGGCTGATTCAACCACCATCGGTCTGCCGGGTTTAGCGGCGCGCCTCGCGTGTATATCTAGTAATTCAGCCGCTACATCTCGTGCTCTTTTAAGCGCTTTCTTCCGTGCTTTTTCCCATTGGTCACTACCGAGTCGATGTAACGGTGCGGTATCGCCTTGTGTGCCCATGTATCGGCCAATTAAATTGAGCGAAGAAACGGGAACATAGAGTTTGTCGTTATTGGCGTATTCTAGGGTAAGAAATTCAGTTTCAATTTGGTCGACTACAAGGTGTTTTAAGCCAATGTATCGGCCAACCCCATGTTCTTGGTGAACGACAGGTGAGCCCACTTCAAGGTCGGCGAGGCTATTGAATACATTTTCAAGCCGTTGGCTAGATGAGGAACGTCTGCGCCTACGCTGTTGAACACGTGTGCCGAATAGGTTGTTTTCTGTGATAAGGCTGAGGCTAGGTGAACTCAAGCCTTCGTCAATAGGCGCAACGACGATACAGGGTGATAGTTCACTTCGAGTAAATTGCACCCAGCTTTCTACCAACGTGGGGCGAATATTTAATTTGTGTAACTGGTGAAGCATCGATTCGCGATGCCCTGGCGATTCAGCGACAAATAATGTTTTATGATCCGTTTGGTTAAGGATGTCAAATAATGGCTTATTAGCATCATCTTTACCGACGGCTATTAATGCTTTTTTGTCAGTTTCGTGAATGCTGCTTTGAAGTGAAACGGACGGGTACTGTGTTATTCGTTTCCTTAAACTTTCTACATCGTGAAATAACAATTCAGGGCGCAAAGCAGGGCGATCAATATCGCATTGTCTATGGGTGAAGCGCTCAATCACCTGTGTGGCAAACTCTTCAGCAGCTGACGTAATGTCATTATGTAAAATAAGGGTGGCCGACGGAATGTAATCGAAAAATGACTCAGTATGTTCAACGAACAGCGGCAAATAATTTTCTATACCGTTAGGAATATTCCCTTTGGATACTTGTTGGTACAAGGTATTTTTGTCGGATACATTAGGGAATTTTTCTCGAAATTGTTGGCGAAATAATTGGATGCTTTTGTCATTTATAGGAAATTCTCGCGCAGGGAACAATTGAATCGAATCAACTTTATCAATAGAGCGCTGAGTTTCTGTGTCGAACGTTCGAATAGATTCTACTTCATCGTCAAATAAGTCGATACGATAGGGTTTTTTGCTGCCCATTGGAAACATATCCAGAATAGCCCCACGGACAGAATATTCGCCGTATTCTTGTACAGAATGTACGTTTTGGTAACCTAGTTTACCGAGGTTTAAGCAAGTTTTTTCTATATTTAACGTATCGCCGATCGACAATGAAAAACATTCATTAAGTAATTGTTCGCGCGGGGCTAACCGTTGGAGTATGCAGGCTGCCGTTATGATCAAAATACCATGATCTAAGGTCTGTAAGTTATATAGGGTGGCTAGCCTGTCAGAAATAATTTCGCTCAGAGGGGAAAAGCTATCGTAAGGAAGAACCTCCCAATCTGGAAAGTAAATAACGGGTAATGCCTCGGTTAGAAAAAATGGGATTTCACGCTCTAACCGAAGAGCCGATTGCGTGTCAGAACAAATGACGAGTAGTAGTTGTTCTGATGCTAAACCGGCTTTTGCAATAGTGAGTGCATCAGCACAACCGTCGAATTCGCCCCAAGAGATGGATTGCGTAGATTTTTTTGGAAGTTCTGGCATAACTGAAAAGGTACAAAAACACTGACAATAATAAGGCCTTCATTTTCTCATAAACAAAACATAGGGTGTGCTTCATTTAGTTAAAAAAAAGCCTAACTAAAAAACTAGTTAGGCTACTTTAAATAGAATGGAGGTAACTTAATTTGGTTTAACTGTAGATAAACCAAGGGTATGCCAAGTTTGCATTCCACCGCGGTACCATTTTAATTTTTCTGCTGGATATCCTAATTTGAGTAATGAATAGATATTTCTTGGTGATTGTCCACACCACATACCGTTGCAGAATAAAATGAGCGTTTTAGCCTGGCTGAAATCCCATTGATCGTCCTCGTGAGTTGCGCCAAATTCATCAACAACGATTAACTCAATATCAAGTTCAGTAGCACCTTTTTTAGCATCAAGTTTAACCCAGGGGGTATTAACAGCGCCTGCAATGGTTCCACGTGCAACCCAATCGGGTGTTCGGGAGTCTATAACCATTATGGTGTCATCAGAGCCTAATTTTCCAAGGTATTGCATTAACTCTAACTCACCAATGGTTTCAACGCCCGGTGCTAATGAAATGGGGCGTATACAAAAGGGAGGGCAAGGGCGGGAGGTTTTTGCATAATGTGGGTCAATCGTATTATCTGAATCTTGATAGCGCTCGATAATCACTTGCTTGCCATTATGCAGGACGTTGATGCTACCAATATCGGGCGTAATCTTAACTTTTCTTTCAGCAGCGGCATTAAAACTGAGTAAGGCGGATAAGGTGAAAACTAATAAAGTGATTAATGTTGCACTTTTCATTTTTCCTCCAATATTTTAAGGGAGCGGCAAAAACGTTACGGTTTTATTATGCCCTTTACAAACAGTTCACTTAAGGCGCTTTTTTGGGCTTGTTAACAACGCTATGAATCACCAAGTTATGTTCAAAATAAACAGAAAAATGACTGTAATTCCATCGTGTAATAGGTGGCTCGCCAACGGTGGCGTAGACTTTTGTTGGTTCACCAAATTGCGATCTAACTTGGTCCATTGATTGCCCATTTTTTGGCCTTAGTAATCCACTAGCACTGTTAACGGGTTCTTCTTTTATTACATCAATGAGTAAAACGTCGGCATTGGTTGTGAAAGAGGCAATGCAGAAAATGCTCGCTAAAATAATTTTTTGGAAAGTCATGTTAATGTCCTTATTGGTTGTCTAGTGTCAATATATCACCTCCAGTTGAAATATTGATAATTCTCTATAGAGAAAATCAACTAAAAACGTAATTTTATGATCTAATTCGCAACTATGTTTAAACCCATCGAAATTTATATTGGCCTACGCTATACGCGAGCAAAACAACGCTCGGGCTTCATCTCATTTATTAGTATGACCTCAATGCTAGGAGTCGCTTTAGGCGTTATGGCATTGATAACGGTTTTATCTGTGATGAATGGTTTTGAGGCGCAGCTTCGTGAGAAAATTTTAGGAATGGCGTCTCATGTCACTATTTCTGAATACCAAAATGCACTGCACAATTGGGGTGAGCTAGGCGATGATTTAAGTCAGATCGACGATGTGACCGGTTGGGCGCCCTTTGTTAATGCTGAAGTCATGTTAAGTGCAAATCAACGCGTTAGTGGCAGCTTATTACGAGGGATTCTTCCTGAAAAAGAAGGTGCGGTCTCTGATATCGCTGAGAAAATGATTGATGGCCGCTTAGACCAATTAAAAACGTCGGGATTTGGTATTGTTTTAGGGTCAGAGTTAGCGCGTTACCTTCGCGTTTCAGTGGGTGATAAAGTGACGGTTATTACACCACAGGTAACCCCAACGCCGGCCGGTATTTTGCCAAGATTACGCCGCTTTACGGTGATAGGTTTGTTTGAAGTCGGCATGTATGAATATGATCGAAATTTAGCGCTGATTCACCTCGATGATGGCTCTAAATTATTACGTTTGAATAAAGGAGTGACGGGGGTTAGGGTGAAACTGAATGATATGTTTCAAGCGCCTTATGTGACCCGTGAAATGGCACAAAAATTAACACCGAATTACAGTATTTCTAATTGGACGATGGAGCACAGTAATTTCTTTAAAGCCATCAAAACTGAAAAGCGTGTGATGTTTATCATCTTGATGTTAATTGTTGCCGTCGCGGCGTTTAATATTGTGTCTACGTTGGTGATGGTAGTAACGGACAAACAATCTGAAATCGCTATTTTAAGAACACTTGGTTTAACACCTCGTTCGGTGATGGGTGTTTTTATGGTGCAAGGCACCTTAATAGGTTTAATTGGAACGGCCTTTGGTGTGATATCTGGTGTTGCCTTAGCATTAAATGTTGAAACGATTGTGCATACGATAGAGCAATTTTTCCACGTTCAATTTTTACCGGCGGATATTTACTACATTAGTGATTTACCCTCAAAATTAGTCTGGTCAGATGTCATAACCATTGCGACTTACTCATTCTTTTTATCGTTCATTTCAACAATTTACCCAGCTTGGCAAGCTTCGCGAGTGAATCCAGCGGAGGCATTACGCTATGAATAATGAACCTTTTTTAAGTTGCACGGGGTTGACCAAAACATTTGGTGAAAAAGAGTTAGTAGTGCCTGTGTTAAAAGGCATCGATATGAGCTTAAACCAAGGTGATCGCCTAGCTATTATGGGTACATCGGGTTCAGGTAAAAGTACCTTATTACATTTACTAGGCGGGTTAGATAAACCAACGTCTGGTAGTGTGATGATGAATGGAAAAAACCTGACTGAATTGACCGAAGTTGAACGTTCATCATTAAGAAATAAAAGTCTGGGTTTTGTTTATCAATTTCATCATTTATTAGGTGAGTTTACGGCCTTAGAAAATGTTGCTATGCCCTTATTAATTGGTGGCCATTCTGTTGAATTGGCGAAAGAGCAAGCATTCAATATGCTGAAGCAAGTTGGTTTAGAAAATAGGGTAGAGCACCGTTATGGTGAGTTATCCGGTGGAGAGAGGCAGCGGGTTGCTATTGCGCGTGCCTTAGTAACTAAACCTAAGTGCGTTCTGGCAGATGAACCCACAGGCAACTTAGATAAAAAAACAGCCGAACAGATTTATGAGTTAATGTTGGAGTTGAATCAGCGTTTGAATATTAGTTTGTTACTCGTGACGCATGATAATGATTTAGCGAATAAAATGGATAAAGTGTTAACACTTGATGATGGTTTATTGACGGGCTAACCACTTCTTTATTACAAACCATCTCCATAGAACTCGTGCTGAAACATAACCCACAGCGGCTGTTGCAGAACCTAGTATAAAGCAGCCCAGCAGAAAGGGTTTCCAGCTTGCGCCTAAGCTATCGAGAATGGAGGTAAGAGAAAAGGCAAATTTTTGCGCGTCTGGAGGAATTTCCAGAAGGCTTGCGCCGACTGAGTAGGCAGCATAAAAAATCGCTGGCATAGTGATTGGGTTACTCACCCAAACAGTAGCCACTGCAACGGGCAAATTAACGTGTAAGGCAATGGCGGCAGCTGCCGCAATCAGCATTTGTGTAGGGAGTGGTATAAAAGCAATAAATAGCCCCGTTGCAATGGCTCCTGCAAATGAACGGCGGTTTAGGTGCCATAAGTTTTGATTGTGTAAAAGGCTTCCAAATACCTTGAGGTGCTTATTTTCTTTAATTTTCTGTCTGTCAGGGAAGTACTTTTTAACAAATTTTTTTGGCATGTCGCTTGAATTAACGTTTTAATACTTTAAGGATGGGTAAGGCATAGCTATAAAAGGCTTTATCAATTCATGAAATAGACCCCTTAAGTGTAGCAGAGCATGGATGCCGCTAAATGAATAATTTTCAAAAATTAACCTTGTTTTTTTGTACAGGTATTGTATCTGTTCAATGGTTAATAGCGTTACCGTCGATATTTCATTTAATTATCGGGGCTATAGCTGCATTGCTTGCTTATAGGTGGGCTAGCGGGCTAAGTTTTCTTATCTTAGGCTTTGTTTGGGCTGCTGCTTACTCCAGTTTAATACACAATAATCAACTTCCTAATGAGTTGGAATCTAAGGAAATATTAATCAGGGGACAGGTGATTGATTTGCCCGCTCAGGATGTTCGTTCAATTAAGTTCTTATTTAAGGTTGATGAAGTCATCACGCCTATAGGGCAGTTAGCATTCCCTAATAAATTGCGTTTAAGTTGGTATGATCGCAGTAAACAAGTGCGTTCTGGTGAAAAGTGGCAGTTTTTAGTTAAATTAAAAAGGCCGCATGGTTTGTCAAACCCACATGGGTTTGATTATGAGAAATGGATTTTTCAACATAATATTGGTGCAACGGGCTATGTTCGCAAAACAGATGGTAATAAACGCCTAACAGCCGCTCCGTGGTGGTCTGTTGGGCGTTGGCGTGAATCACTGAAAGACTATTTGGATATAGCCCTTGCCGGTAGCCAACATATAGGGGTTATTAAGGCGTTGGTATTGGGTGATCGAAGTGATATTAGTGTCGACCAATGGGATGTTTTTCGTAAAACTGGAACGTCGCATTTGATTGCGATTTCAGGGTTGCATATTGGCTTAATCAGCGCGTTAGTGTTCGCGGTTTTTCGCTGGTTTGGGCTTAGAATTTCTTGTTTAAGAAGCGATGTGACAAGGTTGGCGATACTAGCGAGCCTATTGTCCGCTATCTTATATGCTGCATTGGCGGGGTTTTCTGTGCCGACTCAACGGGCGTTAATAATGGTGTCTGTGGTGTTAGGTGGTATATTTTGGCAGCGATATTATCGACCTTTTCATGTTATTTCGGTTGCTTTAGTGGCGGTGTTAATTATCGACCCATTGGCTCCCATGTCGGCAGGTTTTTGGCTTTCTTTTGGAGCGGTTGGAATTATTCTATATGCTGGAACTGGGCGAATCAAAAAGCCAACGTTCGTGACGCAGTTGTTGAAAGTTCAATCGTGGGTCTTCATAGGTTTGGTGCCTTTGGTGTTGTATTTTTTTCAGCAGGTGTCCTTACTTGCACCGTTAGCAAATGTTATAGCGGTACCCTTCGTTAGTTTTGCTGTTGTTCCTTTGTTGCTAATAGCGTTGCTGTTATCGTTATTCCATAATGGGTTAGGCTTAATGGCGTTTAATTTAGTGGCGTATCTCGTTGATGTTTTGTGGGTTTTTTTAGACGTCATATCCAAGACCAGTTTCTCTTCGATGAGCTTATCGCCTGTTTCGTTAATTGAGTGTCTTATAGCAATGGTTGGGGTGACGCTACTGCTGATGCCGAAGGGGTTATTTCCTAAGCCGGTAGCTTGTTTACTTTTTTTACCCTTATTGTCCCCAACTCAATCTAACGAGCTCGCAAAGGGGGAGTTTAAGTTGGTGTTGTTAGATGTTGGTCAGGGGTTATCGGCAGTCATACACACCGCTGATAACGTGTTGATATTTGATGCGGGTGCTAAATACAGTGAAAAAAGTGATTTGGCCTCTACCGTTATACTTCCATATTTAAATGGAGAAGGGATAAAGAAGTTAGAAAGGTTAATTATTAGTCACGGAGATAATGACCATGCAGGTGGTGCGAAAACTCTGCTAAAAAATATCCCAGTTAATAGTTTAATGACGAGTGTTCCCGAGCTTTTTCGAGGGCATAAGCCGGTATCTTGCAAAGAAGGTATAAGTTGGCGTTTAGACGGTGTTAATTTTGAGTTTTTGGCTCCAGATCGTAATGATTTATTTGAGGGCAATAATGCCTCATGCGTACTAAAAATTAGTTCAGTGAATGGTAGTGTTTTATTGCCAGGTGATATTGAAAAAAATACCGAGCGTTCTTTGGTTCAATATAAACGAGAGAAACTTAAGGCGGACGTATTAATTGCGCCGCATCATGGCAGTAAAACATCATCGACGATAGAATTTTTAGAAGCGATAAATCCACGGTATGTGTTGTACCCAGTCGGCTATAAAAACCGTTTTGGGTTTCCAAATAAAATGATTATTGATAGGTATAAAAAGGAACGTATTAGAGGGTTCGATACGGCAACAGATGGTGCCTTAACAGTGCGTTTCTACGATGGGTTAGATATTCGCGTAGAGAGTTTCCGAAGTGAGTCGTCTAAGTTTTGGAACTGGAGACTTTAAATATGAGTTAAACCCATTTACAAGGGTGCTTAGCGTCTAAAAATAAAGTAGTATGATAAGAATGATTAATTACTTTAAATAGAGGATGTTGTGCTTGAAATATTAGTATCTGGTGGTTGGTTAATGGTTCCTATTATTGCTTGTTCGATTGTTTCACTGGCGATAATTGGAGAGCGCTTTTGGTCATTAAATAGTAAAAAAATACTGCCAAGTGAACTCGTTTCATCGGTTTGGAAGCTGCACAAAGCTAATCAGTTAGATAAAAGTAAGGTGCAAAGTTTGTCGAATAGTTCACCTCTTGGGCGAGTGCTTGCTGCTGGTATTATGAATCAATCTCATGGTCGTGAGATTATGAAAGAGAGCATTGAAGAAGTTGGGCGTCAGATTGCACACGACCTTGAAAAATACTTGAATTCATTAGGTACGATAGCATCTATTACACCGTTACTAGGCTTGCTTGGAACAGTGATCGGTATGATTAATGTCTTTGCGGCGATTATGGCGAATGGTGTAGGTGACCCTACCGTTCTAGCAGGTGGTATTTCTCAAGCACTTATAACGACCGCTTCAGGCATGTCTGTGGCTATTCCATCACTGATGTTTTATCGCTACTTTAGAGGAAAGGTAGACGAATTGGTCATACAAATGGAGACCGAAGCGTTAAAATTAGTTGAAATGATGCATGGCGATCGCGAGTAAGTACTCATGAATTTCAAACGTAAATCTAATGATGAATTTGATCTAAACTTAACGCCGTTAATTGACGTCGTTTTTTTGCTGCTTATTTTCTTTATGGTGACGACAACATTTGATCGTGAGACACAGTTAAAAATTGAGTTGCCACAGGCGTCTGGCGAACAAAAAAAAGCGACCAAATCATTAGAAATTAGTATTGACTCAAAGAGCCGTTTTTTCGTTAATCAAAAAGAAGTGGTTAATTCAGGTATAGAGACGATCAAAAAAGCCTTAAAGCAAGAAGCAGGTGACCAAGAAAGTCCGCCTCTATTGATAAGTGCAGATGGTCAGGCAACGCATCAATCAGTGATGACGGTATTGGATGCAGCCGGTCAGTTAGGTTTCGTTAATATTACTTTTGCCGCGAATGAACCAAAGTCAAAAGAGTAAGGCGCTCTTTTAAGTTTAATGAGTCATAAAATGAGTCGTTTTTTCGATAGTATGTGGTATGGGCAGCGCCCTATAGCGTTGTTGTTCGTTCCGTTGTCATGGCTATTTGGTTTAGTAGTTAAGCTACGCTTGCTGTTCTATAAAAAAGGTTGGGCTAAATCTACACGTGTAGCCGTACCAGTTATTGTTGTTGGTAATGTCACTGTCGGTGGAACAGGGAAGACACCGGTGGTCATTTGGATAGCTGAACTTTTAAAAGCAGCGGGTTACTCTCCAGGTGTTATTAGTCGAGGATACGGTGGGATTGCCTCCAGTTGGCCACAACAAGTCCGAGCAGATAGTGATTCAAGAGTGGTGGGCGATGAAGCAAAGGTGTTAGCACGGCGTACAGATTGCCCAGTTGCTGTAGGACCTAATCGTGCCGATAGCGCCCAAGCGCTGATAGATCACCACCAATGCGATATTATTATTTCTGATGATGGTCTTCAGCATTACGCCTTGCAGCGCGATATTGAAATAGCGTTAGTTGATGGAGAGCGTCGTTATGGCAATGGTTTTTTATTACCTGCGGGACCATTACGTGAACCCGTTGAACGTTTGAAATCGGTGGATTTTGTCATTTGTAATGGCTTGGCTAATTCAGATGAATATCCGTTGAAAGTAGAAGGCGAAGAGGCGGTTAAATTACTTGATGAAAGTGAACGACTCAAATTAGACAGTTTTAGATCAGAGTCTTGTCATGGGATAGCGGGTTTAGGTAACCCGTCTCGTTTTTTTTCGCACTTAAAAAAATATAGGTTAACTGTTGAGCCGCATATTTTTCCCGATCATTTTAAGTATACTGAGAAAGATATAAATTTTAATGATGATAAACACATACTGATGACAGAAAAAGATGCCGTGAAATGTACCCACATGGCAAAAGAGAAGCATTGGTATGTACCGATCAAAGCACAAATGACACAAAAATTTGGCTTAACGTTATTATCGCTAATAAAAGAGAAAATAAATGGATAAGAAACTACTGGATATATTGGCTTGCCCTTCTTGTAAGTCGAGTTTGAAGTACCTTAAAGAAGAACAAGAGTTGGTATGTATTCCTTGCCGTCTTGCCTATGCCGTGCGAGATGATATTCCTATTATGTTGGTCAATGAGGCTAGACAGCTTACCGCCGATGAGGCCAATGCGCTGAGATAAACGTATGGAAAATAGTTTTAAAGTTGTTATTCCTGCACGTTATGCTTCTTCTAGATTACCCGGCAAACCGCTGCTCAAAATAGCGGGAAAAGAAATGATTCTGCATGTTTGCGAGAAGGCCTCACTGGCGGGTGCGCAGGAGGTTGTTGTTGCAACAGATGATGAGCGTATTTTAAAGTGCGTCAAACAGGCTGGGTTTAATGCAGTTATGACGTTAGCATCGCATACCAGTGGCACAGAACGGCTGGCTGAAGTGGCGAATAAAATGCACTGGAATGATGATACCGTCATCGTTAATTGCCAAGGTGATGAACCCTTGATACCCCCTGAGCTTATCAGTAAAGCAGCAAGCTCATTGATAGGGCAGAATATAGCGCAAGTAGCCAGTTTATGTGCGCCTATTGATGATGCAGAAGAAGTGTTTAACCCGAATGCAGTCAAAGTTGTTCGTGATGCTAGAGATTACGCGCTATATTTTAGCCGAGCTCCCATCCCTTGGGATCGTGATGTATTCCCGACTAATAACTTAGGTGCTAAGAAGATTCATTTCAGGCACATTGGGATTTATAGTTATACCGTTGGTTTTTTGAGGCGCTATATTACATGGCCTCCCTGTGCACTTGAAGAAATTGAGTCACTTGAGCAGTTGAGAATCCTGTATCAAGGTGAGCGCATTATTGTGCCTTCTGTTGATCAAGTGCCCGAGGCAGGGGTAGATACGCAAGAAGATTTAGATCGGGTGAATAGGATTTTAGGCCCATGATCAAAGTATTATTTATTTGTATGGGTAATATCTGCCGGTCACCAACGGCACAAGGTGTTTTTCGAAAGATGTTGCGGGATAAGGGCTTAGAAGGCTTAATAGAAGTTGATTCTGCAGGCACGCACGCTTATCACATTGGTAAAAGCCCAGATGCTAGATCGGTGCAAACCGCACTTTCTCGTGGTATAGATATACGCGATTTAACTGCTAGGCAGCTTGATGATTATGACTTCGAGGAATTTGATTATTTATTGGTGGCTGATAACGATAATTATCATTTAACGCTTGAGTCGTGTCCGAAAGAATACCAGCATAAAGTAAAGTTGATTTTAGATTTTGCCGAACGTACTGCTTTGAAGGAAGTGCCTGATCCTTATTATGGTCAAGGAAATGGCTTTGAGCGAGTATTAGATATGCTTGAGGATGCCTGCGAAGGGCTAATGATTGAGTTGGAAAAAAAGCTATAACGTTAGCCTTGGTTCAATACTAGCTGTAAAACGAATTTGCTACCAAAATACGCTAACATGAGTGCAAAATAGCCACCATAAGTCCATTTCACGGCTTTTTGCCCGCGCCAACCTAAAAAGTATCGCCCACATAATAAAGTGGTAAACAAAATCCAAGCTAATATAGACAGTACGGTCTTGTGGGCGAGTTGTTGGGCGAAAATATCATCAAGGTAAATGAACCCACTCGCCAGTGCAAAGGTAAGCAAGAGCAGCCCTAAAAAAAGCACACGAAACAATAAAGCTTCCATTAATTGCATAGGCGGCAGGCAGTTGATAAGCCTACTTGGGTGCCGGTCATGAAGTTGTTTTTCTTGAAAAGAGAGAAAAATAGCTTGGAAGGCTGCGACGGTTAGCAAACTATACGACAAGATGGATAGGATGATATGCGTCTGTAAATGGCCATTAACGTTAACCGAAGGAGTAAGTGGCGCGGCATTGTTAATATTGAGAAAAACAGCGATGGCAGAAAAAGGAAAAATTATAATAGCCAACGTTTCAATGGGTTGCTTAATGGCTGAGAGGATAAACAGTAGGCTAATAACAAGGAATATCAAGGACAGCATACTAAAAAAATCATTCGAAATAATATGGTTCACATTATAGCTGTGGCTGACCAGTAAGGCATGAGTGATGATCGCAGCAAAAGCGCTTAAAAGCACCCATTGACGTTGAATGTTTTGACTCAAGCCCTTGCTGATATTAATAGCAACAAGCGAAGCACTGATGATGTACATAAGTGCACAAACAATAGTTAGCGTATTAAATAGGGTGATTGAAAAAAGCATGCGCATAGTGTGTCACAAAGGACGGTAGGGTAGAAGTGTTGAAGGTTGAAAATATCGGCAAAGTCTCGTTTTAAACGGAAAAATCAACTGCATCGAGCAGTAAGACGTGCGAAAATATAAACGTTAATTTTTTAGGATAATAGTTATGTTTGACAATTTAACCGATCGCTTAAACGCCACTTTTAAAAACATTAGGGGGCAGGGGCGGTTAACAGAAAGCAATATTAAAGACACGATGCGCGAGGTCAGGATGGCCTTGCTAGAAGCGGACGTTGCGCTACCGGTCGTTAAAGAGTTTACGGATGTTGTGAAGGATCGAGCATTAGGGCAGGAGGTGATGCAAAGCTTATCACCAGGCCAGGCGATGCTAAAAATTGTTAATGATGAGCTTGTTAAAACAATGGGTGAGGCCAATGAATCGTTAGATTTATCGGCGGCTCCACCAGTCGTTATTTTAATGGCCGGTTTGCAAGGTTCCGGTAAAACAACAACGGTGGCGAAGTTGTCTCGTTTGTTAATTGAGCGTCATAAAAAATCGGTGATGGTGGTGAGTGCCGATGTTTATCGCCCAGCGGCGATAGACCAGCTTCAAACATTAGCGGCAGAAGTTGGGGCAAAATTTTCCCCAAGTACGGTAGATCAAAAGCCAGTTAATATCGTTAATGACGCGATTACTCAAGCCACGAAGCAATTTAGTGATGTATTGATTGTTGATACGGCCGGTCGTTTACATATTGATGATGACATGATGGACGAGATTCGTCAGGTCCATGCCGCAGCAAACCCTGCTGAAACTTTATTTGTTGTTGATAGTATGACGGGGCAAGATGCAGCGAATACAGCAAAGGCATTCAATGATGTGTTGCCTTTGACAGGTGTTGTGCTGACTAAAACAGATGGCGATGCAAGAGGTGGTGCTGCGCTATCAATTCGTCAGATAACTGGGAAGCCCATCAAATTTTTAGGGATTGGTGAGAAAACAGATGCCCTAGAGCCCTTCCACCCTGATCGTGTTGCTTCTCGTTTATTAGGTATGGGCGACGCGTTAAGTCTCGTTGAAGAAATTGAGCGTAAGGTTGATAAAGAAAAAGCCGAAAAATTAGCGAAAAAAATTCAAAAAGGTAAGGGTTTTGATTTAGATGATTATAAAGATCAGTTAAGCCAAATGATGGACATGGGCGGCATGAGTGCGATGATGGATAAAATCCCAGGCATGTCTAATGTTCCTCAAAATGTAAAAAGTCAGGTAAATGATAAAGACTTTACTCGGCAAATAGCGTTGATTAACTCAATGACTCGGAAGGAAAAAACCTTCCCTAATCTAATAAATGGCTCAAGAAGAAAGCGCATAGCGGCAGGTGCGGGCTTGCAGGTTCAAGATGTAAATAAGTTGATGAAGCAATATAAGCAAGCGCAAAAAATGATGAAAAAAATGTCCAAAGGCGGCATGGCAAAAATGATGCGCGGTTTAAAAGGGCAGCTTGGGCAAGGGCAGGGCTCACCTTTTTAATGGACAAGTTAAAATAATTTTTAAGCAATTGTTATTTGGAAGTAAAAAAACTTCACGAAATCAAATAATTCGCGTAAAATTAACTGGTTAACTCAATCAAGATTTAAAAACAGAATTTAAGGAAAATAAATGGTAAAGATACGTCTTTCAAGAACTGGCGCAAAAAAACGTCCTTTCTATCACGTTGTTGTAGCAGATAGTCGCAGAAGTCGTGATGGTCGATATATCGAAAGAGTCGGTTATTACAACCCAAGAGCGACAGGTGGTGAAGTTCGTTTAACACTTGACTCTGCTCGTGTTGATCACTGGGTTGCGCAAGGTGCGCAAGCAACAGAACGAGTTGCTAGGCTTGTAAAAGAGGCCGCTGAAGCTACTGCTTAACGGTGTCTGAATCGACACAAGCTGAACAGCTAGGTAAAGAAAGCAGGTGGTTAAAGTTAGGTAATATATCAGGTGTGTTTGGTGTTAAAGGCTGGTTGAAGGTTTACGCAAATACGGATAAAAAAGAAAATATACTTTCTTATCAACCTTGGTATATAGAGCGTAATAAGGTTCGTCAGGCAGTTAAGTTAAAAGCCGGTAAGCCTCATGGTAAAACCATCATCGTCCAGTTAGACGGAGTTGATGATAGAAATGAGGCAGAGTTATGGGTTGGATCTGATATTTACATGAAGTCAGATCAACTCCCTAAATTAAGTAAGGGGGAATATTACTGGTCTGACTTAATTGGTTTGCAGGTTGTTTCTACTAATGGCGAGGAATTTGGGGTTATTGACCAAATGCTTGAAACAGGTGCTAACGATGTGATCGTTGTGAAAGGGGATAGAGAAAGATTAATTCCTTATGTCACCGAGCAGGTTGTTAAGTCAGTTGACCTGGATAAGCAACAAATGATTGTTGACTGGGATGCGGATTTTTAAACAATATGCGTTTTGATGTTATAACGTTGTTCCCAGAGGTAATTGAGAAGACAGCATCAATGGGTGTCGTTGGACGGGCAATTTCATCTGATAAAATTCAGTTGAAGACGTGGAATCCAAGGGATTTTACTGAAGATGTACATAGGAGAGTAGATGACCGACCTTTCGGGGGTGGCCCCGGGATGGTTATGAAGATTGAACCGTTAAGAAAAACAATTCAATCAGCAGTCGAGTTTGTTAAAGAATCGACTAAGGTTATTTATTTGAGTCCTCAGGGGCGAAGGTTAGATCAGCAAGGCGTGAATTATTTATCACAGTTTTCTCGCCTAGTATTGTTAGCAGGTCGATACGAAGGTATTGATGAGCGGTTATTAGATGACTATATTGATGAAGAATGGTCAATAGGTGATTTTGTATTAAGTGGTGGTGAGCTACCTGCATTGGTGTTAATGGATGCTGTGGCTAGAACATTACCGGGTGTTTTAGGGCATGAATGTTCAGCTAATGAAGACTCGTTTATTGCTGGATTGTTAGATCATCCGCATTACACTAGGCCAGATGTGTTTGATGGGGTTGCGGTACCAGATGTTTTGTTAACTGGCGACCATAAAAAAATTGCAACCTGGCGAGAAAAGCAAGCATTAGGTAAAACTTGGCAAAAACGCCCTGATTTACTAGAAAAAATTGAGTTGAGTAAACATCAACAATCATTACTTGATGAATATATACAAGAACAGAATAATTTAAAGAGTTAAAATTAAGGAACTAAAAATGAGTAATATAATTGCACAATTAGAAGCAGAACAAATGACGAACGACTTACCCGCATTTAGTGCTGGTGATACTGTTGTTGTTAAAGTCAAAGTTAAAGAAGGAACTACAGAGCGTATTCAATCATTTGAAGGTGTTGTGATTGCAAAACGTAACCGTGGCCTTAATTCAGCTTTTACCGTACGTAAAATTTCACATGGTGAAGGCGTTGAGCGTGTTTTTCAAACATATAGTAAATTGATTGCAGGTGTTGAAGTAAAAAGACGTGGTTCAGTACGCCGTGCTAAACTTTATTACCTTCGTGAACTTCGTGGTAAAGCAGCGCGTATTAAAGAAAAACTATAAGTTTATATTGAGGCTGCTGTTTAGCCTCAACATAAGTTGTGCCGCTTTGGTGTAAGTTGCCCGATAAGTTGTGAAAAAAGGGCCGATTTAATCGGCCCTTTTTTTGTACCTGGCATTTATTATTTACTAATAAATAAGGTGAGTTTTATTGGTAAGATGAGCAAATGATGGTTTTGAAAAAGGTATGTTAATTGAGCGATAACGATGAAATTCGTTTGTTTCTTGATGGGCTCTGGGTTGAAAGTGGGCTGAGTGACAATACGTTAGCAGCTTATAGAACTGATATAAAACAGTTTTCTAAATGGCTCGGTCTGCAACAAAAAACGCTTTTAACGTGTGAGTCATCAGATGTATCGTCTTTTCTAGCGGATCGTCTAGGAAAAGGAATATCGGCACGATCATCGGCACGGTTTTTATCTAGCCTAAAACGTTTTTATATCTTTGCTGTACGTGAAGGAAAGGTGGTGGGCGACCCAACGGCTATTATAGATGCACCTAAGTTAGGCCAGAGTTTACCGTCGACATTGTCTGAGGCCGATGTTGATCGTTTGTTAAGTGCACCGAACACTCATACTGCGCTGGGCTTTAGAGATAGGGCTATGCTTGAATTATTATATGCTAGTGGTCTTAGGGTGAGTGAACTAGTCGGTCTGACATTATCTGAAATAAACTTTAGACAAGGGTTGGTTCGGATCACCGGAAAAGGGAATAAGGATCGCCTGGTTCCAGTGGGTGAGGATGCGCTATTTTGGATGAATGATTTTATTAATCATTGGCGACTAGATATTTTAGGTGATAAAAAAACGGACTTTGTCTTTCCTACAAATCGTGGCAGTGGGATGACTCGGCAGGCTTTTTGGCACATTATTAAGCGCTATGTTATTAAGGCAGGCATTAATAAAAAGATCTCTCCTCATACGATGCGGCATGCCTTTGCGACACATTTGTTGAACCATGGTGCTGACTTAAGAGTCGTGCAATTGCTGCTGGGCCATAGTGATTTATCAACCACTCAAATCTATACGCACATTGCAAAAGAGCGGTTAAAGGATATCCATGAACAGTTTCATCCAAGAGGATAAAAAATAAAATAGCGTGTATGTTTTTTGGGTTGAAACGTGTCTAATAGAATTAATTAAATGAGGAAGTGGTGCAAATGAATAAGTTTTTGATGACGGGTGTTTTTATATTGATTTTCAGTGCGACGGTTTTTGCTGATGCAACATCCGTTGCGTCAGGTCTGTCTAAAGCTATCCCTAATATTGCAAAAGAGAATATTTCTAAAACGCCTGTAGCAGGCTTGTACCAAGTAATGGTCGGTGCTCAGGTTATTTATGCTTCTGAAGATGGGCGATACATTATACAAGGTGAGATGGTTGACTTGGTTAATCGTGAAAATATGACCGATAGGGCATTGAAAGTAGCCCGTAAAGAGGCGTTGTCTAAAATTGATGAGCAATCAATGATTATTTTCCCAGCTAAAAATGAAAAACATACTATCACTATATTTTCAGATATCGATTGTGGTTATTGCAGAAAGTTGCACGCGCAAATCAGCAGCTATACTGATGCGGGTATGACGGTGCGTTATTTGCTTTTCCCACGCACGGGGCCAAATACAGAGTCATACTTTAAAGCGGTTTCTGTTTGGTGTGCAAAGGACCGAAACAAGGCGCTAACCGATGCGAAGCTTCACGACCGGGTGGTAAATAAAACCTGTGATAACCCAGTCGATGATCACATGAGAATTGCCCAAAACTTTGGTGTTACTGGAACGCCCTCCATTATCGCCGATGACGGTACGATGGTTCCTGGCTTTGTTCCTGCTAAAGAGCTGATTAAGCATTTGAAATGGTAATGCTAGCTGATTAAGGACTTTAACGTATATAAAGCCTCAAGCGCCTCCTTGGGGCTTAAATCGTCGGGTGATAATTGTGTTATAAAATCTGATGTTTCTTGATTGATAGCTGAATTAAAAATATCAAACTGGGGGTTTGCTTGGGTAACTGAAGGCGTATTTTTTTGTGCTTCTAAGGTTGATAGTTTGATGCGTGCATCCTTTATAACGGCTTTCGGCACGCCTGCTAACGCAGCCACTTGTAAGCCGTAGCTTTGGTTAGCAGCACCTTCTTTGACAGCATGTAAAAATACGATATGATCACCGTGCTCAATAGCATCTAAATGGACATTGGCAGCCGTTGTCGCCTGTTCTGGCAACGATGTCATTTCAAAATAATGTGTTGCAAATAAAGTAAAAGGTTGGGTTTTATTAGCAAGGTAGTTAGCAGATGCCCAAGCTAAAGATAGGCCGTCAAAGGTGCTCGTTCCACGGCCAATTTCATCCATTAGAACTAAGCTCTTATCACTTGCGTTGTGAAGAATGTTAGCGGTTTCAGACATTTCAACCATAAAGGTTGATCGGCCGCTTGCCAGGTCATCTGATGCGCCAATACGAGTGAAAATTTGATCAATAGGGCCAAAGCTAGCGCTCGAAGCTGGAATGTAACAACCAATATGAGCCATCAATGTTAACAAGGCTATTTGCCGCATATAGGTGGACTTTCCACCCATATTTGGTCCAGTGATAATGAGCATTTTACGTTCAGAGTTCAGCTCTATATCATTTGCTATAAATGGTGTATCTATAACGCTCTCTACTATAGGGTGACGGCCTTTTTCAATACTGATTCCCTCGGTAGTCGTTAAGGAGGGTTGAATGAAATTTAGTGTCAAAGCGCGTTCTGCAAAATTAGTGAGGACGTCAATGTCGGCCAGTGCTTCAGCGCAAGCTTGAAGCTTGCTGAGTTGTGGAGTGAAACTTATTAGTAACTCGTTATACAGCTCCTTTTCGTAGCTGAGTGCTTGCTCTTTGGCGTGCAGAACCTTATCTTCGAAATCCTTTAGTTCGGGCGTAATATAGCGCTCGACATTCTTTAGAGTTTGTTTTCGAATAAAATGCTCGGGAACCTTGTCTGCTTGAGAACGGGGGACTTCAATATAGTAGCCATGTACTCGATTGTAATTAAGCTTTAAGGTGCTGATTTGGCTGGCTTCACGTTCTTTTTGCTCCATATCAAGTAGAAATTGGTCTGCATTTGCACTAATACCTTTAAGCTCATCGAGAGTCTTGTTATAGCCTTGCGCGATAACACCGCCATCCCTCATTAAAACAGGTGGGTTTTCAACAACGGCTTTATCCAATAATGCTGATAGTTGCAGATGATCACCTATTTGCAGATGTAAAGTCTTTAGGCGAGGTGCGTCCAAGCTACTTAGGTTTGTTTTGATAACGGGAAGGGCTTTGAGCGTATCCCGTAAAACGGCTAAGTCTCGGGGTTTAGCGGTCAATAAAGCAATGCGACTTGTTATGCGTTCAATATCTCCCGTTAACCTTAAGGCTGCTTGCAGTTCGTCTATTGTATTGGGGCCTTGTAGCTGTTCGATAGCTAAATAACGATTTTTTATAGTGTTGTGGTCGCGTAATGGCAGGTGAATCCAGCGTTTTAATAAACGCATGCCCATCGCTGTTTTGCAGCGGTTTAACAAACCAAATAAGGTGAAATTAACATGGCCACTTGGATGGTAGTCAAGTTCAAGGTGTTGCCGTGTTGCGGCGTCAAGCAGAATAAAGTCTGTTTGTTGGATGACTTTGATTGATTGTAAGTGTGGGAGTGATGCCTGGTGGGTATCTTTAAGGTACTGCATTAATGCACCCGCGGCACTAATGGCAAAATTCATGGTATGGCAGCCAAAACCTTGTAAGTCTTTTGTACCAAATTGTTTGTTAAGAAGACGAACAGCTGTTTGTTGATCAAAGTGCCAATCAGATAACATGCAAAGACCTTTTTGTTCTTTGAGCAAGCTGGACAAAGGGCTGTTTTCGCTAATTAATGTTTCAGCGGGTTTGATGCGTGATAGTTCGGTTTTTAAGGCGGCATCACCTTCAATTTCTTGTAATAAAAAACGCCCACTTGCCAAGTCAATTGTTGCTAAACCATAGGTGTTTTTTTGGGCAAAAATGGCGCACAGTAAGCTATCAGTGGCAGCGTCTAATAGGGAATCTTCTGTTAGTGTGCCGGGAGTAATAACGCGAACAACTTTGCGTTCAACAGGGCCTTTTGAAGTAGCTGGGTCTCCAACCTGCTCACAAATAGCAACGGATTCACTAGCTTTTAATAGTTTGGCTAAGTAACCATCGGCCGCATGATGGGGTATACCAGCCATTTGTATAGGCTTGCCTTCAATTTGTCCTCGGCTTGTTAAGGTAATGCCCAGTAGGCTAGATGCTTTAACGGCATCTTCAAGAAAAAGTTCGTAAAAGTCACCCATACGGTAAAATAAGAGGGTGTTTGGATAGCCCTCTTTGATGCGTAAATATTGCTGCATCATTGGGGTGATTGTGGGTTTTATTTTTATGGTTTTAGACATCCAGTTAGTTTAACAATCTTGTTGGTATTCGGTAAATTTTAATAAGACAATTCAGGGAGTATTGAGTGAGTGAATCAATTAATGATGAGATCGTCTCGTCGATCAATCAATTAGCAAAAACGCTGATTCAGCAAAATAAGACAGTAGCGGTTGCTGAATCCTGCACGGGGGGCTGGCTCTCAAAAGTATTAACGGATTTACCCGGCAGTAGTCATTGGTTTTTAGGTGGCGTTGTTAGTTATAGCAATGAAGCGAAGCAACACTTTCTCAACGTTAATAAAGGCGATATTGACCAATATGGAGCGGTGAGTCAATCAGTAGCAGAACAAATGGTTAAGGGAGTAGAGGCGGGTTTTAAGCCTTCAATTTCACTCTCAGTGACAGGTGTTGCTGGACCATCAGGAGGCACAGTTGATAAGCCGGTGGGTTTGGTTTGGTTTGCTGTAAAGGCAACAGATATGCCAGTTAGTTCAGTTATGAAGAATTTTATAGGTGATCGCGAGCAGGTTAGACAGAAAGCGGTGTTAACAGCACTAACATTACTGATTGATCAATTGACTACATAAGCCACCACAAAACAGCTAATTTCATTATGTGCTTATCTTAAGTATGTGTGATAATTCAAGATTATTGACGATAACTAGCTTTTGCAGGGAGTAGAAGCGTTTAAGAGGATTTAAAATGGACGAAAATAAGAAAAAAGCATTAAGCGCGGCATTACTTCAAATTGAAAAGCAATTTGGCAAAGGCTCAGTGATGCGCATGGGCGATGGTTCAAGTATTCCTGATATAGAAACGTATTCAACCGGTTCAATTGCACTTGATGTTGCTTTAGGCGTTGGTGGGCTACCACGTGGACGCGTCGTTGAAATTTATGGTCCGGAATCCTCAGGTAAAACAACCTTAACGTTAGAAACCATCGCCCAATGTCAAAAAGCAGGGGGTACTGCTGCGTTTGTTGATGCTGAGCATGCTTTAGACCCTCTTTATGCCGATAAAATTGGCGTTAATATGGATGAATTACTGGTTTCTCAACCTGACACAGGTGAACAGGCACTAGAAATTGTAGATATGTTAGTGCGTTCTGGCGCGGTTGATATGGTTGTTGTTGATTCGGTAGCAGCATTAACACCGAAGGCAGAAATTGAAGGCGATATGGGTGATCACCATGTGGGGCTGCAAGCCCGTTTAATGTCCCAAGCACTTAGAAAGCTAACGGGTAATATCAAACGTTCTAATACATTAGTGGTTTTCATTAACCAAATTCGTATGAAAATTGGTGTGATGTTTGGTAACCCTGAAACAACAACAGGCGGTAATGCACTGAAATTTTACTCTTCTGTTCGTCTTGATATTCGCCGTATTGGTGCGATCAAAAAGGGTGATGAAATATTAGGTAATGATACGCGTGTAAAAGTTGTAAAAAATAAAGTAGCGCCTCCCTTTAAACAAGCACTTTTTGAAATATTATATGGTGAAGGTATTTCACGTGAAGGTGAATTAGTTGATTTGGGTGTGAGCCTAGATTTGGTTGAAAAAGCGGGCTCTTGGTACAGCTATGATGGCGCTAAAATTGGCCAAGGCAAGGATAACGCGAAGAGTTTCTTTAAAGATAACCCTGATAAATCAGCTGAGCTTGAGGCGAATATTAGAGAGGCGTTATTACCGGAACAGAAACAACTCGGCACTGCTAGCGATAAAGGTGAAGAAGCCTGAACGAAGAGAAGAAAAAAGAGCGATCAAGGTTAAGAGCAAGCTGCCTTGCTTTGCTGTCTAGACGAGAACACAGTCAGAAGGAGCTCTTTCAAAAGTTAACAAGTAAGGGTTTTGAAACCGACGATATCAGTATTCTGCTAGAAGAGTTTATCCAGTTGAATTGGCAAAGTGATCAACGGTTTGCTGAAAGCTATGGGCGATCAAGGCTGTACAAAGGTTTCGGCCCCATTCGTATTCAACATGAACTAAAAGAAAAAGGTGTTGAGACTAATATAAATGATGTGTTTGAAGAGGCACCAGATTGGCAAGCGTTGTTGTGTGAATTGCACGTTAAAAAATATGGACCACAAGCACCAAACACAATGAAAGAACGGGCAAAGCGGACACGTTTTTTTCAGCATAAAGGGTTTACACACGACATGATTAGGCAGTTATTTAATCAATTGTCTTAACGCAGGTTTTAAATAGATGAAGAATTTAAGCAGTGCTGAGATTAGATCAGCTTTTTTGACATATTTTGAAAAGCAAGGGCATACCATCGTACCGTCCAGTTCGTTAGTGCCCGGTAATGATCCAACGCTATTATTCACAAACGCCGGTATGGTGCAGTTTAAAGATGTTTTTCTTGGTGAAGAGGAACGTACGTATACAAAAGCTACCTCCTCACAGCGTTGTGTCAGAGCGGGCGGTAAACATAATGATTTGGAAAATGTTGGTTATACGGCTCGTCACCACACATTTTTTGAAATGCTTGGTAACTTCAGTTTTGGTGAATACTTTAAGCGTGATGCGATTAAGTATGCATGGGCGTTTTTGGTTAATGAAATGGGGATTCCGGCAGAAAAGCTCTGGGTGACGGTTTTTGATGAAGATCCAGAAGCGGCTGATATTTGGTTAAATGAAGTCGGTGTAAGCTCTGAGCGTTTGTCACGCATCGGTGCAAAGGATAATTTTTGGTCAATGGGCGATACCGGTCCATGCGGTCCCTGTTCAGAAATATTTTATGATCACGGTGAGGACGTAGCCGGTGGCCCACCGGGAACACCCGAAGAAGACGGTGATCGTTATGTTGAAATATGGAACTTGGTTTTCATGCAGTATGACCGTAATGATAAAGGTGAACTAACGCCTTTACCAAAGCCTTCCGTTGATACGGGTATGGGGTTAGAACGTGTTGCCGCTGTATTGCAAGGTGTCCACAATAATTACGATATCGATTTATTTCAGGCCTTGATTAAAAAAGCGGCGGAATTAACCAACACTAATGATACGCAACATACCTCATTACGTGTATTGGTCGACCATATTCGTTCATGTGCATTTTTAATTGTTGATGGTGTGCAACCCTCTAATGAGGGTAGAGGTTACGTGCTACGGCGTATTATTCGTCGAGCTATTCGTCATGGTTATAAATTAGAAATGAAAGAAGCCTTTTTTCATAAATTAGTTCAACCGTTGGCTGATGAAATGGGGGATGCGTATCCAGAGCTAAAGGCCAAAGCTGAGATGGTCAGTAATATTTTGTTAAAAGAAGAGCAGCGTTTTGCTGAAACCTTAGAGCAAGGGATGAAGCTTTTACAGGATGGTACAAAGTCGTTAAAAAACAATTTGATTACCGGTGAGACAGCATTCAAGCTCTACGATACCTATGGTTTTCCAGTTGATTTAACGGCAGATTATGCAAGAGAGCATAACTTAACAGTTGATTTTGATGGCTTTGAAAAGGCAATGGACGTTCAACGTGAACGGGCAAGGTCTTCTAGCTCATTTGCTGCAGGGCAATCGGAACTCCCCGACCTTAAATTAAGCACAGAGTTTATTGGCTATGAAGTACTTCAGGCCGATGCTACGATACAAGCTATTTATAAAGAAGGCGTTGAGCAAGAGTCAATTAATGACGGGGAAAATGCTTATCTGGTATTAGATAAAACACCGTTTTACGCTGAATCAGGTGGCCAAGTGGGTGACCATGGCATAATTGAGACGGGAAATGCTGCTTTTGAAGTGTCAGATGTGCAGAAAAGAGGGCAAGCCTATTTTCACCTAGGTAGAGTGTCCCGCGGTCAATTTAAGGCACAACAAGTTGTCAGTGCACAGGTTGATATCAAGGACAGGCTTGCGACAGCTTCTAATCACTCGGCAACTCATTTATTACATGCTGCCCTTCGTAACGTGTTAGGTGAACACGTAACTCAAAAAGGCTCATTAGTAGAGGCGACAAGATTGCGCTTTGATTTTAGTCATTTTGAGCCGGTTACCCGTACTCAGTTACAAGACATTGAACGCTTAGTTAACTCACAAATTAGGTTAAATGTTGATGTTGAAACCCAAGTAACAGATCAAGAAACCGCCATTGCTAATGGTGCGATGGCCTTGTTTGGTGAGAAATATGGAGACAAAGTACGTGTCTTAAAAATGGGGAACTTCTCAACGGAACTCTGTGGGGGTACGCACGTAAATCGTGTTGGTGATATTGGTTTGATGAAAATCTTATCGGAAACGGGTATTGCATCCGGCGTTCGCCGAATAGAAGCAGTAGCGGGAGAGGGTGCCTTATCATGGGTTGAGCAGGGTGATGAGTTACTACAAAAAATCACTAAACTAGTCAAAGGAAAGCGCGAATCTACATTAGATAAAATTACTCAAATTCAAGACAAAAACAAGGTGCTTGAAAAAGAGCTAGAGCAACTAAAAGGACAATTAGCAAAAGCGGCCAGTGGTGATTTGGTTAACCAAGCAGTACAAATCGATGGGCTTAATGTGCTGGCTGCCAACATAGAGGGTAGTGATGGTAAAACGTTACGCGACTTAGTTGACCAGTTGAAGGATAAATTAGGTAATGCCGCTGTAGTGCTATCAACAGTTCAAGGTGACAAAATCACCTTAATAGCGGGTGTTTCTAAAAACCAAACGAGCCGCATTAAAGCTGGGGAGTTGGTGAATTCAGTGGCTCTTAAAGTTGGCGGTAAAGGTGGTGGTCGACCTGATATGGCGCAAGCTGGAGGAGATAACCCTAGTGCATTAGATGCTGCATTAAAATCAGTGCCTAGTTGGGTGGAAGCCAAGCTTAGTGGTGAGAATAATTAGCAGTTGATTCAAAACAATCTAAATCTATAGCTCAGTAGGTTAATTAAAATTGAAAACAATAACTTTCGATTTTACGATTAATAAATATAGACGATAACAAAGACAAAACAGTAAAAATAATTATGAGTTTACATGTACATAAGTACGGCGGTACATCAGTAGGCACAGCTGAAAAAATTCAGAATGTGGCTAAAAAATTAGTCGATGAGAAAAATGCAACAGGACATGACCTTGTAGTTGTCGTATCGGCGATGAGTGGTGAAACAAACAGGATGACTGATTTAGCAAAGCAGATGCAGTCAACGCCATCAAATAAACAAATGGATGTGCTCTTATCAACTGGAGAGCAAGTGACGATTGCGCTGTTATGTATGGCTTTGGAGGAATTGGGTCAAGCAGCATCATCGTTTACAGGTAGCCAAGTCAAAATTATTACTGATAATTCGCACAGTAAGGCGCGTATAGAAGAAATTCAAACAGATAAAATTCAAGCGGATTTAAAAGACAATAAAATAGTCGTTGTTGCTGGGTTTCAAGGTGTTACGGCTGAGGGTGCTATTACGACGTTGGGCCGTGGTGGATCGGACACAACAGCGGTTGCGCTTGCTGCAGCGTTGAAAGCGGATGAGTGTCGAATTTATACTGATGTAGATGGCGTTTACACAACTGACCCACGAGTAGAACCTAAGGCGCGAAGGTTAGATAAAATAACCTTTGAAGAAATGTTAGAAATGGCCAGTTTAGGATCTAAAATTTTGCAAATTCGCTCAGTTGAATTTGCAGGGAAATACAATGTTCCATTACGTGTATTATCAACATTTATTGATGGAGAGGGCACGTTAATTACTTATGAGGATGATGAAATGGAAAAAGCATTAATTTCGGGCATTGCGTTTAATCGTGATGAAGCCAAAGTAACCTTAGCCGGCGTACCCGATATGCCAGGTGTTGCATCAGCCATCTTAAAACCAATTTCAGAAGCAAATATTGAAATTGATATGATTGTTCAAAATGTTGCAGAAGATAAAACAACAGACTTTACGTTTACCGTTCATAGAAATGATTATGATGAAACGATGCAGGTTTTACAAAATATCTGTACAGAATTAGGTGCTGAAAAAGTAGATGGCGATAATAAAATAGTAAAAGTATCTATCGTAGGTGTTGGGATGCGCTCACATGCCGGTATTGCAAGCCAGATGTTCACAGCGTTAGCCGACGAAGGTATCAATATTCGAATGATATCAACGTCAGAAATTAAAATTTCAGTGGTAGTTGATGAAAAATATTTAGAGTTAGCAGTACGTACTTTGCACGAATCTTTTGATCTTTCAGATGAATAATCATCGTTTGAAAGCTGTTTGAGTTTAATTAGCTATGGTAGAATATCTCCAATAAAAATAGAAAATGTAATTGGTTGGCAACGCTTCAAAAAAGAAGCAATAAGGAGCTATTATGCTTATTTTAACGCGTAAAGTTGGTGAGTCTCTAGTGATAGGAGATGATGTATCTATCATTGTTTTAGGGGTAAAAGGAAATCAAGTAAGAATTGGAGTTGACGCACCTAAAAGCGTTACTGTTCATCGAGAAGAGATTTATAATAAAATTCAAGATGAAAAGGGAACAGACGGTAACAGATAACTAGCCTGTAATAAATTCCGGAGAGATGGCCGAGTGGCTGAAGGCGCTCCCCTGCTAAGGGAGTATGGGTTTTATAGCCCATCCAGGGTTCGAATCCCTGTCTCTCCGCCATATATAAACCCTATGTATTTGATACGTAGGGTTTTTTTATGATAATCGATTAACTGTCCCACCATTCGTCCCACCACATTGAATTGGTTATCTAACTTATAAGTAACCTTTCTCAGCAAAGCTGACTGTTTCGTCGTGACCAACCACAAAGTGGTCTAAGGTGCGTATATCAACGGTTGCCAGTGCTTGTTTAAGTCGCTGAGTGATGTCTTTATCTGCTTGTGATGGAGTTGCTATGCCGGATGGGTGGTTGTGCGCGAAGATGACGGCAGCGGCGTTATGCTGTAGAGCTGCTTTTACGACTTCTCTTGGGTAAACACTAGCACTGTCGATAGTGCCTTTAAAAAGCTCTTCGTATTTGATTAAGCGATGCTGGTTATCAAGATACAAACATGCAAAGATTTCTCTTTGTTTGTCGGCTAATGATAAAGTTAAGAACTGACGCACTGTTGTTGGGTCGCTCATCGTTTCTGAATTAGGTCTTTGTAATACCTCAAGTAGTATCGCTTTGGCTTTATCTATGATTTGCTCACTTGTTACAGTGTGAGTCGTTTGATAAGTCCCGGTTGTTTCATTTAGTGTGAATGCTTGCATGATCGTTTCCTTAGTTAATAACATAAAGAAATGACTGAAAAACTGTGAGAGAAACGAGCAGTTAGGTTTTATATAAATTGAGTCTCAAGGCGATTTAACATAGTTGCGATTATGCGGTGAAGCAGGCAGTGGTTTTGCACACTGCGCATAATTGCTGATTATGTTTACATCATGCTGATACAAGCGCGAATGATTAATGAGCGAACTCTCAGTGGTTGAATGCTCGACAGAAAAGGGTGCTTTTTCGTTTCAGCGGTTTGTTGCTAGATTTACATTCGAGATGAAAACCCGAATCCGAAGTGGGGTGCCTTATGGCGAGCATGGGGTAGGGGACCCATGCACGTTTAGATATAAGTTTTTAAAAATTATAAAATTTTGCAAAAAAATTATTTGCGGATTAGAGCCAATCAACAGTAATAAGGGTTCATGTTAAATCGCTCATTCATTTGTTTGAGTAGTCATCAAGAAACCGACCCATCGTAAGATCAGGATCGTTAGACACTTCCCGTCTTGCAGCGCTCATCAGTTGCTCGTTGAATTCGACTCCTCTTTCGGCTGCACAACGTTGAAATGTCTTAAGCGCTAGGCTAGCAAAGTTCTGGTTTTCTTGAAAAACAAGGTGGAGTAATGTTGAGTTTCTACCGTTATTTGCTGATTGTTGAAGCTTGTTTACGATGTTTCCAAAAAGGCCCATTATTAGTTTCCTCCTAAAGATGAATACTCACTGCTTTCAAACCAAGAGTAAATTAAAGCTCCTTGCAGAACCGTGCCATCAGTTTGATTAAGAATATCCGCCATGTTGCGAGTCATTTTCGCTATTGTTAATAAATCTTCTTTTTCAAATGCTATTAAATAGTTGGCAAAAATGCTATCAGGTAAAACTTTTAAGTGATACCTCGTCTTTACATCGGTGATCATGGCAGTAATAGTTGTTAAACTATAGGTGGCGACCTCAGCGTCACTTTTTGAAGTTGCTAAGTTAATGATGTCTTTAGCGTAATGTGAAATAGCGTTCCCAACTTCATGCCTGTGCGCCACTTTTTTTAGAATATCCTCGACTGAGGGTTCACGGTTTTTTTTGAAAAATCCAAACATGATTAATGCTCCTTAGTTTTGTTAAGTACATAGATTCCATTCGTTAGTGCAATCCATATTACACGAATCTTAGTAAGTTGGAAGTTTGTGTTGTTGTTTGAATATTCTTGTCATATGCTCTTTAGTAAATTACAAGGAATGTAAATGGACGCAAAAAAATCATCTGACTTTATTAATAAATTAATAAGCTTTTCCCAAAAAGCAGCTAAGTTTGGCTGGCAGGGCGCGAAGAAGGGTGCAAGCCATGTTTCTGAAACCTATCCCGAAGCTATTGATAGTGCGGATAGGCTTTTTAACGATACTAAGAGCGTATTAAACGATAAATACAAAAACGCGACTGAAGTCGTTTACGCTTTCCGTGAAGAGATCGTTGTTATTAGTGTGTTGGCTGCATTAAAGAACGGTTCCAATCTTGTTTTTGATTCTCAAATTGAACTGGCTGCTTTAGAAGCTATACGACGTGGTTATAGCGCTATAAGTCCTAGTGCCTCTGTTGAAGATATTAGTTTATATTTTCAAGCTGTTCCTCAAGAAGAAATCCTTGGGCATGTAAGCCATATTGTGGGTATCACTCATGAGGTATTAGTAGTTGATGCTATTAATACAGCAGGTAATGGGGACACCGCTAGCTTGTTTGATGAAACTAATCACCCTGTGGCCGATATTCTTATTGTTAATTCTGATGGGGTTGCTGAAGAGGTTCAATTAAAAGCGACCGACTCAATTAGCTATATCTATGAGCATCTAAGAAACAATCCTGATGTGGATGTGATTTCAACGGATGAAGTTGCCAGTGCAATGAATAATGAGCAAGTGACTTCATCTGGTTTTGAAAATGAAGAGCTGCGTCAGGTGGTGGAGCAAACTTTAGGAGAGCTTTCTGAGCATACGTATAACGAGTATGTTGTTGGTGGAACATTGGCGGTCATTATTAGTCTAGCGATTAACATCACACCCTTATTGAAACAGTATTTTGCAGCTACAGACGAAGCAGAGAAAGAACGGGTCAAGGCAGAGATTGCTTCTACAGCTAAATGGACAACCGCTAGAACTACTGGGTTTATTACCGCACTCCAAGTATCAGGTTTAGCGCCTGTGCTCACAACGTGGTTAGTCGCCAAGACCCTGTTTGTCGTCGCCAAAGTTTATGGGCCAGGTCTGGTCAGTAGCGCCAGCAGTGCTTTATCCACTAAAGCTCGTGATGCGTTTTATAAAACCGCATGGAATT
>OJHE01000084.1_pt1 | contig 58731 bp, 59 predicted proteins | sample 1595221 | NCBI WGS metagenome assembly OJHE01 (sample SAMN05416831, study PRJEB24817) | seawater metagenome | isolation source: Sea water | place: Canada:Atlantic | collected 2013-07 | reverse complement strand
GCGCCCTCGCTCTGCTGGGTCCCGGATATTTGCTGGCGCAAATTCCGGGATGACAGGATCGAGGTATCGACCGGATTGCAACCCGTAACATTAGGCGCAGTAAACCTTATGTGATTTTGGTTGTGCTTCAGCTAAAATCTTGGGTGGGAAGATTAGTCTTACTTATGTTCCAGCTTTCGAAATTGTGGTGATATCTCACCGACTTTCAATTGTGGAGGAACGTCTGCGTATCCATTTCTCTGCGAGAACGGTAGATAGCTTGGATTGGAAGACTTTCGCTCATTTGTTGAACGCTAGCTGATTCGTTGATACTCACCCCGCCCTCTTTCATTTCCGCCTAAAATGAGCCATAAGCCGCCCCTTGTGGTGGGATATCGGGTCCTGACCCTGCTGGACGACATCCCGGCCGTGGCCTGAGACCTCAGATACTCACCCAAAAACCCCGCCAATTCAGGCGCTTAGATGAAACCCGCCATCAGGCGATCACAAGAAAGATATACGATGTCGATTACCGCTGAGAAGAAGCAGGAACTGATCGAAAAATTCGCCACCAAGCCTGGCGACACCGGTTCCCCAGAAGTGCAGGTCGCGATCCTGACCGAACGGATCAACAACCTCACCGACCACTTCAAGACGAACAAGAAAGACAACCACTCCCGCCGGGGCCTGCTGGCCATGGTCGCGACCCGCCGGAAGCTGCTTGACTACACCAAGCGCAAGGATGAGGCGCGTTACAAGACCCTCATCGAAACCCTCGGCATCCGCCGCTAGGTAAAAAATCAAGCCCGCCGGGCATAGGGCCGCGGCGGGCTTTTCGTATGTGAAAAGAAAGACATTTTGATGTTTGACAAGAAAACTGTGTCGCTGGAATGGGCCGGCCGCACGCTGACAATCGAGACGGGCGAAGTTGCCCGTCAGGCCGACGGCGCCGTCATGGTGACCTATGGCGATACCAAAGTGCTCGCGACCGCATGTTTTGCGAAAAGCGCGAAGCCGGGTCAGGACTTCTTCCCCCTGACCGTCAACTACATGGAAAAATATTACGCATCAGGCCGGATCCCCGGTGGCTTCTTCAAGCGTGAAGGCCGCCCGACCGAAAAAGAGACGCTGACGTCCCGCCTGATCGACCGCCCGATCCGTCCGCTGTTCGTCAAGGGCTTCAAGAACGAAGTCCAGGTCGTGCTGACCGCGATGTCGTATGACCTCGAAAACGATCCGGACGTGCTCGGCATGATCGGCGCTTCTGCGGCGCTCGTCCTGTCCGGCGCCCCGTTCATGGGCCCGATCGGCGCAGCGCGCGTCGGCTACAAGGATGGTGAGTACATCATCAACCCGACGATCGAAGAGCTCGAAGAGTCCGAACTGGACCTCGTCATGGCCGGCACCGCCGACGCCGTGATGATGGTGGAATCGGAAGCCTATGAGCTGTCCGAAGATGTCATGCTGGGCGCCGTCATGGCGGGCCACGAAGCCATCCAGCCTGTGATCGAAGCGATCATCGAGCTGGCTGAGCAGGCCGCAAAAGAGCCGTTCGACTTCGACGCAGAAGATCATTCGGCCGAACTGGAGAAAATCCAGAAACTGGTCGGCGCCGATCTCTCCGCCGCTTATTCGATGACCGAGAAGCTGGAGCGTCAGGCCGCTGTGGGCGAAGCCCGCGACAAGGCCAAGGCTGCCCTGGTCGGCACCGAAGACGCGCCGGGCGAAATGTCGGGCGACGTCTTCAAGGCGGCCTTCAAGGAAGCCGAAGCGAGCGTTGTTCGCGGCGACATCCTGAAAACCGGCAAGCGTATTGACGGCCGGTCGCTGGATCAGGTTCGCCCGATCGAAGCGATTGCCAGCTTCCTGCCGCGCACGCACGGCTCGTCGCTGTTCACCCGCGGTGAAACGCAGGCGATCTGTGTGGCCACGCTGGGCACCAGCGATGACGAACAGTTCATCGACGGCCTCGACGGCACATCGAAATCCAAATTCATGCTGCACTACAACTTCCCACCTTACTCTGTGGGCGAGACCGGTCGCATGGGCGGCACCAACCGCCGCGAAACCGGACACGGCAAGCTCGCCTGGCGCGCGCTGCAGGCTGTCCTGCCACCGCATGAAGAGTTTCCGTACACGATCCGCCTTGTCTCCGAGATCACCGAGTCGAATGGCTCGTCCTCGATGGCAACGGTCTGTGGGTGCTCGCTGGCCATGATGGATGCCGGCGTGCCGGTGACCCGTCCGGTGTCCGGCATCGCAATGGGCCTGATCAAGGAAGCTGACGGCGTGGCGGTTCTCTCCGACATCCTCGGCGACGAAGATCATCTCGGCGACATGGACTTCAAAGTGGCCGGTACCGAGAAAGGCCTGACGTCCCTGCAAATGGACATCAAGATCGCCGGTATCACCAAGGAAATCATGCACACGGCGCTGGAGCAGGCCAAGGGTGGGCGCATGCACATCCTCGGCGAGATGGCGAAAGCCCTCGACACGTCCCGCGACAGCCTGTCCGAGAACGCACCGCAGATGGAAATCATCAAGGTGCCAACCGACAAGATCCGTGACGTGATCGGGTCCGGCGGCAAGGTCATCCGCGGCATCGTGGAAGAATCCGGCGCCAAGGTGAACATCGATGATGATGGCACGGTGCAAGTCTCTGCGCTGGACAAGGACTCCATCAACAAGGCGCTGAAGATGATCAAGGAGATCGTCGCAGAGCCGGAAATCGGCGAGATCTACGAAGGCAAAGTTGTTGGCCTGAAAGATTTCGGCATCTTCGTGAACTTCTTCGGTCCGAAGGACGGCCTGGTGCACGTCTCGCAAATGGCGAACGAGCGCGTGAACCATCCGAAAGACCTCGTGAAAGAGGGCGACACCGTCTGGGTCAAGCTGATGGGCTTTGATGATCGCGGCAAGGTGCGCCTGTCCATGAAGGTCGTCGACCAGACAACCGGCAAGGAACTGGCCGGCGGTGAAGGCGGCGAAGAGGAATAGCCTCTTCTCCCTTCCACAAAATCAAAGGCCGCCCCTCGGGGCGGCCTTTTTCGTTTGGGGACAATCTAGAGACCCTGGCCGCCGGAGACTTCGATCCGCTGGGCATTGATCCAGCGATTGTCCGGCGAGAGAAGGGTCGCAATCATCGGCCCGATATCATCCGGTACACCGACCCGGCCAAGCGCGGTCATGTCCGCGATCTGCTGGTTCAGGCCCGGCGTGTCGCGCACGACTCCGCCGCCGAAATCGGTCTCGATGGCGCCCGGCGCAACCGTGTTGACCGTAATGCCGCGCGCGCCGAATTCCCCGGCCATGTAGCGGGTGAGCACTTCGACCGCGCCCTTGGCGGCGGCATAGATACCATAGCCGGGGAACACCATGCGGGTCAGGCCGGACGAAATGTTCACGATCCGCCCGCCATCGGCGATCAGGGGCAGCAGGGCCTGGGTCAGGAAGACCACGCCCTTGAGATGGACGTTCACCAGAGCGTCGAACTGTTCTTCCGTGAATTCGGCAATCGGCGCATTGGTGCCGTGCCCGGCATTGTTGACGAGATGGTCGAAGCTGTCGCGCTGCCAGGTTTCCTGCAGGGCCGATTTCAGGCTTTCCGCAAAGGTGGGGAAAGTACCGATCTTGCTGGTGTCGAGCTGGAAGGCGCGGGCCTTGCGGCCCATGCCCTCGATCTCGGCGACAAGGGCTTCGGCTTCGTCGGCACGGCTGCGATAGGTGAACAGGACATCGCCGCCGCGACGGGCGATGCTGAGCGCGGTGTTGCGGCCAAGGCCGCGGCTGCCGCCGGTGATGAGGGTGATCTGGGACATGTCGGTCTCCTGCTTGGGTGGGACGGCTTATCTAGGCGTCCTCAGGGCAGGCGCGTTGCCGGAAGCTCGCCATTCCTTGCCTGATCCTCCAAATGGAGGTGTGGAGCAGGCGGAAATGAGGTAGGGTGATCCCATGACAGACCCCACCCTGACGACCGCCCTTCGCTATGCCGAAGCCCATGCAGACCCGGCCGGGATCGCGGAAACGCCCATTCCCGGTTTCGTCATCATAAGGGCGACGCACCCCAGCGAATTGCAGCGCTCCATCCTGCAGCCGGTTGTCTGCCTCGTCCTGCAGGGCAGCAAGCGTGTGATGATGGGAACCGACGTCTACGATTTCGCCGAAGGCGATTCCCTGCTGATCACGGCGGACGTGCCGACGATGAGCCAGATCACCCGCGCCAATCCTGCGACGCCCTATGTGTCGCTGGCGCTCGATCTGGACCCGGCCCTGATCGCTGACCTTGCCGGGGAGATCAGGCCGCTCCCGTCAAATGATGCTGCGCCGGTGCGCGTTGATCCGACGGATCGGGAAGTGGCCGATGCGGCCGCGCGGCTGGTGCGCCTGCTGGAACGCCCGGACTCCCTGCCAGTGCTGCAGGCCCAGCTCGTACGGGAAATGCATTACTGGCTGATGTCGGGCCGTCATGGCGATGCGATCCGGCGGCTTGGCTGGCCCGACGGGCATGTCCAGCGGATCGGGCGGGCGGTGGCCGTGCTGCGGCGCGACTATGCGCAGACCATTCCGGTGGCGCAGCTGGCCGAGGCAGCCGGCATGAGCGTGTCTGCCTTCCACCAGCATTTCCGCGCGGTGACCTCTCTCTCGCCGCTTCAGTTCCAGAAACAATTGCGCCTGATCGAGGCGCGCCGCCTGATGCGGGCCGAGGGACGCTCTGCCAGTCATGTTGCCTATGCGGTCGGCTATGAAAGCGTGCCGCAGTTCACGCGGGAATATGGCCGCCTGTTCGGCCTGCCTCCGGCGCAGGATACGAAAGCCGCCCGAGACCGGGCCAGCGCCTAGCCCGCAGAAGCGGCATCACTGCATCTGGCGGGGGCTTGCGGCAATAATCCATTGAAGCGACAAGCTGTTTGCCGGTAGACCCTCCGCATCATGGCGAAAAAGATACCCTTCCTTGTGGCAATGTCCGGTGGCTCAGGCTCGGGCAAGTCGACTCTGGCCGAAGCGCTGCTGGACCATCTGCCGGAAGGCCAGGCCGTCCTGTTTGGCGAGGACGCCTATTATTATCCGATGAGCCATTATGGCGAACCGGCCAACAAGGAAGAATGGACAGCCCTGGTCGCAGGCATCAACTATGATGCACCGCGCTCCAAGGAAGCTGACCGGCTGGTCAAGGATCTGCGCGCGCTGAAGGCGGGCGAGACAATCCAGCAGCCGATCTATGATTATGAGCGCCATGACCGCAGCGAAAAGACGCGCGAGATCAACTCAGCGTCGATCCTGATCCTGGAAGGCATCCATGCGCTGTCCTTCCCGAAAATCCGCTCTCTGATCGATTTGTCGGTCTATGTCGATACGCCGGACGATCTGCGCCTCGCGCGTCGTATCCGCAGGGATGTGACCGAACGCGGCCGGTCGCTGGAAAGCGTGCTGCAGCAATATCTCGGTACGGTGCGCGCGGCGCATTACCAATGGACCTATCCGGCGAAATTCGAGGCTGACCTCGTGATCGCCGATGAGGGCCTGCCGGCCTATGGCAATGTCCGCCCGACCGGAGAGGCCATCGAGCGCATGATCGCGCCGGTGCTGGCGCGCCTGCAGAATTGCGGCGCCATCTGACACGTTCCCGGTTCGGGCCGAGTCTGATAGACCGGTTTTATCTGAACAGGAGACGGTCATGACCTACAGGCTTTCATATCTTGCTGTCGCGCTGCTGGCGCCGCTGGGCCTGTCGGCCTGTATCATTGTGGACAGGGACGCCGAGCCTGTCCGCAAGACCATGGTCGAACGCGAGGTGATCGTCGAAGCGGGCACGCCGCAGGATGACCGGCTGAATGCGACGCTCTGGGCGCAGCAGGCGGTGGAATACAAGGCGACGACGGACGGCATTTATGCGCTGGCGGCGATGCGGCTGGACGAGGCGCTGGCCGATCCGGACTGGACCGCCGCGCCGGACCTGCAGGGGAATGCCTATCAGGATTTGCCGCCTGCGATCATTCTCGACGCCGATGAAACCGTGCTCGACAATTCGCCCTATGCGGCGGCAGGCATCCTGGCGGGCGAGGATTTTGAGTCCGACAGCTGGAATGCCTGGGCGAATGCGGGCGTGGCGAAAGCCGTGCCGGGCGCGGTGGCATTCACGCGGGCCGCCGCAGCCAAGGGCGTGAAAGTGTTCTACGTGACCAATCGCGATGCGGGGGTGGAAGCGGGCACGGCGCGCAACCTTGCGGCCCTCGGCTTCCCGATGGGCGGCAATGTCGACACGCTGCTGACCAAGGGCGAGCAGTCCGACTGGACGTCTGCCAAGTCAACGCGCTGGGCCGTGGTGGCGGCGGATTATCGCATCCTGTTGATGCTCGGCGACAATCTGGGCGACTTCACCGATGCCTACAAAGGCTCCCCGGCAGAGCGGCAGGCCGTCTATGAGGCCAATCAGGCCAAATGGGGCCGGGAGTGGATCGCGCTGCCCAATCCGGAATATGGCAGCTGGGAAAGCGCGCCGTTCGGGCATGATTACAGCCACACCCCGGATGCACGGCGCGAGATGAAGCGGGAGTCGTTGCAGCCCTGGCCCGCCCAGCCGTAACACGTCTGTTCATGTTGGTGCCTGTAAACTGGCCGAGACATGATCCTGCGCGCTCTTTTCATCGGCCTTGCCGCGCTTGCGGCCGGCCTCCCGGCCTTTGCCTGTGACCTCGCTCTTACCGGGCGCGGCACGGCTGTGGCCGATTATGTGGAGCAGGTGCAGCCCTGTTTCGCGGATCTGCCGGAGGGCTATGCCTTTGACGCGCGCATGGAGCAGGAATTCCTGCGGCTGGTGAATACGGCCCGGAAAGAGGAAGGGCTGCCGCCGCTGATCTATCGCCCGGCGCTGCGCAATACGGCGCGATTCCACAGTCTCGACATGGCCTATAATGACTTCTTCGGTCATGTCGGCCCGGACGGGCGCGCACCGCAGGACCGGGTCTCGGCCTTCGACCGGCGGGCGATCATCCAGTATTCGGCCGAGAATGTCGCCATGGTGGAAGTTGTGCGCGGACGGTGGAATCTGAAGCGCGAGGCCGTGCGCCGCCTGCACAAGAATCTCATGGAGAGCCCCGGCCATTACGCAAACATCGTGAGCGAAGAGGCGACCCATGTGGCGATGGGCGTCGTGCGTACCAAGACCGGGGTCTGGGTGACGCAAAGCTTCCTGAACCTGTCGGGCAGCCTTGCGCGGGATGTGCCCGTTCGGATGCATGCCGGGGACCGGGTGGCACAGATGCCGGTGCTGAATGGCTGGCGATTCCGGCAGTTTGCCGCCGAATTGCCGAGCGGGGTCGTCTTGCCAATGGGGCAGGGGATTCCGGACGGCGTGAGCGGTGACATCCACATTGCCGCCGAGGGCCGAAAGCCCGGCGAGAAACCGCGCAGCTTCTACACGATCCGCCTGCCCGGCCCGTCCGTGACCGTCGGCGGCTAGCCCGCTTCAACCCGCTGGCGGGGAAGCCCAGCGGCCAGCACATCCCTGATGACACCTGCATTGAGCCGGGCCTTCGTGTCCGCAAAGGCCGCCATGTTGAGGTTGCACAGGGCCTCCATTTCCGCTTCGGCCCGTTCCCCAAGCTGGTCCGGTGACACGACCATGTCCACATATCCTGCCTGGGAGGCATCTTGCGGCGTAAACATGCGGGCGACGCTGATATTGGTGCGCGCGGCAGCCTCCAGCCGACTGCGCGCCAGGGCGAGAGCGAATTCCGGGACAGCCATATTGATGGCGGTTTCATTCAGGCCGATGCGGAAGGGACCATCTGCGGCGAGCCTCAAATCTGAAGCGAGCATCAAAAAGGCCCCCATCGGATAGGCATGGCCGGTGCAGACCGTCAGGACGGGGCGCGGATGCCTGAGAATGGCGAGGATCGCGTCTACGCCGGCCTGAAGCAGGGAACGCGCCTGCGCGGACTCGCCTCCGAGTTCTTTCAGGTCGAATCCTGCCGAAAATATGCCGGGCCGGCCGGACAGAAGCGTCGGGGCGCCGGAGGCTGAGGCTTCTGCCAGGCTGGCGGTAATGAACCCGAGCGCCTCGCTTGAAAGCGCGTTGACCTTGCCATCATCGAGCGTGATGCGCGCGACGCTGTTTGTGAGGGTAAAAGAATGAGCCATGTGCAATGTCCTTATTTAGACCGGTCATTATAATTTGCGCGTAGCGGGAGACCGTGTCAAATGTCACCTCGCGGCAGGTCGCCGCCTCAGTTTATGGAGAAGCCTGTGTCTCGCGCTGCCCTGCACAAGGAAAACCTGGTCCAGACAGCGATGCGGCTATTTCGCCGACAGGGGTTTGCTGCGACCGGGCTGCAGCAGATCCTGACAGAAAGCGGCGCTCCCAAAGGGTCGCTCTATCATTACTTTCCCGGTGGCAAGGATGCGCTGGCTGTGGCGGCGGTGGAACTGGCCGGACGCCTGATTTCCGAGGAATTGGACAGGCTGGCGCAGCAGGTGGAAAGCCCGGAAGCCTTGCTTGCAGCCTATGCTGACACGCTGGGGCGCTGGATGGAGGAAGGCCGCTTCACGTCCGGCAGCCCGATCACCACGGTCCTCCTGGAATGTGCCCCCCGGAATGAAGCGGTAACGGCAGTTGGCCGCGCCGCACATGATGATTGGATCCGCATCATCGCGGAGGTCTACCGGACTGCAGGGCTGGAGGCGGAAGAGGCCCAGGAGCGCGCTGAAATGGCAATCATTTCCTTCGAGGGAGCCCTGATCCTGGCGCGAGTCCGGGAATCGGCCGCCCCGCTGCATCTGGTGGCCAGGCGCCTTGCAGGGCTCGGCTGAACCTGCCGCTTTACTGCAACGATAGGACAGTCCCCTGTCGTGACTCAGAGAAACGCTGAAATGTCCTTCAGCGGCTTTTTGACGAGCGCGTGCTTTGGCACCAGCGCGCCGTCTGCCGGATGGCCTGCGACGAGAATCAGGAAGGGTTTTTCCGTCTCGGGACGGTTGCAGATACGGTTCAGGAATTTCATCGGGTTGGGCGTGTGCACCAGCGTGGCGAGGCCCGCCTGATGACAGGCCGCCATCAGCAGGCCGGTCGCGATGCCGACGCTTTCATTCATGTAGTAATTCTTGCGGGTCTCGCCTTCATGGGCGCCGCCGCGGCGTTGGGCGAAGATGCAGATCAGCCAGGGCGCAGTTTCCATATAGGGCTTGTCGGCATCGGTGCCGATCGGGGCGAGGGCGTCGAGCCAGTCGTCTCCCGCGCGCCCGGAATAGAATTCGCGCTCCTCGGCTTCAGCCGCTTTGCGGATCTCGCGCTTTTTCTCCGCACTGTTCACACAGGCAAAGAACCAGGGCTGGTGATTGGCGCCGGACGGGGCCGACCCTGCCGTGGCCACACAGGCCTCGATGATCTCGCGCGGGACGGGCTGGTCGGAGAACTGACGGATCGACCGGCGCGTGGCCATCGATTCATGGAAAGCGCCGGCACGGGCCTGCATCTCGGCCAGCGGATAATGCGGAAAGCCGGTGAGCGGGACGTGGGTGTCTTCGGTGGTCTTCATGATGCCCCTCCAGGATCGAAGGAGCATCATTGCGTGTAGCTTGCGGCGTGTCAGCCCCGTTTGAAGCTGGCGACTGCATCAGGGACGGGTGTATCGCCATTGGTCAGCTCGATGATCTCATTGGTGATCTCTGGCACACCGATCAGTTCGGCGAGCGTGGCGGCAACATTGCCCCGGGCGACATCACCATAGGTGATCGCGCGGCCAGCCATCACTTTGCCGTCGCCATCATCATCCTTCAGCGTGCCGGGACGGACGATGACATAGTCGATGCCACTCTGGGTGAGGGCCGCATCGGCGCGGCGTTTCATGGCCATGTAATGTTCGAAATCGTCACTCGTATCGCGGCCCCGACCGGCATCCATGATGACCGAGACGAGATAGATGCGCTTCACGCCTGCGGCGCGCGCAGCCTCGACCAGTTTCTCCGGGCCTTCGCCATCGATGGCCGTGGTCTTGTCGCGGCCACTGCCAGCAGCGCCTGCGGAAAAGACGGCGACATCACAGCCCTGCAGGGCGCTGGCGAGATCGTCCGCGCTCATGTCGATGATGTTGCCGAAGACGGGCTCGACGCCCTGGTCGCGAAGGCCATCGGCCTGGTCCGGTTTGCGGTGCAGGCCTTTGACCGTGTGGCCGGCGTCTACGAGTTTCGGGCCAAGGCGGCTGCCAACGCCGCCCGTGGCACCGATGAGAAAGATATTGGACATGAAGGGCTCCTGTCAGATGGGGTTCGTCCAACCAACAGGAAGGGACGCTAGGAGTTCCGGCAGATCACAGCAAGGTGAGGGGAGCTTCAAGCTATGCTTTACAACCCACAGAAAAGACTCAAAATTTTTACAGCATACCACTAGCGCGAGTCAGGGAATCCTACCTCAAATGAAAAAGACCGGTCGTTGGGCGACCGGTCTTAAATCAGAACCGCCAATGCAGGCGGGGTTGTCTAGACGATTTTCTTGTCGACCGTAACGGGGCGACCCGTCAAGCCTGCAGCGGCATTTCAGAAGGAAATGTCCTATGACAGAAAAGCACGTAGACTCTGAAAAACGAAAACCTAGTAAGAGAATTACGCTGAAGATGGCTCGAGATTTTCACCGCCTTCGCAAACGCGGCTGGTTCGTGAACCGCATCGCAGCAGAGCACGACGTGAATCCGGGACGCGTGAGCGAGGTGCTGACGGGGAAAAGATTCCCTGAGGCTAGGGAACCGGAGCCTCCGACTCTGTTCGGATAAAAAAGAAGGGGCGGCTAGTTGCCGCCCCCTCCTCAATTTATCAATTCGTATTTTGGAACAGCGCCGCCCTTAATCTTCCGGCAGGTCCGGGACGCCGACGACGTGGAAGCCGGCATCGACATGGTGGACTTCGCCCGCAACCGAATGGCCGAGGTCTGACAGCAGGTAAAGCGCGGCGCCAGCGACGCCTTCCATGCGCGTGTCTTCTTTCAGCAGCGACCAGTCGCGGCCGGTGCCCATCAGGCTCTTGCCGCCGCGAATGCCGGCCAGCGACAGCGTGCGCATCGCGCCCGCCGAGATCGCGTTGACGCGGATGCCCTGCGGGCCGAGGTCACGCGCCGCATAGCGGGTTGCGGCTTCGAGGGCGGCCTTGGCAACGCCCATGACATTGTAGGAGGGCACAGTGCGCTCGGCGCCGAGATAGGTCATGCAGATCATCGCGCCGCCATCTGGCATGATCTCGCTGGCGCGGCGGGCGCAGTCGATGAAGCTGTAGACGGAAATATCCATCGCGCGGCGGAAGCCTTCGCGGGTCGTATTGGCGACCATGGAACCCTGCAACTCGTCCTTGCCGGCAAAGGCGATGGAGTGGACGAGGAAATCGATCTTGCCCCATTTGTCCTTGATGGCGTCGAACGCGGCATCCATCGACGCATCATCGGTGACGTCGGCGGGGATCATCGTGTCCATGCCGATGGATTCGACCAGCGGGCGCACGCGGCGCTCCAAACTGTCGCCCTGATAGGTGAACGCGATCTCGGCGCCCTGGGCAGCCAGCTGGCGCGCAATGCCCCAGGCGATGGAGTTCTGGTTGGCGACGCCCATCACGATGCCGCGCTTGCCTTTCATCAGGTCGCCTGCCGGCGGTGTCCAGTCATCAGCCATGTGGGGAAGCCTCTCTTCGTGAATATCTGTTTGGTGAACCGCTAGGCATCACCAGTCCTTCCGTCAAGATTCAGACCGTCTTTTCACCTTCCGCGACGGAATCCCCGCGGCGGCGCGTTCAACACATCATGGGACGCATTTTGGAGGACGAAAGATGAGACAGGCAGGACTGGCGATGGCCGCCGCGATGATGGTGATAGCGTCATGTGCGAGCGCGGAGCCGGCCGCCCCAGCCGGGCTGGCCGAGCACCAGATGCTGAGCCGCGGGGCAGAGCGGTCTTACCTGACCTACACGCCGCGTAGCCTGAAAGGGCCGGCCCCTCTCGTCCTCATGCTGCATGGCGGCGGGGGCAATTCCGAGAATGGCCTGACCATGTCGGGCTTCAATACGCTGGCGGAGCGGGAAGGCTTTGTCGCCGTCTATCCGGAAGGGTCGGGCAAGCGGCGCTTCAAGACCTGGAATGCGGGTCATTGCTGCGCCTATGCACTGGAACAGCACGTGGATGATGTCGGCTTCATATCCGACCTGATTGACCGGCTGGTTGCTGAGGGCGTGGCGGACCCGTCACGGGTCTATGTGACCGGCATGTCGAATGGCGCGATGATGACGTATCGGATCGGGCGCGAGCTGCCGCACAAGGTGGCGGCGATTGCGCCGGTGGTCGGCGCGATGTTCGGGGATGAGGTGAAGGCGGGGGCGCCAGTCGCGGCGCTGATTATCACCGGGGAACAGGATACGCGCGTGCCGGCCGCTGGCGGGAACGGGTCCGGGCGGGGGCTGAGGCCTGCGCCGAATGACCGGCCCTATGCGCCAGCAGACCATGCCTTGTCCTACTGGCTGAAATCGAATGCGTGCAGCGGTCAGGCGCAGGCGGTTTCGACGCCTGCCTATACGCTGCGCCAGGGCGCGGGCTGCAAGGCGCCGACGCTCTGGTACAGCTTGCCCGAGGGTGGCCATGCCTGGCCCGGCGGAGGCCGGGGCACACGGCGCGGCGATGCCCCCGTCGAGAATTTCGACGCCAGCACAATCATCTGGGAATTCTTCAGCGCGCAGGAACTCCCGCGCTAGAGGACGTTCTTGAGGCCGACTTTCATGTCGAGCGCGGTGTAGACATGCTCATCGTCGACATAGACGCGGCCATCGGCGATGCCGAGATTGAGCTTGCCGCGACGCACGCGCTTGATGTCGATGACATAGCGCACGAGCTTCTTGTCGGGCGTGATCTCGCCGGTGAATTTCACTTCGCCGACGCCGAGCGCGCGGCCCTTGCCGGGGCTGCCGGACCAGCCGAGCCAGTAGCCGACGGCCTGCCACATGGCGTCGAGGCCAAGGCAGCCGGGCATGACCGGGTCACCGGGGAAATGGCATTCGAAGAACCAGAGGTCTGGCGTGATGTCGAGTTCACCGATCACGCTGCCCTTGCCGAATTCGCCGCCATCCATGGTGATCTCGGTGATCCGGTCCATCATCAGCATGGGCGGGATCGGCAATTGCGCATTGCCCGGGCCAAAATAACCGCCGGCACCTGACTTCAGCAGGTCTTCCTTGGAGTAGGAGCTTTGGGGCGTGTGGTAATCGTGCGGTCCGGACATGGCGGTTCCCTTGTTCAATCAGCGCAAGAGGCTTTACGAGCCTGTGCCGCGCGGCTTGTCAACAGGAAGGGGATGTCGGGGTAACCTGGATTACAGGGCGGCTTCGCTGGTCGTGACACCCCAGAGGGCGGTCACAGGGACAAAGCCCTTGTAGTGGCCCGCCTCGATGCGGCACCAATTGTCCGCGCATTTGCCAAGGTCCACCAGGACCGTTGCCTCGATGCGGGCGATCTCTTCGCTTTCGGCATCAGGCGCATGATGCATCACCGTGTCCGTCTGGACCATCGCCTTGGCGTCCGGCTCCAGCATGCGGGCATGCACCCAGACTTCGGCGCCGGACGGGTCGCGCACGCGGCGCCAGGTCTGGCTTTCCTTGATGACCAGGAGCGGCAGGCCCTTGCGTTCATAGCGCCAGAGGATCGGATGGTCGCGGCTGGGTCCGGCCCGGCCATTGACGGCATTGTATTTCAGCGTCTCGAAGCGCGGCACTTCCTTGCCGGAAAATTTGCTCACACGGACAGGGGTGACGCTCTGCGCGAACGCCGAGGCGACGGCGAACAGAAGGCCTGACAAAATAATGGCTGCCCACTTCATGTGCAGTCTTTTCCCATGTCTGCGAAGGGCTAGAATTCCACGACCGAATGAATCTTGTGTAAAATATGAAGCGTTGGCGTGCTGTAATCCCTCTGCTAAGGCCCGAATGAGAATATTTGCAAAAAGAGTCCCTATGTCCGCGAAGAAGCTGAAAGTCGTCGTCACCCGCAAACTCCCGGCGCCTGTCGAATTGCGCCTCAAGGAATTGTTCGATGCGCGGCTGAATGATGACGATCACCCCTTCACCCAGGATGAACTGGCCGAGGCGATGCAGACCGCCGATGTGCTGGTGCCGACAGTGACGGACAAGCTGGATGGACGGATCATGGCGCGCGCCGGCGACCAGCTGCGCCTGATCGCCCAGTTTGGCGCAGGCGTCGACAATATCGACGTGCAGAGCGCCGTGCAGCGCGGCATCACCGTGACCAACACGCCGGGCGTGCTGACCGATGATACGGCCGATGTCGCGATGGCGCTGATCCTGTCGGTCCCGCGCCGCCTGTTCGAGGGCGCGCAGATCATGAACACGGGTGGCTTTGATGGCTGGACGCCGACCTGGATGATGGGGCGACGGCTGGCAGGCAAGCGGCTGGGCATCATTGGCATGGGCCGCATCGGCCAGGCGGTCGCGCGCCGCGCCAAGGCGTTCGGCCTGCAGATCCATTATCACAACCGCAAGCCGGTCAGCCCGCGTATCGAGGAGCTGCTGGAGGCAACCTATTGGGACAGTCTCGACCAGATGCTGTCGCGCATGGACATTGTCTCGGTGAACTGCCCGCACACGCCGGCTACCTTCCATCTGATGAATGCGCGCCGACTCGACCTGATGAAGCCGGAATCCTATATCGTGAACACGGCCCGCGGCGAGGTGATCGACGAAGCCGCACTGGCCCGCGCGCTGAAGGCCGGCAAGATTGCCGGCGCCGGGCTCGACGTGTTCGAGCGTGAGCCGACCGTGAATGAGGAATTGTTCGGCCTGCCGAATGTCGTGCTGCTGCCGCACATGGGCTCGGCCACGATCGAGGGCCGCACCGAAATGGGCGAAAAGGTCATCATCAACATCAAGACCTTCGCCGACGGCCACCGCCCACCAGACCGGGTTATTCCAGCAATTCTCTAAGGGTTATCAGTCCAGCGCGCCGATATAGGGCAGGCCGCGATATTTGCCGGCATCGTCCATGCCGTAGCCGACGAGGTAGCGACCGGGTGCGTCGATGGCGCAATAGTCGACGCCGTCGGCGCCGCGCGGGGCCCACGGTTTCTGTGTTAGCGCGCAGGTGATGACTTCGCGGGCCCCCTTGGCCTGCAAATGAGTCTTGGCGAAAGCCAGCGTCCGGCCCGTATCGAACACATCATCCAGAATGATAACGCCCCTGTCCTTCACCGAGCGGGCCAGGTCGGCGCGCACGACCACGCGGCCGGAACTCTCGCGGGCATCGCGATAGGATTCCAGCCAGATCACGTCGAGCGTCGGATGGATATCGCGCCGGGCGAGGGCCTTCATCAAATCCGCCGTGAAGGGCGTGGCGCCGATCAGGATCGAGACAATGGTCCACTCCCCCGTCAGGCGCGGGGCCAGCGTTTCGGCCAGCTTGTCGATCTGGGCCAGCAGTTCGTCTTCCGGGACAATTACTTCGATCTTGGGCAGGTCGGTCATTCGGCAGGGGTTTCCGTTTCAGGGGCCATCAGGTCTTCGGCGGTCGGGTCTGGGGTTTCGTCGCGGGGCGGAATGTCGGTGAGATCAACGAATTTGAGTTCGATCTCGAAGCTTTCCATGGGCGCCTGTTCGACCACGACCTGGAATGTGCCGGCGTCTCCGGCGGCCAGACGGTCGGGACGGATACGGCCATAGGTGGTGGCGACAATGATGCCGCGCTCATCCTTCAGATCCACGCGCACAGCGGGCGTCTCGACCGTGGAGCGGGAAATGTTGAGCGCCTTGCCGGCCACCGTGACAATGGGAATCGTGTCATTGAAGGTGCGGCTGCGCTGGATGTCTTCGAAGTCGAGCCCGAACCGGTTCACATTGAAGCCGATCTGCGTGTAGATGCTGCCGGCCTCGGGCCAGAGCTTCACCACTTCATTGCGGTACATGATGGCGGCGACGCCCAGTGCAAAGAAGACCCCGGCAGTGACCAGCCACGACAGCAGGGCGGCTGTGCGGCTCTTGCGGCGGCGCTGTTCGCGGACTTTCTCGCGATAGATTTCATGTGCAGCGGCAGGCGTGCGCCGGACGGTCTCGCCCAGATGTTTCGGTTCGACAAACCAGGATCCACCACAGGCTGCGCACTTCACAGTGCGGCCGCTTTCACCGATTGTTGAGTCATCGGCGAAATACTGGGTTTCACAATTGGGACAGGTGAGGATCATGTCTTGGTGTTTCCCGCAATTCGCCCCAATAATCCATTCGCCCGCGCACAGGACAGGAGCCCATGACTCTTTCCCGCCACGACCTGTTTGACGATGTTGCCGTACGCCTCGATGGTGTGTCGCTGCGCTATGACACGTCAGAGGATATCCTTAGCGGGATTGATCTGGTCCTGAAACCCGGATCATTCAGCTTTCTGACCGGCGCCTCGGGTGCAGGCAAGACCAGCCTGCTGAAGCTGCTTTATCTGGCCCTGAAGCCCTCGCAGGGAGAAGTCTCCCTGTTCGGACGCCCGACCAGCCGCCTGACGCGCGACCAGCTGTCGGCGCTGCGCCGCCGGGTGGGCGTTGTATTCCAGGAATTCCGCCTGCTGGACCATCTCACAGCGTATGAGAATGTCGCGCTGCCATTGCGGGTACTGGGCCGGAAAGAGTCGACCTATCGCAGCGATGTCGAGGAATTGCTGGCCTGGGTGGGCCTTGGCGAACGGATGCATGCGCGCCCGCCGACCCTGTCGGGCGGGGAACAGCAGCGCGTGGCGATTGCCCGTGCCGTGGTGACCCAGCCCGATATCCTGATCGCCGACGAGCCGACCGGCAACGTCGATCCGGAAATGGGCTCGCGCCTGATGCGGCTGTTCCTTGAGCTGAACAAGCGCCGCGCGACCACCGTCATCATCGCGACGCATGATCTGGGCCTGGTGCGCCAGGTCGAGGCACCGGTCTTCCGCCTGCAGCACGGCCTGTTGGTGCAGGATGTGGAATATGGCCCGGTGGCGCGTCGCCGGACGGATATTGCGAAGGCGGCGGAATAGGCATGGCGAAGGAAACCCCGCTCCTGCCTGTTGAGGATGCGCGCGAAATGGCGCTGTTCTTTGTCGTGGGCGCGCTCTGCTTCCTGGCGGCGCTGGCGACCCTGTCGGCGAAATCCACCTATGGCGCGGCGCGCAGCTGGACGGCTGAAGTTGAGGGCGAACTGACGGTCTCCCTGCCGGATGCAGACCGCCGGGGCGCCGAATCGGCGCGCAAGCTGATCGAGGCTACCGAGGGCGTGAAAGAGGCGCGCCTGTTGTCCAAGGCGGAGATCGACGCCTTGCTGGAGCCGAATTTCGGCAGCCGCGGCCTGCCGGAGAGCCTGCCCCTGCCGCAGCTGATCGCGGTGACCGCTGAGCCGGACGCGCAGTTCATCGGGCCGACGTTGGAGCGACGGCTCACCGAGGCCGGATTTGCGAATGCCGTGGACGAACATGCCGATTGGGCGGGCGATGTACGCCGGATGCTGGCGATTGCGCGGCTGGTGGCGTTGACGGCGGTGGCCTTGCTGGCATCGACCGCTGTGGCGGTGATCGCGTTCGCGACACATGCGGCGCTGCTGGCGCGGCGGGATATTGTGGATGTGTTGCATCTGGCGGGCGCGCGGGACCGCTATATTGCCGGCCTGTTTGAGCGGCGTTTCTGGCTGCTGGGGCTGAGAGCCGGCGCCGTCGGAGCCCTGCTGGCGCTCGGCGCGGCGGCCGCGATGATCTTTGCTGTACATTCCAGTGGCGCCCGTACCGGCCTGCTGCCGGAGTTGAGTCTCGATTTCCAGGACCTGCTGATCCTCGTCCTGACGCCTGTGATTGCCGGGCTGGCGGCGCGGATTGCCGCGCGCGTGACCGTCATACGTTCCCTGAAGAGTGTCATGTGAGCGGTGAAAGACGGTTACGGAAGCGACGTTTCGGTGTGGTTCCGGCGATCGTATTGGCCGCACTGCTCCTGGCGGCGGTGGATTTTGTCCTGTTCGCCAATCGCGCCGCGCGCGCCGACCATTCGCCAGACGTAACGGCCGATGCCATCGTGGCGCTGACCGGCGGGTCGGGCTTGCGCATCGCGGCAGGCGTGGAACTGGTCACGGAAGGGCGGGGCCAGCGTTTGCTGATCTCGGGCGTCAATCCGGATGTGCCCGTGGAAGACCTGATCGCGTTGGCGGGCGGTTCGGAAGAGGTCTGGGCGTGTTGCGTCGATATTGGCTATGTCGCCGAGTCGACGCGGGGCAATGCGGACGAGACGGCAGCCTGGGCCTATGAGCAGGGCTACAAGAGCCTGATCATCGTCACGTCGGACTATCACATGGCGCGTAGCCTGATCGTGCTGGAGACGGCCATGCCGGATATCGAGCTGATTGCGTGGCCTGTGCGTACGGTGAACGACCCCGCCTCGATCTGGACCGATCCGGATTCCTTCCGAGGCGTTGTCCTCGAATGGGCGAAGTGGCGGGTGACGACCTTCGAATGATGACCTATCTGGTAGCGATATGATGATGTTTCGTTCGATCCTGTTCGTGATCTGGATGTACGGCCTGATGGCCGTGCTGGGGATCCTGTTGCTGCCGACCCTGATCCTGCCTAAATCGGTGATCTTCTGGGGCATCCGCCAGTATGCAAGGGGCCTGATCTGGGGCCTGAAGGTGATCTGCGGAATCGAGGTCGAGATTCGCGGGCGCCAGAACATGCCGCGCGGGACGATCATCTATGCTGGCAAGCATCATTGCATGCTGGACGTGTTCATCCCGACACTCGTGACGCCGCAACCGGCCATCATCCTGAAACAGGAATTGCTCTGGTATCCTTTCCTTGGCTGGTATGCGCTGAAAGCCGCGATGATCCCGATTGACCGGGCGGGGAACACGAAGACGCTGAAGAAGATGGTCACCGAGGCGAAGGACCGCGCAGAGGATGGCCGCCAGATCGTCATCTTCCCCGAAGGCACACGCACAGCGCCCGGCGCGGAACCGGCATATTTTGCGGCAGGGATCTCCGCGCTGGCGAAAGGGATCGAAGCGCCCATCGTGCCGGTGGCGACCAATGCGGGCCTGTGCTGGCCGGGGCGGGGCCTGAAACGCAGCAAAGGCAAGATCGTCTACGAAATCCTGCCGCCCGTCCCGGCGGGCCTGCCGCGCAGGCAATTGATGGCCCGGCTGCAATCGGAACTGGAGTCCGCCACAGACGCTCTTGTGGCTGAGGGACGCACCGTGCAGGGTCGCCTCGCCCGATAACCCCTCCTTTTTCAGGATGTCTCAATGGTCGAACCTTCCACCACCCGGAAAAAATCCCGTTTCTGGCTGTACCTGCCTTTTGTCCTGCTGCTGATTCTTGTCGGCGCATGGACAGGCTATTGGCTCTTTGCAAAGGCGCAGATCGACAAGGGCATCGACCAGTGGATCGCAGGCGAACAGGCGCGCGGGACGGTGGTTGAATATTCCGCCAAATCGCTGGGCGGCTTTCCCTACCGGTTTGAACTGGTCGTGGACGATCCGGTCTACCAGCCCGCTGGCGCCTCGCGCTGGGAAGGCGAACAGCTACGCCTCGTGATGCAGCCCTGGAACTGGCAGCATGTGATCGCCTATTCGCCGGGCCGCAATCTCGTGACCGAGCCGGGCGGACTGCGCCAGACGGTGACGGTGGACAAGACATCGGCGGCGAGCTTTTCCTGGAATTCGGAGACCATCGAGCGGATCGGGCTCCAATTGGGTAATGCCACGGCGCTGATTGATGGCGAGACCTATGCGGCCACGGGCTTTTCCCTGAATCTGAAACCCCGCGAAGGCGCTGAAGACGATCTCATGGTTGCTGTGCAATGGGACCGGCTGGTGATCAATGCGGCGCCGGAAGGGGCCGAATTCCTGGGCGACACGATCGGCCCGTCGCGCCTGATTGGCGAAGTGCGCAGCTTCTTTCCGGCCTGGGCCCGCAGCGGCGGGGATACCAGCCGGTTCCACCGCGCGCTGGTGCAGGAAGACGGCGCGGTCGAGATTGCGCAGGCCCTGCTGGATTGGGGCCCGCTGGATCTTGGCCTGAAGGGCGACCTCGCGTTTGACGATGGCCGGGCCAATGGCTCGTTCGGCGTACGTATCGAGGATGCGGACGAATTGCGTGACGCGCTGGAAGTGTCCGGCCGACTCGGGCAGCAGGAGAATGCCATCCTGACCCTGCTGGAAACCTCATCCGCCGATGGCGGTTTCCTGACCTTCACCATCAAGGACAATGAGGTGAAGATGGGCCTGATCCCGCTCGGCAAGCTACCGGAGCCGGGCTATTGACCGCGCCCTCGCGGCGGAAGCTGACAACGGCGTGCAAGACACTCGCCGCGGCAGATCCTGCGCTGGGACGAGCCTATGAGGAATTGGGCGTGCCGGAATGGCGGGTGGGCGACCCCTGCTACGCCGCCCTGTGCCGGCTGATTGCCTATCAGCAGCTGTCCACCAAGGCGGCGGGCACGATCTGGGGCCGGACCGAGGCGATGTTTGGTGAGGTGACGCCGGAGGCCGTGCTGGCCGCAGATCCCGAAGCAATCCGGGCCTGCGGCATGTCCCGGCCCAAGGTGCGCCACATGGTGTCCATTGCCGAAGCGATGACGACCGGCCTGCTCGACCTGGAGCGGGTGTGTGCGTCAGACCTCGATCTGGCGCGCAAGGAACTCGTGTCTGTGAAGGGGATCGGTCCCTGGACTGCAGAATTGTTCCTGCTCTACTCGGTCGGCGCGATGGACGCCTTTCCGGTCGGAGATGTCGGCCTGATGGAGGCGCACAAGCTGCTCTCCGAGGCTGAAACCCGTATGGAAATCAAGGAATTCACGGCGCACGCAGCCTGCTGGCAGCCGTATCGCGGCGTCGCGGCCCATCTGCTCTGGGGCTGGATCAATGACCGGCGCGCCAAGGCAGCCCAGCCCAGCCCTCAGGCCTGACAGTCCGGAAAGCGTTGCAAAACGCCGGAACTGTCATAATCTCATTATGTGAATCACCTAAAGCAGGGGCGAGACGAAAAGGAGCTACGCCTTCAGTCGGTTCGAGCAAGCATACTATCTCAGGTCCATGGAGGCACTCCATGGCTGAGATCATTTCGGCCCCCCCGAGCGGCCGGCCCGCTCTGGTATTGAATGCCGATTTCAGGCCGCTTTCCTATTATCCGCTATCGCTCTGGCCCTGGCAGGAAGTGGTCAAGGCCGTTTTCCTGGATCGTGTCGATATCATTGCAGAATATGATTATGTCGTGCGCAGCCCGAGCACGGAATTCCGTTTGCCGAGCGTCATTGCGCTGAGGGATTTCGTCCGGCAGGATCGCCCGCCGGCCTTTACCCGCTTCAATGTCTTCCTGCGCGACAGGTTTGAGTGCGCCTATTGCGGCACGTCGGAGAATCTGACCTTCGACCATGTCATTCCGCGCTCCAAGGGCGGTCGGACGACGTGGGAAAACATCGTTGCCGCGTGCAGCCCGTGCAATCTCCGCAAAGGCGGCAAACTGCTCAAGCAGACGGACATGCATCTGATGCGGCGCCCGGCCCGGCCGAACAATTACCAGCTTCAGGAAATCGGCCGGAAATTCCCGCCGAACCACCTCCATGAAACCTGGATGGATTATCTCTATTGGGATATCGAACTGGAAGGCTGATCCGCGCGGTCAGGCCCAGTCATAGGCAAGGCGCGCCTGCTCGATATGGCTGAGCTTCGTCTCAAGCGCAGACCAGTCATCAGATTCCGCAATCGGCGCCCAGACCGCCTCGACGTCCTCAATCAGCAGGCTGACCGGGGCAGGGGCCTGGAAATAGGCATGCTCAAGACGCTCGGATCGTACCGGCGTCCGGGCCATCAGGCCTTCGCGCACCGGGACGAAGCGATCTTCCTTGTAGAGAGCCGCAAGGGGCGACGCGGCGGCGCGCGCTGCGCTCGTGCGACCGCCGAACCAGTCGAAGAAGGTTTGCGGCCAGCTCGCGCCAGTTTCGGTCATCCAGGCATAGAAGGCTTGCAGGAATTCCGTGTCCGCCTGAGGATCGCCCAGGGGGGCGACACCAAGGAGAGCGTGCGTGTGGGCGACGAAACTTTCCTGATATGCGCGTTCATAGGGCTTCAGTCCTGAGGCCAGGTCTTCGGCCTCTGCCAGCGGCAACAGCGCCGAGGCGAGTTGCTGCAGGGCCCAGCCGCCCTGAAGGGGCTGGCGGCCAAACCGGTAGAGACCCTGCTGGTCAAAATAGGCGGCGGTGAAGTTCGGGTCGGAGACGGGTAGGAAGCGCCACGGCCCGAAATCGAAGGTCTCCCCGGTGACGTTGAAATTGTCCGTGTTCATGACGCCGTGCACGAAGCCAGCGGCCATCCACTGGCCGATCATGTGGCCGGTCGCATGGGATATGGCCGAGAGCATGTTCACGACCTGCTGGCCCATCTCTGCGGTCTCTGCCTCCGGATGGAAATTCCGCACGACATAGTCGACCAGCCGGGCGAGGTCTTTTTCCTGTTCCAGATAGGCGAGGCGCTGGAAGCTGCCGAACCGGATATGGCTGTGCGAGAGGCGGGTGAGCACGGCGGAGCGCGTGGGCGAGGGTTCGTCATTGCGGGCCAGCTGTTCGCCGGTCTCGACGAGCGCGAAGGGCTTCGACGTGTTCACGCCGAGCGCTTCGAGATAATTGGCGGCAAGGATTTCGCGGACGCCGCCCTTGAGCGTCAGGCGGCCATCGCCTTGCCGGCTCCACGGGGTCTGTCCGGAGCCTTTCGTACCGAGGTCCAGCAGGCGGCCGCGATCATCGCGCATTTGTGCGAAGAGGAAGCCGCGCCCGTCGCCGAGCTGGGGATTGTAGGTGCCGAACTGGTGGCCGTGATAGCGCAGGGCCAGCGGACGTTCGAGATTGCCGGGCAGGGGATCAAACCGGCCGAAATGCCTGGCTTGGCTCTCCGCATCCAGATCATCCAGACCGAGGTCGGCGGCCCAGCGGGCGTTCCAGTAGCGCACAGAGCGCTCAGGGAAATCGGCGGCATCGACCGGGTCTGCAATGAAATCGGCAATGTCGAGAATCGGGGGGGAAGAGGTCATGCGCTCTCACATAGGGGCTGAATGCAGAAAGGGCGACCCGCGGGGCCGCCCTTTCCAGGAAATCGCTGTTGAAGCCGATCCTAGTATTCGTAGGTCAGCTCGAGACCGACCAGACGGCCTTTCTTGAGCGGCGAGAACGTGCCCCCGGCTGGAAGCGCCGGGTAGGAATAGTTCTGCCCGGTCGAGAGCGGTCCTGGGAATGGCAGCTGGGTGTCGTTACCCGCCTGAACTTCGTCGAGGAGGTTCTTGCCGTAGATCGAGGCGGCGAGGCCGTCGATCGGGGTTTCCCAGGTCAGGTTCGCGTCCAGCATGTTGGCGGACTGGATCCAGCCAAAGTTGCTGTCCGTATACGCGATGCGGTCACGATACTGGTAGTTGACCTGACCGACGAGCGCGCCGGAGTCACCGAGGTCGATGTCCTTGATCAGGCCGACGCCCCATGTTGCCTGTGGCACGCGGGGGAGGTCGAGGGCCAGATCGCTGGAACCGACAACGCCGTCTGCATCGAGATCGAAGAAGACGTCATCATAGGACGCATCAATCATGCCGAGATTGAACGTGGCGAGCCAGGTATCTGCGAAGGCGACGCGGCCATCGACTTCAACACCGGTGATGGAGGCATCTGCCGTGTTGATGATGTTCTGGACAACACCGGACGCACCGGCCGTATTGACCTCACGCTGCATGTCCTGGATGGCGGTGTGGAACACAGCGCCGTTGACCTGGATACGACCATCTTCGCTGCTGGTCTTGAAGCCGATCTCATAGGCATCAACTTCTTCCTCGTCGAAGCCGAAATCACCGGTCTGGGCAACAAACTGGTTGAAGATCGGGATATCGGTGATGCGGAAATTGTAGCCACCGGAGCGGAAGCCCTTGGTGTAGTGCGCATAGGTCTGGAGGTTGTCGGTCCAGAAGTATTGCAGGCCGAGTTTCGGCGTCCAGTTCGACCACTCATTGTCATCGGTGAAGCCGTTGGGCTCAGCCACGGTGCCGCCGGTGATCAGGGAGATCAGATCGTTGGTACCGGCAGGTGAGCACGAACCGCTGACAACCGAACACTCATTGCGTGGACGGATGTAGATGATGTCTGCCTCTTTCTCTTCATTGGAGTAGCGCAGGCCAAAGGTGGCAACCAGCTTGTCCGTGAAGGCATAGTCGACGTTTGCGAAGGCGCCCCAGACAGTGTGGTCCTGACGGCCACCGCCATAGAAGCCCCACGGGATCGTCGCCGGCAGCGTGGCCGGACGGGTCGTCGGCAGGTTACGCGTTTCGGTGTAGGCGAGTTCCTGTTCGAAATAGTACAGGCCCGTCGTCACGTCGGCTTTGCCGAACGTACCGGCATAGCGCAGTTCGTCGGAAATCTGTTCCTGAGTGAACTCCGAACCGGAGTGGAACAGGGTGTAAGGCGTCGCATCAATGTCGCCGACCGAGCCGGAATCGAGGTCACGATAGCCGATGATGTTGGTGATACGGCCATTGCCGAAATCGACATCATAATCGGTGCGCAGCGAGCCAAAGACTGTTTCGGCTTCTGCCAGGCCCGGCTCGTTGATCGAGAAGTCGAACGAGTCCCGGTCGAAGTAAGACCGGTTCTGGCCGGACGGGCCGTCCCCGCGGCTGTCGGTGTACTCGATCTTGCCGAGGAAGGTCAGGCGTTCGGTCGGCGTGAATTCCAGGGCGCCGCGATAGGTTGCGGTCTGGAGTTCGCCGTGATTGTCGCCATTGTACTGGTTTTCGAAATAACCGGCATCGGTCGTGTAGGATGCGCCGATCTTGCCGTTCAGCACGCCTTCGATCAGCGGGCCGGAGACATAGCCCTGAACGGTGGCACTGGCGCCGCCGCGGTCTTCGTCAACCGGACCGTCGACTTTCGCGCCGATCTTGTAGGTGAATTCGTCCGACGGATTGCCGGTGTTCACGACGACGGCACCGCCAGTCGTGTTGCGACCGAAGAGCAGGCCCTGCGGGCCGCGCAGGATCTCGATGCTGTCGACGTCGAACAGGTCGACCACCACGCCGGTGTTCACGCCGAGGTAGACGCCGTCAATGAAGACGCCAACGGCCGGATCGATGGATGGGATGGACGAGTTCACGCCAAGACCCCGAATGGCGAAGTTCGCCGTGCCGCGGGACGTGCCGACATCATCCAGGGAGACGTTGGGGGAGGAGTAGGACAGGCTTTCCAGCGTGGTGACGTTCAGCGCGTCAAGCGTGTCGGAGTTGAAGGCGGTGACAGCGACGGGAACATCCTGAACGTTCTCGACGTCTTTTTTCTTGGTAGCGGTGACGGTGACCGTTCCAAGCACGCGGTCGATCGCGGATTCGCGGTCGGATTCGGCTTCCTGAGCCTGAGCGTTGGTCGCAATGAGAAGGACGGCAGAAGCCGTCGCAAACAACGAATGTTTGAGGTGCATAGCAGTTTCCTGATTGTGTTATTTGTAGTTCCGGGAGGGTATTTCGGAGCCCGCTCTTCATGGCGGCTTGGTACGAAAGTAATCCTAATTTCGGCGGATTCAGCCTGAAAAGGCGAGCAAGCTGAGGGTTTGTCAGATACTGTAACATATACGCCACAATCCGGCCGACTCTGGAGGAATTTGTTCAGAAACTAGGCAGCGGCACCCCGGCAGGGACGTTACGACAACGTTGTAACATAAACTGACGGACATGTTTCAGAAGCGAAATATTGCGCTGCACAACAAGATTACCCTATTCCCCCGCGGAAGCGGACATATGCTGTTCCCGAGTGAGACAAGAACCGGACTTCAGATTCGGTCTCTCACATCACGGGAGGAAGTATATGAAACACCAAGCTAGAATGTGGATTAGTGCGTCTTGCGTTGCGCTGGCAGTCGGTATGCCGGCCTTGGCGCAGGAGGAAGAGACCGGGAGCGAATTGCGGCAGTCGACCGTGACAGTGACCGGCTCGTTTATTGCGGGTACGCCGGAAGATGCGGCCCTGCCGGTCGACGTGCTGACCGCTGGAGACCTGAAGCTGGAAGGCCAGCCTTCGATCACGGAATTGATCCGTAACCTCGGCCCGTCCTCGGGCGTGGATGGACAGACCAACCAGTTCTCCTCGAACGGGCTGGAAGGGACGTCCAACATCAATTTGCGCGGCCTTGGCCCGGCCCGGACCCTGGTCCTGATCAACGGCCACCGCCAGACCTACCACCCCTATTCGATCGGCGAGCAGGCGCAACTTTTCGTTGATACGAACAATATACCGACCGCCGCTATTGGCCGGATCGAAGTGCTGAAAGACGGCGCGGCGGCCCTGTACGGCTCCGATGCCATTGCTGGCGTCGTGAACTTCATCACCAATCAGGACCTCGACGGGTTTGAAGTCGGCGGATCGTATTCGCAATTCGATGGCTCGGATGGTGAGTATGACATTTCCGCCGCCTACGGCCTGCAGGGCGACAATTTCAACTGGGTGACGTCGGTCGGCTACAGCAAGCGCAGCGAAGTGCTGCTGAATGAAAAGGACTGGGCAGTTCTGCCTTATGATCAGAACCCGGTTGGGGGTTGGTCCTCGCTGTCTAATCCAGGGTATTATGTCCCGCTGGGTGCTTCTGGCGCCCCCATCCAAGGCGCCACGAACGATGCTGGCTGTGAAGATGTCGGAGCGATTGTCGTTTCCGGGACCTGCCGCTTCCAGTTCACGAATTTCGACAACCTTGTCGAAGAAGAGGAACGTTATCAGGTCTTTTCCGAGTACAACCGCGACATGTCCAATGGAGCGACCCTGCACCTTGAGGCTCTCTATGCGTATTCGGATGTGCCTAGCTGGAAAACGTCACCTTCCTATCCCCCGCAATCTCTGCTGAACCAGTTCGTTCCCGCAAGTGCTCCGGGTTACCAGCAATATATTGCGGATAATCCGGGTGCTTTCCCCGCATCGGCCATCGGGGCCCTGTTTATTGGTCGGACGTTCGGCTGGGGCGGCTTTCCCGGCACCGGCAGTTCGCAGGAAGGTTACCGTACGAACGAGACGTGGCGGGCTGCTGGCTCCTATGCCGGCGATTTCGAAAACGGTGTCCACTATGATGCTGCGTTGAGCTATTCGGCCACGGAAAGCGAGCGGCTGACCAATGACACCTATATTACGGGCCTGACCTCCGCGCTGCGTGGCTTTGGGGTCTGTACAGATCCGAATACCGGCGTCGATCCGGCTACGGGTACCGTGCCGTATGCGGCCGGATATACCGGCTCTCTCGTGGCCGGAGGCGGGTCGTGTGAGTATTACAACCCGTTCTCGAATGCCATTCCGTCAAATGCCGTAACGGGCGAGGCCAATCCGAACTATGTGGCGGGCCTTGAAAACTCCGTCACGCTAGCGGACTGGATCACTGATCCGAGCCTGACCGTCGCCAATACGGACCTGCTGGTCTTTGACGGCGTTCTGTCGGGACAGAGCAATGTACAGGCTGCAGGCGGAAGTGTCGGCTGGGCAGCGGGCGTACAGGTCCGCCGCGAAAGCTACAAGCTTGAACCGTCTGACCTGACGAATCTTGACGTGACGCCGGGACCCGGCGGTACGGGGCCTTATTCGTTCCTTGCCGGGACAAATGCCGCGGATGAAGACCAGACCATCTTCGCCATCTTCGGGGAATTGCAGGTGCCACTCTTCGAGACGGTCGATATGCAGTTTGCCGTCCGCTACGAGGATTATGGTGGTGACATCGGCTCGACCTTCGATCCGAAGGTTGCGGCCAAATGGCAGGTGAATGACACTTTCGCCCTGCGTGGTTCCGCCCAGACCTCGTTCAAAGGGCCAACCCTGAACCAGCTGAGCGGTGTCGGCACGACGCTGCAATATGTTGCGCCTGCCTCGGCGTTCAAGGCGGTCGACACGTATGGCAACCCGGACCTGAAGCCGGAATCAGCCTTCAGCTTCAACCTCGGCGGCATCTATGAAGTCGGCAACTTCTCCGCTTCGCTGGATTATTACAATTTCGACTTCTCCGACCCGGTTATCGTGGAAGAGCAGGCGAACATTGTGAATGCAGCGGTGGCTGCGTTGGCGACCCCAACGACAGATGATGATGCCATCCTTGCCCGGATTACGTTCAACGATCCGACCGCCCCGACGGCATCCACAATCGCTCGGGTTCGCACCAACATTACCAATGGTCCGGATATCCAGACCTCCGGTGTTGACCTGCGGATGCAGAATAGCTGGGATCTCAGCAACACGGCCGAGTTCACCCTGGGCACCGATGCGACCTACATCATCGAATACCAGGTGGACCCTTACTTTGTTGAAGGCCTGGGTATCGGCGGCGGTGACTATGTCGGCCAGTTCAATCGGTCGAACTTCACCCGGTCCATGCCGCAGTGGAAAGCAAACGTGTTTGCGAACTACGCCCTCGGAGATCACAATTTCCGGGCGGTCATGCGTCACATCGACAGCTACAAGGACGAACGTTCAGCTGCGGCCCGTGGCGGTGTTGGCGAGAATATCGACAGCCAGACCACATTTGACCTGTTCTACAGTCTGCAGTCCGAGGCCCTCGGCGGCATCGACTTCGGCCTGTCCGTGGTCAACGTGACCGATGAAGACCCGCCATTCGCGGCCTTTGATGTCAACTATGATCCATATACGCACAACCCATTCGGTCGTACGTTCAAGATCAGCGTGACCAAGCGGTTCGGCGGCAGCAACTGATTGCCCTCGAATGCAACACTGGGGGCGGCCTTCGGGTCGCCCCCTTTTTTATGTGGGGGTCAGATGGCGCCGAGCGCCCGGCCAGCTTCGACACCGGCATCCCGGATGGCAATCCGGACCGCATCCGACAGGGCGGTCATGTTCATGAAACCATGCACCATGCCGGGATGTTCACGCACGCTGACGCGCACGCCAAAGCTCGCCATCTTGTCGGCATAGGCGAGGCCTTCATCCTTCAGCGGATCCCAGCCGCACAGGACAAAGTGCGCCGGGGGCAGTCCCTTGAAGGCGTTCGGTTCAGCAAACAGGGGCGAGACACGCGGATCCATGCGCTCGGCATCCTCGCCGATATAGGCATCGCGGAAATACTCGAACAGGTTTGCCGAAATGAAGAAGCCGCCCTCCTGGAAGGTCATCTTCTTTGTGCGGATGTCCACGAACTGGACGAGTGGGTAGAGCAGGAGCTGGAAGGCGGGGCCCTTCTTGCCCGTGCGCAACAATTCCTGGGCTAGGAAGGCGGACAAATTCCCGCCCGCGCTGTCGCCGCATACGGCCAGCCGGCCGGGATCAATGCCGCAAGTGTCGGCATGGGTCGTGATCCAGTTCCATGCGGCCAGTGCATCCTCATGGGCGGCGGGGAATTTGTGTTCCGGGGCGAGTCGGTAGTCGACGGCGATGACCCGGGAGCGCGCGCCTTCGGCGAGCCGCTTGCAGATCATGTCATGGCTGTCGAGATCGCCGAGCACAAAGCCGCCGCCATGGAAGAAGACGATGCCGGGGCCGGGCGGAATGCCCGCGCCGAGCGGGGTATAGATGCGCGCCTTCATCGGCCCGCCGGGGCCGGGGATGGTGATCAGCGAGATGTTCGCCATTTCCGGCGCGTCCCGCTCAATAGCACGGCTGGCGACATAGAATTGCTGACGCAGCCGATCCACCGAACCTTTCCAGTCCATGGCGGAAAAGTCCGGCAATTGGAATTTGTCCATGAATTGGCGGAAGGTCTGGTCAAGGCTCATGACGGCTAAATGGGGGTAAAACCGGGTCTTGTGAAGACGTCAATACGCCGCCAAGGTGGCAGCATGAAAACCGTTGACGTCTTCTGGTCGTTTCGTTCGCCCTATTCCTACCTCGCAACGAAACGCCTGCGCGCATTACAGGCGAAATGGGATGTGCGGGTGCGCCCGCGCCCGGTCTATCCGATTGCCATTCGCACACCGGAATTCTTTTCCGAAGTCCGGCCGCAATGGGTGCCATACCTGATGCGGGACATTGTCCGTCTGTCGCAATATCTCGACTTGCCGTTGGGGGCGCTCAACCCGGACCCGGTGGTGATGAACATGATGACCCGAGAAATCTCCGCTGAGCAGCCGCATATCGGCCGGCTGACACGGCTCGGTATTCTTGCCTGCGAGGCGGGAGATGAGGCGGGCTGGGCCTTCCTCGACGAGGTATCGACCCTGATCTGGTCAGGCGGGGCATGGACAGAGGGCGCCGCGCTCAACGATGCGGCCGCGCGGGCGGGGTTTGATCTGGCGGAGCTGGATGCCCGGCAGGGGTCCGAAGCGGATCGGCTGGAGGGCGTGATCGCCGAGAATCAGGCCGCGCAGGACCCGCACCATTGGGGTGTACCGCTGATGGTATTCGACGGGGAAGCCTTCTTCGGACAGGACCGGATCGACGTGCTGGAATGGCGTCTGGCGCAAGCGGGTACCGGGAAGACATAGCCTAGAGCTTTGACAGGCTTCTCAGTTTGCTCAGATCGCCGCCATCGAAATCCGCCGACCGGATAAGCTCAGCGAAGGCCCGGCCCTTCGTTCCCTGAGGCAATGTTTTCAACGCCGTAACAGCCGTCACGCCAAGCTGGCACATGTCGAGGGAGGCGAATGCGGATTCCGGGGGGCCCTCCGGTCCTGACGCCAGGATGAGCGGCATGATCTGGGGGTCCGATATCAGGGACATGGCGACGCCCTGGAGCGCGGCTTCGTCCTGATGGGTCAGCGCGCCATGCTTGACGGGCGCGGTGCGTGCATCCTCGACGGCCATCAGGGCCAGGCTGATCGTATCGAACGTGTAGTCAGACAATTCCGCACCGAGATCGGCCAGGTCGGACGCCGCTGCCATCTGGCCGGACAGGCCGGAGACGGTGTTGAAGTCCTGATACCGGCTGCCGGCGCACCAGCGATGCCTGGATTTGGAGGCGCTCCTGAGCTGGGTGCGGGTCATGTCGAGCCATTTGTCGACATGGCGTGTGTTCGCCTGGGCAAGCCTTGATTTGTGCCGGGCAAGCACTGCGCTGGCTGCCTCCATTGCGATCTGTGTGTGGTCGTACGGGTCTGTCTTGGCAAGACGGCGGTCGAGACTGGCATATGCGTCAGGATCGACCCGGCCGAGCGTGGTGAGAAAGTCATGTGCGGATTTTCCGGAAAAGGCCGCATACTGGGCCTCTATCGTGACCGCTGTACTTTCTGTCTGTGTGAGCGTCAGGTGGTTGCTCGCAACCGGCTTCGGAAGGTTGAGGACGGCGAAAAAGGCCCCGGCCACCACGGTCAGCGTGATCGCGCCAAAGACGAGCGTATTGCCACCCGATGATTTCTTGCCGCCCCGTGCGTCAAACGTCATGGTCCATCCCCCGATGAGGCAAAAGATATATAGGGAAAATCCTGACAAAGACTTATCGAGCCCATTCGGGCGGATAATCCGCCAAAAGACCAGCAGTTGCGGGACTATGCTGTCAGGCTTCGGCCTCGACTGCAGTGACCACAAGTGAGAGGGCACGCTGCATCAGGTCTTCGTCCAGCGCTTCGGCCATGACACGGATCAGGGGTTCGGTGCCGGATTTGCGCACGACCATCCGCCCACGGTCTCCGAGCATGTCGTCGGCCTCAGCCAGGGCGGCCTTCACCGAGTGCGTGTCCATCGGGTTCTTCCCGTTGAAGCGGACATTGACCAATTCCTGGGGCGCCGGATCGAATATGCGCAACACGTCGGACGCGGGGCGGTCGCTGGACGCCACGGCCTTCAGGACCTGCAGGGCGGCCAGCAGGCCGTCGCCTGTGGTCGAGACATCGGACAGAATGATGTGTCCGGACTGTTCGCCGCCGAGATTGAACCCGTGCTGGCGCATATGCTCACCAACATAGCGGTCACCCACCCTGGTGCGGGCGAGCGTCAAATTCAGGCCTTTCAGGTATTCGGCCAGCCCCATGTTCGACATGATGGTAGCCACCATGCCGCCGCCGGAGAGACGGCCAGTGCGATTCAGTTCCCCAGCAATAAGCGCCATGACCTGGTCACCATCCACTTCGGTGCCCAGCTCGTCGATCACGATCAGGCGATCAGCATCTCCGTCGAAGGCGATGCCGATGTCCGCGCCGGACTGGCGAACGGTGGATTTCAGACGGTCCGTGGATGTAGATCCGACGCCCGCATTGATGTTCAGCCCATCCGGCCTGTCGCCGATGATTGTCAGGTCCGCGCCGAGCCGGCGCAGGGCAGCCGGACCAACTTCGAAGGCAGCGCCATGGGCGCAATCGAGGACGATCTTGAGGCCGGAGAAATCAATGCCCGTACCCACTGTTTCGAGGCAGCGTTCAAGGTAGAGCAGGGTTGCCCCTGTCATCCGGTGCGGGGTTGCGATGGCAGGCGGTGCGGCGAAGTCCCCCTCGAAAGCGGTCGCCATGCCAGCTTCGATGGCCTCTTCTTCCGCATCGGTCAGCTTGATGCCGTCAGGGCTGAACAGCTTGATGCCATTGTCGTCGGCCTTGTTGTGGGAAGCCGAGATCATCAGGCCAAGCGCCGCGCCGGTCTCTCGTGTCATCAGCGCGACCGTCGGAGTGGGGACAATCCCCAGCAGGACCGGTTTCAGCCCCATGCTTGTCAGGCCCGCGATGAGCGCAGCTTCGATCATGTCGCCAGAGCGGCGCGTGTCGCGGCCGATAATGACTTCACGGCCCCCATCCGGCGCAAAGGTGCGGGCCGCTGCGATGGCCAGCCTGAGCGCGATTTCTGCGGTCATGGGGGGCGTGTTCGCGCGACCGCGAATACCATCAGTCCCGAAATATCGACGTGCCATGCTCTAAATCCTCTGCCCGCGATTTTGGCAGGTTTATCGGGAAAAATCGAGATCGAGGCTCAGGCGGGGGTCACGTCGCCATAGACGATGAAGTGGGGATTGTCATAGCCGCGCTCGGTCTTGCCGTAGAGCAGGGGCGTGCCGTCCTCGGTCAGGACGCGGCCACCCGCAGCTTCTACCACGGCATGACCGGCCGCGGTGTCCCATTCCATGGTGCGGCCCATACGAGGATAGAGGTCGGCTTCGCCGGCCGCGATCAGGCAGAATTTCAAGGACGATCCGGCGCCGACCGTCTCAGCGACGTCGAATTTTGCGAGCCAGTCATTGGTTTCGGCCGAGCGGTGGGATTTCGAGGCAACTGCGGTCAGGCCCTCATCCGGCGCGGACCGGATCTTGATCGGCGCGCGGGTGCCGGGCACCGGCTTTCCGGGCGCGACCTTGGCCTGCCAGGCTGAATTGTGACTTTCGGCCACGAACAGCCGATCCTTGGCCGGGGCGTAGACGACCCCCATGACCGGGCGTCCGTGTTCAATGATAGCAATGTTGACGGTGAATTCGCCATTCTTGTTGACGAATTCCTTTGTGCCATCGAGCGGATCGACCAGAGCGAACCGGGCGCCATGTTCCGGCACATTGCCCTCACTGAAGGATTCCTCGGCAATCACCGGCAGGTCAGGCTCGGCCTCGGCGAGGGCTGTCAGGATAAGGATTTCAGCGCGCTGGTCGGCTTCGGTGACAGGGGAGGCGTCGCCCTTCCGCTCCACATCGAAATCGCTCTCATAGATCTCCATGATGAGCGCTCCGGCGTCGAGGGCAATTCGGGCAAGCTGGTCTGCTGTAATCGTCACTATCTCTGGTCCCCTGATCAAATTCCGACTCTTCCTGTCAGCCGACCCAGATGGAGGCAACCCAAAAATGCGTGTGACGTTGACGGGGCGACTTGCATCGGCAACATCAGTGCACTGGCCGCCAAAGAGGGTGAAGATGATTTCACGTCGTCACATGATGCTTCTTGGGGGCGCGGCAGCAATGCCGTGGCCGGGGCGGGCACAGGAAGCTGCTGAGACACCGCGCATTGCCCTGATCATGGGGAATGCGGCCTATTCCAGCGGCATTGGAACGTTGGCGAACCCCATCAATGATGCCCTTGTCGTGGCTGACGGGATTCGGAATTGCGGGTTCCAGCTGGTGAGCGGCGACATTGTGCGCGACGCGGATCGCTCGTCCATGATGAGCATAATCCGGGACTATGTGAATTTGCTGCAGGCGGCCGGCCCGGACGCTTTGGGGTTCTTCTACTATTCCGGCCATGGAGCGGCCCGAGAGACAGGCGGCAATTACCTGATCCCGGTGGAAGAAGCCGACGTGCTGGATGACGCGCTGTGGGACGATTCGGTCTCGCTTGACTGGCTGATGGAGAAACTGGACGCGCTTGAGGCACCGAGCGTGGTGGCGATCGATGCCTGCCGAAACGTTTTGAAACTGCCGGAAGCCCAGCGCACGCTAGGTGGCGGGGAGTCTTTCCGGGGCCTTCGACGGACTGCGGGTGGGGCAGGGGAACGCAACATGTTCCTGTCCTTTGCGACCTGGGAGGGCGAAACGGCCAGCGATGGCCGCACTGATGATGGCAATGGGCCATATGCCGGCGCGCTTGGCACGCGGCTCAATGAACCGGCGACCACCGTGCGCGACATGTTTGAACAGGTCCGGCTCGACGTGCTCGAGAAAACGCTGCAGCGGCAGGAGCCGATGAACCTTTCCCGCCTTCAGCGGCGGTCATCCGATATCAAGATTGGGTCCTGGGTCCTGCCGGGGGATGACGGGGCGCCTTCGCAGGATCGGCCCGCCTTGCGGCAGGCGCTCGTTTTCTCGAACGAGTATCGCGACTCGGACGGATTGCGCCTGCCCAACACGATGGCGGATGGGGAGAAGGTGGCGACCAGCCTGCTGTCGAGCGGCTACGAGACCATTCATGTCCGCAACTCTGACCGGGGCGCCTTTCAGGATGCGGTCGCCGGATTTCAGGATCGCTTGAGAGCTGCGGGCCCGGCTGCGGTCGGGCTTGTCTATTTCGCCGGGTACGGCACCTCGCTGGAGGGCGAGAATTACCTGATCCCGGACGGCCCGATTCCCTATGACACCAGCGGGGTGCGGGAGGAGGCCATCAAGTTGGCCGATCTGGTGACACAATTGGAGACCGCCATGGCTCAGGCCATCATCGTGCTGGTCGATTGCGGACGGCCGTTCAGGCTCGGAGGTCAAAAGGGCATCGAACCCGGATTTTCGGAGAGCTTTGGGCGTGACAAGGTCGTCATCGCCTATGCCGACGCGCCGGGCGAACAGCATGACGATGGCGCGGCGGAGTCACGCTTCGCAGGTGCGTTCGCGCGCAATGTACTGTCAGAAGACCGTATAGACATTGAGGCTGTGATGCGGCGTGTTTCGGAAGATGTCCGCGACGAAACGGGTGGCCAGCAAAGACCGTGGTTCCAGACGTCTCTGGAACTCCCCATCTTCTTCCGAGCGGATATTGTCGCGCCGGTAGAGCCTCTACGAAAAACGCGAAACCCCTACCGAAAACGCTAATTCATTACATCAAGCAGCTCGACTTCGAACATGAGGTCGGCATTTGGGGGAATGGGGCCACCGGGCGTGCCCTGCGCGCCATAGGCGATGTCGGACGGAATATACATCAGCCAGCGATCACCCGGCTTCATCATGCCCAGCGCCTCGACCCAGCCGGGGATCAGTCGGTCGGACGGGAACATTTCCGGCTGTCCGCGCTCGAACGCACTGTCGAACATTTCGCCGGTCTCGGCGAGGCGGCCCTCATAATAGACGGCGACCATCTGGCCATTGGCCGGGCTTGCGCCTGCTTCATCGCCGCTGTCCAGCACGACATATTGCAGGCCGGACTCCGTCGTCTTCACTTCCGGCAGGTCGGAATTCCACGGCGTGTACTTGTCCCAGGCCTCGGTGTCGGCCGATTTCGGCTCCATCACTTCAACGAGTTCGACCTGGAAAACGAGATCATCCCCCGCCTTGATGACGTCGCCCCGATTGCGGTTGCCATAGGCGAGGGCGTTCGGAATGTAGAAGAGATAGACATCGCCCTCGGTCATCTGCTGCAGGCCCTGTGTCCAGCCGGGGATGACCTGATTGAGGCGGAACATGGAGGGCGAGCCGCGATCATAGGAGGAGTCGAACTTGTCGCCGGCCGCGGTACGGCCTTCATAATGGACCCGCACCATGTCTGTCGGCACGGGGCTGGCGCCGCCATCAGGCCCTTCCTTCAGCACAATATATTCGAGGCCGCCCATTCCCGTCTCCACGCTGGAGCTTTCGGAATCCCAGGGCAGGTAGGTCTCGAAGGTGGCATCCAGGTCGGCTGTGTCTGTGCCGCTGCTGCAGGCAGCGAACAGGAAGCTGGCGGCGATGGCTGCGGTAATGGTCCGGATCATGTGACTCTCCAGTGAGCGGGGATGTTCAGTCTGGTTTATGTGGGTCTCGCCGCCAAGTCACCTCGGCGACTGGTTATGGTCAGAGCGAGCGGGGCGGATAGCCGGCCAGCGCCAGGGCGTCGATGACTTCCTGGGTGTGCTGGGCATCGCGCGTCTCGATGAGAATGTCGAATTCGGCGCCCTTGGCCGGCACATCCAGTGCGATACGATTGTGCGCGACTTCCATGATGTTCGCGCCCTGGTCGCCGATGATCTTTGAGACAAGCGCAAGCAGGCCCGGCCGGTCATCGCCAATGATACGGATCGAGGCGAGACGATGCTCGCGGACCAGTGCGCGCGTCAGCACTGAGGAGAGCAGTCGCGTATCGATGTTGCCGCCGCAGAGGACAAGGCCCACCTTGCGGCCCTGGAAGTGCGACGGATGGGCCAGCAGAGCGGCGAGGCCGGCGGCGCCCGCGCCTTCGGCAATCGTCTTCTCGACCTCGACATAAAGCGTGATGGCACGCTCGAGATGCTCTTCCTCGACGAGGACAATCTCATCAATCAATTCGGCGCAGATCTGGCGAGTGAGTTCGCCAGCTTCTTTTACCGCGATGCCTTCGGCAATCGTGGCGCCGCCCGTCTTGGGCGTCTCCCCGCGCAGGGCGGCATACATGCAGGGATACATGGCGGCTTCGACGCCGATGATCTTGATGTCCGGCTTCAGTGCCTTGGCCGCGATCGCGATGCCGCTGATCAGGCCGCCGCCGCCAATCGGCACGACCAGTGTGTCGAGATCCGGGTTCTGCGCCAGCATTTCGAGCGCAATCGTGCCCTGACCGGCAATGATGTCCGGATCATCGAAAGGATGGATGAAGGTGAGATTGTCGCGCTCGCACACTTCCATGGCGTGCTGTTTGGCCTCGTCGAAGATCATGCCTTCCAGCAGGACGCGGGCGCCGTGGCCGCGTGTATGCTCCACCTTGCTGAAGGGCGTGGTCTTGGCCATCACGATGGTTGCCGGGATGCCGAGGCGGCGGGCATGATAGGCCACGCCTTGCGAATGGTTGCCGGCCGAGGCCGCAATCACGCCGCGTTGCTTCTCATCATCGGTCAGTTTCGACAGCTTGTTCAGCGCGCCGCGCTCCTTGAAGGCGGCGGTGAATTGCTGGTTTTCGAACTTCACCCAGACTTCCGCGCCCGTAATCTGCGACAGTGTCCGGGACAGGTTCAGCGGCGTGCGAACGATCTGGCCGTCGAGCAGGCTGGCAGCCGCTTCGATGTCAGCCAGGGTCACGGGCAAGTTGGGGGTCTGGGTGTCGGGCATGATGAGCCATTCTTAAGGGTGCAAAACGCGCGCACCCTATGCCTGCGGTCCGGCAAGGGCAAGGCTGGAACTACTCCTGCACGTCGAGGCTTCCGATCCATTCCCGGACAAGCGCCAGGCCGTCTTCATCAATCACGCTGCGGCCAAGTTCCGGCATGGCGATGCCCGCCTCGTCAGAGGCCATGCGGAAGACCAGGATAGACTGATCGGGCTGGCCCGGTTCCACGACCATGATCCGCCCGCCTGAGCCGCGCCCGGCCGCGGTCGGATGCTTGCCGAGGCCAATCTTCACGGGATCGGACTCGGTCCAACCGAGCCAGAGGCCGGAATTGGAGGCTGATCCGTCTGCCTTATGGCAATGGGCGCAGTTTATATCGAGATAGGCGCGGGCGCGGGACTCGACCGGAAGGCGGGTGTCCCAGACGGCGGGAACGATGGGCGGATGAGCGGGCACGCCGTCAATCATGCCCCGGCGCTGCCAGTCCGCGAGCTGGTTGATGCCGACCGGACCCTCATGATTCAGGTTTCGCGCCTTTGGTCCGATGGGCAGCACGGCATCGCCGCTCTGGTGACAGGTCTTGCACTGGTTCTTGTTGGGGACGGCATAGCGGATCGACAGGGGGGTGCCTGCGGGGTCGATCATGTCGAGATCGACATGCTTCCCGGCCGGTGCATAGACCGCTTCGGTGCCTGCGGCATTCCAGACATAGGGAAAGGCGGCCCAACCATCTTCCTTGTGGATCAGCAGGCGCGTCTCGACCTTGTACTGGCCAGTTTCGGGCGCGCGCATGTCTGGCGCGAAAGAGAACGTCTTTACCAGCACCGTGCCGACAGGAAAATCGAAGACGTCGGTCGCGGAATATTTCGCCTCCTGGTCTCCGGGCACAAAGACAAAGCGGTGCTTGATCGCATGATCGGAGAACAGCGGATTGACCAGGTCGTAAGCCACGACGCCTTTCGCGGGCTGCGCCCTGGCCTGATCGGCAAACAATCCGTAGTCCGACAGCGCCGGCGCAGGCGTGCCACTCAGGATCGTCTCAAGCGAGGGGGTTGCGGCTTCGTCCGTGCGACCGCTGCAGGCAGATACCAGCAGAAGGGCAGCAAGGACAAAGCGCGCAATCATCGGATAGGTGGCTAGCCTTCGTCCTGGGGCAGAACGACTGCTGCCGGCTGTTCGACCGGCATGGCTGTTGGGCGCTGCTTCGACGGTGCGATGCTGGCCGGGTCGAGAGGGTACTTGCCGATGCCGAGGTCAAGGAAGCCGACGGACCCGTCTTCCTGAACGGAAATATTGGTGGTCGGAACACTGCCCGTTTCCCAGGTGGCGACACCGTCGGCGACGATGGCCGGAAGCTGTCCGCCGATAGCGGCGGCGATGGGTTGCAGCATGCCCTGCGCATCATCGCCGCCCCCCGAATAGGAATTGCCGCTCAACACGACATCGCGTGGGATCGGATTGTAGGCTTCGTCGCTGAACGGCTCGGGATAGGCGGTCAGGAGGACATGCGCAGACCGGTTGTTGGAGAATGTGTTGGAGAACACATGCACGTTGCGGTTCGCCATGATGATCACGCCGGTCCCGGACGGCACACCGGCCACGATATTGCCGGCGGGAGCAAAATTGCGCGTATTGTTGTCCACGATTTCATTGTCGAAGATGCGGGTCGAATGCCCACCTGTCTGCGGCAGGTCCGGCAGGTCGAAGACGAGGATGCCGCCGGTATTGTAGCGGGCCGTGTTACCATAGACGTCAGCATGCATCGAATTTTCGATCTCGATGCCGGCGACATTGAACTCCGCGAGAGAGTTGCGGACGATGATATTGTTGGACTGGCCGACATAGATGCCTGCATCGGAGGCGCCGCGCACGGTGACGTTGTCGATGAGCACATCCTGCGATTCGACCGGATACACGCCATAGGCGCCATTGGTCTCATCGGGGTCGCCTGACCATTCTACGGTCAGGTCGCGATAGGTGATCCGGTCGGCCCCCTTGGACTTGATCCCGTCGCCCTTGGTGTCGCGGATGGCAAAGCCGGTCAGTGTGACACCGTCGGAGGTCACCAGCAGGCCTTCGCCCGCGCCGGTCTGTCCGGCAAAATCCAGAATGGTCTTGTCCTCGCCCGCGCCCATCAACGTCACGCCGTGGACATCAAGCGACAAACCTGTCTCCAGGTGGAAATGACCTTCGGGGAGCTGGACCGTGCTGCCGGGTTCGGCTTCGATCAGGGCGGTCTGGAGGTTGGTGGCGAAGTCGCCTTCGGTCGAGACAAGCCCGCCGATGTCAGGTCCGGCCGCCGCATCCGTCGAGGCCGGTTGGCCACAGGAGGCCAGAATGGCCATGCTCAGACAGGCGGAGCCCAGAATGGTCCACTTCATAATCAAACCCTCCCCTTGGTTGATGAAAGAATTTCATACCAAGGGGAGGGAAAGGCAAGAATTAGTTTGGAATGCGTCCTAGTGCACACTCAGCGGTTTGAGGTCGTGCGACCGGGCAGCGGCAAAGGCGGCTTCGCGCCCCTGAACCACAGCCAGGTGGACTCCGTCGGCCGATGCCACGACGAACAAATCCTCTGGTTCGTCGATCTGGTCGATCGCATTCGCGGGAAGAAGTCCCGAAAGCTCTCCGGCATCAAGATGGCGGATGTACACGAAGGCATCGCTTTCAAACGGGTTCGTTTTCAGGTCTGTTGTCATCGTTCCAATCCTTTCCGTCACAAGAGACAGACATGCCGAACTACGGAACGATCTGTTCCACTGTTCCTAATAAAAATGGGGGATAAAGGTTCCCGTTCAAGGACCGGATTGGGGCATCTTGGAGGCACGGCATCACGATAGTGTGCGGCGTCAGGGCCTGAATATTCATGCGAGGTTCAGGAAATATGGGCCTTCGCGGGGCCCGGATCGGGCGGCGAAGAAAATGGTGGAGCCAGACGGAATCGAACCGACGACCTCTTGCATGCCATGCAAGCGCTCTCCCAACTGAGCTATGGCCCCGAACCGGAAGCGACGCAGTTACATCCGCCGCTTCCGTGATTCAAGTCTATTTTTCATCTTCCTCGTCATCGAGAGGCAGATCGTCGTTATCGTCATCGTCATCGGCGTCAATTTCGAAGTCGGTATCGTCGTCATCGTCGAGCAGGACGTCGTCATCATCATCGTCGACACCCTCTTCGTTGAAACCGGCTGGCACCTTGGCAGGCGTGTCGCCGTCCTCGTCCTCTTCGGATGCGCCTTCGAGGATCACTTCCTCTTCGTCGCCGCCAAGTTCCTTGGCCGTTTCTTCGTCGGCTTCATCGTCCTCGTCGTCATCGCCATCATCATTGCTGCGGGCGGCGGTGTCGTCTTCGTCCTCATCATCCTCATCATCGTCCTCGGTCTTCACCGCAGCCTTGGCGGCCTTGGCTTTTACCTTGGTGATAGTGGTGCGGATGACTTCGTCTTCGGGGTCAAACTCCTCGCCGCATTTCGGGCAGGCACAGGGGCGTTTGTTGAGGTCGTAGAAGCGTGCCTCGCAGGACGGGCAGACCTGTTTGGTTCCAAGTTTGTCTTTCGACACGGGCAACAGCCTCCTTTGGGTCTTCTCTGAATTTGATATGGGCGGGCGCTTGCCATGAACGCTGCACACTGTCAAAGCCCCATTTCACGTTATCAATCAACCATGGAATGTACCTGAAATGGTCTGGACCAGCAGTCCCGTAAAAAGTCTCAAGGGCGTTGTGCGCGCGCCGGGGGACAAATCCTGTTCTCACAGGGCCCTGATCTTTGGAGGTCTGGCGGCAGGAACAAGCCGGTTTTCCGGCCTGCTGGAAGGCGAGGATGTGCTGCGTACGGGGTGGGCTATGGAAGCCCTCGGCGCGACCGTGAAACAGACGGGGCCGGGCGCGTGGGAAGTGACTGGCGTCGGAGAAAAGGGCCTCAGCCAGCCTGACAAGGTGCTGGATTTCGGCAATTCGGGCACGGGATCGCGCCTGATGATGGGACTGGTCTCGGGCTATCCGATCAATGTGGAGATGACGGGCGATGAAAGCCTGCGCTCTCGTCCGATGAACCGCATCCTGAAGCCGCTGCGCCTGATGCGCGGCCTCGATACGGCCGGGCCGGATGGCAAGCTGCCCTTCGCCATTGTCGGAACCGAAAGCCTGAAGGCGATCACCTATGTGCCGCCGGTAGCCTCAGCGCAGGTAAAATCGGCCGTCTTGCTGGCAGGACTAAATGCAGTCGGCACGACCATTGTCGAAGAGACGCGCCAGACGCGCGACCATACCGAACGCATGTTGAGAGGCTTCGGGGTCGAGGTCGGCACAGAGCGCATGTCGGGTGAAGGCGTGCGCGTGTCGCTGGCGGGCGGGCAGAAACTGACCGCGATCGATGCGGCAATTCCGGGCGATCCGTCTTCGGCCGCCTTCCTGGTTGCCGCCGGCATTCTCTCGCCCCAGGGCGATGTGATGGTCGAAGGTGTCATGTCCAATCTCACCCGGTCCGGCTTTTATGATGTCGCGAACCTGATGGGCGCCCACCTTGGCGCCGAGGAAGCCGGCGACGCGGCCGGTGAACGGCTGATCAACATTCATGCCGGCTCTGCACCCTTGTCCGGCAAGGCCGTACCGGAGCGGCTTGTGCCGTCCATGATTGATGAGTTCCCGATCCTGGGCGTGATGGCGGCCTTTGCTGAGGGCGAAACCCTAGTGACCGGCGCCGAAGAGCTGCGCGTCAAGGAATCCGACCGCATTGGCGCGGTGGTTGCCATGCTGCGCGCCAATGGCGTCGCGGCCGAGGAGCGGCCGGATGGGTTCGCAGTACAGGGCTGTGGCGGACCGCCTCCGGGCGGCGGACTGGTCGAGACGCGCCATGACCACCGGATTGCCATGAGCGCCCTGATCATGGGAACAGCCGCGCAGAAGCCGGTGCAGGTTGACGACATCTCGATGATCGCGACGAGCTATCCGGACTTCCTGACTCATATGCGCGAGCTGGGCGCAGACATTTCCGAAGGGTGATTGCCGCGGGGTCAAAATTGACGGCGCGGATCAAGGAGGCATTTAAAACGCATGACTGACCTCACATCCCCCCTGACCCTCGCGCACGGACCTGCCCTCAAGAACCGCTTCATGCTGGCGCCCCTCACCAACCAGCAGAGCCATGCGGACGGCACGCTGAGCGCGGACGAAATCCGCTGGCTGTCCATGCGGGCCGAAGGCGGCTTTGGCCTGACCATGACGGCAGCCGCCCAGATCGATCCGCACGGCATCGGGTTCCCCGGCCAGTTGGGCTGCTATGATGATGCGCACCTGCCGGGACTTCGGGAGCTGGCCGCGAACATTAATGCCGAAGGTAGCCATTCCGTGGTGCAGCTGCACCATGCGGGCATGCGTACGCCCCATGATCTGATCGAGGGCAAGCCGGTCTGTCCGTCTGACAATGAGGAATTTGGCGCGCGGGCCATGACGCTGGTTGAGATCGAGACGGTTCGTGCCGATTTCATCGCGGCAGCGGTGCGGTGCGAGACCGCGGGGTTTCATGGCGTCGAAGTGCATGGCGCGCATGGTTATCTGCTCTGCCAATTCCTCAGCGCCGAAATCAACACACGGGACGACCAATATGGCGGCAGCCTGGAAAATCGCGCCCGGCTGACCTTTGAGATCATTGAGGGTATTCGCGCCGCCTGTGGTCCGGATTTCTCGGTTGGACTGCGCCTGTCGCCGGAACGGTTCGGCATGGATCTGAAGGAGGTCCGTGATGTGGCAGGGCGGGTCATGGCCGAAGCGCAGATCGACTATCTCGACCTGTCCCTGTGGGATGTGTTCAAGACACCGATGGACGAGGCCTATCAGGATCGTCGGCTGGTCGACTGGTTCACGGATCTTGAGCGCGGCAACGTCCGCCTCGGCGCGGCGGGCAAGCTGACGACAGGCGCGAAGTGCCGCGAGGCGATGGAGGCGGGGCTCGATTTCGTCGTGGTCGGGCGCGGCGCCATCCTGCATCATGATTTTCCGCAGCAGGTGCTCGCCAATCCGGATTTCGAACCGGTCTCGCTGCCCGTTTCGCGCGCGCACCTGCGCCAGGAAGGGCTGGGCGAGCGCTTCATAGACTATATGAGCGGCTGGAAAGGCTTTGTGGAAGTCCCGGAGCATGCGGTGCCGGCAAACCCTGCTTGACTTGGACGGCGGCATCGGCCACGCCCCGCACCCATGATTATCGCCATTGATGGAACCACGGCGTCGGGCAAGGGCACGATCGCGAAACGGCTATCGGCCCATTACGGCCTGCCGCACATGGATACAGGCCGCCTGTATCGCGCGACGGGCGTGGCAGCGCTGCATGCCCGCGTGGCGCTGGATGATGCCGAGGGCGTAGCCAAGGTCGCCCGCAGCCTGGACCTTGCTGATTTCAACGAAGCCGACCTGCGCACGGCAGAGGCTGGCCGGGCTGCAAGTGTCGTCGCCGCAATCCCGGAAGTGCGCCAAGCCTTGTTCGAGCTGCAACGGGCCTTTGCCACGCAGCCAATCGGCGCCCTGCTGGACGGTCGGGACATCGGCACGGTGATCGCACCGGAAGCTGATGCGAAATTGTGGGTGGATGCCCGCGTGGAGGTGAGGGGTGAGCGGCGCTGGAAGGAACTCTGCGGGCAGGGAAGTGACATTTCCCTCGAAACAGTGATTGAGCAGTTGCGCACTCGTGACCAGCGGGACCAGTCGCGCAAGGACGCGCCGGCCGCGATGGCGGCAGATGCTGTCTTGATCGATACGTCCGACCTGACTATAGAAGCCGCAGTGGAAAAGGCGATTGCAGTTGTCAAGGCTGCACTTGCCCGTGGAAACCGCGCCTGAAGGGGCTGCTCGCTTAGTTGAGGGGTCTCAAATCCAAACAGGCCGCACCACTTCAAATTCAAGAGACCACGCTCTCGGGTCGTTCTGAGCAGGCTGCAATGGTGCACGCCTGCCTCGAGCCGTTCGATCCGCCCGAAGGAACCCAAATGTCAGATAACATGAACCCATCGACCGACGATTTCGCAGCAATGTTTGAATCGTCCACGGCCGCCAGTGCCATGCAGGAAGGCCAGGTCATCCCGGCCACTGTCATCCGCATTGATAATGACGCCGTGCTGGTTGATATCGGTCTGAAGACCGAAGGCCGCATCCCGGTCAAAGAATTCTCGATGGAAGACAAGGAGCCGGAAGCCGGCGACATCGTCGATGTCTACCTTGATCGCATCGAAAACGCCCTTGGCGACGCGGTCCTGTCCCGTGACAAGGCCCGCCGCGAAGAGCGCTGGATCAAGCTGGAAAAATGCTTCAACGCCGAAGAGCCTGTCAAAGGTGCGATCTCCGGCCGCGTCAAAGGTGGCTTCACGGTCGACCTTGGCGGCGTGAACGCCTTCCTTCCAGGCAGCCAGGTGGACATCCGCCCGGTTCGCGACGTTGGCCCGCTGATGGGCGAAATCCAGCCCTTCCAGATCCTCAAGCTGGACCGTGCCCGCGGCAACATCGTTGTCTCGCGCCGCGCCATCCTCGAAGAGAGCCGCGCCGAACAGCGCGCCGAGATCGTGTCCGATATGGCAGAAGGCGACGTCCGCAAGGGTATCGTCAAGAACATCACCGATTACGGTGCGTTCGTTGACCTCGGCGGCATCGACGGCCTGCTGCACGTCACCGACATGAGCTGGAAGCGGATCAATCATCCGTCGCAGGTTGTGGAAGTTGGCCAGGAAGTCGAAATCCAGATCATCAAGATCAATCCGGACACCCAGCGCATTTCGCTCGGCATGAAGCAGCTCGGTTCCGACCCGTGGGATGGCATCGACATCCGTTATCCGGTCGGCGCGCGCCTCAAGGGCCAGGTTACCAACATCACCGATTACGGCGCCTTCGTGGAGCTGGAAGATGGTGTCGAAGGCCTGATCCACGTCTCCGAAATGAGCTGGACGAAGAAAAACGTCCATCCGGGCAAGATCCTCTCGACCTCCCAGGAAGTCGACGTGGAAGTCCTGGACGTCGATTCCGAGAAGCGCCGCATCTCGCTCGGCCTGAAGCAGACCATGGACAATCCATGGACCGCCTTCCTCGCAGAGCACCCGATCGGCACGGAAATCGAAGGCGAAGTTCGTGGCATCACGGAATTCGGCCTGTTCGTAGGCCTCGGCCCGGACCTCGACGGTATGGTGCACATCAACGACATCGCCTGGGACAAGTCAGGCGAGCAAGCCATCGAAGCCTTCAACAAGGGCGACATGGTCAAGGCGAAAGTCCTGGACGTCGATGTTGACAAAGAGCGCATCTCGCTCGGCATCAAGCAACTGTCCGGCGATCCGATCGAAGCACCTGCAGATGGCGGTTCTGGCGTGAAACGCGGCACGATTGTCACCTGTACTGTTACAGAGATCACCTCGGGCGGTATCGAAGTCGAGTTCGGCTCTCCGGCGATGAAATCCTTTATCCGTCGCTCCGACCTGTCCCGTGACCGTGCAGACCAGCGTCCGGAACGTTTTGCTGTTGGCGACAAGATCGACGCAAAAGTGATGTCGGTGGACCGTTCGTCCCGCCGTGTTTCGCTGTCCATCAAGGCCCTCGAAATCGCGGAAGAGGCAGAGGCCGTTGCACAGTACGGATCGGCAGATGCCGGTGCGTCGCTTGGCGACATCCTCGGCGCAGCGCTGGCATCGTCCGGCACTGGCAAGGAAACCTCGGAAAAGGTCACGCCGACCCCGCCAAGCACGGATGGCAAGGCTACGGCCGACGCATCTGCGCTGGACGAGTCCGGCCGCCTGTCCGGTCCTCAGGGTGATGCTGATGATCTGAAGCAGATCAAGGGCGTCGGTCCAGCCTTCGAAAAGAAGCTGAATGAAGCTGGTATCTACCACTTCTGGCAGATTGCAGCGCTGACGGATGCTCAGATTGCCACCCTCGAAGAGGAAGTCGGCACGTCCGGCAAAGGCGCTGAGTGGAAGGCCCAGTCGGAAGACTTGGCCAACGCCTGAGGCGGCTGATCCGGTCTCCGGATCAGTATTCTAAAATAGATGAAATGTTTGCGGCGGGGGCCTAGCGCTCCCGCCGCAAATGCGTGTAATATCAAAGACATGCTGAAGTCCGAATTGATTGCAAAACTCGCTGTGGAATACAGCCACCTGCGCCAGGAAGATCTGGAACGGGTGGTCAATGTCATTCTTGACGAGATCGGATCTGCGCTCGCACGCGGTGATCGTGTCGAGCTACGCGGGTTCGGAGCGTTCTCCGTGCGCCAGCGGGATGCCCGCAAAGGTCGAAATCCACGTACCGGGGAATCTGTAGAAGTTCCGGCGAAATCCGTGCCCTTTTTCAAGGCTGGCAAGGAGTTGCGGGCCCGGGTGAATGGCGGCGAGGACCCCGAGGCGCGTTAGGACCTATAGCAGTTCCAACTGAGTGTGACGTCTTGACGCGGCATTCAAATCCCCGGCGTATTTGCGTCATCGCTTAAATATCCTAGCAGAGAGAAGGGGCTTAGAATGCTTAAGGAATTCAAAGAGTTTGCCATGAAGGGCAACTTGGTCGACATGGCGGTCGGGTTTGTCATGGGGGGCGCATTCGCAACGGTCGTCACAGCATTTATTCAAGGCGTATTCCTGCCATTGCTGGCGCCCATCATGGGCGGTATCGACTTGTCCGCGATTGCCTATACCGTGTCGCCGGCTGAAGTGAATGCCGCAGGCGAAGTCGTCAAGGAAGCTGCAATCGTTGAACTCGGTAATTTCATTGCCGCGATCATTTCCTTTATCATCGTGGCATTCGTCATGTTCATGATCATCAAGGGCATGAACAACATGCAGAAGAAGGAAGAGGAAGCTGCCCCGGCCGCGCCGCCGCGTCAGGAAGTGCTTCTGGAAGAAATTCGCAACCTGCTGGCCAAGCAAAGCTAGGCGTTGCGTCGACATATTCATGAAGGGTTAAGCACATTGTGTTTACCTTCATGGATAGTAGAGTAACAGGTAGAGTATTGAGGGGCGGCCTGATTGGCCGCCCTTCTTTTTTTGCCTGGAAACGGGGCCGGCCCTGAAACGGCCCGCAAGGCAAAGTTAAGATCGGCCTGCCAGACTGGCGCGATGGAAACCCTTGCCGCCTTTACTGCCTATTTGACCGATGAGCGCCGCATGGCGGAAAAGACGGTCGAAGCCTATCGGAGCGATCTGGCTGGTTTCTTCGGGTTCCTGAACATACACCTTGGCGAAGCGCCGACGCCGCGCCGGCTCGGCAAGCTGAGAGCGCGCGATGTACGGTCATTCCTGGCTCAACGTCGACGGGATGGCCTGTCAGATGCGTCGATTGCGCGGCTTTTGTCTTCCATCAAGGCCCTCTATCGCTGGCTCGGCCGGACCTATGACATCGAGAATGCCGAAATCGCCTATTTGCAGGGACCGAAACGCCCGCAGCGTCTGCCAAGGCCTGTGTCGATTGAGGCGGCCAAGGACCTGATCGAGGAAGCCGGCACGGACCCGGATTCCGAAGCGTGGATCAATGCCCGCGACGCGGCAGTGCTGTCGCTGCTCTATGGCGCGGGCCTGCGCATCTCCGAGGCGCTGAGCCTGACCGGAGCGGAAAGCCCAATGCCGGAGCGGCTACGGATTACCGGCAAGGGCGGCAAGGTGCGGATCGTGCCGCTGATCCCGGCGGTCCGCGAGGCAGTAGATGCCTATGCCGGGCTGTGTCCCTACAATCTCGGTCGCAAGGATGCGTTGTTCCGGGGCGCGAAAGGGGGCGCGCTCAACCCTCGCCTCATCCAGGGGCTTGTCCAGAAATTGCGCGCAGTGCTGGGCCTGCCGGATACGGCGACGCCGCACGCCCTGCGCCATGCCTTTGCGACGCATCTTCTGGCGGCGGGCGCAGACCTCCGCGCCATCCAGACCCTGCTCGGCCATGCCTCGCTTTCGACCACTCAGGTCTATACCGGAGTCGATGCCGATCGGCTGCGGGACGTGCATGCCGCCGCGCACCCCCGCGCCTGAATAGCCTTAGGAAACTCTTTCAAATTGCCCAATACCGCCTCAATTCGCGGTAATCTTGCCACTGTACTCTGGGGAGGTAGGCAGAAAGGACTGACGCCATGGGTGTCAAAGGAAACGCAATACTTGGCCTGATCACGCTGGCGGCCTTCATTGGGTGTGGCCTGATGGCCCAGGCTCAGGAAAGCCAGGTCGATTATGAGGGCTTCGTCGATCTTTCCGCTGAAATCTCGGACTATCGGACTTCCAGGCTCGTTAATCTCGACACGTTTAATGAGATGAAGGGGGAGCCCGGCACAATCGTCTTGGACACGCGTAGCGCCAAAGCGTTCTGGATGGGCCACATTGATGGCGCAGTCCATTTGAACTTTTCGGACTTTACCGATGACAAGCTCGCCAAGATAATTCCGTCCACAGACACGCGCATCCTGATCTACTGCAACAACAATTTCACGGACAATGTCGCGCCTGTTCCGGTCAAGCGGATCGAGCTGGCCTTGAACGTGCCGACCTTCATCAATCTCTATGGCTACGGCTATGAGAATATCTATGAACTGGATGGTGCCTATCCGACGGCAGAACCGGTCATTCACTGGGTAGGTGAGGCCTCTCCGCTCTAGGCTTTCCAGAGCGCCGACTCTTCAGTAAAACTCAACTGATCATCTGACGCATTGCATTCATTGCGAGCTGACGTCATGTGACGTCGCGAGAGAATGCAAGAGCGAGAGCCCTGATATGACTGCAGATGCGACGCCTGTTGCCGCCAAGAAGGTCAACCCGAACGCGCCCACCGAGGAAACTGTCCTTGAGGTGAAACACTATACGGACCGCCTGTTCCGGTTCCGGCTGACGCGTCCATCGACCTTCCGGTTCCGATCCGGTGAGTTCGTGATGATCGGGCTCTACAAGGATGATGGCCGTCCGCTGCTGCGCGCCTATTCCATCGCCAGCCCGAGCTGGGACGAGGAACTCGAATTCTATTCCATCAAGGTCGCCGACGGCCCGCTGACCTCACGCCTGCAGGCCATCCAGCCGGGCGACAAGGTGCTGCTGGGCAAGAAGCCGACCGGTACGCTGGTGCATGATGCGCTGGTGCCGGGCAAGCGGCTCTATTGTTTCTCCACCGGCACGGGCTTTGCGCCGTTTGCCAGTGTCGTCCGCGATCCGGAGACATATGAGAAATTCGACGAAGTCATCGTCACCCACACCTGCCGGGAAGCCGCTGAACTCGACTATTCGAAAGAGATCGTCGAGGAGACCTTGAATCATGAATTCCTCGGCGAACTGGCTGAAGGCAAACTGCGCCGCTATGGCAGCTGCACGCGCGAAGCGTATGAAAACAAGGGCCGGATCACCGATCTGATCGAATCCGGCAAATTGTTCGAAGATCTTGGTGTGCCGCCGCTGAACCCGGAAACTGACCGCGTCATGATCTGCGGCTCCATGGAAATGATCCAGGACGTCAAGGATCTCATGATCAAGGCGGGCCTGACCGAAGGGTCGAACGCTTCGCCAGCCGAGTTCGTGATCGAAAAAGCCTTCGCAGGCTAGAACCAGCCCAACAAGCATATTGGCGCTATCGCGCTGGCATGGTTAATCTTCCCGTTCGGGAGGACGACCTATCATGCGTAGAGTTTCAGGTTTGATTGCGGGCTTTCTGGCCGTCGCCATTTCAGCGGGGTTGAGCGCCTCTGCGCAAGACCGTGCCTGCCGCGTCGAGGATACTCCAACGGGCGCCAAGGTGGTCGGCGGCGTCAACGCCCACCTCGCCAATTGGCCCGGCATCGCTTCGATCCAGTTGAACATGCAGCAGGGCGCCTTCCATGTCTGCGGCGGCGCGGCGATCTCGAAAGACTGGATTCTCACGGCGGCCCATTGTGTCGAAGGCTTCAAGGTGTCGGAGCAGAGCGGGCGGGTGTTCGCGTATGAAGAGGCGGGCGATGGCGGGCCGGAACGGAAAATCGCGGCCATCCGGGTCCAACTCGGAACAGGCGATCTCGGGCGCACACCGGCTGGCTCGCAGGCCGCCTTTGTAACGGAAGTGATTACCCATCCTGCCTATGCGGGCGCCGAGGACATCTATAAGGGCGCGGACATCGCGCTGATGAAGCTCGACACGCCTTGGGAAGGGCCCCTCGCCACGCTCTCGGCAGATGCGACGACAGACCGCCTTTCCAAAGCAGGGGAAGAAGCCTGGGTCGCAGGGTTCGGCAATTTGCTGGAACTGGAGCCCGGCCAACGCACCAAGTGGCAGAATGCGCGCAACTTCGCGCTCGCGGCGCCGAGTCTCGTCCTGCAGGAAACGTCCGCTCCCACAGTGGCGGCTTCGGTCTGCCAGTCACGTTTGCGCAAGGCCTCCATGCTGGAAGGCTATCCGGCAGAATACCAGTCGCTGATCGTGGATAATACACTGGTCTGCGCCGGTCTTGAACAGGGCGGGCAGGATGCCTGCCAGGGCGACAGTGGCGGGCCCTTGGTCAAGTATGACAAGAATGGCTGCCCCTACCAGATCGGCGTGGTCAGCTGGGGCGTCGGATGTGGGCGGCAGGAAAGTCCCGGCGCCTACACGCGGGTTTCAGCTTATGCGGACTGGATCCGCACCTATGTGCCGGATGCCAATTTCGTTCAGTATGCGCAGGTGCCGCCCCCAACGCGCGGCGTGCCGGATCTTGTTTCCAGCGTGCAGCATGATTTCGATTCCATAGTGGCGGAGATGCCGATCACGCTGGTGAATGCGGCGGGCCAGACGGTGTCGATTGTCGAGAATGGCCAGATGGTCGACCTGAAAGTCACGTTGCCCGTACGCGGCAAGCTCGTCCTGTTCGACTATAATGCGGACGAAGTGCTGACCCAGCTCTATCCGAACCCGGTCGAGGCGGCAGGAAGCTGGCCTGTCCGCGAGGCGGGGGACACCGTATTCCTGGCCAAGGACATTTTCGGTGAGCCGGGCCTGCAGGCAGGCCCGCCGCTCGGCCCCCAATCCATGATCGCCATGGTCGTGCCGGAAGATGCGCGCCTACCGGTTTCGCCGCAGCAGGGCTTTCAGCAGATCGACGCGCCGGTCGACTACATCACGCGCCTGGTGCGTACTGCCTTGCGCCAGCAAGAAACCGTACGGGGACTTTTCCGCATCGCGGCGGTTGAGGCAGAGCGTGTTCCGGACAGTGAATCCGAGGTCGGCGCCGAAGTAGCTCCTCAGGACCCTAAACTGGCGATGGGTGTGCTGAATTATTGCATCGATTCCCGCATTTGCGGCGCGGATACATCCGCCTCCGAATGACCTGCCCCGAAGGCTCTAGGTACGCAGTTTCTCGCGCTGGTCCTTCCAGCGTTTGCGAAGGGTGGCGACTCGCTCCGGGAATCGCTCATCCAGCATTTCCTGCCGCTTCACACGGTCTGTCCGGAAGTGCCGGAAATCCTGCCGGAGCTCGCACCACGTACATACCATCCTGATGTCTTCCGAATAGGCGATGAGAAACGGCCAGACGGTTCGCCGGGTGATGTTTCCTGTCTCATCGCCATAATCCATCAGCACCTTGGCTTGCCCGCGAATGGCCTGGCGCACGATGCTGACATCGAAACTGTCCTCTGCGCGCTTCATGAAACTGACCGGGACCAGGCCCGCATCCACGATGACGGGTTGAAGCTCACGAGGGACCGCGACGGTCAGCTTTGCGATCAGGTCCCGTGCGCCCCGCGCCAGGGCTTCATCGCCGCGCACCGCCACCCATTGCGCGCCCAGCACCGCCGCTTCCAATTCGTCCGCCGTCAACATCAGCGGCGGCATGTCGTAGCCGGTGTCCAGCACATATCCGGTCCCGGCCTCACCCCGTATGGGCACGCGTTGGGCAATCAGTTCCGCCATGTCACGATAGAGGGTGCGCAGCGAGACTTCCAGCTCTCCGGCCAAAGCCTGCCCGGTCACCGGCGCACGGTGACGGCGCAGGATCTGGATGATCTGGAACAGGCGTTCAGTGCGTCTCATTTTCTGGAACCTACTGCCACGCTACTGACACCATGCTGTCAGCAGGCCTCGTCTATCAAGCCTTCATCGCAAGCAAGACATGGAGACAGACAATGATTACGCTTTTTGGATGGGGCCCGATGTTCGATTGTCCATCACCCAGCCCCTATGTGATGAAATCGGACATTCAGCTACAGATGCTCGGGGTCGACTTCGATCGCGCGATTGCGGACCTCGATGCCGTTCCAAAGCACAAGGCGCCCTATGTGATGGATGGCGACCTGCTGGTCGAGGACAGCAATTTCATCCGGGCTCATTTTGAGCGGAAACTCGGAAAATCGCTCAATGACGGCCTCAGCGATGACCATCGTGCGGCCTCATGGGCCTTCGAGCGCATGGCGGAAGATCATATCAACAGCGTGTTGGCCATGGAGCGCTGGCTGAAGGACGAGAACTTCTTTGAAGGCCCGATGCTGTTCTTCAGCGATATTCCACCGCTGGCCAGGGACGCTATCGTCAAGGAAATTCGCGATGGCATGGCACAGACCTATTACGCCCGTGGCCTGGGCCGCCATTCCGAGGATGAACGCATGCAACTCGTCGCTTTGGATCTGGAAGCCATTACCATCCAGCTCGGGAGCAAGTCCTACCTGTTCGGCGATGCGCCCAGCGTGGCAGATGCAAGCGTCTCGGCCGCCCTCATCAGTGCCGGCACCGAATATTTCGATACGCCGCTGACGGGGCTTGTGCGCGGGCATGGAAATCTCGTGGATTATATGGACCGCATACAGGACCGGTACTTTGCGAAGAATCTCTGGCCGGTCGTTGAGCTGGTCTGACTCTTGGATGCCGGCGGGTCGCCCGGAGCGGGGTGCCCGCCGGCAAATCGATCAAATTTGCAACATCGTGTTCAGCGGGCAGTTACCCTGTCCATGCTACGCGAAAGCCATGCTTCGCCGACTGATTGCCATCCTCCTGACTGTGTATGCGATCGCCTTTGCCTTTGGTGCGCTGACGGCTGTGCGCTGGCCCTCGATCATGATGGCACTGAGCTGGGTGGTTCACGACGACATTGCGGGCGGACTCGAAAGTGTCGACTGGCGACAGCTCGGCATCGCCTATGGCGGGCCCTATCTACTTGCTGCCCTCTGTTTCTATTGTTCTGCTGCCATGATCGCCGCGAAACGGCCCGGCGGCGTGCTCTGGTATCTTATGGGCGTCGTGGCCGGCATCCCATGCCTCTATCTCGTGACGTTCGAACCCGGCTGGTGGAATGATCCCAGCGCGGCTGAAGGTGCCATTGCCGGTGTTTGCGCTGGTGCGTTGCTGTTGATGCTCGCCGTCTGGGAATTGCGTTTGCGGTCCCCCCGCAAAACAGAGCCGGTGGCGCAAGATGCTCCCCTGGTCCTGTCGAAGCCTGTATTGGTCAGTGAGCCCCTGCCGGAAGCACGCCAGCGCCCGGTTCCGGCCAAGCCTGCCCGTCCGGCCTTTGTGCCCGCTGCGATTGCGCGCCAGCGTGCGAGTTTTGCGATGCATGGCCGCAAGATGAACGCCCGGCGGCGGCGCGCGGTCTGAGACTGCCCTGACAAATTGCATTTGCTGGCATGCCGGCATGAGCCTACCCTCCTTTGAAAAGGGATGAGGAGGAAACAGGATGAGCATAAGACGCATCATTGGATTGGCATTGGCCCTGTTGGGCGGCTGGCTGTTCTGGCGCGGCGCGGCGACCGTCAATATGCTGGTCAACCGGGGCAGTGGCCTGTCAGACGCGCTCATGCAGCCCCCGACCAGTCTTGTGCGACTGTTGGCGACGGGATTCATCCTGCTGGGCGGGCTAGCGATCATGGCAGGGAAGGGATTCGGGCGCTGGATTGCGCTCGCGGGAATCCTCCTGTTCACGCTTCTTGCCGGACTGATGGTGGCATCTGGCGCCGATCCGATCCTCTGGACCGATGAGGCGGTGATCAGCGGCGCGCTCTGGGTACTTTTCGTGGGCCTTGTCGTCACGAAACGCAGCTAATCCAAACTTGCAGGCCCCGCCGCATTGATTTCAGAAGCAAAATGCCTAGTTTGGCGGCTCACTCCTACTGGGCCCTCTAAGCAAGGCAGATTTCCCCATGGCTGAGACATACGACGTCGTCATTATCGGTGGCGGCCCCGGCGGTTACAATTGCGCAATTCGTGCCGGTCAACTCGGCCTGAAAACGGTCTGTATCGAAGACCGCGGTGTGCTGGGCGGCACTTGCCTGAATGTCGGGTGCATCCCGTCCAAAGCCCTTCTGCACGCTTCGGAACTCTATGCCACGGCGCAGAATGAATTTGCAGGCATGGGCATCAAGACCGGAAAGCTGGAAATCGACCTCGACCAGATGATGGCGCAGAAGACCGAAGCGGTCGACGGCCTGACCAAGGGCATCGAATTCCTCTTCAAGAAGAACAAGGTCGATTACATCAAGGGCCGTGGCAAGATTCTCGGCAAGGGCAAGGTCGAAGTCAAAGGCCTCGACGGCAAGATCCAGACGCTGGACACGAAGAATATCGTGATCGCGACGGGATCCGAGCCAACCAGCCTGCCGGGCATCGAGATCGACGAAGAGCGCGTTGTCACCAATACGGGCGCTTTGTCGCTGACTTCCATCCCGAAGCGGCTTGTCCTGATCGGCGCCGGTGTGATTGGCCTCGAAATGGGCTCGGTCTGGGCGCGTCTCGGTTCGGACGTGACCGTGGTTGAATACCTTGACCGCATCATGCCGGGCGCAGATGCGGACGTGGCCAAGGAGGCCCAGAAAATCTTCAAGAAGCAGGGCCTGAATTTCCGCCTTGGCATGAAGGTGACGGGCGTCGAGAAACTCAAATCCAAGCTGAAGCTGAGCATGGAACCAGCGGCAGGCGGCGAGGCTGAAGTGCTGGATGCCGACGTCGTGATCGTTGCGGTCGGGCGCAAGCCGTATACGGATGGCCTTGGTCTTGAAGCCGTGGGCGGCACGACTGACAAGCGTGGCGTTGTGCAAGTCACCGATGGTCACTTCAAGGTGGCCGATGGTGTCTGGGCCGTCGGCGACTGCATTCACGGACCCATGCTGGCGCATAAGGCCGAGGATGATGGCACTGCCGTGGCCGAACTGATCGCGGGCAAGGCGGGTCATGTGAATTACAATCTCGTGCCGAGCGTCGTCTACACCAAGCCGGAAATGGCTTGGGTTGGGCAGACCGAGGAACAGCTCAAGGAAGCTGGCATCGAATATGTGAAGAGCAAATTTCCCTTCATGGCCAATTCCCGTGCCCGCACGAACCATGAGACCGATGGCTTCGTGAAGATGCTGGCCGATAAGAAGACCGACAAGATCCTGGGGGTCCACATGGTGGGCGTCGGGGTTGGCGAACTTATCGCCGAGGTTTGCGTTGCCATGGAATTCGGTGCGGCGTCGGAAGACATTGCCCGCACATGCCATGCTCACCCGACCCTGTCGGAAGCGGTCCGCCAGGCCGCGATGGGCATCGAAGGCTGGACGATGCAAATGTAGGCACTCGGCCAATTGCCGAAATATGCCTGAGATAAAGGGTGGACCTGATCCTGTATCAGGCCCACTCTTTTCATATGTACACACACTCCGGAGCAGGCTGGCATATCCGCGACTTTGAGCGTCGGGACTATCGCCCGTGCTATCAATTGTTTCGTGGCTGCCTGCAGGAGTTTCCGTGGCGCGGCCCGGCAGCGCCTTATTTGCGGCAACTCTTCAATTCATTGCCGACGGCGCGAGCCTGGGTCGCTGAAGAGCCACAGGCGGGAATTGTGGGCTTCCTGACGTTGCGTCCGGATTCCGGCTATGTCGATCATCTCTTCGTCGCGCCGGACTGGCGCCTGTGCGGGGTGGGCCGCGGCCTGTTGCATGTCGGTCGGGAAGACATGGGCCAGCCATTACTCTTGGATGTGGACGCGCAGAATATAGCGGCGCGAGACGCCTATGAGGCGCTCGGCTGGAGAGTGTTGGCCAAGGCCGGCGAGACTGGCCATGAGCAGATACGCCTGATTGGACCGTAGCGCAGGGTCTGACTCAACCTTCCGCGAGGCGAGCCATTTCCGCTTCGGATAGTTCGGAATTGTCATAGACGTTCTGCACGTCATCCAGCTCATCGAGCACATCCAGCAGCTTCATGAGCGTGTCGGCCGCATCACCATCGACCGGAATATTGTTCTGGGGTTTCCAGATCAGCTTGGTGGATTTGGCTTCCACCTCTTCGCCGAAATGTTCGGTCAGCGCGTCGGCCACGGATTGAAGGTCTTCGCGGGCGGTATAGATCCAGTGGCTTTCGGCGTCGGATTCCACGTCCTGGGCACCCGCCAGAATGGCCGCTTCCATGACTTCGTCTTCCGTACCAACGCTCACGGGATATTCGATCTCGCCGACCTGGTCGAAGCTGAATGAGACAGAGCCCGTTTCGCCAAGATTGCCGCCATTCTTCGAAAAGGCTGTGCGCACATCGGTCGCTGTGCGGTTCTTGTTGTCGGTCGAGGCTTCGACGATCACGCCGACACCGCCGGGGCCGAAGCCTTCATAGCGGATATCCACATAGTCTTCACCGCCGCCGCCCTGGCCCTTGTCGATGGCGCGCTGGATATTGTCCTTTGGGACCGATTGGCCCTTGGCGTTCTGGATCGCGAGGCGAAGGCGTGGGTTTCCGTCAGGATCTGGCCCGCCCATCTTGGACGCGATCGTGATCTCTTTTGACAGGCGCGCAAAAAGTACGGCGCGTTTCTTGTCCTGTGCACCTTTGCGGTGCTGGATATTTGCCCATTTACTATGGCCTGCCATGGAGCCCTCGTCGAATTTGGTCTGTTCAGGAGAAGGGAGGCGTTTAGCGCAGGTTTGCGAAACGGCCAAGCTCCCACTGTGTAACGGGCTCTCTTGGGGCGTAAATTGCGTTTTCGGAGGTGTCGGAGCTACGCTTTGCAAAATTTTCCGCGCCAAATTGACACTTACGTCAACGTCAACCTTGCGTCTTTTATGCGTGGGCGTTAGGCACACCCCACACGAGTTTAATTCCAACAAATGTCTGGAGCGGTTGTATGAAGGTCCTGGTGCCGGTCAAACGCGTCATCGACTATAACGTCAAGGTTCGGGTGAAGCCCGATCAGACGGGTGTCGATCTCGCAAACGTCAAAATGTCGATGAACCCATTTGACGAGATATCTGTCGAAGAAGCGGTTCGCATGAAGGAAGCCGGTACGGCGACCGAAGTGGTGATCGTCTCGATCGGCCCGAAACAGGCTCAGGAAACCATCCGCACGGCGCTCGCCATGGGCGGCGACCGCGGCATCCTGGTCAATACCGACGAAACCGTCGAGCCACTGGCCGTTGCGAAAATCCTGGCAAAAGTCGTTGCTGACGAGAGCCCGGACCTGGTCCTGCTCGGCAAGCAGGCGATTGACGATGATTCCAACCAGACCGGCCAAATGTTGGCCGCGCTGCTGGACTGGCCGCAAGGCACGTTCGCTTACAAGATCGAGAAGGACGGCGACGCCCTGACCGTGACCCGTGAAGTTGATGGCGGCCTGCAGACCGTGAAGCTGGCGACGCCGGCCATCGTCACCGTCGATCTGCGTCTCAACGAGCCGCGCTATGCGTCCCTGCCAAACATCATGAAGGCGAAGAAGAAGCCGATCGATGAGAAGGCTCCGGGCGATTATGATGTCGACATCTCGCCGCGCCTGTCGGTGGTGAAAGTGACTGAGCCGCCTGTCCGCGAGGCTGGCGAAAAGGTCGAAGACGTTGCGACGCTTGTTTCGAAACTCAAATCAGCAGGAGCGATCTAATGGCTGTTCTGGTTATTGCTGAACATGACAATGCGTCCCTGAACGACGCGACCCACAAGGTTGTCACCGCGGCGGCCAAGTTCGGCGGCGACGTCGACATCCTGGTGGCTGGCGAAGGCGCGGGCGACGTGGCGGCTGCCGCGGCCAAGGTTTCCGGCGTCCGTAAGGTTGTCCACGCCGACGGCGCGTCGGTTGCCAAGCAACTGGCGGAAGCCATGGAAGCCCTCGTGGTGCCGATGATGTCCGGTTATGACGCCGTCTTCATCCCGGCTACGACGACGGGCAAGAACATCGCGCCACGCATCGCGGCCAAGCTGGACGTCATGCAGCTGTCGGACATCACGGATGTAATCGACCCCGACACGTTCGAGCGCCCGATCTATGCTGGCAACGCTATCCTGACCGTGAAATCTTCCGATGCGAAGAAAGTCATCACGGTTCGCGGCACGG
>OJHE01000081.1_pt1 | contig 63287 bp, 54 predicted proteins | sample 1595221 | NCBI WGS metagenome assembly OJHE01 (sample SAMN05416831, study PRJEB24817) | seawater metagenome | isolation source: Sea water | place: Canada:Atlantic | collected 2013-07 | reverse complement strand
TCCTCTCTGGTCTCGTGGGCTCGGAGATGTGTATAAGAGACAGGTACTGAAGAAGCTCAGACTACTGGCAACTTAACTGAAGACAATACCAGCAGTGAATTTGATTTTGATTTCAATCTCATCAAAAATGAAGCCCCAATACAACAAGAGACTGAAAGCTCGGAAGACTTTGATGTGTCACTCGATGAAATTGAAATTGACGCACCTTCAATCGATACTTCTGAGGACAACTTTGATGCTCAGTTCTCACTTGCTCAAGCTTCTATTGAAATGGAAGACATTGAGTCTGCTCGCCATGCCTTAAATGAAATATTAGCATCATCAGATAACGACTCTGAGAAACAAAGAGCACAGGATATGCTTGATAGATTATGAAAATATAACTTTTATATTCCATATCGATATAAGAATATTCTATTCTCTGTTATGCAATTGATTAACAATTTGTACAAAACAGAGATATGGCCAACTCAAAAAAAACAAACAGTACGAAAGCATACCTTGCTGAATTAGCTAACCAAGTCCCTTCATCAGCAAGAAGGGACTTTCTTAAAAAAGGCGTTAAATTCAGCGCCGGTCTCGCAGCTGCAGCAGTAACTGGTGAGGTTATCTCGGATAATTTACCTCCAAATGTTCCAAATTGGAGCAAATCATTAGGGCCAGGCGTTGTTTCAATACCCTACGGCGTCCCTTCCAGCTTCGAAAAAAATGTCATTCGGCGCACCGTCCCTTGGCTAACTGCCGATAAAATCTCATCTATCAGCATGTCTCCTCTACAGGAACTAAAGGGCATTATTACACCAAATGGTCTAGTGTTTGAACGCTACCATGCGGGGATCCCAACCATTAACCCCGCTGAGCATCGGCTGATGATCCATGGTCTGGTAGACAATCCTTTAATATTTAGTATGGACGATTTGATGAGGTTCCCTTCAGAATCTGTTATCAATTTTCTTGAGTGCCCGGCTAATGGCGGCATGGAATGGCGTGGCCCACAAATGGAAGCACTTCAGTTTACACACGGTATGATCAGCTGCTGCGAATGGACAGGCGTACGCTTATCAACGTTATTAGACGAAGTGGGCATTCAACCTGATGGTAAATGGATTTTGGCAGAAGGTGCCGATGGTGCCGGCATGAGCCGAAGCATTCCGATGGAGAAAGCGCTAGATGACGCTCTGATTGTTTACGCTCAAAATGGTGAAAAACTTCGCCCAGAGCAAGGCTATCCCGTTCGGTTATTTAACCCTGGTTGGGAAGGCAATACCTCAGTTAAATGGTTGCGCCGTCTAGAAATTGGTGACTAACCATAGTACCACCGAGAAGAAACATCCAAATACACCGACCTTATGCCTGATGGTCGCGCTCGTCGCTTCTCATATGAGCGAAAAGCCAATTCAGTCATCACAACACCTTCCCTGAAAACCCATGGGGTCAAAAAGGCTCTTACGAAATTGAAGGTTTAGCCTAGAGTGGTCGAGGCAAAATTAAACACGTTGATGTATCAATCGATGACGGTGTCATGTGGCGACCCCCACGACTAAAAGGCCACGTTCTAGCCATAGCCCTCACCCATTTTTAATTACCTTATAAATTGAATGGTGCTCCCAGCTTATTACAAAGCCGTGCAATCGACGAAACGAGCTATGTCCAACCGACCATCACTCAACTTCGACAAGCCCGTGGGAAAACTCTATCCATACATGGCAACTACTTAACAACGAAAGCGTCAAAAATGTGCAGCTTAAATAAAGTAAGGGCTGTCCTAGATAACTAGCCCATTTTCTCTTTAACCCATTGATTCAGTTGTTTTAACTAATTTTTTGGATCACTGTTGTTAAATCGCCATTCACACTCTTTTAAAAAAAGATGAAAATAGTCTTTTGGTACACCGTTAAACTTTCGCATATGTCGCTTTGCTTGGTTCCAGAAATTTTCTATTCCGTTAATGTGGTTATGCTTGTTTGCAAATAGCTTATTGTGGTTTATTCGGTGGTGTTTGAATTCTGACACATCTAATACGTTGTAGCTTCTCCAAGTATCCGTATAAACAATACTATCCGGTTTTACTTGTTGCCGAATAATCGGCATTAATGTATTGGCCTTGGCATCAGGGATAATCATTGTAAATACCTTGCCGTTACGCTTTAGAAGGCCAAACACCGGCACTTTTCCAGCAGCACCTCTACCTCGTTTTCCTTTTCGTCTACCACAAAATAACTTTCGTCGGCTTCAATTTCTCCATCTAACAATTCAAGGTGCTCACTCTTATCGTAGATAATTTGGCGAAGTCGATGAAAGTAATAACTCGCCGTCGTTTTATTAACACCAACTAATGCAGCCGCTGTTCGTACGGTCGTACCTGCCACAAATAGATCTATTAACCTTGATTGTTTGTACTGACTTAACTTACTCTTTCTCACTTTTCCATCCTAGATTATTTTACTTATCTAGGACAGCCCCTAAAGTAATTATCGCTTGTTCTTTGATTATCCAAACGGCTACATCTAACTAATTATTTGCTTATGAAAATGGCCATTTTGGCATTGGAAAAAAGAGACAACTAAGGAAATCGCAGGCTGGGATATTGATATCCGCCCTGATGCTAAAGGCCTGCAGGAAGGTCAAGGCTCTGTTTTAAAGGGCGAGGGTTTATATGAGTGCATCTTGCCATGGTTTGTTCCGCGAAGGTGAAGGACGCTGGCCCGCTTTAGTTGGCGGGGAAGGTTCACTCGCCGAAGACCGCCAAAAAAAACCGTTGGTAGTTATTAACCATATGTATCAACATTATGGGACTACATCAATAGAGTGATGCCCTTTACTTCACCTAAAACGTTAACTCCCAATGAGGTATACGTCATTACCGCTTATGTACTATTATTTAAACGACCTCGTTGAAGAGGACTTTGTACTAACGCAAAACAATTTAGCGGCTTTAAAAATGCCTAATAAAGAGAATTTTTATATAGATAACCGCAAATTAACCAGCAACTGGAGAAAATATGGCTATTACACGCAGAAAATTTTTAAATATATTAACAGTTAGCTCAACTGCTTGCTTAGCATTAATGACCCCTCTTACGACATGGGCCGCTTGGGCAAGCGATGCTTTTAATGCAGAAAAGCCAGATGATGCTTACAAAAATTTGTTTGGCTCAACCGAACTCGTTGAAAGCGATGAAGTAAAACTAAAAGTCCCTAGAATTGCTGAAAATGGCGGTGCAGTGCCCGTTTCTGTCAAAACTAGCATGAAAAATGTGGAATCCATTAGCCTATTTGTAAAAGATAACCCGCAACCATTAACCGCTACTTTCCAAATACCTGCTGGCACCTTACCCGATGTATCTACACGCATTCGTTTAGCACAAACGAGTACCGTCACCGCTGTAATCAAGGCAGACGGTAAGCTCTTTAGCAAGAGCCAAGAAGTAAAAGTGACTCTCGGCGGTTGTGGCGGTTAATTAATATCAAGAAATCACTTTACCTAGTCAATTAGAAAACGACTTATGAGTAATTCCATCCTATTTGGAGACAGTAATGAAAGTTAAAGCAAAAGTAAAAAATAACATCACTAATGTTCGCGTCTTAGCAAAACACCCAATGGAAACTGGCCGCCGGGTTAACAAAGAAACCGGTGAAAAAATTCCCGCTAAATATATCCAAGAACTAACGTGTGAATATGAAGGTAAGGTTGTTTTTCTTGCACAATTCGGTACATCCGTTTCACAAAACCCATACCTTGCCTTTTCATTTGAAGGAGGTAAAAAAGGAGACTCACTAGCACTTCGTTGGAATGACAATACGGGTGACATTGAAAAAAAAGACGCCATCATTAAATAAATTTACCATGAAAAACCTGATTAAATCTCTCTTCATATCGTCATTATTAGTATTATCTTGCCTGGCTAATACAACACCAGAGCAAGATATGTAACCCCCCCAATAAATAACCGAGATGGATTCAACCGGTCACTGCAACACATCAATAAAACTACGATAAAAGGTTGTTGTGATGTCAGGCTTAATGAACGAACAAAAGAAAGCTATCATTTGGGAACTATGGACAAAGAGTTCCCCGATGATTAATATTGCTAGAACAATTGAGAAGCCGCATGCGACGTTTTTTCTTACTTAAGGTATCACGGAGGTATTGAGCCACATCGGCGACACCGGTCGCCACAAAATCTGACGTTAGCTGAGCGGGAAGAAATATCCAGAGGAATTGTTGGCGACCAAAGCGCAAGTAATTCCACACCAGCTTGGCCGCAGTCCGTCAACAATAAGTAGGGAAATCACTAACAATGGTGGTCGTTTAAAATACAGGGCAGCACATGCTGCTGCTCAGGCTTGGAAACGAGCTAAAAGACCTAAGCTTCCTTTATTAGCTTAAAAGCACGAACTCAAAGAAACGGTGACAGCTAAGTTGTCAAAAAATTGGTCACCAGAACAGATATCCGGTTGGCTCAAGTTGTCTTACCCTGATGATCTGTCAATGCATTTATCACATGAACAATTTACAAAAGTCTCTTTATATAACACGAGGCCTGTTCAATAAAAAGATGCGCAACCATCTGCGCACTAAGCGAAAGTTTCGTCATTCAAAACACCATAAGGTAGGCACCGGAGGGCAAATTGTTGATGGTGTTTCTATACATGAGCGTCCAGCCACGATAGAAGGTCGATCAGAGCCTGGGCACTGGGAAGGTGATCTTATTGTTGGGTCAAAAAATAGTCATATAGCAACCGTAGTTGAGCGGAAAACTCGCTTCACTGTATTAGTTAAGGTTGAGAGCAAGAGCACACAAAGTGTCGTTAGCCGACTTTATGAGCAAATGAGTCAATTACCAAATTCTCTAAAGCAAAGCCTAACTTGGGATAGAGGGACTGAATTAGCTAGCCATAAAAACTTCTCATTAGCGACAGGCATGGATGTTTATTTTTGTGATCCATCAAGCCCTTGGCAACGCGGTACGAATGAAAATACAAGTGGGTTGTTAAGACAGTACTTCCCTAAAAGAAGCTGTTTGTCCGGGTATTCTCAACACGAGCTGGATAACACTGCTTTAGAATTGAATAGCCGACCGAGAAAAATACTAAAGTTTCTAACGCCGGCTGAGAAACTTGAGAGAGCGTTGCAGTGACCAGTTGAATCCATCCCGGTTATTTATTGGCGGGATTACAATGGGTGCAGGAGGTAGAGTAACGCAGGAGCAGTTCCCAAGTTTATGAAGCCCAACTAAATCAAAGCCAATCTTGTAGGTTGGTGTTAAGCTTGCGAAACCCAACAAAATCTACTCTAGGCTCAATTAGCTACTCCAAACTCAATAGGTTAAATATTGTTTGTTGGGGTTCATTCTTCTCCCCAGTTATGCCGTTGTTAAATAAGCATTAATCGCCTTATGCGCATGTCCTGCATTTGATATTTCCATGCGAATACTGTCCCGTTGGCTAAGGGAATATTTTGTGAGTATTTTATTTTTATCTAAAACAAATTGAATACCCTCAGCGAGTTTTGAAGGTTCAATGTCTGGTTTTGAATCAAACAGCTTTTTTATAGCAATATCTCGCGTGTTCTCAAGCTCTACAACTGTATCCCACTCGCCTTCTTCTGCTAATTCAATCAGCTTTTTCGTATCTGCAATAATGTTTAGCAGTTTTTGTAAATCGCTCGTCATTAATAATTAACGTTGCGCTGCATTAGGGTCTATCGCATCCCAACCCATTTTAATTTCGCTTAATAACTTGCCTGCTTCATCAAGCAAAGCAGCGTCATTTTTAATATTAGCCTGTAATAAAACATGGTTAATATACTCATAAAGCGCATCTAAGTTTTTTGAAATTTCGCCACCCTGGTTAAAATCTAAACTGGCTCTAAGCCCTTCAATAATTGAAATAGCACTACCAATCTGCTCGCCTTTCTTAGCCACTTCATTCTGCTTTAAAGCGCTTTTTGCAGACAGTATTCTAGACAAAGCGCCATCTAATAGCATTTGTATCAATTTATGTGGTGATGCATCCATCACACCGCCATGTGCACCCATTTGTTGATATTGTTTTAACGCTATTGCACCATTCATATGATTCTCCGATTATAAATGTACTTTAATTATTTTGGTTTGGTTTATATACACCCGGCAAATTAGCCAGTTGCTGTGTTAAAAAATTACTTTGATTTTGCAAAGAACTCACAATGATATCCATTGCTGTAAATTGAGCCAATAATCTGCTTTCTAAGGACACTAACCGTCTATCTAACGCTTCTCGTTGATCAACAAGATCATCTACACTAACCTGTATACCAGCTGTTCTAGAGTCAATTATTCCATTAGAACCAATGTAGCCTTCTATCACTGTGTCTAAATTATTAGCAATACCATTACTAGCGGTGAATAATTGCCCAATTTGGTCAAAGTCACTATCCAACGCGTTATTTAATGTCTCGCTATTTAAACTTAGCTTTCCATTTTCATCTGTTGTTATACCCAACTCTGCTAACGTACTAAAAGACCCTGAAAGCCCCGTAACAGATGAAGAGATTTCTTGTCTAATTGAGGCACTAATACCTCGTAAAGTAGAATCCCCTAATAACAGCCCTGCTGCTTCTGTCGCTGCATCGTATGAACCGAGCGCATTGAAGGTATCAACCAAGCCATTATAGTTTGCAATGAACGTATCAATTTTAAATGTTATCGCCTCTCGGTCTTCGGTAACTTTTAATTGCTCACCTGCCCCTACTGAAACAGCATTGATCGTAATACCATCTACCACGTCAGTAAACGTATTGTCATCACTACTAATTAATTGGCCATCTACTTTAATTTGACCATCTTGAGCTGCGGTCGGTGTATTTAATTGTGCATTGACTAATCGAGATAAACCAAACTCATCCGTGTTTTGACCATCGCCATCAACGGCTGTCACCGTTATCGCATTATCCAAACCCGTTGACGTTGCAGTAAAAACCAACTGTTGACCCGCATCTACATTAATAATAGACGCAGAAACCCCCGTATTATCACTGGCTGCGTTAACGGCATCCCTAACATCCGTTAACGTATCTGTATCACTGATATCTAAAGAAAAAGAGTCGGCACCCTGCGTAAACGTAAGGGTACCTTCCCCTATAGCATCTGTATCGGCAAATCCATCTGTCGTGATTAACTTGTGTGCCTGCGCTAACTGAACCACTTCAATGCCATATTGCGACACATCCGCTGTTTCATCTGCTGTTGCAGTAAAAATTTCATCATCGCTTGATGAAGCAGACCTCACTTGAAAATCTGTTACATCTTGCAAATCTTGAACTGCCGTTTGAAAAATAGATAACGAACTTTTCAACGAACCAAAAGCCGAAATATCACCTAGATATTCGGCCTCATTCAAATTAAGTCTGTTAGCTTTATCAACACCCTCAGCTTCTACTAGCTGAGTAATCAACGTGCTAATATCTATTCCAGACCCAATCCCTGCAGATGAAATTGTCATAATGGATTCCTAATTTACATAAACCTAAAAGGTACTATGCAAAAACCTTGCCTCCTATGCATTAGAATTAACCAACAAACCACGAGCCACCTCTTCTGATTGCGCCTTGTTTTCAGCTAAATAAGCAGCCATTGCCAAAACATCTTCTGAAGGAAAGGTACGGATGACATCTCCCGACTCCTTATCCGTTACAGTAATAATGGAACGACCCGTTTCCTCTTGCACACTAAATTGAATACCTCGCTGTACATTTTGAACGAAACTGTTCAAATCACTCACCGACTCTTCAATCTTTTGCACTAACGAAGGCTGACTTTCCTTTGCCTCTTCCGGCACTGTTTGGCCAACATCTGGCTGATTATTAAACTTTTGAGCAATAACACGATCAGTTGATACGGCAACATTAGACGCCGCAGGCGTTGCCGCCTTTGCCGTCAAGTTTACTAAATTTAATGTTTCCATAACTACCTCCTGGTTAGGTTAATACCGGCTTTAAATTCATAAAGCCGGTATTAAAACCAACGATCTTATTGCAATAAGGCCAATACGTTTTGTGGTAACGAGTTAGCTTGAGACAAAATCGACACACCTGCTTGTTGCAGAATTTGCGCTCTAGTTAACGCTGCCGTTTCTGAAGCAAAGTCAGCATCTTGAATACGTGAACGCGCAGCACTTAAGTTTTCAGTCGTACTTGCCAAGTTAGCAATGGTAGACTCAAAACGGTTTTGAATCGCACCAAAGGTGCTTCGTAATGAACTCACCGCTGATAAAGCAGAATCTACTTGACGAATGGTTGTTTCAGAATTTGCCACCGTATCAACAGCTGCTGTTGTCAAACTACCACTAACTGCTGTTGATGCTGCCAAACCAAGTGTTGTATTACCCACTGTACCTGTAACAGCCACCGTATCATTCGCAATAATACTCAATGTATTATCATCATTTAGTACAGCTTCACCATTACCGCCCAATGCAGAATTAACCGCATCAACTAAGCTTTGCACGGTTGAGTATGTTGCGTCAGCTACTGCAGCCGCTGTTCCAGAGCCAATCTGGATACTAAAGTCAGCTGCAACTGTAACACTGTTTCCAGCAACTAAGGGAACATCTGTAACACCAGCCGTTGTACTAACAAGTTCGTCAGTGATTAATGTAGCGTTAGTACCACCAATTGTAAAACTTCCTGTAAAATTAGTATCATCAGTTAGAGTAATTTCTGTACCACTCACACTCGCTGCAAATTCAGTACCTGTTCGTGCAGCATTAATCACACCTTGTAAATCTGTAGCACTAGTAATGTTTGTACTTAGTGTCACAGTCACTGCAGCATCACCATCCGCGTCATCAATTGTAAATATTCTATTGGCTGAAGTATCCGCATCAGAACCTGTTACATCTTGAGCAACCGTCGCATCAGAAGCAGCAACAGTTCTTCCAACTGTTGCCGCTAAACCAGCAGCTGTATCAGATATGGTTGCTGTAGTGCTTGTTCCACCTGCATTCGCTGCACTCAAGCCTGTTAAGGCAGTCCCTGTTCCAGTACTACCTGCATCAGTTACCGCTAAACCAAATGCAGTAACAAAATCATCCACTGCATCTTGCGCCGATGCACCATTACTGAAATCCACGTTAACTGTTACTGCCGTTGCGCTATCTACAGTACTAGCACCTGTAGCATCTGCTAATGTGAATACAACGCCATTAACTGTGACGGTGTCACCAACAGATGGTGTTCCGGTTGAAAAGTCAACTGTATCTGAACCAGCAACTGCAGCTATAGTACTGTAATCGGCAATTAAATTAGTAGCATCAAATGTATAAGTTGCAGCTGAGCCCGTAACAGCTGCGGTACCCGCTGAAATAACAGTTGTTAAATCAACTGATGTTGCCGTTGCAACTGCACCTAAGTCTGCTTGACGTGTGCTTGTTGAAAGGTCAAGGCTAATTGTTTCGCCCACATTTGCACCCACTTGGAACTGAGCAGAACCAAACGTACCATCTAGAATTTTTTGACCATTAAACGATGTTTGGCTAGAAACTCGATCAATTTCCGCTAAACGTTGTTGAACTTCTAAGTTTAACGCTGCTCTATCAGAGTTTGAGTTGGTGGCATTAGCTGATTGAACCGCTAATTCACGAATACGTTGTAAGTTGTTACCGATTTCGCCCAACGCACCTTCAGCTGTTTGCGATAATGAAATAGCATCGTTAGCATTTCGTGACGCTTGGTTTAAACCACGAATTTGCGTAGTGAAACGCTCTGAAATAGCAAGGCCGGCAGCATCGTCTTTCGCGCTGTTAATACGTAACCCGGAAGAGAGTCTTTGTAATGATGTATTTAAATCACTTTGAGATGTGTTTAAATTTCTTTGCGCCGTTAAAGACGCTATATTACTATTAATAAATTGAGGCATTTTATTGCTCCTATGTAAGCTTAACGCTTACTTTTTTCTAAACATGACGGATATATCTTTTACTGTCGCTAGATATTCACCGCCTCCGATAAAGGTATCGGCGCCATAAAAATATTCTTTAGGGTTTATTTAGAAGATTTGTTGGATAACGCCAAACCGTGACTTTCATCACCTTTTTTTTACAATATCGGGGGGTGATTGTTGGGGTTCATTCTTCACCCCAACCTACGATTGCACTTATGTAGGTTGGCGCTGAGTTTACGAAACCCAACATCATGATTTATTTTAGGTTGGTGCTGACGACTGCATGGACGCAGGAGGTAGAGTAACGCAGGAGCAGTTACTGAGCTTGCGAAGCCCAATAATCGGTTACATTGGTTTTTGAATATTCGTTGATTGTTCAAATTTTTGGAGTTCGTGCCTCACCGCCAACCTACGGTTCATTTACTGTCATTTGGGGTTGAACATTAAACCCAATATTTTTTTGTGCTTCAATATATACGCCACCTTGATTATTCGCCCCAAACCCTCTTTTTATCTTCTTTATGCCCATTCCCCCTCTCTTTATTAATATATCCACTCTTTATATGTTGATGAATGCTGGAATACGGCCAATCAACGGCATGTTTAACATAACCGTGTTTAACGGGGTTGTCATGTATGTAATTAACGTGTGCTTCATAATCTCTATCGTCACGAATACAATGCTCCCAATAACGTCGCTGCCAAATGCCTCGTTCGCCTTTCGTTGCACGGCTTGGGCTTATGCTTTCTATTTTTGGTATTTGGCGTAAAAACCCTGATTTAATTAACGACCAACGCGTTGCGTAATCGTTATCACCTTCTGGCAAGGTCAACATTGCGTGCAAATGGTTTGGCATAATGACCATTGCATCTATTTTAAAGGGGTGCCGGTTTTTTACTGTTCGAATACTTTCTCGTAACGCGTCAATGTTGTCCACCAATGCGGTCTTTTTACGGTTAGCTAAATTGACGGTGAAGAAATATGTTGCGCCTTTTATGTCTGCTCGTCGGTATTGCATACGTTAATTCCTTTTAACGGTTTGGGTTTGGGTTTGGGTTTGGGTTTGGGTTTATTCTAGCTTATTTTGTTGGGGTTCATGCTTAACCACCAACCGACGGTTTCATTTATTACAATAAATTAAAGAGCGATAAGTTTTGTACTTTTACGAACGATTGTTGCGCGGCTTGCAGACCGACTATTTGTAAATTAAACCGACTGATGGCTTCTGCCATATCTAGGTCTTCAATCTGCGACTTTGTGCTTTTAATACTCAATAAGAAATCTTGGTTGATTTCGTTTTGACTATCGATAACATTAAGCCTTGCGCCAATTTGAGAGCGTACATCTAAAATACGATTTAAGGCTGTATCCAATTGATCCAAGTGATCATATAAAGGAATGGATACGCTTGTTGCACTAGCAGTGCTTGTAGTCGATGCATCGATAGTTAGCTCGTCCTCACCTAGCGTGTTGGCGGTTATAACAACCTGGTTATTCGTTGCTACCGCAGTGACGCTCAAATCATTTGCAGCTATCACCCCCTGCAAAGCAGCCGCTATATCATCACCATTTGCTGCCAATGAAATATCAACGGCAATATTAGGTGCCGTAACTACTCCTCCAGTATCGAATTCATAAACAATGCCATTAACTGATAATGTTTCTGCGTCCAATGGTAACGTTACTGGATCAAACGTTAAAACAGTCTCTTCTGCTGCTGGCCTATTTGTCGCTAAATCCGTCGCTAGGTTATAAAGCGTACTAAACATATCTTCAGGATTGCCGTTTTGATCTTGCAAATTAAAGAATATTTCTGCACCGGTATTCCCATCGGCAACGGTTCTGCCTTCACCAATTTGAATAAGTCGCTGCCCTTGGTCGCCTTGAAAACTAAACACGCCCGTTTCAGCCGAGCCTGTTACTGCCTGCGTTTGCCCTTTAAAACCCGCGTATAAATAATCTCCATTAGCATCTTTTGTATTAGCTAATGCGATGATTTCATCTAAACGCTGAAACATTTCTTCAGCGATTGACTGCCGATCTGTCGCTGTATTGGTATCGTTAAATCCTTGTACCGCCAACTCACGGACACGCTGCAAACTGTTGGTGACATTTTGCAAGGTGCCATCTGATAATTCCAAACGACTTTCGGCGTAATTTATATTTGTTTGGAACTGTGTAATACGGCTGATCGATTGATTGAAATCTAAAATCTGCGCCGCACCCGATGGGTCATCAGCTGGCGTAAGAATACGCTTACCCAATGAAATTTGTTGCTGACTTTGGTTGACCTGCGCTTGCTGCAACAAAATGGTATTAATGCCTAGTTGCTGCGCAAGACTTGTTGAGATTCTATCGACCATTATCTGAAGGCTCCTAAAAGGGTATCGAAAATCGTACGAGAGGTTAACACCACTTGGCTAGCTGCTTGATAAGCCTGTTGAAAACGAATGAGATTAGCCGCCTCTTCATCTAAACTGACGCCACTGACCGCATCTTTTGATGCAATGGTTTGTGCCAACAAGCCATTTTGTGCGGCTCCGTTTATTTCAGCCGATTGGGTACGACGGCCCACATCGGCAACAACTTGACCATACACATCTTGGAATGAGGCCGTGCCACCCGACAAGGTTAAGCTCGTTTGCAAGCCGCTAAGAAAGTGCGCGTTGCGGTTATCACCAATACCACCCGCATTATCAACCAATGAGAATGAATCACCGTCATCAGGTTGGCCTGTTAGTGTGAAGCTAATATCACCAAAACCAGCTACATTAACGGTATAGTTATTGCCGCTGTTTGCAGTGGCATCGTAAACCAACGGGCCGCCCGTAGCATTGCTGACGGTATATTGTTTTAGTGTGTCGTCATAGGTTAATACAACACTGGCAGATAAGGATGCCGTAGATAAGCCACTTATACCAATATCACTCAATCCGCCTGTTCCTGAGTTGGCAATCGTTTCCTCTGAAACCACTGGAAGAGCAACGGCGATGTCGCGAGGATCGGTTAACGCTAATGAAAAGTTCTCAGCCGCATAACGCGTTGGGTTAATCACGTTATATTCATTGTTGACATTTACCGATGATAAATCGAATGTTAGCCCATCAAAATCGATTGAGCTTCCAGAAGCAATGACGCCATTTATGGATGAGTTATCAGACAACCGAGTAATGGTATACGTTGTATTCGGAAGCACTGTCCCATCAGTTGTTACACGGTAATCGCTATTGCTTATTTGCGATGGATCGGAAATATTAACCGCCAAAGAGCCCGCATTAGTGTCAGCTTTAATGTGCGTTATGCTGACATTGCTAAAAAAATTCAGACCTTGCTCACCATCTAGGTCTATACCATTAGTATGTTGCTCATTAACTGAATACGACAATCCAATGGCAATTTCACCCAACCTATGGACTGCCTCATCTAACACCTCGTCTTTAAAACGTAGGGTCCCACCTATCTCACCCCCGGTCATAAATTGGGTGATAACTGTATTAGCACCACTTTGTTGAAATACGATATCAACTGAGTTTGGGTCTAACGGAGAGGGTTGTAATGCTAATGTATTACTCGTATTGCCTAGGACTAGCGTCTGTCCATTGCCGATAAAAACATTAACTGCACCGTTTTCTTGCTCATTGGTCCGCACATTAACCAGCTTGGATAGGTCATCAATTAATTTATCGCGCTGATCAAGCAAATCATTTGGCAAATTCCCATCTGAGCTACCCAGTGCAATGGAAATTTTATTGTTCATAAAAGCAATGTTTTCAGAAAGCGTATTAACCTCGTTAATATTATCTTGCAAGGAACCTCTAACCTGAGTACTTATATCGTTAAATAGCTGATCTAACGTACCAAATCGATTTTCTAACACCTCTCCTTCTGTTAGCAACACTTGTCTTGCTGGAATAGATGTTGGGTCATCCGCTACAGCTTGAACGGCATTAAAAAAATCTTGCAAGGCCGAACTTAAGCCAATATTTTCATTACCTAAAGCGCCATCAACTTGACTGGCAAAACTTAAGTAACTATCTAATTCTGACGCAGCTGCACTACTGCTTCTTAGTTGTGTACTTAAAAAACTATCGTAAAGCCTGCTTACGTTGGTTGCATTAACCCCTGAACCCAAATAGCCCGCGCCCGCTAGTTGTGGGTTATTTGCATCTAGCTCAACACGCTGACGACTGTACCCTTCTGTTGATACATTGGCTATATTATGGCCGGTTGTATCAAGCACGCTTCTAAAGGCGGTTAAACCTGATAAGCCGGTGAGTAGTAAGTCACTCATGATGCTGCTCTTTTTGAAAGTTGATACGTCATATTATGTCTTCCATTTTTAACTTATCGGCTTACCCTGCTAAACCTGAAGCAGGTGCAGACTTTACTGGCGTAAGCTCACTCAATTGCTCACGCCCTAAGATAGATATTATTTTTTTTGCATACGCTGGGTCTGTTGCATACCCCGCTTTTTGTAAGCCTTGTATAAAGCCTTCATTTGAATCAACCAATTCCAGCGCTTGCTGGTAACGTGGGTTTTCTTTTAGAAACTGTACGTAGTCGTTAAAGCTATCTTGGTAACTGTCGTATGCGCGGAAGGTGGCTTGGCGTTTTTCTGCAATGCCATTTTCATATTCAACGGTTTGCACAGAGACGGTTTTTCCTTCCCAGCCATGAGATGCTTTTATGCCGAATAAGTTGTGGCTGCTCTGCCCCGCTTTATTTTGCATGACATGCTTACCCCAACCTGTTTCTAGTGCGGATTGGGCGAGTAGTACTTTGGCATCAACGCCTAGTTCTTGCGCTGCTTGTTGTGCTTGTGGCCACATTTTATTGATGAATTCTTCTGGCGAACTGATTTTATTGCTTACCGCGTTAGTTTTTTCTACGTTTACTTCTTGTAACGCACCTTGTATGCGGCGAACAGAAAAATCACGGTAATCAGACAACCCCATACTGGCTGTTACTTCTTTATCCTTTGCTTGACCACCCATTTGCTGAACGATCATATCGGCCAAGCCTAAATTGCCGCGTTTGGATAAATCAAGTGAGATCTGATCGTCATACATTGATTCATAAAACTTTGTTTTTTCACCGTCTATCAATTCAGAATCGGGCACGGTATCGCGCATGCTTTTTAGCATCATTTTTAAGAACACGGTTTCAAACTGACGCGCTACTTCTTCAAGCGCTTCTTGCTTTTCACCCTGGCCACCACCTGCCTTAGCTTTTAGCTGTGCTAAGCCGTTAAAGTCTGCATAAACATCTGCTTGTGAGCCCGCGATATTCATTAGATAACAATCAGTTCTGCGGTTAAGGCGCCGGCACTTTTAAGTGCTTCTAGTATAGCCACCAAGTCACTCGGGCCTGCGCCCACTTGATTGACAGCGCGAACGATTTCATCCAGTGATACACCGGGGTTAAACACAAACATACGTTTATCTTCTTCTGTGATGGTAATGTCTGATTCTGGCGTCACCACTGTTTCACCGTCTGAGAAAGCACCCGGTTGACTCACATTCAAATTCTCATTAATGGTGACCGTTAAATTACCGTGCGACACCGCTGCTGGGCGCACTTTTACTTGATTATTAATAACGATGGTGCCAGTTCTTGAGTTAACAATAATTCGTGCTGATGATTGCGCGGGTTGCACTTCTAAGTTTTCAAGCAATGACATAAATGCAACACGTTGAGCAGGGTCACGCGGCATATTCACTTTTACACTACCACCGTTAATAGAGTGCGATGTTTGCGGGCCAATCGCTTTATTTATAGACATGGCCAAACGATTCGCTGTCGTGAAATCAAATGTATGCAAATTAAGCGTTAATGAACTCCCTTCATTAAAGGGGCTATAAACAGAACGTTCAACTGTTGCACCGTTAGGAATATTACCCACAGTTGGAATATTAACGCTCACTTTAGAGCCGTCGTTACCGGATGCACTCAAACCACCGACGATTAAGTTACCCTGTGCAATACCGTAAATTTTTCCATCAGCACCTTTTAAGGGAGACATCAATAAACTGCCACCACGTAAACTTTTTGCTTCACCAATCGCATTTACGGTAACGTCGATCATTTGCCCTGGCGTTGCAAACGGAGGTAATGATGCATGGATAATAACCGCTGCAACATTTTTAGATTTGATTTGAACATTAGAGGGAATTTTAACGCCCATTTGGCTCAACATACTGCGTAAGCTTTGTGACGTAAAATCACCCGACTTCACCTTGTCGCCCGTTCCATTTAAACCAACAACAACACCATAACCCACCAATTGGTTTGAACGTACCCCTGTTATAGAGGCCAAGTCTTTAATACGTTCTGCATAAGCACTTGTTATGCTAATGGCTAAAAGAAAAATTACTGTTTTTAACGTTTTCATCACTCTCTCCTAAAACGGGAACACCGCACTGATAAAGAATCGTGCTAACCAACCAATTTTATTGGCATCAGCCAGCGCACCTTCACCCGTGTACATAATCGTTGCATCCGCTATTTTTGTAGACTCAACACTGTTATCGGGGTTGATATCGGTTGGACGAATAATGCCGGATAAACGGATATATTCATTCCCTTGATTTAAGCGGACACGTTTTTCACCACGAATTTTTAAATAGCCATTTGGCAATACATCCACCACGCTAACGGTGATGCTACCGCTCAAGCTGTTGTTTTGCGTGCTTTCACTTTCCCCCGCGAAGTCACTTGCCGATGTTAGACCGCTATTTAGGTTTAAACCAAACTTAGAGGGATCAACCATACCCAAAATCGTAGGGGCAGAAACTGACGTACTATTATCTTTTTTGATGTCCGTGTCGGCTTGTTTTTTCGCATTGGTTTTTTCAACTAAATTGATCGTTAAAATATCACCTATGTTTCTTGCTCTTATATCTTCAAATAAACGCACCTCGTAACCCGCTTGATAAATTGAACCATTATTATTTTGTGGCACCTGATACGAAGACACTTTCGCCGGAACGTACTCTGGGTCGTGACGTGGTTTGCTCATGTTATCCATCATCGCGCAACCGGGTAAAATGGTAACTAAGATAAAGAGATTAAGGGCTTTCATTGTCATTATTCCTTGCTTACAAATCCTGCATTAAACGTTGTAACATTTGATCTGAATTTGAAATCGCCTTTGAGTTCATCTCATACGCACGTTGTGTTTCAATCATGCTGACCAACTCTTCAACCACGTTAACGTTGGATGTTTCTAATGAACCACCTGACAGGAGACCAACACCTGTCTCACCCGGTGTTGTTACCGTTGGACTACCACTTGATAACGACTCTCTAAATTGGTTTTCACCAATGGGGTCCAAGCCCGTTGGGTTTATAAAGTCGGCCAGCGTAATACTCCCCACTTGAGTTGGCGTAGCATTGCCGGCTTGGAGGACAGACACCGTGCCATCGACACCAACCGTCACGCTTAAGGCATCGGTTGGAATTGAAATAGACGGTTCTAGTGGGTAACCACCAGAGGTGACCATTTGACCATCTCCATCCAGCTTAAAACTACCATCACGTGTATAAGAGATACTGCCATCAGGCCGTAAAATTTGGAAAAAACCACGCCCGTTTACGGCAATATCGAGAGAATTTCCCGTTTGTTGAATCGTCCCTTGCGTGTGTGTTTTCTCAGTAGCGACCGTACGAACACCCGTACCAATCTGCAAGCCCGTTGGTAAAATAGTGTCTTGTGATGACTGCGCACCCACTTGCCTGACATTTTGATACAACAAATCCTCGAAAACGGCACGGGATTTTTTATAGCCCGTTGTATTAACGTTGGCCAAATTATTTGAAATAACCGACATGCGCGTTTGTTGCGCTTCTAGCCCCGTTTTACTGATCCACATTGCTTGCGTTGACATTTATATTCTCCTAACTAAGGCGCATCAATTGAGCGCTTGTTGCTTCGTTTTCACTGACTGTTTTCATCATCTTGACTTGCAGCTCGAAATTACGAGCGAGCTCAATCATGCTAACCATCGAGCTGACCACACTCACATTACTGCCTTCCACCGAACCTGATACCAACCGCACTTGCGCACTAGGGTCTGCATCTGCACCGTTTTTTAGCCTGAACAAACCATCTTTACCTTTTTCGATATCCGCAAGGTCTGGGTTAACCAATTTGATTCGATCTATAACAGATAAGGTGGCTGCACTATCACCCAATGGAATAATGCTAATCGTTCCGTCACTACCAATTTCAATCTTTTGAGCCTCTGGCATAGTGACTGGCCCGCCACCTCCCATCACAGGTAAACCGGTACCCGTTGTGAGTAACCCATTAGGGGTAATTCTTAGGTCACCTGCACGGGTATAGGCCTCGGTTCCATCTTCCGCCTGAATAGCCAACCAACCATCGCCGTTAATAGATACGTCTAATTCACGACCTGTTGACTGCATCGTGCCGTGATTAAAATCTATACCAGGTCGCTCAGCCATTGCATAAACATTAGAGGGGTGCCCTGCGCCATACACCGGCATGCTTCTAAATTGAGACAAATCAGCTTTAAAGCCGCTGGTATTCGCATTGGCTAAATTATGCGAGTTTACCGCTTGCGCCAACATCGCTTGCTTGGCTCCGCTCATTGCTACGTAAAGGCTTGTGTCCATTTTAGTTCTCTTTTAATTTATTTAAGAATTAACGGATATTAATAATGGCGGTTTGAATCTCGTTTTCAGTCGAAATTGCTTGCGCATTGGCTTGGAAGTTTCGTTGGGCAGTAATTAAGCTAACCAGTTCCGTAGCAATATCAACGTTAGACGCTTCAAGTGCGCCAGATTGAAGCGACCCAAAACCAGCAGTACCCGCCGAGCCAATAACACGGTCTCCAGCAGCAAAAGTATCCGCCCAAGAGGTATCACCTAATTGACGTAACCCATGTGAATTAGGGAATGTTGCTAAGGCCACCTGACCCAACTCGGATGATTGACCATTAGTAAATGTCGCTGACACAATGCCTGCTTCATCCACACTAATTCCACTTAAACGACCTGATGCGAAACCGTCTTGACTTAACGAGTTAACCGCAAAATCGCCACCGTATTGAGTCGTGCCTGAATAGTCAAAACCCAATGTTAAATCTGCTGCTCCATTCCCCAACGGTAAACCGTCAAAAGCAACATTACCGCTACTTGGAACGCCTGCTTCAGCTATCTGTTGAAAGGCACCAAGGCTATCGAACGTCATCGTCAAGAAGTCATTCGCTCCTCCATTTAATGTTAACGGGTTACCATCAACATAGGTGTGCACTTGCCATTCATTAACACTCGGATCACTTGCAACGTAATACATAGTGGCAGGAAAATCATTACCTAAAGAGTCAAACACTGTTGTTGACGTTGAATGGTTATAACTGCCGGCATCTGTAGCACTAAACTCCGCTGGGTTAATCGGAAATGATGTATACGTGGTTGGTACCGTTTGCTGTGAGTCTAAGTTCAGCGTTGGTTCTACTGTTGTCGTGGCCGCTGGGGCTGAGTCACCCGTACTTAACTGTAACGACGTTAAATTTCCAGTATTAAACGTACCATTACCATTTGTTGGAAATGTTTGTAGGTGTCGCCCAGAACTATCTACAACAAAACCATCCTTATCAGTTGAATAGGCACCCGCTCTTGTATAGGCATTAGTTCCATTGTCACTTAATACAAAAAAGCCATCACCATTAATGGCTAAATCTAAACTGCTAGAAGTAAATTCAACATTACCCTGCCCAAACTGCTGTGACACACTGGCAACACGAACACCACTACCGGGTGTATTACCAGACACGCCGGTAAATGATGTGGCAAACACATCGGCAAATTCTGTACGTGATTCTTTAAATCCATTTGTTGATGCGTTGGCAATATTGTTACCAATAACAGAAAGATCTGTTGCTGATGCATCTAAACCACTTAATGAGGTACGAAATGACATAGTATTCTCCTAATAGTATTTAAAATATTCTTGAAACGTTACTGAACGGTACACTGCCCAAGCCAGACAAATTCAGCTGGAGTGGTTTACCTAAACCACCCAATGTGACACTTTCAACGTCTGCCGAAATTTGCGTATCCAATTCAAAATTTTGCCCGTCTATACGCGCTTGAGCATCAACGTTATAAAGGCCCGGTTCAGCGACCGTGCCATCAGTACGCTTACCGTCCCATGAAAAAGCGACCGGTCCCGCAGGTTGCGTACCCAATGGAATCGTTCTAACTATTTGCCCAACTTGATCGGTAATGTTGATTGAGACATCAGGTGAGCTGGTGGGTAAGGTTAGCTCACCATCAATGGTTCCGCCTGCTGTTAGCGCACCCGCTTGAAGAGGAACAGATACTCGCCTACCCACTAAATTAGCTGCCTGTAAGGCTTGGTCATTTGAAATGGATGACGCGAACTCTGAAAAGGATGTATTCAAGCCCTCAATACCTGTCACAGTACTAAATTGAGCAATCTGCCCTAAGAAGTCGCCACTTTCCATCGGCTTCATTGGGTCTTGATTATTAAGTTGCGTAACCATTAGCTTGAGAAAATCTCCCTGAGCCAAATCACTGCTTGAATTTTGCGTTTCTGCTGCCGTCGTTTGTTTAGCGAGGCCTAAATTTTGCAGCGTATTGAAATCGACTTCTGACATTATTATTCTCCGTTACTGACCAATTTTTAATGTTTCTTGTAAAAGTTGTTTTGCGGTATTAAGCATCTCAACGTTGTTTTTGTAGCTTTGACTGGCCGACATCATGTTGGCCATCTCTTCAACCACGTTGACGTTCGGTTTAAAGATGTAGCCGTCTGCATTAGCCATTGGATGCTGCGGTGCATATTCCGTCCGAAGCGGTGTTTGGCTTTCAACCACACCCAACACACGAACACCTTGTGAAGGTGAACCCTGTTTGGACATTTCATTTTGTAATACAGTACCGAATACTGGTTGACGAGCCCGGTAGGTTTCGCCCGTACTGCTACTGACTGTTTCCGCATTAGCCATATTGCTGGCCACTAAATTCAAGCGCGTTGTTTGTGCACTCATGCCACTACCCGCAACATCAAAAATATTATATAAAGACATCTTTATTCACCCCTTAATGCTGAAAGGTAACCCGATATTTTTCCATTAAGGAAACGCAGCGATGTTTGATAGTCCAAGGCATTTTGAGCATAACTAGCTTGCTCCACTTGCGTGTCGACGGTATTACCATCTAATGAAGCACTCATTGGGTTTCTGTAAGCCAATGCCACGGTTGCCGGGGTTTTATCAAATGCAATGTGCTGGTGATGGGTTTGTTTTACGTGACCAGCCGGTGTGTTTAAGTTATTTAAAACTGACTTAAAATCAAAGTCTCTTGCTTTGTACCCTGGGGTATCGGCATTTGCCATATTAGATGCCAACACCTCTGCCCGTTTTGAACGGTATATAAGCGCTTGTTCGTGTACGCCAAATAAAGAATCTATTGCTGTTGCCATGTGGAGCTCCTGTTTCGTTGAAAACTATAGAGCAGTAACTATGCCAACTTTATAAAACTTTATTTATCAATAGGTTAGTAGATTTAAATCTATATAAATAGGCGGCAAAAACACGGCAAAGCGGCAAAGCGGCAAAAGGAGCGCGGTTTTTTTACAGCCAGCTTTTTAACGCTTGCGGTAACACTTACAAGTGCTGTTTCGTATTGTTTCTAACCCAGTTACGTCAACGGGCTTCGCTTCTGAGCTATCTAAAAATAGGTACGCGCCAGGTTTCATTAAATCGACAATACGATTTAAAATATCTTGCCTTAACAACGTTGAAAAATAAGGCAGCACTTTTCTACAAAAAACCAAATCAAATTGTCCTAGAGACGAAAAGTCATCAAGAAGATTTAGCTGACTAAAACAGACTCTTTCGCGATGAACCGATGAAATTTGGAAACCACCCCGAATACCAAAAAAATGCTCGTTACGAAGTTCGTTTGATAAGCCTCTACATAATTCTTTATCGGTGTAGACGCCTGCTTCCGCCTTACTTAGCAGGCTAGTCGACATATCAGTAGCTATAATTTTAGCATCAACTTGCTGACCCGATTTTTGCACATACTTATTAAGCGAAAGGCTAATACTGTAGGCCTCTTCACCCGATGAACACCCAGCTGACCATACTGACAATGACGAATTATTTTTAATTAATTGAGCGAAGAGAGTGGTTTCTAGGTAATTAAAATGAGAGGTCTCCCGAAACCAATTATTTTCATTGGTGGTGATCGCATCAAGGGTCTTGGTCATCAAACTGTTGTTCGGCAAAACAGCAATCATCTCCAACAAATCTGACAAACGATCCAAACCGATATCCTCAACAAGAGGCTGCAACCTATTCGCTACTAAATATTGCTTATCATCTGCCAGTACGACACCACTGTTTCGCTTTAAAAGCTTGCTAAGACGCTGAAACTCCATAGCCGTGATAAACATTTAATAACACTCCTCTTTGCCAGAGGGCTGATACATATTGAGTTGACGCTGACGGGTTGTGACTTCCTTGCGGCAAGAAACAATGTGTATAAGTTTAACTAGCCCTCTAATTAAGCAGGCTAGCATTAGGTATAAATTATATCTAAAGTAACCATATAAGCCCCATTACTCTATTAAGTGGTTATAAGCATGCATGCTCGCTACCTCACGACCTTTTCTCATCTCTAATATTTGCATAATGGATTATCAGCACCTCATTTGGATTTTTAATATTATCGTTATCAGTCGATACAAACAATCGGTTTGAATTAAGCAATATTTATTACTCTGATAATCTAAATCGCGGCATATTTAATGCATGTTTAAATTTCACAACCAAATTACCGATTTATCACTATAAAACGTATGAAGTTAATTTTACATCTCTTACTCAGTTCATTGCTATTTTCCTCATGCGCCTACGCAATAGATACTCCATTTGAAAACCATCAAGATCTAAACAAGAAAGTCTATGCTTATTTAAGCGCTACACTAGATGCCCAAGAAGCGGATTATCAAATTGAAATTCAAAATATAGACTCACGTCTAAAGCTTAAGAAATGCCCGTCTAATATTGAAATAAAATCAACCCTAGCCCATATAAAACCTGGCAAAAACACCCTAATTATGCAGTGCGTCGGCTCAACTCCATGGCGAGTATTTATGACCGCACGCGTCAAGCTTTTCAGCTATGCAGTCGTCTCAAAACATCCTCTCAATAAAGGACATTTAATTAAGGAAAGTGACCTTAAATTAGAAAAAATACAATTAACCCAGCTTAGGTCATCTCACCTTTCTGATATAAAGCAAGCAACTAATCAGGTACTAAAAAAGCGCATCAATCGTCATGAGGTTGTTAGTGTCAATAATTTGTCAAAACCCATCATCATTAAGAAAGGCGAGACGATCACCATCGTTGCAAAAAATAATGGCTTTCAAATTAGCATGAAAGGAGTTGCCTTAATGGCCGGTAGCAAAGGTGACAAAATCAAGGTCAAAAACATCAAAACAAAGAAAGTTATCCAAGGAATAGTTTTTGATGCACAGACTGTTAAAGTAACGCTATGACACGTTCATTAATTATCAAGTATTATCCCAAACTGCCGATAGAAGAGATACAGACCACTAGGAATCAATATGTCTATTAATATCAAAAGAACGACTAACAAGCCCGCTCAACCATCGTCCAGCGGCACTGGTGGTGCAAAGAAAAGCGGTGGCAATAAAGCACAAGCGGCTACTAAAAAACCTGATAACGACCGCGTTGATTTAACTGATAATGCCGCTAGGTTACAACAAATCGAACAGTCGCTCGGTGATATCCCAGTGGTGGATAGCGCTCGAGTAGAAGCCGTTAGCCAATCCATCGAGGATGGACAGTACACCATTGATAATGAAAAAGTAGCTGATCGAATCATAAAGAATGAGCGCGCCCTCCACCGTAGGAATAAATAATTATGATGACCAAATTACCAGAGCAACTCCTTGAGTTAATTCAAATACTTGAAAACCTATCAAGCCAATTAAACGATGTTCTAAACCAAGAACAAGTTGTACTAAAATCTAATGATAGTCAGCAATTGTTAGAATTATCTAAAACAAAAAAGGCACTCGTCTCCAACCTAGAAAAACAGACGAAAACCACGCATATCTTTTTAAGAAACATGAGTATCAGTCAAGGACTATACGGTTTATCTGACTTTTTACCTCAAATAAAATCCAGTGATGAGAAAACATTAGTCAATGACGCATGGCTTAATATCCAAGCTTTATCCGATGAGAATAAAAAACTTAACAATACTAATGGTTCCATTATTGAGCTTAACCGTCGGCATACGCAACGGTCTCTCGATGTGCTGCGAGGGCAAATCAGCACCCCCAATTCAACCTACGGCTCAGATGGACAAACGATGAAAACTAAAGTTTCAAGAAATATTTCAATTGTATAAGCCATCGTGAGTTTTATAACGTCTTTAAAATCCCTCTTAGCGTCAGAAGAAAAGAGAGAGGATGCACGCAACGTTAACCCAAATTTCATCGTGCGCCCTTCGCGCATTAAACATATGCTCCAAATTCTGATGGAGTCTCATGTTCAAATATCTATTTTGCTAGATGACCAGTCTGACTACACAAGTCGCGTATTAAGTGTTTCTGATGCAAATATAGCACTCGATCAATTAAACAACCGAGTAGCCCACAATAAAATGGCTCAAGGTAGCGTTATTCAAATTAATGCAAAGCATCACTCGGTGCCCTTTAATTTCAGCACAACCATCACTGGCACATCACCTGATGGTGGTTATCTAGTGTCAATGCCAGACAAAATATATCACCCACAAAAAAGAGCCTTCTTTCGAGTTCCATTAGAGAATATCGAAAAGCACAAATTTACTGGCGCCATACAATTTTCCGAAAACTTAGTTTCCGGCTATATTTATGATGTTAGTTTCGGTGGTATATGTATCGCTGTTTATTCAAACTCCTACGTAAAAAAAGGGGCCATTCTTTCGCCCGCGAGCATGACGCTTAAAGACGGTCATATTATCCACAGCGATTTGACTGTCTGCTCCGTTAAAAAATCATTACAAGAAGGTTTTACACGAGTCGGTTGTCAGTTCCTTAACATACCCGCCACAGAAAAAAGAAGTATTCACAAATTTATTACCGCATGTGAGCGTGAGCGTGCAAAAAAATAGCCTGTCCAAGGGGTGACAAAGCTATAAAAATAAGCGTTTTGCGCTATCCCTAAAAAGCCCAATAGTGATATTATTTCACCCAAATTGATCAGGGTTCCATTTTTAAAATTCATTTAGTAATTTTTTATATAGCCTCGGTAGCTCAGCTGGATAGAGCGCACCCCTCCTAAGGGTGAAGTCGCAGGTTCGAATCCTGCTCGGGGCACCATTTTGGTGCTAAAGATCGGCCCTTGATAAAATGAACACGTTAAACTGTAACCTTTTGTAAAAACTCGATTACACTTAATAAACTTACATAAATTCAGACTCACGGAATATCTTGATGAACAACTTAATGCAGTTATTTAAAAGCACTTCTGCGCTAAACGGTGCTAATGCAAATTTTGTTGAAGACTTATACGAACAATTTCTCAACGACCCAGATTCCGTAGATGAGCAATGGCGAGAAAAATTTCAAGCCATACGCGCTGACGCAGATACCGTTGATATTCCGCATTCATCCATAAAAAAACACTTTTCTGATTTAGCTAAAGCACCAACGGGCGTTCGCGTCATACAAGGCGGCCTTTCATCTGAACAATTGGCTAAACAAGCTGCCGTCTCAAGACTGATGAATGCTTATCGAATTAACGGCCATAAACAAGCGCACGTTAACCCGCTTGAGCCTGAAAAAACTAAACTTCTTGCTGAGCTAGACATTGCATTCCATGGTTTAAGTGAACTTGACCTTAATACACAGTTTGATACAGGCACGTTACACAACACCCCTGAGCAACTGGCACTTAAAGATATTCTTCCCATTCTAAAAGAAACCTACTGTAGTAGCATTGGTGTTGAGTACATGCATATTAGCGACACTGAAATGCGCTCTTGGGTGAGGCGTCGCATGGAAGGGCCTCGCGCTCATTTAAATTTAGAGCCTGAGCAAAAACAGTGGCTACTAAAACTCCTAACGGCGGCTGAAGGTATCGAAAACCATTTACATAGAACCTATGTTGGTCAAAAACGCTTTTCACTTGAAGGCGGGGAAAGCTTAATACCGATGCTAGATGAAATGCTTCAACGTCTAGGTGAGCATGGCGTCAAAGAAACTGTTATTGGTATGGCGCATCGTGGCCGCTTGAATGTTCTCATTAACATTTTTGGTAAAAAACCTTCTATTCTTTTTGAGGAATTTGAAGGTAAACGTTCAGCGTCCCCTGCTAAAAATGGTTCCGGCGATGTTAAATATCATATGGGTTTTTCATCGGACATCAGCACACCCGGTGGAGACATGCATATCGCTTTAGCCTTTAACCCATCACACCTTGAAATCATCAACCCGGTTGTTGAAGGCTCTGTGCGAGCTCGACAAGATCGTCGTGGTGAGACCGGTGAAGATGAAGTGGTCGCCATTCAAATTCATGGTGATTCAGCGTTTTCAGGCCAAGGCGTTATTATGGAAACACTACAGATGTCACAGACTCGCGCCTATGGCACAGGTGGCACCATTCATATTGTTATAAACAACCAAGTTGGATTTACAACCAGCAACCCAGCTGATACCCGCTCGACTCTCTATGCAACAGATGTTGCAAAGATGCTTGAGACACCTATTTTACATGTTAATGCCGATGACCCTGAAGCCGTATTATTTGCTGCTCAATTAGCGGTTGATTTCCGTCATGAATTCCGCCAAGACATCGTACTAGACATGGTTTGTTACCGTCGCCGCGGCCATAATGAAGCAGACGAACCTGCTGTTACTCAACCATTGATGTACAAAACCATTCGTTCACTACCAACGACTCGTAAAATATATGCTGACCGTGTTGTTAATGAAGGCTCACTAAGTAGTGACACCCCCGCATCACTAGAATCCGATTATCGCTTATCTCTTGAGAAAGGCGACATTGTGTCACGCCCTATTCTTGAACATAAAGTAAACCCATTCGTTGCTAAGTGGGATGCATTTTTATCTAGTAAATGGGACGACCCGTGTGACACAACAGTAGCAGCGAAAGAATTTCATCAAATATCTGAGCTGATGTTAACCTTGCCTCCTGAGTTTTCTGTACAAAGTCGAGTTGAGAAAGTTCTAGAAAGCAGAAAAAGAATGTCTGTTGGCGCATTACCCATCGACTGGGGCTATGCAGAAAATATGGCTTATGGAACACTGCTAAGTAAAGGCCGAAATATTAGAATGACAGGCCAAGACGTTGGCCGTGGAACATTCTTCCATCGCCACGCAGTTTTACACAACACACAAAATGGCGAAACCTATACGTCACTTAGGCACTTATTTTTAGATCAAGGTAAATTTTCTCTTTACGACTCATTTTTATCTGAGGAGGCCGTACTCGGTTTTGAATACGGATATGCAACTACTGAACCTGATGACCTTGTCATTTGGGAAGCGCAATTTGGTGATTTCGCCAACGGTGCTCAGGTTCTTATGGATCAATTTATTAGTTCCGGTGAAACAAAGTGGGGGCGCTTATGCGGTCTTGTTATGCTATTGCCACATGGCTATGAAGGACAAGGGCCTGAGCATTCATCCGCTCGCCTTGAACGTTATTTGCAGCTTTGTGCAGAACACAATATGCAGGTATGTGTACCGTCAACACCTGCTCAAATTTTCCACCTAATTCGCCGTCAAACATTAAGCAAATTCCGTAAACCGCTTATTGTCATGAGTCCAAAAAGCTTGCTACGTCATAAGCTGGCAACCTCTACATTGGAAGAACTCACTGAAGGTAATTTTCAACCGCTCATTCAAGAAATTGATGACATTGATCCTAAAAAGGTCACTCGAGTTGTCGTCTGCTCAGGCAAAGTCTATTACGATCTGCTTGAACAGCGTAGAAACGATGGTCTTGAGAATGTGGCCATCTTAAGAGCAGAGCAACTTTATCCATTTCCAATCGATGAACTACATGACTCATTTGACCAGTACCCAAAGTTAAAGCAACTTGTCTGGTGTCAGGAAGAGCCTATGAATCAAGGTGCTTGGTATCAAATTAGACATCGATTCTTTGACTTACTAAGTGAAAAATTAGAACTCAAATATGCCGGTAGACCAATGTCAGCTTCCCCTGCTGTTGGTCAATTTAGCTTGCATGTTGAACAGCAACAAAAATTAATCCACAAAGCACTTTATTAATAATAGACGTTAAAAAAGGAATAAACATGAGCATTGAAGTCGTAGTACCTAGCCTTCCAGAATCAGTCGCAGACGCTACTTTAGTGACTTGGCACAAACAAGCCGGTGACACTATTTTAAAAGATGAGAACCTAGTTGATCTTGAAACAGACAAAGTTGTTCTTGAAGTACCTGCTCTAGCCGATGGTGTGTTGGCTGAAATTATCGAACCCGAAGGCTCTACTGTATTAAGCGGTCAACTACTTGCTCGTATTGAAGTGGGTAGTGCCGCCTCAACAGCAAGCTCTACTCCTGCTCCTCAGCCTGCTTCAGTTGTTGCTCAAACAACGACACCATCATTACCGGTTGAAAAGAACTCAGGCTCAACGGCCGCATTAAGTCCAGCGGTTAGAAAACTAGTTGCCGACCACGGATTAGACACGCAAAAAATTTCAGCTAGCGGTAAAGGCGGCAGAATAACCAAAACAGACGTGCTTAATTATATTAAGTCTCAACCAAACAACGGCGAAGCAAGCCTTTCCTCTTCAATGGCTAGCTCCGTACCTAGCAAAGCCGCAGAAGCAACACCGATGCCAACTTTACCAACAAGCGATCGTGCAGAACAACGCGTCCCCATGACACGTCTTCGTGCAAAAGTTGCCGAGCGGTTAATTCAAGCACAACAAAACACTGCCATGCTAACAACCTTTAACGAGGTTAACATGCAGCCCATTATGGATATCCGCAGTAAATACAAGGATAAATTTTCGAAAGTGCACGATACTAAATTAGGCTTCATGTCCTTTTTTGTTAAAGCCGCCGTTGAATCGCTCAAGCTTTTCCCAGCCGTTAACGCATCTGTTGACGAGCAAGATATTATTTATCATGGTTACTACGATATCGGTATAGCCGTTTCTTCTCCTCGCGGTTTAGTCGTTCCCGTTTTAAGAGATGCTGACTTAAAGAACTTTGCGGCCATTGAAAGTGGTATAGCCGATTTTGGCGTAAAAGCGCGTGATGGAAAGTTAGGTTTGGATGACCTAACTGGTGGTACGTTTACCATTACTAACGGTGGCGTGTTCGGTTCGATGATGTCTACACCTATATTAAACCCACCACAAAGTGCCATCTTAGGTATGCATGCCATTAACCAACGCGTCATGGTAGAAAATGGTGAAATGGTCATTCGCCCAATGATGTATCTCGCTTTATCTTATGATCACCGTATTATTGATGGTAAAGAAGCCGTATCTTTCTTAGTCACGATTAAAGACTTCTTGGAAGACCCTGCAAGATTATTGCTAAACGTTTAAACAAAGTAGTTGGAGCACCTTATGAGTTCAGAGAATAAATTTGATGTTGTCATTATTGGCGGCGGCCCTGGTGGGTATGTTGCAGCCATACGTTGCGCGCAACTTGGCCTTAAAACAGCCTGTGTAGATGAATTTACAGGCAAAGATAATAAACCGTCTCTTGGTGGCACCTGTCTTAATGTTGGCTGTATCCCCTCTAAAGCCCTCCTTGAGTCATCACACCATTACGAACAGTTAAGTGATGGCCTAGAAAACCATGGTATTAAAGTAACTGGCGTAAAAATTGATGTGCCAGCAATGATTAAAAATAAGGATGACGTTGTAAGCCGCCTTACAACGGGCATCAGCGGTTTATTTAAAGCGAATAAAGTCACTAGCTTTCATGGCCGTGGCAAATTATTAGCTGGCAAACAGGTTGAAATTACAACTAGCACAAATGAAGTATCCATCCTTAGCGCTGAGAGTATAATTTTAGCAACAGGCTCACGCCCAATCGACATCCCTTCCGCGCCTGTGGACAATGTTAATATCGTCGACTCAACCGGCGCCTTAAATTTTGATAAAACACCAAAAAAATTAGGTGTTATTGGCGCAGGTGTTATTGGCTTAGAATTAGGTAGCGTGTGGAACCGTTTGGGCTCTGAAGTTATTCTGCTTGAAGCTCAAGACACCTTCCTTCCCGCGGCAGACACTAAAATTGCAGCTGAAGCAAAACGTCAGTTTAAGAAACAAGGGCTCGACATTAAGATGAACGCCCGTGTAACAAAAGCGGTCTCTAAAGGAAAGAAAGTCAGTGTCAATTATGAAGATGCCTCTGGTGAACATACCATTGAACTCGACAAACTTATCGTATCAGTCGGTCGCCGCCCTAACACAGACAATTTATTTGCACCCGAATCACCTATTGAACTTGATGAACGTGGCTTCATAGAGGTAGATGAAATTTGGCAAACCAGCCAACCGTCCGTGTATGCCATTGGCGATTTAATTCGTGGCCCTATGCTTGCTCACAAAGCATCTGAAGAAGGCGTTGCTGTTGCTGAAGTTATCTATGGTGAAGAACCAGAAATTAACTACGATGTTATTCCAAGTGTTATTTATACTAGCCCTGAAATCGCTTGGGTTGGTGAAACAGAACAACATTTAAAATCAGCAGGTGAAAAAATAAAAATTGGAACATTCCCCTTTGCAGCCAGTGGTCGCGCACAGGCAATGGGCGATACAACCGGTATGGTAAAAGTAATCTCTAGCGAAGAAACAGATCAAATTCTTGGTGTTCACATTATCGGCCCCCAAGCGTCAGAGCTCATTGCTGAGGCCGTATTAGCCATGGAATACTCGGCCAGCACCGAAGACTTAGCGTTAACCATTCACGCCCACCCGACACTATCTGAAGCCCTTCACGAAGCCGCCCTTGCGGTTGACAAAAGAGCTCTGCATATTCCAAATAGGTAACTATTTCGTAATACAGGATATTAGTCATTGATCTTTTTTATTATTAGAACGTCCTACACTATTGCCCTACTCTAGGGCAATAGATTCTTCTTTCTCCCCTCAAAACAACTAGCTAACTAGCGTTATTCATATATGGCTATTTTCTTGGCTCCATACCCTATTGCTTACTTAAATTATTATTTCAACTTCCTTATAGTTGCTTTTAAAAACATATTATTAAAAACAATTTAAATAGAAACCCTTTACAAAAAGACCTAATTCGATTATTTTTAACTCTCTTAATATATCTATTTAAGTTAATCTTTTAACTTACTGATTTATAAATACATTTAAAATAATAAAGGCGGTTAGGCATAATGAGTGCAATTCTTTCAAAAAGCAACCCAGAAAATGAGGTTGCTAGCTGTGACCTTCTACTCGATTATTTAGAAAAAATAGGGGTTGAATTTATCTTTGGTATTCCTGGTGGCGCCATAGAACCGCTTTATAATGCCTTAGCTAAAAGTGAAAAGCGTGGCGGCATAAGGGCCATAACCGCAAGACATGAAACAGGGGCCGTTTTTATGGCTGATGCTTACGCTAGAAATACAGGTAAGCTTGGAGTGTGCTGCTCTACAACTGGTCCAGGCGCTACCAATATGATTACTGGGGTCGCCTCTTCTTACGAAAATAACACACCCTTATTGATTATCACACCCCAAACTGCTCAAGATAAAGTAGGCAAAAAAGCCATGCAAGAATCTGGCGATACTGGGATAGATATTTCTGGTATGTTTCAACTGTTTACTAGATACAACAGCTACGTTACCCATATTGAACAATTTGAACATAAACTTGTCTCCGCCATTATGTCGGCTTTTAATTCACCTGGTGGGCCAACACACCTGAGCATCCCAACCGATATTTTAAAAAGCAGTATCCCAATCAAACAACAACCAATCAATATAGAAAATTTATTAAGACGGCCGATATTAAAAGATGAAAATGCCATACAAGATTTATTAACAGAATTAAATAATTCAAAAAAAATAATCTTTGTTGTCGGTGCAGGCGCAAAGGTTTGCAGTAGTTTAATTGCACAATGCATAAACCAGTTAGATGTTGAATTTGTCGCCACACCAGATGGTAAAAGCTTCATCAACCCCTATCACCCCTCTTACCGTGGTGTGATAGGCTTTGCTGGACATAAAAGTGCAAACAGGGCTCTTCAGAGTAACGCTGTAGATACCGTTGTTGTCATTGGCTCTGCTTTAGGTGAATTCACGAGCAACGCATGGGATCAGTTAACACTACTGAATAGCAAGCTTATACATATTGATAGTAATCAAGAGAACTTTACTCGATCATCTATGGCAAAACTTCAAGTAGGTGGCCATATTCCCACCATTTTAGAAGCCATTTTGGACAACCATAATACCCTCGACAAAGAAAAAACATCGACACCCGCCCAATCTGTGATTGATAAAGCTCAGTTTTTCTCTCATATGCAAATTGATAACCAAAAGCTACTTCATTTTGAATTTGATGAGCCTATAAAAACGACCGATTCATCCAGCCCCTTAAAACCACAATACTTAATGGCTCAATTAACCCAAATATTTCCGGCCAACGCGCGGTACCTAGCAGATACTGGCAATAATCTCGCTTGGGCCATTCATTACCTTAACCCTTATGATAGGCGTTACTCCAACCGCAGAGTAGCAAAAAGAGATGAGCATGATAGGCGTTCAAATAGTGCGGGGCTGTTACAAATTTGTGCTGAATTTTGTTCAATGGGCTGGTCTGTCGGCAGTGCGATTGGCACCGCTCTAGCCCATCCAAATGACCCCGTTGTTTGCATTGTTGGTGATGGAAGTTTTCTTATGTCAGGAAACGAAATAACCGTCGCATTACAGGAAAAATTAAACGTTATTTTCCTCATCATGAATGATCAACATTTAGGCATGGTTAAACACGGCCAACGGTTGAATAAATCAGCTGATATTGCAAACAAATTACCTAATATTAGTTATGCGTTAATGGCTTCAGCGATGGGCATCATGAGCCAAACCATTGAAACAGCCGACGATTTACTCAGCTTAGATATAGATAAAATGTGCAACCGTAACGGACCCACATTACTCGACATTAGAATAGATGCCGAAGAAGTACCTCCAATTGCAACACGTTTAAAAGGCATGAAATAACAATGCAAAAAGAAAAAATAACCACCAAAATATGGTTTGAAGAAGAAGAGCCCAACAACCCTTTCGCAGCTAAAAGATCTTATTGCTCTGGCTATGATGTTTATGGCGATTTGTTAGGTAAGATATCTTGGTCTGAATATATATACTTGCTCTTCAAATTAGAAAAACCTCAGCCATGGCAAGCTGAATTATTGGAAGCTATTGCCATTGCCATTGCCAACCCAGGCCCGCGAGATTTAAGCGTTAGAGGTGCAATGAATGGCGGTGTTGGCGGCTCAACAGCCGCTTCCTGTTTAATGGCCGCATTGGCACCTGGCGCTGGTAAAAATGGAGGCGCTAGAGAAGTTTATCAAGTGATGCGTTTATGGCAACAGTGCCAATTTGATCTATCAACGTGGCAACAAAAACTATCCAACTATCAAGATGAAGAAGAGGTGGAAGTTTGGCCCGCCAGTGAGCACTCTCCTGGTTTTGATCCGTATGGAGCAAGTTGCGCTACACCCGTTTTACAAACCTTAAATCATTTAGCGACTATTTGCCCTGACGGTTCCCTGGCTTATTTATCAACTCATCGAGAGCAACTGGAGCAAGCTGCCGATTGTCCGTTAGCTATGACAGGTGTTATTGCTGCTGCATTCACAGATCTTGAATTAACTGATGAACAAGCTGAGATGTTGTTTTTGTTATTACGTTTACCAGGCGCTGCCGTTCATTCACTGGAGCAGAAAAAATTGGGCTGGCGTAAATACCCATTCTTTGGTGAGGGATTAACGCTTACTAACGACCCAGGTCCAGCAAGTTCTCAACCAATAACAGAGGCCTCACTTTGAAAGGTCCAGGGACTCTAATAAAGGCTGAAGATAATTGGCATACTGATATCGGCGCAGCATTTGTAGGTGAACGGGTCGTTTTTAGAGGAAAAGACCTATTCACAGAGCTTAATGATATTTCATGGTTTAAACATTTTATTTTTGGGATCACGAATAAAATGTTCTCTGATAATGAAATTAAATTAATGGAAAAAATATGGTCATTAACGATGAGTTACCCAGACCCTAGAATCTGGAATAATCGTATTGCAGCTCTCAGCGCATCTGCAAAATCAACTGGTGCACTCGCGATTGCTGCCTCAACTGCTTGTTCAGAAGCAAACGTCTATGGTACAAATGCTGGCTTTCTGGCAATAGACTTCATCAAAAGAGCCCAATCTATTGTTGATAAAAATAAAGACTTAGCTAAATTTGTATTAAATGAATTAAAAACAAATCGTTCAATCCCAGGGTTTGGGCGGCCTGTTGCAAATTCAGATGAAAGAATTACACCTTTGCTCAACGAGGCAAAAAAACTAGGTTTAGCTAATGGCCCCCACACACAACTTACTTTTGAAATTGAAAAAATTCTTTATGAATCTAGGTACAAATTAAGAATGAATGCTGCTGGTATTAACTCTGCCTTAATAGCAGACATTGGCTTCACAACGCGAGAACAGTATTACGGAATAATCATTGCTTTTTCATCAGGAATATTGCCATGTTTTATTGATGCAGTCAGTCACGAAGAAGGTACATTCTTCCCTCTACCCTGTAGTCGCCTAAGTTATAAAGGACGAGGAGATCGAAACTGGTAATTTACAAAATATGAACTAACCTTAAAACAACAAATAAAAATTACATAGGCTCATTCATGAAAAAAACGATTGCTTGGTTGCTCTTAATTATACTCTTCTCTTTTGGAACCACCTCATACGCATTTAATGGAGACGACAATACGTTAGAGGGCATCTATGGTGATGAGGAATATATTTATATCGCCACAGGGCGAAAACAAACCGTGTCTCAAGCCCCTGCCGTTGCCAGTATTATTTCAGCAAAAACGATTCGTCAAATTGGAGCTAGGGACATTGACGAGGTACTAGAAACCATACCGGGTTTACACGTTTCATACACAGCTGGCGGCTACAACCCCATTTACCAAATACGCGGCATTTCATCAAATGTTAACTCCCAAGTTCTAATGCTGATCAATGGCATCCCCATCACTAATATTTTTACAGGTGACCGCTCTCAAGCATGGGGCGGCATGCCCGTTGAGAATATTTCACGTATTGAAGTCATTCGAGGCCCAGGCTCCGCTATTTATGGTGCGGATGCGTTTGCTGGAACCATTAATATCATTACTAAAAACTCTACCGAAATTGATGGGCTAGAAATAGGCGCATCCGCAGGTAGTTTTGACGAATACCGCGGTTGGTTACAATACGGTGGTTCAATTGCTGGTTGGGATACGGCCTTCTCTGCACAGGTTTTAGACACACACGGGCAACATGAAAAAATTGAAAATGATTTTCAATCTGCCCTTGACGCTAATCCTTTTCTTAACACAAATGCTTCATTAGCGCCTAATGGAGTAACATTAGGCCGTCAATCATTAGATACCCGCTTAGATATTTCTAAAGACACATGGCAGGTTCGACTAGGCTATCAAAGTCGAAGAAAGGGTGAAACAGGTGCCGGTTTATTCCAAGCAATTGACTTAACTGGAGAAGTTGAAGCCGATCGATACAATGCAGATATCACTTATCTTAATAAGGACTCAATAGAAGGGTGGGAGTTTAAAGCACAATACAGTATTTTTAACAGCATTACTCGCTCAGACCTAGTATTACTTCCACCCGGTACCAATACAACCGGGCTTCCAATTCACACTTTCCCTAATGGCGTATTGGCTAAACCAAACATATACGAGCGACATAACCGTTTAGACCTCTCTACGTTTTACACCGGTATAAACAACCATGATATTCGCGTTGGCACTGGCTTCCACCATCAAGACCAGTACAAAATTGAGGAAATGAAAAACTATGTACCTTTTGGAGCGGCTCTTATTCCTCTTGGAAGTCTTATGGATGTGACAGACACCGCACCATTTAACCAAGAAAAAACCCGTAAAATTTATTATGGGTTTATCCAAGATGCATGGGACTTCGCCCCTGATTGGACGTTAACAGCTGGCTTACGATATGACCATTATTCAGATTTTGGCAGCACAGTTAACCCAAGATTAGCTCTTGTTTGGCAAACCAATTACCGTTTAACCAGTAAACTACTGTATGGCCGATCATTCAGAGCGCCCTCTTTTGCAGAACAATTTAATATTAATAACCCCGTGGCTGTTGGTAACCCAGACCTTGACCCAGAAGTTATCGATACCTATGAGCTTGCTTTTGACTATGCCGCCACTAACGATTTAAAAATCGGCTTCAATATATTCTATTATCAAATAGACGATATTATCCGCTTTGACCCAACCACCGCCAACAATACCGGCAAACAAACAGGTCATGGTTTAGAAATGGAAGTTAATTGGAAAGCGACCGATAAATTAGCTGTCTACGGTAATTATGCCTATCAATCATCTGAGGACAAAGCCACTAGTAGTGATGCTGCCGATGCGCCTCAACAACAAATGTATATACGAGCCAATTATGACTTAAGCCCCATTTGGTCAATCAATTCGCAGTTTAACCATGTAATGGACAGGCAACGAGCCAGTGGCGACCTTCGCTCAGATATTGATGATTACAGCATTGTAGATTTAACCTTACGTGCTAAAGAGTTTTCACCTGGGTACGAGTTCGCAATATCTGCAAGAAATTTGTTTGATGAAGATGCGCGAGAGCCGTCACTAGCACCGGGTGCAATTACTAATGATTTACCATTGGCTGGTAGAGGCTTGTTTATTGAATTACGAAAATCACTGCATTAAGTTTGCTCTAACCGTATGCAGATGGCAAATACAAAATAATCAAGGACGATTAAAATTCAATGATATATTTTAAAAATTTTTATAGCGCGCTGATACTTGTTCTACTGTTTTGCGCAAGCACTATTGCGGATGACGACCTAATGGCTAACACCACGTTTAACGTAACTATTTTTTACCCTGAAGCCAGAAAGCCGTACAGCACATTTTTTGATGCTATTATCGATGGAATTAAAGACCAACCTCACCTTAATTTACAAACACGTAGTATTAACAAATCCTCACAAGAAAGTGACGTTTTACAGTTTCTCCAACAGAAGAATCCCGACCTAGTCATATTACTCGGTGGAGGGTTTAAATCCCTTCAAGAAAAAATAGACGCATCATTTAAAACCGTTCGTGGCGCTTCATTTCTTTCCGGTCATGACATTAACAGAGGTCGTAGTGGCGTATCTATGAGCCCAGACCCCATCCTTCTTTTTGCAGAATTAAAAAAAATACAGCCCACCATTAAAGAAATTCATGTTGTATTTGACCCAACAACTAACGGCTGGTTAGTTCAAAGAGCTATTGAAAGCACGGCTAAAAATGGAATTACTATCATTCCTCATGAAGCATCAAACCTACAACAATCTGCTTTAATATATAAAAAAATAGTTCGTAATAGTGATCATACTAAGAGTGCTTTATGGCTTTTACATCATGACCCAACCTTTGATAGTAAAAGTTTATTACCAAGGATTTTATCTGATGCTTGGAAATACAAACAAGTCGTTATATCTAGCAATCCATCACATGTGCGCCGGGGAGCACTCTTATCATTACTCCCCGATAACCAGCAAATAGGAAAAGATTTAGCTCTCACGACTATTCGTCTATTAAATGGGCAAAAAGTTAACATTATGCCCATGCAGTCATCACTCGTCGTTGCTAACCTTAGGACCGCTAAACATCTCTCAAACATCATCAATGTAAAACAAAAAACTAACTTTGCTTTGACATACCCAAGGGTCAGTGCAAATGATTAAGCAACTATACAAATTTTTAACGCAACGCAGTTTTAAAAATCTACTGACCACAACCTATTTTATAGGAATTGCACTCTTAATAACGATTGCTACGCTAGTCACTTCAAACTTATCTTCAAGGAGTGTTCATGATAGCCTTAATAAAACAGGGCTCCAACTTGTCGAGTCTTTTGCAAATAACAGCCGTATCGCACTATTGTACCTCAGCGAAGCTGAGGCCCAATTAGTCGTAGAATCAATTCTCTCCTTTCCAGACGTTAAGGCAGCTGGTATTTATAACGATAAAATGCAAGTTATTTATCAAAGTAGTGATCTATCAGAAAGGCAAACAACGACCCTCCCCACAAATTCCACTTTATTAGACTATGAAAATGAAAATGAGTGGACGTATAGTTCACCTGTTTTTAGTACCCATGATGAAGAAACCTTTCTTTATTCCGATAATGAGTTTGAGCCAAAACTATTAGGTTACGTCCGCCTAACGGTCAGTAAAAATGTACTCAGTGCACTTAAAAATGATTTTTATAAATATAATTTAATCGTTATCAGTGTCTTAGCCCTACTTTTATTATGGGCTCTTTTAATCATTACAAAACGTATCAGCAAACCCATCGAGAACCTTGCTCAGAACATGCTTAACGCTGCAGAAGGCAACGTAACAGATCGAAAAAGTATTGGTAGCACACAAGACATTATGAGAATGGAACAAGCATTTACTGACATGATGCACATTCTAGAAAACCGCGAAAAAGAACTGGTAACAACACGCGACATTGCTATTGAAGCTGCGAAAGTCAAAAGTGAATTTGCAGCCAATGTTAGTCACGAGCTCAGGACACCCTTAAATGGTATTTCTGGTATGTTAGAGCTGCTGTCTGATATGAACCTTACCACCCAACAAAAAGAATATTTAAAGGTCGCCTCTACTAGCGCCAACTCACTATTAGGCTTAATTGATGATGTTTTAGACTTTTCTAAATATGACCAGCATGATGTCGCATTACACGAAGAGTCCTTTAACTTACGTAATACATTAGAAAATTCCATTACCCTATTAAGCACTCAAACCCAGCGAAAAAATATTTCCATCGCTTATTTCCTAAACAGCGACGTGCCTATTAATTTGATTGCAGATGAGTTAAGGCTTCAACAAATTCTACAAAATTTACTCGGGAATGCTATCAAGTTTACCCACACTGGCGAAGTCAGTGTCACCACATCAATATCTTCATTGCATGAAAGCAATATTACCTTACTGTTTGAAGTAAAAGATACCGGCATGGGTATCCCTCAGGAAGTCCAAAATAAAATATTTAACGCTTTTTCACAAGCCGATAACTCAACTACTAGAGAGTTTGGCGGCACTGGGCTAGGCCTGGCGATCAGCCGACAACTTGTTACTATATTTGGCGGTGAGATGGGCGTAAATAGCGAAGAGGGGAAAGGAAGTACTTTTTGGTTTACTGCAAATTTCATTATTGATAAGCAAGCCAATGAACAAAAACAGTCAAACGCACCCACAATGCCAAGCCACCTTAATATTTTATATGTCGGTGATGATGATTTTTCTAGCCGCTTTATCGAGCAACAATTCCAAGCTCTTTCTTATTTTTCAGATCATGTGAGTGATGGTCCTGGCGCAATAAAAAAAATGCGTCAACACAAAGCGCTAAAACGCCCTTACGACTTTGTTTTAATCGATAAACTTCATTCAAGCATTAGCCAAACTGCATTAATTCGTATGATTAATGCCGATAACACATTAAACGAAACAAAAATAATCGCACTGGTTGCGAATAATTCAACTCACTTTGACTCAACCAAAGAATTAAACGTGTTTGGACACATCAGCCGACCTGTTAAACAATCAGATTTAATATTAAACTTCAGCACATCAACAACATTAAAAACAACGTCTTTAGTTGAACAAGCGGAGGTAGAAGAACACCTTCCCGAGTATAAATTTAAGAATATTCTTGTTGTCGAAGATAACAAAGCTAATCAACTTGTGGCTAAAGCCATGCTAGAGCGTTTTAAGTGCAACATCACCCTGGCTAACGATGGCCTAGAGGCGCTAGAACTATTCTCTGCCCAAGCATTTGACCTTATTTTGATGGATTGCCAAATGCCTGAAATGGATGGTTATGAAGCAACATTCCAAATTCGTGAACTTGAAACCCAAGGTACTCACACACCTATCGTCGCTTTAACCGCGAACCAGCAATCTATCGACCGAGAACAATGTATAGCCGCAGGGATGGATGACTTTATGGCAAAACCATTAACACTCATGTCCTTAAAAAATACCTTACAGCGATGGATATCACTTGATGCCATAAAGAGCCACCCTAAACAGCGTATTGAAAACAACATATTAATAAAAACAGTTCTGGATGAAACGTCTTATTTAAAACGCCAAGAAACACTTGGGCCTGAGTTTAAAACTGTACTGGAGACATTTCTTGAAGAAACCCCTCTTTCCTTAACTAAATTAAAAATGGACGTTTCCCAACTTGATAGAGCTAATATTAAACGCATTACAGCATCAATAAAAAGTAGTGCTTCCAATATAGCCGCCTTACGACTTTCCCAAGCTTGTCAAAAACTTGAAAATGCTTGTGGTGATGGTGAAGCTAAATTTTTAAATCTACAGCATAAAATTATTGTGTTCGAAGCTGAATTAGTTATTAAAGAAGTTTCCTCTAGACTTAGCGAGCTAGATACAAAAACAATGGAGTTAAACCAACGTTTTAGCCCCGCTAAAATCCTATTAATTGACACTGATAAAAGAGATCGAAGTTTAATAAAAAATGCTTTGGAGGATACAGGGCACAATGTAGATGAAGTAATTAATAACTACCAAGGAGAGCTATACTGCGAGCGAAACACACCGGATATGGTTATTTTAGAACATGCTTCATCCAATGATGATCATAGCTTTAACAAAATTTGCCATGAATTATCCAGCAATAATATTCCTTTCACCATCACCTCAAATCAAGAAAACGAAACCTCCATTAACAATGCATTTCAAGTTGGCGCACTTGATTATTTTTCAAAACCATTGAACCTGCCGCTTTTCATTCATCGAATTAATCGAATATTAACGACTAAACAGAACGAAAAACAAATATTCGACTTAGCCCACAAAGATCATTTAACTGGTTTAATGAACCGGTCTTTATTTACCAAAAGGGCTACCGAACTGATTGCTAAACATGAACGTGAAGAGAAAATAATGGCCATTATTTTTCTAGATTTAGATCGTTTCAAACTCGTTAATGATTCATACGGCCATGAAGCAGGTGATTTATTATTAAAAATTGTAGCCGAACGCCTTTCAAGAAGCGTTAGAGAAGTAGATATCATTTCGCGGTTTGGAGGTGATGAATTTGTTATCGCTTTAACAGATGTTAAGTCGCATCATATAATTGAGACCTTGGCCCGTAAAATACAAAACAACCTATCAAGACCATTTGTCTTCTTAGAAAAAGAAATGCATGTAAATGCTAGTCTTGGGATTAGCGTATTTCCCACCACTGGAGATAATATCAGTAACCTGATAAAAAATGCAGATATTGCTATGTATTCATCTAAGCAGTCAAAGACCCCATATGTGTTCTTTGATGACACTATGACCGAAAGTATCAACAAACGCTTAGTGATAGAAAATGAATTACGTAATGTTATTTTGCGTGATGAATTAAAAGTTTTTTATCAACCCCAGTTTAACGTATCGACTGGCGAATTGGTCGGCATGGAAGCGCTTGTACGCTGGCTTCACCCAGAGAAAGGACTTATTCCTCCTAATGATTTTATTGGTCTAGCTGAAGAAACAGGACAAATTCATATGATTGGAGAGTGGGTATTAGAAACTGCTTGCTCAGCATTAAAAAAATGGCTTGACCGAGGCGCTAAACCTATAAGGGTAGCGGTTAACTTATCAACACTTCAGTTAGAAGATGAAGGAATTGTAAATAAAATTTCTTCAATTTTAGAAACAACTCAATTACCACACCATTTACTTGAACTTGAAATCACAGAAAGTTCTGTCATGAATAACGAACAACTGATGATTAACAAGTTAAACATTCTTAAAAATTTAGGCATAAAACTGGCCATCGATGACTTTGGAACAGGCTATTCCTCTCTTAGTTATTTAAAGCGATTACCTATCAACCTATTAAAAATAGACCGTTCATTCGTTAACAATAGTCTTAATAATAAAGTGGATATTGACATCATACGAACCATTATTGTTTTGGCTCATAGTATGGGTATAGAAGTCATCGCAGAAGGGGTTGAAACAGAAGAGCAAAGCACCCTACTTAAGAGTTTAAATTGTGACTACGTTCAAGGCTATTATTTCGGCAAACCCATGCCCACTAAAGAATTTGAAAAGCTATTTTTCAATAAGGTAATAGATAACGTCTACCCAATCACTTTGTTACAATAAACTTTTCTAAACAATCCGGGTTTTTTAATGACTATTATCAAACAAAATGACCTTATTGAAAGCGTCGCTGCTGCCTTTCAATTTATCTCCTATTACCATCCAAAAGATTACATTCAAGCCTTAGGCAAAGCTTACGAATTAGAAGAATCCCCCGCGGCAAAAGACGCCATGGCACAAATTCTCCTCAATTCACGCATGTGCGCGATGGACCACCGCCCTATTTGCCAAGATACTGGAATTGCTAACCTATTTTTAGAAATTGGCATGGATGTGCAATGGGATAGCACCATGAGCGTTGAAGATATGTGTAATGAAGGCGTAAGACAAGCCTACCTGCACCCTGACAATGTACTAAGAGCCTCTATTGTGGCTGACCCATTGGGTGCGCGAAAAAACACTGGAGACAACACCCCGGCCGTTGTGCACATGAAAATCGTACCCGGCAATACCGTCAGCATTCATGTTGCCGCCAAAGGTGGCGGCTCAGAAAATAAATCTAAATTCGTCATGCTTAATCCAAGCGACAGCCTTGTCGACTGGGTATTAAAAACTGTACCTACGATGGGTGCGGGTTGGTGCCCACCCGGTATTTTAGGTATTGGCGTAGGTGGCACTGCCGAAATGGCCATGAAGTTGGCAAAAGAGTCGTTAATGGAACACATCGACATTCAGGAGCTAAAAGATCGTGGCCCCAATGATCGCGCAGAAGAACTACGCTTAGAGCTTTTTGAAAAAGTAAATGCTCTCGGCATCGGTGCCCAAGGGCTCGGTGGGTTAACCACCGTATTAGATGTAAAAATCAACCATATGCCAACGCACGCCGCTTCATTACCGGTTGCGATGATTCCCAATTGTGCCGCCACTCGTCATGCACACTTTGTTTTAGATGGCTCTGGGCCTTCCTATATAGAACCACCAAAACTTGAAGATTGGCCTGATATTGCTTGGGCACCTGATGCCCAAACAAAACACGTTAACTTAGATACCGTGACCGAAGAAGAAGCACAGGCATGGCAACCCGGCGACCGCTTACTACTGAGTGGTCATATGCTAACTGGGCGCGATGCTGCGCATAAACGAATCGCCGATATGTTTGCTAAAGGTGAAACATTGCCTGACGGCGTCGATTTCAAAAATCGTTTCATCTATTACGTGGGCCCTGTTGATCCTGTCCGTGATGAAGTTGTTGGACCAGCTGGCCCAACAACGGCAACACGCATGGATAAATTCACCGAAATGATGTTAGATAAAACCGGCTTACTTGGCATGATCGGAAAAGCTGAACGTGGCCCTACGGGTATTGAGGCGATTAAAAAACACAAAGCGACTTACTTAATGGCTATTGGTGGTGCCGCTTATCTCGTATCAAAAGCTATTAAAAGCTCCAAGGTTATTGCTTTTGAGGATTTAGGTATGGAAGCGATCAGAGAGTTTTATGTGGAAGATATGCCTGTTACCGTAGCAGTAGACTCGAACGGCGAATCCGTACATAAAACGGGGCCTGCCCATTGGCAATCTAAAATAGCGGGTATTCCTGTTATTAGCGAATAAGTTTTAAATAACTAAAAAAGCCAAGCTTGTTAAAAGCTTGGCTTTTTTTATACCCAACAAATTACCTTATACTTTAACAAGCAATTCGATACCATCAGGGTTTTGATAGCCACGTGGAAGCTTAGCACCCCGCTGCCCCCTTTTTCCTTTATAAGCATCTAAGTCTGAAAGCCTAAGGTTTATATGCCGCTTACCTGCATATATACGTATTGTTTGATCTATATTAACGACACAAAAACCAAGTACTTCATCATCCCCAGAACTTAAATCTTTTGTCGGTATTTGAAGCAGCTTATTACCTTTACCTCTAGATAATTCCGGCACTTCACTTACAGGAAAAATCAAGAGTCGTCCTTGCTTGCTAACAATTGCAACAAGTCCTTCATCCCCATCAAATAATGCTGGAGACAAAATTTTTGCACCCTGAGGTAACGTTAATAACGCTTTCCCAGCTTTATTCTTAGTATGCAGGTCGCTAAGTTTAGTTATAAATCCATAACCCGCCGAAGAAGCCAACATAACTCGTTCATCATTACCCGCCGCTATTACATTTGTAAACATAGCCCCAGCAGGTGGTTTTAAATGCCCCGTCAACGGTTCCCCTTGACCTCTGGCTGATGGCAATCCATGCACTGCTTGGTTATAAACCCGGCCGGTAGAATCTAAGAAATAAACCAAGTTATTACTTCGACCTTTGGCCGATGACAAGTATTCATCACCCGACCTAAAAGTTAAACTTTTTGGGTCAATGTCATGCCCTTTAGCCGCGCGTACCCAACCTTTTTGAGAAATAACTATTGTCATCGGTTCATTCGGAATAAGTGCGCGTTCATCTAATGCTTTTGCTACATCACGGCTAACAATGGGTGAGCGTCTTGCATCACCGTATAATTTCGCATCAGCTAAAATTTCATTCTTTACCAATGTACGCAAACGTTGCTTTGAGTTTAGAATTTTTTCAAGCCCATCTCGCTCTAAAGCCAACTCATCTTGTTCTGAGCGAATTTTAAACTCTTCTAATTTTGCTAATTGGCGTAGTTTAATTTCAAGAATCGCATTAGCTTGAACGTCAGTTATTGAAAACCGCTCCATCAACGCTTGCTTGGGTTTGTCCTCTTCGCGAATAATGGCGATCACTTCATCAATATTAAGGTAAGCGATCAGCATCCCATCTAAGATATGCAAACGATCATTCACCTTATCTAAACGATAATTTAAACGCTTTATAACGGTTTCCGTACGAAATGTTAGCCACTCCGTTAGCAAGGTTTTTAAATTTTTAACCTGTGGCTTACCGGATAGGCCAATCACATTAAAGTTAACTCGATAGGTCCGCTCTAAATCAGTTGTTGCGAAGAGATGGGACATCAACTGTTCAGTATCCACTCTATTCGACCTTGGTGAAATGACTAGGCGAGTTGGATTCTCATGGTCTGATTCATCGCGTAAATCTTCAACAATTGGAAGTTTCTTTGCCTGCATCTGCGCAGCAATTTGCTCCAAGACTTTCGCACCCGATACTTGATACGGCAACGCAGTAACAATAATCTGACCTTGTTCTATTTCATATCGAGCTCGTGCCCGCATGCTTCCCAAGCCTTTTTCATACATCGCAAAAATATCTTCTCGTGACGTAATTATCTCTGCTTCTGTGGGGAAATCTGGCCCTTTTATATGTTCCATTAACGTGGCTAAATCAGCTTTCGGCTCATCTAACAAACGAATACACGCACTGGCGACTTCATTTAAGTTATGCGGGGGAATATCCGTCGACATACCCACGGCAATACCCGTCACCCCATTTAATAATAAGTTCGGTAAGCGTGCCGGTAACAAAACGGGCTCATCTAATGTCCCATCAAAATTTGGCGTCCAATCAACCGTACCCTGACCTAATTCACTCAGCAAACTTTCTGCATAAGGCGCTAGACGTGATTCGGTATAACGCATGGCGGCAAAAGATTTAGGATCATCGGGAGATCCCCAATTACCTTGCCCATCAACAAGCGGATAACGATAAGCGAACGGTTGCGCCATATGCACCATCGCTTCATAGCACGCCGTATCGCCATGAGGATGAAACTTACCGAGCACATCGCCCACTGTTCTAGCCGATTTTTTAAATTTTGCTTGATTAGATAAGCCAAGTTCAGACATCGCATACACAATACGGCGCTGAACAGGCTTTAAACCATCAGCAATATGCGGCAAAGCACGATCCAAAATCACATACATGGAATAATCCAAATAGGCTTTCTCAGTGAAGTCTTTTAGCGGCAGTGTTTCTATATTCTCAAATTCTGTTGTACTCATTTCACTCTCTACCCAGCGGGCATAAATTTCCTAAAGGCAGAAAAATACTGCCGCCTAACTCATCTTTATACCCAAAGGGCATAAGTTTCCTATAGACGGAAAACCAATCCCGCCTAACTCAACTTTATACCCAAAGAGCATAAGTTTCCTATAGACGGAAAACCAATCCCGCCTAACTCAACTTTATAAAGTAGCTAAATTACCGCTTTCTTCTAACCAAGCTTTTCGGTCAGAGGCCCTTTTTTTGGCTAACAACATATCCATTTTAGAATGTGTATTATCTCCCGCCTGCATACTTAACCTTACTAGCCGACGTGTATCGGGGTCCAACGTAGTGATACGTAATTGCGCCGGATTCATTTCGCCCAACCCTTTAAAGCGTTGCACATTAATTTTGCCTTTTAATTTTTCCGCCGCAATACGATCTAACACACCCTCTTTTTCTGCATCATCTAAGGCATAGAAAACTTGCTTGCCAACATCCACTCTGTACAACGGTGGCATCGCGACATAAATATGCCCTGCATCTACCAGTGGTGCAAAATGGCGTACAAATAAAGCACACAATAAGGTGGCAATATGAAGACCATCTGAGTCGGCATCAGCCAAAATACAAACCTTGTTATAACGTAACGATTTTAAGTTTGGTGAACCCGGTTCCACACCAATCGCCACCGAAATATTGTGTACTTCTTCAGACGCTAAAACATCGGCAGGGTCCACTTCCCATGTATTTAAAATTTTTCCTCGTAGCGGCATAATTGCTTGGAACTCACGGTCACGTGCTTGCTTTGCTGAGCCACCCGCAGAATCTCCTTCCACTAAAAAAAGTTCAGAACGATCTGAATCTTGTGATGAGCAATCTGCTAATTTCCCAGGTAAAGCTGGCCCCGCCGTTACTTTTTTTCTGACTATTTTTTTACCTGCCCGCTGTCTATTTTGTGCGCGCTGAATAGCAATTTGGGCAATCTCTTCGCCAACCGATGGGTGTTGATTCAACCATAAACTAAAGCTATCTTTAGCAACGCCAGAAACAAAGGCGGCGCATTCACGAGAAGTTAGTCGTTCTTTTGTTTGCCCTGAAAATTGCGGGTCTTCAAGCTTGATAGATAAAACATAATGGCAGCGCTCCCACACATCATCAGGGGTGATTTTTACCCCACGTGGAAGCAATGACTGAAATTCACAAAACTCTCTAACCGCCTCAGTTAGCCCTGTGCGAAGCCCATTAACGTGTGTTCCACCTTGTGAGGTTGGCACTAGGTTGACATAACTTTCGGTAATACCTTCCCCAGCATCTGTCGACCAAGCAACTGCCCATTCAACCGATTCACGCTCACTTGCCGCACCTGATATAAAGCCTTCCGGCGGTAATAATGCTAAATGTTCTAACTCCCCTAACAAATAGTCCGTTAAACCATTTTCATAATGCCATTCGATTTTTTCAGCATTAATTTCATCATTCAAATTAATACGTAATCCAGGGCACAGCACTGCTTTGGCACGAAGAACATGCTTCAATTTAGCTAACGATATAGTTGCCGAGTCAAAATAAATAGGATCCGGTTTAAAATGAACGGATGTTCCTGTATTTCGTTGCCCTACCGTTCCTAACTCTTCTAAATCGGTCACTTTATTGCCATTTTCAAAGGCCATATGCCAACGAACTCCAGCACGTTTAACTTCCACATCAACCCGGGAAGATAGAGCATTTACCACAGAAATCCCCACGCCGTGTAAGCCACCAGAAAATTGATAGTTTTTATTCGAAAATTTACCGCCTGCATGTAAACGAGATAGAATTAATTCAATACCGGGGACGCCATGTTCTGGGTGAATATCAACCGGCATCCCTCGCCCATCGTCTTCAATTTTGATCGAACCATCTTTGTATACGATCACATTTATTTGACTTGCAAACCCAGCGATCGCCTCATCAACACTATTATCCAATACCTCTTGAACGAGGTGATTTGGTCGAACCGTATCGGTATACATTCCTGGTCTTTTTCTAACCGGATCAAGCCCAGTTAAGACTTCGATATCGGAGGCTTCGTATTGACTATTCATAGACTAAGTTATTGGAATTTAAAATGTAAAATAAGAGCAAGATTCTAACCACTTAAATCACCACTAACAAGCGCCTGTTATGTTTTGCAACATATTATTGAGAATTCACATTTTAAGTATCGGCAATTCCAGCCGTTAACTTGAATAATAGCGACAGTAAGCTATTCTTAAATAAAAATTATAAAAAAGTACTGAGGAGATAACTCACGTGATACATAAGGAAATGCTTTTCGCTGAGATAAGTGACACACTGACATTACCCATTTCAGATTATCATAAGCTAAAAAAAACGCTCAATTCAGTATTGGAACATTTAGGTGTTGACCGCTGCTCATTGCTCTATCCTTGTAGAACGGATGTTTCAACGCATATTGTTCCAATAGAAGCCACAACACCCGAATACCCTGGCACTAGTAAACTAAAAGCTCACATCCCAACAAACCCTCTTTTCCAACATGTTTGCAAAACAGTTGAGGGCACTAACGAGCCCATTGAGTTTCAGTTTGATAGCATTGAGTCAAAAGAACTACTTGGGCTGTATGAAAAATATTCAATTAAAGCGCAAATGGTTAAACTAATTGAACTGCCTGATGGTGAAAAATGGGGACTTTCAATTCAACAATGTAACTCGGCTCGAATATGGACTGATGAAACTAAAGACGTTATAAATAAAGTAGCAGATACCATCCTTCCCATACTCACCTCTCTTTTAGATATCCCAACGCTTTTAAATATCGCCGAATCAGCTACAGAAGCCATTGATAATTCCCCATTGGCCCAAGTGATATACAGCATGGATAGACAAATAGCTTATGCCAATGAACCTTATTGCCAGTTAAATAAACGCGACTTAAACAGTTTATTACGCCAACATGGGCAACAATTCCTGCCACTTGAAGAGCAATATAAATTTAATCAGTTTTTTGATGATATTTTAGAGCATGGTAAATCAGACCATAACGGTATGAAGACCACTGTCGATGGCAATATAATCAACATCGAAGCACACGGTTCTTTAATCACTTATAACGGCTCTCGGCACTACCTTATTACAGTTAATGATGTCAGTGAAAAAATCATCGCACAGCAACAAATCCAGTCTTACAGCGATATCCAACATGCCATTATGGAGGCCAGCGATGATGGCATGTTAGTTGAGGACACCAATCGAAAGATTATCGCTATTAACCAAACTTTCTTCAATACTTTTGATATTCCACCTAACTTATTAAAAGAAAAAAACAACGAAACTTTGGAAATGCTTAAAGCGGGTACACTAGCAATATATGATGGTGAAAAAATCACTCAAGATGTCATTGCCTTAAGTCCAACTTCCGATATTAAGACAAGCAAAATAATGCGTTTAAAGAACGGCAAGATATTAGACTTAGTCTCTTTTCCTTTAGTACATGACAACACCATTAAAGGGCGTGTTTGGTATTTTAAAGATATTACCGAAAACACCTTATTAACACAAAAACTAAGCTTTGAAGCAACCCATGATGCGTTAACAAAATTAGTTAATCGACGCGGCTTTGATAAAGAGCTTAGTCTCTGCATTGACACGTTAAAACAGATCGATACGGTTCACGCTCTACTCTACCTTGATTTAGATCAATTCAAGATAATCAATGACAGCTGCGGTCATGCAGCGGGTGATATGGCCCTTATTGAAGTGAGTCAATTGCTGTTAAAAAAGATCCGTTCAGCAGATATACTGGCTAGAGTTGGTGGTGATGAATTTTGTATCTTATTAAGGGACTGCCCGCCTGATGTAGCTCATAAATTGAGCGACGAAATAAGGCAAGAGATCGATGATTTTATTTTCACATCAAATGACAAAGAATATAACCTTGGCGTCAGCATCGGTATCGTCACCATCGATAAAAACTTCAATTCATATGAAGATGCGCTCAAATTGGCTGACACCTCATGTTATATAGCTAAAGAGGCTGGTCGCAATCAAATTCACATCCATACCAATGCCGACCAGGCGGTAGCATTACGCTTAAAACAAAATAATGTCGTCAGCCAAATTCATGATGCGCTTAAAACTAATCGTTTCACCTGCTATGTGCAGAAAATTTATTCAGTATCTGACAATGAACGTAACATAAAAAACAGTCAAGATAGCTATGAAATATTGGTGCGTATGCTTGACGAAAAAGAAAGGGTTATTCCGCCCAATATCTTCTTGCCAGCCGCTGAACGCTATAAATTAATTTATAAAATAGACCACTGGGTCATAAAAAACGCCATTCACGCAATGGCCACAATACAAGACCAATTTAAATGGGTAAGCATTAATTTATCAGGGCAAACTGTAGCTCATAAAGATAGCTTCAATGTTATCAAGGAAAGTATCAAAAAATCCAATATCAACCCAAGCAAAATCTGTTTCGAAATAACCGAAACTGCCGCTATCACCAACCCTGAATTTGGTGTTGAATTTTTAAATAAATTACAGGAACTCGGTTGCTTAATTGCCTTAGATGACTTTGGTACTGGCTTGTCATCTTATGAATACCTAAAGCGGTTGCCGGCAGATATTCTAAAAATCGACGGTCAATTTATACAAAACATGTTAGATGAACCATTAGATCTCGCCATGGTGAAATCAATCAACGAGATCTCACATATTATGGGGAAGAAGACAGTCGGCGAATTTGTTGAAAACGCGGCCACTCTTAAGAAAATGAAAGAAATCGGTATTGACTATGCACAAGGGTTTTACTTAGACACACCAAAACCCCTACAGACACTACTCGACGTTCAATTAAAAAAAGTAGCTAACCGATAAAAACAAACGTCTTGGGTCAAGCGAAATCGCTGACCAACGATTCTCTAATATTATCAGGCAAGGTCAGCTCATGCTGATAAGCCGAATGATCTACACCGGCTTTAATGGCCACGCCCTTTTTAGCTGCTTGAACCATCTGTTCTGTAAACTCAAACCGTAAAAAATGGACAGAAGATGTTTTTTCCTCTGTTTCACGCTCTAAATCCTCGTTCGCAATCGGGTTAACTTTTTCAAACCCTTCAACTTGAACCCAGGTAGCACGTTCAATACCAATCATATTTTCTAGCGCGACTTTACGGTCAGCCACATCATCGAACTGGATCATCATCGTCGCCTTCAAGTTGCTACCATCTGGGATCAATGGGTTATAGGTTTCGATCTCTTCGAGAATACCCTCTGATTCAAATATTTTTTCTGCGCGTAACATCTCTTGAACCTGATACAGCATGGTTTGGTAATCTTCAAAATGAAGACTAATATTTTCACCAATTCGGACAATCCTATTCTTTTTATGCGCACGAATATTGGTTCTAAATTCGGCACGCATGTTTGAATATTCTTCAAGGCTATACAACTCTGATTTTACTAATTTTTTCATACCAACACCTAAAATTACTTATAGACCATAGGCTTGCTTTAACAAGCTAATGGGGCTTTTAACATGACTACTATCGTCTAAACCACTGGCTATATGGTCAGCAGCCATTGGGCAATCACTTGAGAAAACGTCTGCTTCTGCTTTTTTGACACGATTAATAACAGGTTTAGCAATCTTCATCGCAATATCATGGAACTCACTTTTCATCGCATAGGTTCCATCGTGACCGGAGCAGCGCTCAATGGCGTTAACTGCCGTATTTGGGATGAGCTCTAATACTTCTTTAGTTTTTAAGCCTATATTCTGCACACGTAGATGGCAGGCTACTTGATAAGAAACCGTTCCAAGCTCATCTTTGAAGTCTGTATTAAGTAGAGCAGATTTATGCCTGAGCATTAGATATTCAAATGGATCAAACATTGCATCGCGGACTTTTGCTACATCTTTATCGTCAGGAAACATCAATGGAAGTTCCTGTTTAAACATTAATACGCATGATGGAACCGGTGCAATGATATCCCAACCCTCATCAATTAATTTCACCAGCTGTGGAATGTTGTTGTTTTTGAGGCGCTCTACTTCCTCCAAATCCCCTAATTCTAACTTAGGCATGCCGCAACAACTTTCTTGGCTCGCCATCGTCACAGCTACATTATTGTGCTCTAACACCATAACTAAATCATTCACTAAATCAGGGCGGTTATAGTTGCCATAACACGTTGTGAAGATAGCCACTTTGCCGGTTGTTTCACCGCAAGCCTCAACCAATGGTTGTGCATGCGATTGTTTACTGAATTTTTTTCTTGCCGTTTCTGTATGGTAAGCAGGAATGACGGCATCTTGGTGAATCCCCAGCTGACTATCGAGTACTTTCCTGACGGCTGTGTTTTTATTAGCCGCATTAACCACATTAACAACTATAGGAATTGACGCTAATTTGCCTACTTTATCGGTTGATGTGATTAACTTATCACGCTTTTTTACATCGTCTTTTTTAAATTTGACAGCTTTTGCACGGAGCATTAAATGAGGAAAATCTAAGTCCCACTCATGAGGTGGCACATAGGGACATTTGCTCATAAAGCACATATCACAAAGGTAGCAATTATCTACAACATCCCAATAGACTTTTTTATCAACACTATCAAGCTCCATCGTTTCTGATTCATCAATCACATCAAATAACAACGGGAATGCGTTACACAGATTAAAACATCGTCGACAACCATGACAAATATCAAACACACGATCTAATTCATTAAATAAATTAGCTTCGTCATAAAAATTAGCGTTTTTCCAATCTAACGGGTGCCTTGTTGGGGCTTCTAAGCTACCTTCTCTCATTTTTATCTCCAAAAAAAAGGAGGATACACACGTACCCTCCTTTTAATCTATACCAACACTTAAGCGTTTAAGTTATCTAACGCTTTTTGGAAACGGTTTGCGTGTGAACGCTCCGCTTTTGCAAGTGTTTCAAACCAATCAGCGATTTCATCGTGACCTTCGTCACGTGCTGTTTTAGCCATACCTGGGTACATATCTGTGTACTCATGTGTTTCGCCAGCAATCGATGCTTTTAGGTTATCTTCTGTGCCACCAATCGGTAAGCCTGTCGCTGGGTCACCTGTTTCTTCCAGATACTCTAAATGACCATGTGCGTGACCCGTTTCACCTTCAGCCGTTGAACGAAAAACAGTGGATACATCGTTGTACCCTTCGATGTCTGCTTTGTTTGCGAAGTATAAGTAACGACGATTTGCTTGTGACTCACCTGCAAATGCGTCCTTTAAATTTTGTTCTGTTTGAGAACCTTTAAGTGACATAATAATTCCTCTTCATTGAATGATATCATTTCCACTTTTAGACTAGGTCTAAGAGTAAGTTTAAGATACGTCAGCACCAACAACATGTCAATATCATTAAAATCAATAATGACGTTAAAATTAGTGACGAGATCTTATTGATAAGGTAACGTATTTCCACTCATAAAATCAACGAAAACCGATCATGCCCAAAGCAAAAAAACTCGACTTAGAATCATCACTCCAATCACTCGAAGAACTGGTTGAGCGTATGGAAAGTGGTGGTTTAAGCCTAGAAGATTCACTTAAAGAGTTTGAATCTGGCATTAAATTAGTACAATCTTGCCAAAAATCACTGACTGAAGCTGAACAAAAAGTTGAAATTTTGTTGTCAAAATCAACGGTAGCTAAACCCGTTGATTTTGAATAAACCTTCTTTTTAGTACGCTATTATGACGCCATTCAAACAATTTCAAGACAGTACTATTGAACGAGTCGAAACCGCTTTAAAGCATCATCTACCCGCCAGTCATATTGAGCCAAAACGCTTGCACGAGGCGATGCACTATTCAACACTCAATGGCGGTAAACGCGTTCGAGCGATGCTGGTTTACGCCACAGGGTATTTATTAGACGTGCCGCAAACAACGTTAGATAACATTGCTTGTGCAATTGAGCTTATCCACGCGTACTCACTTATTCATGATGACTTGCCATCAATGGATGATGATGACTTGCGTCGCGGCAAACCCAGTTGCCACAAAGCGTTTGATGAAGCTACCGCTATTTTAGCGGGTGATGCATTATTAACACTTGCTTTCAATGTGCTGGCAAAGACTGACTGCGCAGCTGAACAGCGAATTAACTGCATTAAACTGTTATCACAAGCCTCAGGTTCTAGAGGCATGGTTGGCGGCCAAGCGATTGATTTAGCAAATGAGGGCAAATCAATCTCCATTGCCGAAGTTGAGAACATGCACCTGCACAAAACAGGTGCGCTTATTTGCAGCTGCATCACCTTAGTAGCCTGTTTGAAGTTTGATCCAACCGATAACCAGTATCGCCAGTTAAAACATTATGCAGAATGCATCGGATTAGCCTTCCAAGTGCAGGATGATATCCTTGACGAAACTTCGTCTACCGAAGCACTGGGTAAAACCCAAGGTAAAGACAAGCAAGCTGAAAAATCCACCTATCCTTCTATTCTCGGCCTAAGGGCTTCAAAGCAGTTAACAAACGATCTATATAACGAAGCCATTTCAAGCTTATCACCATTTGATCAACGCACCGATTACCTTAAAAGTATCGCTCAGTTCACCATCTCACGGATATCCTAGCTAAGGCCCCTTAACAATTAGTATTCACTTGCATAGTCTTTGCTAGCAAACGATAATACGCACCCTTAATCCAACGTATTATGAATATTACGTGACATCGACGGCAAAACATCCCACTCTTGATAAAGTAAACCTTCCTAGCGACCTACGTCAGCTAAGTGAAGGCGAACTGATTAGCCTGTCACACGAATTACGTGAGTTCTTAATATCATCCGTGAGCAAATCTGGCGGCCACCTATCAGCCGGGCTTGGAACCGTCGAATTAACCATTGCGCTACACTATGTTTTTGACACGCCTAACGATAAGCTAATTTGGGATGTAGGCCACCAAGCATACCCGCATAAAATCTTAACTGGGCGTAAAGATAGAATTTCCACTATCCGCAAAAAAAATGGCATCACCCCCTTCGTTACACGCACAGAAAGTGAATACGATGCCTTTGGAGTAGGCCACTCAAGCACATCCATCAGCGCTGCTTTAGGTATGGCCATTGCAGCGGCAATCAACAATGATGAAAAACGTACGATTGCCATTATTGGTGACGGTGGCATAACGGGCGGTATGGCTTTCGAAGCGTTAAATCATGCTGGCGCTTTAGATGCCAACTTATTAGTGATTTTAAACGACAACGATATGTCTATCTCTCCTAATGTTGGGGCGATGAAAAACTACCTCGCTAAGATTTTATCCGGCAAGTTTTATACAACGGTTAAAAAAGGCAGCAAAAAAGTCATGTCTAATATGCCCAGTGTATGGGAGCTGGCTAGACGGACCGAAGAACACGTTAAAGGCATGATCATTCCCGGTACTTTATTCGAAGAATTAGGCTTTAACTATATCGGCCCTATTGATGGTCATGATTTACCAACGCTAATCCAAACGCTGTCTAATTTAAAAGATTTACAAGGCCCTCAATTCCTTCATGTCGTCACACAAAAGGGCAAAGGTTACTCGCCCGCTGAAGCTGACCCAGTAGGTTATCACGGTGTTTCCACCTTCGACCCCGATAGAGAAAACCTACCGAAAAAAGCACCTAGCTCACCCACGTACACAGAAGTGTTCGGGCAGTGGCTGTGCGATATCGCTGACGATAATGACAAAATCGTTGGAATCACCCCCGCGATGCGTGAGGGGTCGGGCTTAGTTCAGTTCGAGCAAGAGCACCCAGATCGATATTTTGATGTTGGGATAGCCGAACAACACGCTGTCACCCTTGCAGCAGGCATGGCTTGTGAAGGTTTAAAACCTATTGTCGCCATCTACTCCACATTTTTACAACGCGGCTACGACCAACTTATTCACGACGTTGCCTTACAAAACTTGCCCGTACTTTTTGCTATAGACCGTGCAGGCTTAGTCGGTCCAGATGGCCCGACTCACTCAGGATCTTATGATTTCAGTTATTTACGCTGCTTGCCCAACATGGTCATTATGGCACCTGCTGATGAAAATGAATGTCGCCAAATGCTAACAACTGGCATTCATTACGATGGCCCTGTTGCCGTCCGTTACCCACGCGGTAAAGGCCCGGGCGTTGCCATCAGCGACACATTAGAATGCATTGAAATTGGCCAAGCCATTAAGGTTCGTGAGGGTAAAGATATCGCTCTGCTCGCTTTTGGTTCAACCGTCACTTCAGCTATCAAGGTTGCTGAAGAGCTTAACGCTACTGTCATCAATATGCGTTTTGTAAAACCACTCGATGGTAAAATGATTAAAGAAGTCGCTAGCGCTCACGGAACCTTATTTACACTTGAAGATAATGTTGTAAAAGGTGGTGCAGGAAGCGGCGTTAATGAGTTTATTAACCAATATTCCATTAATGTGAACGTCTTTAATATTGGCTTACCGGATCTTAACCTTGAACATGGCTCTAGGGAAGAATTACTAGAAGAAGCCGGGCTTGATGTTGTCGGTATAAAAAAATCTATAGAACAGTACTTAATCAACCATTAGGTTGATACAACCCATTTCATTTGGATACATATGAGCATCGAAGACGTACAAAATCATCCTGACTCTAGGAACATAGCGATTAACAAAGTAGGTATCAAGGATATTCGCCATCCTTTTAAATTCATTGATAAAGAAGGCCAGCAACAAGCAACTGTTGGTACTTTTAACATGGCCGTTAATTTAGCACACCACCAAAAAGGCACTCATATGTCACGCTTCGTGGCACTGCTAAATGAAGACTGCCAACAATTTTCTATCAAAGGGTTCCCTACACTATTAGAAAAAATGACCCATAAGCTTGAAGCTGATACGGGTTATATAACGATGGAGTTTTTATACTTTGTTAATAAATCAGCCCCTATTAGCGGCGTTAAAAGTTTACTGGATTATCAAATAAAACTAGAAGGCCAATGGTCGAAGTCTGAGGCAAAAGTTAACATTACTGTCGTCATTCCCGTCACGAGCTTATGCCCCTGTTCTAAGAAAATTTCTGAATACGGCGCCCATAACCAACGTTCTCACATCACCGTTAACGCAGCGATTAAAAATGACATTTGCGCTGAAGATATTATTCGACTGGTTGAAAAGCAAGCTTCTAGTGAGCTTTATAGTTTATTAAAAAGGCCCGATGAAAAATACGTCACTGAATTAGCCTATGACAACCCTAAGTTTGTTGAAGACGTTGTAAGAGATGTTGCTAACTCACTTAATAACGACTCTCGAATTCTAGCCTACACCTTAGAAGCAGAAAACTTTGAATCCATTCACAATCATTCCGCATATGCTGTGATTGAAAACAACAAATTAACTTAATACTATCGGAGCACCAAACAATGTCTAACACCATTGACCTAACCCAATACGGAATAACCAACGCCAGTGAAATTATCCACAACCCTTCATTCGAGGTTTTATTTAACGAAGAAACTCGTGAAGACTTGACTGGATATGAAAAAGGAACAATCACTAACCTAGGTGCTGTTGCTGTTGATACAGGTATTTTTACCGGACGCTCACCAAAAGACAAATTCATCGTCATGGATGATGTATCACGTGACACGGTATGGTGGTCAACTCAAGGTAAAAATGATAACAAGCCACTATCAGAAGAAAACTGGGGCAACCTTAAAAAAATCGTAACGGACCAATTATCTGGCCAACGTTTATTCGTTGTCGATACATTTTGCGGCGCTAACAAAAACTCTCGCTTAGCTGTACGCTTTATTGTGGAAGTAGCCTGGCAGGCTCACTTTGTAAAAAACATGTTTATTCGCCCTAGCGCAGAAGAACTGGAAAGCTTTGAGCCTGATTTCGTTGTCTTAAATGGTGCTAAAACAAATGACCCTGATTGGAAAGATCACGGCCTGAATTCAGAAAACTTCATAGCTTTTAACCTCACTGAAAAAATACAACTCATTGGCGGCACTTGGTATGGCGGCGAAATGAAAAAAGGCATGTTCAGTATGATGAACTACCTCCTTCCTCTTCGTGGCATGGCGTCTATGCATTGCTCAGCCAACATTGGAAAAGACGGCGATGTCGCTATCTTCTTTGGCTTATCTGGCACCGGCAAAACAACGTTATCAACCGACAAAGACCGTCAGCTAATCGGTGATGATGAGCATGGTTGGGATGATGACGGTGTCTTTAATTTTGAAGGCGGTTGTTACGCCAAAGTTATTAATTTAAGCGCTGATGATGAACCAGAGATTTATGGGGCTATTCGCCGCGATGCCCTACTGGAAAACGTGACACTATCTGATGATAATGTTATTCAATTTACTGATAATTCAAAAACCGAAAACACACGTGTTTCGTACCCCATAGAACACATCGAAAATATCGTTAAACCTATTTCAAAAGGTGGTCATGCTAAAAAGGTCATCTTTTTAACAGCCGATGCGTTTGGTGTAACACCACCCGTCTCAAAATTAACGGCAGAGCAAACTAAGTATTACTTTTTGTCGGGCTTTACCGCAAAATTAGCCGGTACTGAGCGAGGTATCACAGAACCAACCCCAACCTTCTCAGCCGCCTTTGGAGCAGCCTTTTTATCATTACACCCCACTAAATACGCACAGGAATTAGTTAAGCGTATGGAAGCTGTTAATGCTGAAGCTTATTTGGTTAATACTGGCTGGAACGGTACAGGCAAACGTATTTCGATTAAAGATACCCGCGGTATTATTAATGCCATTCTTGATGGATCAATCGAAGAAGCAGAAACGACACATATTCCATATTTCAATTTAGAAATACCGACGGCTTTACCGGGTGTGAAAGCTGATATTCTTGATCCACGTAATACATATGAGGATGAGGCAGACTGGACAAAACGTGCGCATGAGCTCGCTCACTTATTTGAACTTAATTTCGAAAAATACACCGATAACGATGAAGGCAAGTCTCTCGTTGCTGCCGGTCCGCAACTGAACTAATTAACACCTACTTCAACCTCAAAGGCCATGCTTACGCATGGCCTTTTTTGTGTTATCTTTAATACTTCAGCAACAACTAGTGTCCAACTTGTTTATGCCACATGAATCCACACAGCTAGTCAGGCCCGGCAGTAAAAAGAAACGTAAAGGCAGGTTAACGCAAAAAGGCCGTCAACTTGATATGAGCGCTCAACAGGATGTAGACGAGTTACTGGCTAACAAGCCGCTTCGAAAAGACCTTCTCATCGAGTACTTACACCTTATTCAGGATAAGTGGTCTCATATCAGCAGTCATCACTTAATGGCGTTAGCCGAAGCGCTTAATTTATCGCAAGCGGAGGCCTACGAAGTAGCGACTTTCTACCACCATTTTGACGTTATTAAAGAGAACGAAATAGCACCACCTCCTTTGACCATACGCGTGTGTAATTCGTTAAGTTGCTGCATGGCCGGAGCCGATGATTTAATAAAGGAATTAAAAGAACAGCAGCCTGATACAATTCGCATAAAACCGGCGCCATGTATGGGTTTATGCAACCAAGCACCCGCCGCTGCGGTTGGCAAAAACTACATCGGTAAGGTAACAGTCGCCTCGCTTCTTAATGCTGCTGAAAACAAACAAACACAAGCCGTTTTACCCACCTACCAAAGTTATGGGCAATACCTAGAAGCAAACGGCTATCAGTTACTTGCCTCACTTAACAATCAAACATTAAGCGCCGACAGTGTTCTTGACGAGCTTGAAACAAGTCATTTAAAAGGCTTAGGCGGTGCGGGTTTCCCCACTGCTAATAAATTACGCATCGTAAAGAGCGAACCTTCACCTAAATACTTTTGCGTCAATGCAGATGAAGGTGAACCCGGTACGTTTAAAGACCGCCATTACCTATCGACTGCACCCCATCAGTTTTTAGAAGGCATGCTCATCGCCGCGCATATTATCAATGCCAGTAAAGTTTATATCTACTTGCGAGACGAATACGCGGCCATCAACCAACTATTGCACCGCGAAATCCAACATCTTATTGATCACAAAATAATCAAAGAGAATTATGTTGAAATAAGACGCGGCGCGGGCGCTTACATCTGCGGCGAAGAATCCGCGATGATTGAGTCAATTGAAGGCAAACGTGGTATCCCTCGTCAACGACCACCTTATGTTGCCCATCAAGGGTTATTTGGTCAGCCGACCTTAGTTCAAAACGTTGAAACCTTGTATTGGATACCCAGCATCCTAAAAAATGGGGGTGAACGCTTTGCACAACAGGGCAAAAATGGGGCTAGTGGACTACGCTCATTTTCGGTCTCGGGTCGTGTTAATAAACCCGGCGTTATCATCGCGCCTGCAGGCAGTTCTGTACGTGAATTAATTGATTTAGCAGGCGGTATGCTTAAAGGCCATTCATTTAAAGCCTATCTCCCCGGTGGCGCCTCAGGCGGCATACTTCCAGCATCCTTAGATAACATACCGTTAGACTTTGGTAGTTTAACCGAATACGGCTGTTTTATAGGCTCACACGCCGTTATTATTTTATCGGATAAAGACAGCATTAAAGCCACCAGCCAAAACCTGTTAGCTTTTTTTAACGATGAAAGCTGCGGTCAATGCAGCCCTTGCAGAATCGGCTGTGAAAAAGCCAGTTCACTGCTATCTGAACAGCAGTGGAACAAGCCTCTTTTAAAAGAATTGTGCTCGACTATGGCAGACGCATCTATCTGTGGGCTAGGCCAAGCCGCACCGAACCCGATCCTTTCAACTATTAAATATTTTGGAGAGGAGGTTTAAGTGAGTGATTCTATTTCATTTGTAATGGATGGCGAAAAAGTCTCCGCAGAACCGGGAGAGACCATTTGGAAAGTAGCCCAAAGGCTCGGTACGACTATTCCCCATTTATGCTTTAACGACAAACCCGGATATCGGTCTGATGGTAACTGCAGAGCATGTATGGTTGAAATTGACGGTGAACGTACGCTCGCCGCATCGTGTTGCAGAACTCCCACTCCTGACATGGTTATTCATACACAAAGCGAGCGCGCCACAAAAACACGTCAACTTGTCATGGAGCTATTAAGCACCGATTTAAACCACGAAACGCTGGCGGGTTCAGATTTTGAGAATTTAGCTCAGTCCTTACACCTTCAACCCTCACGTTTTCCAAAAAAGTCGCCCAACAAAAGCGACCTTTCTCATCCGGCGATGTCCGTACGGCTTGATGCCTGTATTCATTGTACGTTGTGTGTTCGCGCCTGCCGAGAAGTTCAAGTCAATGACGTTATCGGCTTAGCCAACCGCGGTCATCATGAAAAAATCACCTTTGATTTCGACGACCCAATGGGTCACTCAACCTGCGTCGCCTGTGGTGAGTGTGTTCAAGCTTGCCCAACCAATGCACTCTCGCCTGCTATACCTAAAACAACCAACATAGACAAACAAGTTCAATCCATCTGCCCGTATTGCGGCGTTGGTTGCCAAGTTAAATTGAACGTTAAAGATAACAAAATCACCTCTGTTGATGGTGCTAATGGCCCATCTAATCAAGGGCGCTTATGCGTTAAAGGCCGCTTCGGCTATGATTACATCACCTCTGACCAGCGACTTACCGAGCCTTTAATCAGAAAGACGGGCATGGAAAAAGGCATTAATATTGACCCCTCCAATCCCTATTCGCACTTTAGAAAAGCCACCTGGGAAGAAGCGCTCAGTGTGGCTGCCGATGGCTTTTCCGCCAGTAAACAACAACATGGTCCCGACTCACTCGCTGGCTTCGGATCAGCCAAGTGCTCCAATGAAGAAGCCTATATTTTTCAAAAGTTGATACGAGCTGGCTTTGGAACAAACAACGTAGACCATTGCACACGATTGTGTCACGCCTCCTCCGTTGCTGCACTCATGGAAACCATTGGTTCAGGCGCCGTTACCGCGCCGTTTATGGCCGTTAAAGACAGTGACTTAATTATCGTTATCGGGGCCAACCCCACCGAAAACCACCCCGTTGCAGCGACCTTTTTTAAACAGGCGACACAACTGGGCGCTGAACTTATTGTCATGGACCCGAGAGCTCAAGCGTTGAAACAGCAAGCCACGCATATGTTGCAGTTTACGCCGAGCACCGATGTAGCATTACTTAACGCTATCATGCACGTGATTGTTAATGAAGAACTTTACAATCAAGACTACATACAGCAACACACTTCCGGTTTTGAAGCATTAGCTGCGCATCTTAAAGATTTCTCACCTGAGAAAATGCAGAGCATCTGCGGCATTGATGCCGACACCATTAAAACTGTAGCAAGGAAGTACGCGACTGCTAAATCGGCCATTATTTTTTGGGGGATGGGCGTCGCGCAACATACACACGGAACGGACAATGCACGCTGCCTTATTTCATTAGCCTTGATGTGTGGCCATATAGGAAGACCCGGCACAGGTCTCCACCCGTTACGTGGTCAAAATAATGTTCAAGGCGCATCGGATGCCGCTTTAATCCCGATGTTTTACCCCAATTATAGAAAAACCAGCGACCCTGAAGCACAAGCGTTTTTTGAATCCTTATGGGATACAACGTTGAATGCTAAAGAAGGTTTAACGGTGGTTGAGATTATGCATGCCATTCATGACGACACGATTAAATCCATGTACATCATGGGTGAAAACCCCGCTATGTCGGACCCTAATCTAAACCATGTTCGCGCGGCTCTAGCTAAATTAGACCACCTCGTTGTACAAGACATTTTTCTAACGGAAACCGCTATGTTTGCTGACGTTATTTTGCCAGCGACCTCATGGCCAGAAAAAAACGGCACCGTCACCAATTCAAACAGGCAAGTTCAAATGGGCCGTAAAGCGGTTGAATCGCCGGGCCATGCAAAACCTGATTGGTGGATTACGAATCAGATCGCTCAACGTTTAGGCTTTAATTGGTCCTATACAACACCCAAAGATATTTATCCTGTCTCTTATACACATCTGACGCTGCCGACGATATGCAG
>OJHE01000077.1_pt1 | contig 66972 bp, 59 predicted proteins | sample 1595221 | NCBI WGS metagenome assembly OJHE01 (sample SAMN05416831, study PRJEB24817) | seawater metagenome | isolation source: Sea water | place: Canada:Atlantic | collected 2013-07 | reverse complement strand
TAGGGCCACCTCACGAAACGGAAAATATCGCACGCTAAGCGCTCTGGCGGCGTTCGGAGCGGACACACCGGGCAATGACAGCCGGGAAGCGCTAGAGGGGTATAACCAGTGGCGGGAGGAAAGGGCCGCTTGAACTATATAGATGCCTAATGTTTATACTATAAAGTTGTTTCACTCGATTTTGACCAACCAACCATGAGATACGCCCATGAAAATCGTTAAAGTTCAGGACATCATTGGTACCGAGCGTGAAGTCAGCGACAAGCAGTGGACCAGCCGCCGTCTGCTGCTCAAGAAGGACGGAATGGGATTTTCCTTCCACGAAACCATCATCAAGGCAGGCTCCGAGCACACTTTCTGGTACAAGCACCACCTGGAAGCCGTTTACTGCGTTGCCGGTAACGGGCGCATCAGGGACCTCTCCACGGGTGAAGTTCACGAGATTACCGACGGTACCCTCTACGCCCTGGACAACCACGACAAGCACACCCTGTACGGTGGCACCGAGGACATGCGCCTGATCTGCGCCTTCAACCCGCCGGTGACCGGCCAGGAAGTTCATGACGAGGACGGCGCCTACCTGTCGGACACCAGCGATAACTGATCCGCCCTGATAGGGCGGCTGATCTGACCGCTGGCACACCGCCAGCGCGCCTGCTGCCGGTGGCGGTGTTGCTTTGGCTGGCACGCCCTTACCAGCGAGCCCCGATCTTGGTGGCGCCACCACTGGCACGTTTGTCCGGCCTGCGCCTGGGCATTGGTAAAGAATGAGACGGGCTATGACCACAGCATGGCTGCGGCTAGCATGTGAAGGCGCTATCGGAAGCACACAAGTACGTTAAACAGAGTTTCCACAGAGGTAGCCACCACCGAAATAGAGGAGGGGGCCATACACGTCCAATAATTACATATTGTAACATGGGCCCGTGCAAACTGCTGTAAAGCGCGTTTTCAAAAATGAAGGGATCTCAACGGCGGAAGTAACCACCCGGAGATTAGTAGCAGACGATCAATAAGCCATTGGTTTACCGAGCGAACTAACCAAAGCGCTCAGTGCGTCTCTTCGAACTGACTTTCCGCTGTAGATCAGGGGCGTGGTTGCTGTATCGGGGCTTTCTTAACACGCAATTTATGAACGCATTTCATCTCTGCGGCCAAAAGCGGGAGATGATGACTTCAGGCTTTTTAGTGAGGTCAAAATGTACAGTTTATTATTATCGGGTTGATCATCGGAGCAAATCCCTTGCTCCGACATACTGGTGTCCATCTTGCAATACTACAGCGAAAACTCCGCCAGTGATGACGTTGATATAACTCCCCACGTCACCGGCGAAACTTCAGAGTATTTGGGGCGGCTGCTCATTGGTGACGATGAGCCGCGGTTGCTTAACAGTTTATGCTCGATATTGCGTGACAAGGGGTTCGAGGTTGACGGTGCCGAGGATGGCGACGCCGTCTGCCAGCGATTACGAGAGAATGCCTATGATCTGGTTTTGTTGGATATCCGCATGCCTGGAAAGAGCGGTTTAGAGATCATGGCCTGGTTGAAAGAAACGGGCGTTGACGATCCGGTCATCATTATCAGCGGGCATTCCGACTATCGCATCGTCAGGCAAGCATTCAAGCTGGGTGCCTGCGATTATCTAAGAAAGCCCTACGATGTAGATGAATTAATTCGGGCTGTCGGCGGCACGGTTTTAGAACGACGGCAGGCCCGCTCTCAGGCGGCTACGGGCTGGTCTAACCCGCTAACGGCCGATTTTTTTAAGCACACACTTGATCATCTTCCGGATCTGGTTTTTTCACTGGATGAGCGCAAGTGCATCAACTATCTGAATCATCACTCCGAGAGTCTCTTGGGATTACCGACAGGGGAGCTGATTGGCCAACCGTTTTCTCGGCTCGTTCATGAGGGTGACATCGCTAAGCTTCCACTGTTATTTGGTAAGAACGAGGTGGGAGAGTCAGTAACCCAAGAGATCAAACTTAAAACTTACCATGGAGGGATCGGTTACCTGGATTGTGACATTACAGTTGCCTCTCCGCTCGAGGCGAACGACACCGCGCTAACTTATGCAAAGCCCCCTCCAGCAAAGCCTCTTTTTTTGGGCATTGTGCGGGACATCACGGAGCACAAACGGACACTGGCATTGATGGAGTTTCATGCTTCTCACGATACACTGACCGGGCTGCCGAATAGGAGCCTGTTTATGGACCGACTTACCTTGGCTGTCAGTCAGGCGAGCCGTAATGGGCAGAAGCTTGCCGTGCTTTTTATCGACCTGAACGATTTCAAAGCGGTAAACGATACCTACGGGCATGGGGTTGGCGATCAGCTGTTGCAAAAAGTCGCCGCCGGTCTGACACATTGTCTGCGAGAGGGGGATACTCTTGCCCGCTATGGTGGCGATGAATTTACGGTCCTGTTGCCCTCGCTTGACGAAAAAAAGGACGCCGCAACGGTCGCACGCAAACTTCTGAACTCGCTCGAAACCCCTTTTCAGTTTGAGGGCACCGACCTTCGTGTCTCTATCGGAACCAGCATCGGGATTGCAATGTACCCTGAAGACGGGGCGGGGGCGGAAACGCTGGTAGAGCGGGCAGACATGGCCATGTATACCGTGAAACAGAGGAAAAAAACGACTTTTATTTTTACAGCTAAGCATGATGGACGACGAAAGACCGGACAACACGTCGCCCTAAACCCGTCATCCAAACCACGCGGGCTCCCCAATGAAAAACACCTGAGACTTGAGCGACAATAGCCTTGCAGTAGGCTTTAAAACATAGTCTGGAGGAATTTCAAGAAACTCTGTCCACCTCGTCGGAGTCGTTGCCAGCGCTCAAGCGATCCAACAGCTCATTCTTCACGCTCAGCTCGGTTTCAAGCTGCTGCACCTTCGCTTTCAGTTGGTCGTTCACGCGCTGCTGCTTTTCAAGGGCAGCCTTTCGCTGGCGTAACGCCACGACTTGCTGCTCTAGCCGCACTGTTTTGTCGGCCAGACGACGATTTTCGCGCTCCCGCTCGCCCAGCTGCCGGGTCAACTGATCCGACTGCTTTCGAGTTTCAGTCACCTCCGTGAATAGCCGGGTAATCTCCCGGGTGGCCTGGGTCTGCTCGTCGCGTTTCACGGCTAAGGCTTGTTGCAGGTGGCATTGCTCTTCCTGGACTTGCTGAATCTGCTGCTCATGCCGCCGCTGATCCTGATCGCGCTGCTCTTTCACGGAGCCGCGATAGTGCTCCAGCGCCTGCCGGGCATGGTTGTGTTTTTCTTCGAGTGAATTCACCTGGCGTTGCTTGTCCTGAACCTGCTCAGTCAAACTTTCAATGCGTTGGGCCTGTGCGCGGTTATCGCTTTCGAGTTTTGAGAGCGCCTCACGCAGCCCATGGATCTCCGCCTGTAAATCATCCCGCGCCTGAGCCAACACTGCATTTTGCGCCTGGTGTTGCCTGGTCTCAGCGGTCTGTGCCGTCAAGGCATCCTGCAGGCTGGCCACCTCGGCCTGGTGGCGCTGTTCGGCCTGCTCAATGGTCTCCCGCGCGTCCTGGCGTAATTGCCGAGCCAGTTGGCCCACCAAGTCGGTTACGTGGTTGCTCAGAAGCGCTTCGTCGTCCAGACGGGTGCTTTCACGCGCCTCAATCGCTCTCAGGTGGTTGCTGATGGTGGTCTTTGAGCCGGTGTTGCCCAGCTCGGCTCGTATGGCGTCGATGGAGGGGTGAACATTGCGAGCCAGAAGACGTTTACGGGCGTCCTCGACCAGGGGTTGGGTGATGCCGCCTCGGGCCATGATCGTGTCCTTATGTCTATTTCGTACTGTGGTACGTATTATGTAATTACATACTATATACACCAGAAAGATCGTTGGAAAGTACAGCTTTACAGACATGTGATAATCCAGAGTTATCCATTGTGATGCTCATTTCGACGGCTATACTGACCGATGCTCGGTACGATATGACTCGATTTGCCGCCCCGGACCAAGGCCGCACCAGGACATCAAAGATGCACAAACAAGCCGAACCACTCGATCAACACGTGTGCGATGCAATGGCTAAGACGTCCACAAAGATGGTTTCAAAGGCAGACAATGAGGCCGTGTGCGAAGCAGCCGAACGTTGGATAAGGGAAGCGACAAGAACATTGCCGAAATCGGACGACGCTGGTGCGCCCAATGACGGTTGATCGGTACGTTCGGGCTGCTACCCGCGACAATACCCGACGGAGCTACCGATCCGCAGTCGAGCATTTTGAGGTGACCTGGGGTGGGTTTCTGCCCGCAACCGCCGACAGCGTGGCTCGCTATCTCGCCGATCATGCCGAGAGGCTTTCTGCCGCCACCCTGAAGCAGCGCCTGGCGGCGCTGGCACGCTGGCATCGGGACCAAGGGTTTCCAGACCCAACAAAAGCTCCTTTAGTACGCACGGTTCTCAAGGGCATTCGCGAAGAGCATCCGTACCGGCAAAAACAAGCCAAGCCACTGGCCATCATCCAGCTCCAGCAGCTGGATCAGTGGCTGGCCGGACAGATCGCGCAGGCCCGGCAGCACGATTCCGGGCGTCTCGGGGTCTGGTTACGCGACCGGGCCATGGTCTTGCTCGGGTTCTGGCGAGCCTTTCGCAGTGACGAACTCTGTCGATTAACCATTGACGATGTCACGCTGGCCCCTGCTGCCGGTATGTCCTTGTACTTGCGGAGAAGCAAGGGGGATCGTCAGGCCGAAGGTCGCCTGTACAAGGTGCCAGCTCTGAGGCAGTGCTGTCCCGTGGAGGCCTGTCAGGATTGGCTGGACTTTTTGAACCAGCCCAGCGGTGCGCTATTCAGGGCGATTGATCGCTGGGGAAATATTTCCAATACTTCATTGCACCCGAACAGCATCGTGCCGCTGCTGCGCCAGCTTCTGGCCGACGCAGACATTGACGCTGTGGAAGCGTTCAGCAGCCACTCGCTGCGACGCGGTTTTGCCTCCTGGGCCAGTGCTTCCGGCTGGGAAATCAAAGCGCTGATGGAGTACGTCGGTTGGCAGGATACCCAGACCGCCTTGCGATACATTGAAGCTAAATCGCCGTTCGAGCAGGCCCTGATGCAAATCCCAACCCAAGTGGCGTCTTCTGTCGGCCAGCCACGCCTGGCGAGCGTCTCCGAACCGCGACACCGGGCATTAACCGTCCAGCTCACCCTGGAGCCGCAACGTCCTCGCAGCCGGAAACACCACCAGGCCCGCACGGTAATCGAAGCCCATTGCCTGAAACCGTTCGAGATGGAACAGCAGAACAATGGAGACTACCGCATTGAGGTGCCTGCAACGTCGGATGAGCAGCTGGACGAAATGATGGACGACTTGATCGATGAGATACACCGCATTGCGTCCGACAAAGCCTGCTGGGTGGAGACACTGATCACGGACCCGGCCACCGGGCAAGCATGGGATTGAGCCGGTCATGAGTGCTATTCAGGAAACAGCCTACCCACGGTTTCGGACGGATATCCCGCAACAGGAACTTGATGCAGTGTACACGCCGACGGCCGTCGAACAGCGCTGGGCTCGTCGGCGCACCCGGCAGATCCAGGAGCGCTTCTTTCTATTACTGCATCTGAAGGCGTATCAGAAACAGGGTTTCTTCTCCTCGTCGGTCGATTTGCCGGGCGATTTGCGTCGTCACATTGCGCAGTGCCTTGGTCTCGACAAGCAACCGACCAAAGCCCAACGACAACAGTATGATCGGTCTGCCACCCGTAAACGCCATATCCCTTGGATTCGGACCTATGTGGGCAGCCGGACGCTGGACGAGGCGGCTCATGCTTGGCTATCGAGCCAAGCAACGAAAGCCGCCGAGTCCCGCGAGGTGCTGGCCGATATCATCAATATCCTTCTGGAGGAATTAGTGCGTCACCGTTTCGAGATTCCCGGCTTTACGGTGTTATTGAGGCTCGCCAAGGATGCCCGGGCCACCGTCAATGACCGCTGTTACCGGTCCATCGTCAGCGAACTCAACGACGAAACAAAGGCACTGGTCAATGACTTGCTGGTATCGCCACCGGGAATCGAGATCAGCGGTTGGCAACGACTGAAGCGAGAAATCCGCAAGCCGACCAATAAAGAAATCCGGTCCTACCTGCAACACCTCAAGTGGCTGAAGGATATCGTCGAGCAATTGCCGGGTGTCAAATCAATTCCCGTGACCAAGCGGCGACAGTTCGCCCACGAAGCACGAGCGCTGGATGTGGCCAAAATGGCTCGAATCCCTGCGCGTAAACGCTATGCCCTGGCGGTGGTCCTGATCCGGCAACAGTATGCCCAGGCGCTGGATGATACCGCCGAGCTTCTGATCAAGCTGATGAGGCAACTGGAAACCACCGCCCAGCAAAATCTCCTGACCTATCAAATGGAGCAGGCCCAGCGTACCGATCGACTGGTGTCCTGCTTTAAAGACGTGTTGACTGCCATGGAGGCCGAGCCAAACCCGTGGCAATCGCTTCAGGCCGTTATCGGAGACAAGCGCCAGGAGTGGCTGGACGAATGCGAGGAGCATCTGGCCTACGCGGGCAATAACTACCTGCCTTTCATGTTGCGACCGTTTCGAACCAAACGCAGCCTGCTGTACAACTGCCTGGAAATACTCACGTTTCAAAGCACCTCCAGCGACTTACTGTCGATTCAACTGATCGAGTTACTCCGGAAGACCCGTTCATTGAAAGCCGAGACGCTGGATTTGCGGGTCCATGCGCCGGATCTGGTCGAAAGCATCCAGCAGACCAAGTGGACGCTCGAAAAGTGGCGCCGTCTGATTTTCATCCGGCCGGACAGTCTGACGGTTCACCGTAAATATTTTGAATTGGCCGTTTTGAATCTCGTAAAACAGGAACTGAAGTCGGCGGATCTGGCGGTCGTTCACGGAGATCGTTTCGACGACCATCGCGATCAACTGGTGAGCTGGTCGGATTACGAGCAGGAAATCGACCAGTACGGGCTGGAAGTGGAGCTTCCCATCGAACCGAAGGCTCTCAGTCGCCATCTCAAGGATCAATTGACTCAATTCAGCCGCTCGGTGGACGCCGCCTTCCCGGACAACACACACGCCGTGATCGAAGACGGTCGCATAGTCATCAAACGCAGTCAGAAGCAGGGGCTGCCAACAAACTGGCAGGCCCTCGATGACGACATCACACGGCGGCTTGGCACCCGCAGCATCGTCGACGTTCTGGTCGATGCGGAGCGCTGGCTTGGGTTACATCGGGAATTCGGGCCACTGTCAGGCTATGAGGGGCGCGTGGAAAACCCCCGGTTGCGGTTCATCGCTACGCTTTTCTGCTACGGCTGCAATCTGGGACCCTCCCAGACCGCCGACTCCATCAAGCAACTGAACCGTCGCCAGATAGCCTGGCTCAACCTTAACCACGTCACTGAAGACAGGCTAGACCGCGCAATCGTCAAGGTCATCAACGCGTACAAGAAATACGAACTGCCCGGATACTGGGGTACGGGTCGGCGGGCAGCCGCCGATGGCACCAAATGGAATCTTTACGAGCAAAATCTGCTCAGCGAATACCACATCCGCTATGGCGGCTACGGCGGCATCGGTTACTACCACGTCTCGGACACCTATATCGCGCTGTTCAGTCATTTCATCCCCTGTGGGGTTCACGAGGCGGTGTACATCCTTGACGGACTGCTTGAGAACCGGAGCGATATCCAGCCGGATACCTTGCACGGTGATACGCAGGCCCAGAGCTATCCCGTTTTCGGGCTGGCGTACCTACTGGGGATCAAGCTGATGCCGCGTATCCGGAATATCAAGGATCTGAACTTCTACCGGCCCGACAGGCGGTTCCGTTACGCGCATATCGAAGAGCTGTTCAACGGTCATATAGACTGGGCGCGGATTGAACGACACCTCCCGGATATGTTGCGTGTGGCCGTGTCCATCAAGCTTGGTAAAATTACGGCATCAACGATCCTGAGGCGGCTGGGAACCTACAGCCGCAAGAACAAACTGTATTTCGCCTTCCGGGAGCTGGGTAAGGTCGTGCGGACCGGTTTCCTGTTGAACTACATCGACGATGTGGAATTACGTCAGACCATTCACGCCGCAACCAACAAGAACGAGCAGTTTAACGGGTTTGCAAAATGGAGTTTTTTTGGTGGCGAGGGCATCATTGCGGCCAACCTCCGGCACGAACAGCAAAAGGTGGTGAAGTACAACCACCTGGTGGCGAATATGCTTATCTTACACAACGTCGAAGCCCTCAGCCGGGTGTTACGCGATATGGCAGCGGAAGGGATCGCCATCACCGAAGATGTCCTGAAAGCGCTATCGCCGTACCGAACCCGTCATATCAATCGTTTTGGAGATTACACATTGAACTTTAGACGTCCGGTAGGGCAGCAGTTGTTTGATTTGAAACTTGCTGAGCTTACCCCTCAAGGGACGGCCGGTGATCAGGTTAACCCCAAACATGAGCCGAAAAATACGGGCTAAACTACAACTAATTCATTTGGTTAGGGGTGTTTTTAGACTATTTTTCACGTTTGTCTGCCAACCCTCGTATTCAATCCCCAGCATCAAAGTGCGTATAATGTATATTATGTTAAATACGATACGGCATAGAGAAACCCTCACCAGTTTTTGGCGAATACCGCTCTAACCCAGTAGCTATGAGCTTTCCTGCAAAATCCATCGAAACTCGCCCTTCTGATTTCTGGTTTTCTACTAAAGAACATCAAAAAATATAAATGAAGCCAACACCGATCTCCGCTTCATAATCATTCCGAGATATTGGGCTATCTGAAACGTCACTCCCGTAAATTTCGTAAAGAGCTTCACCGAAGATCTGCCAGCTTTCGTTCAAGTAATTGCGATAGTTAACGTTGACTCCAGTTGATCTATACCCGCTATCAACATCGGTTTCTGGAAGACCGGAATCTAAGGCTTGCTGTGCGTTCACACCAAAGTCCCGGTTGGCTAACTTACCATCGTGGAAAGTGACAGCAGCGCCAATTTCCCAGCCAGTGCCGTTAGGTTGGCAACCCAAACACGTTCCTGCGCCGAAAATCCCTAGCGTACCGATTTCTCCTGTTAGTACACGGCCATCTAAAAAGTAACGCCAATCTTCTGCAAGCGCATGACGCACTTCCAACAGCACTGTCACCCCGGAATTCGATTCGCCTAACCCATCCAGTCTCCCATCGTCTGAATCACCCTCTTCACGGCCTTCTTCGTAGCCTACCGAGGCTTGAAACAACCAGGCATCCCTGGCCAATGCTCGCCATCCAATTGCTTCACCCGCCCAGAAAAAAATGTGGTCACCAGTTCGCCACTGAACACCTCCGGCCGGATCGATCTCAAGCTCAAATTCGTCCGAGCCCTCATAAGCAGTCTCATATTCAACGCCCAGCCCAAGCCCAACACCCCAACCGTCGCCATCTGTGAAATCGTCGATGGAAGGAAGCGGAACGAGAGGGGTTCTGGGCTCCGTCGCGTTTACCGATCCAAAACAGGAAAGAGCGCCTAAAAAAGTGGCGACTTGAAGGGCGATTTTGTTCATGGTTTTCCCCAACCAAGGAATAGGTGGCAACACGACTCACTCATCACTATAGATGATTTTTACTCGCTAGAGACCCGAAGAACTTGCCTCTACCCTGCTCCATGAGCGTGAACAGTGCGCACAAGTTAAATCCGGTGTAGACACGCTAAAGTCCAAACCCATAAAGTCGTTATACTCCAGACCCACAACTCATCTCCCCGGCTTCCAGGTTTCCTATAATGAAGTGGTACCGGCTGTTTCTATTTAGCCTTCTGTTCTGTCTTTCGCCCTTGAGCCATAGTGCCGATGGCGAAGAAACCATCCGGATAACGACTGGCCACTGGCCCCCCTATCTGGATGAGGATCGCCCGGATGGTGGTTTTCTTGCCCGGATTATCCGGGAGGCGTTCGCCACTGAAGATATCAAGGCCGAGTTTACGTTCTTTCCCTGGTCCCGCGCCCTGGCGTTGGTAAAGACCCGTAACTACCAGGCGTCGGCCGTCTGGTCATGCACAAAAGAAAGGCGGCGCGATTTTCTCTATTCCGCGCCAATTTTGCCCTACCAGTATGTCTTTTATCATCGGCAGAAAATGGCGTTTGATTGGGATTCGTTATCGGATCTCGAAGGCATGGCCGTTGGCCTGACGCAGGATTACAGCTATGGCCAGACTCTCAGCGCTGCTATGAATAGCGGTCTGGTCAATGCCGACGTCACCACATCTGACCTGGCCAACTTCCGAAAACTGCTGCTTGGCAGAATTGATCTGTTTCCGATGGATCCGGTGGTTGGTGAAGCCATGATTGGCGAACAGCTCGGCCCTGAGGCACGAGCCCGTCTGGAGTTTCATCCCAAGGCACTGAGAAGCGCCCTTTATCATCTTCCCTTCTCACGGGACGATCCGGAAGCCGGTCGTCTGAGACGGGCGTTTGATCGGGGGTTGGCAAAACTGCGGGAAAGCGGCCGCTACCAGGAGATTATTGAAAACGCCCTGAAAGCTCACAGTTCACCGGCAGCGGCCGCGATACTGGAAGACAAGCTGGTGAACTGGGATGAGGATCCCAGTCCCTGTGTTTAGGAATCCGTTTCGGTTTCCTCGACTACGTTCTCGGCATGTCTTTTTGCCAGCTCCTCCAACGTCATGTATTCACACTCTTTTTCGGCCATAAAACCATCTGAGGAGTCGATGAGAATATTGTCATCGCGCATGAACCGGCGCCCCAGCAGTGCCGGGTAGGAAAATTTGCCGCGGTCCGTCAGTGAAAACTGGGTGGTGTGGGTAGTTCCTGCGATGCAGAAATCCATCATCACCACATAGCGCTTCTGGGATGGCGCACCTTTTCGCTTGATCAGAACGGTTCGCTCTACCGGCCTTTCCAGCTCAAGGATGACGTCTTCATGATCGAGCTCGCCTTCTGTTGGCTGGTCCTGGTGATCGCCAAGCGGAATCTGGAAGCTCACCCATTCCTGGCCGTCCTTTTCAAAGGGTTCAACGTTGACGGCGTGCAGCGATGAGGTTTTCGCGCCGGTATCCAGCCGGGCCTTGAGGCGGAGGCTGGTGTCCTGCATAACTACCCATTCGACGAAGCCAAGAGTCTCCGGTGGACGCTCATCATTTTTGGCATCGGATTCTGCTGAAAACGCCATTGTGGATGGGAAAACCAAGGCCGCAGCCAGCAACGCCCTGTTAACAAACCTCATTCAATATCTCCTGCAAATTCCTGTAAATCGGAGAAAAAAGACATAAAATTCTGCTCCAGTTCATCCTGGTGAGCGCGAATCTCCGTGATCATGCCGGTAAACTCGTTTCTGAAGCGGATCCTCCCGGCCACACGGTCCAGCGCATAACCGATGTTCTCAAGGTCCTGATAGGCGCCGAACCAGTCGTTCCACACCATTCTCCGCGTAACCCGCGCCATCTCGTCCGGCATTAAATGCTCTTTTTCCTGCAACTCGTTGTAAATAAGCCGGATAAACGCGTCCTGATCAACAGCACTGAAGCGCTCCCAGTGTTTGAGTAGAAAGTGATCGTAGAGAATGTCCAGTGCAACACCCGCAAACCGGCGGCGCTGACGGGAGAAGACCTGTTTGCTGGCAAGTACGTCGGGGTGCTGGTCGGTGAAGCTGTCGACCGCCCGATGGTGGCGGACGCCCTGCTTCACCGGGTCCGGCAGCGTCGAGAGATCGACGCCCCGGGTAAAGTCACCGAGGATGCTCCCCACCCGAGCTTCAGGTAAGTCCGGCGCGAGAAATACATGAGCCAGATGGTTCAAACAGTCTCCCCGGTGGCCTGGTTTCAGAAGTTGAATTGAATACCGACGCCCAGACCATCGACTTCGGCATTACTGTCTTCATAATAACGCATGTATTCAAGGTTGCCGGACAGGTTCGGCGCAAATTCCATATTCATGCCGATGCCGTAGGAAACGTCCGTTTCATCCTCGGTGGCAGTGCCCAGAAACGAAGAAGCTTCGATTTCGACCCGGGTGAAACCGAGGATAGCGTACGGCGTAATGGGTGATTCGTTGGCCAGATTGAACGTGGCGTAGCCGCCGAAGAAGTTATCCAGTGAATAATCGACTCCGCCGATGCGGTCGTCATCCACGCCAAAACCGCCCCGCGCTTCGATGCCCAGATACGGCGTCGCCATCACGCCAACTTTGGCAGACAGCGTGCCTACGTCGGCATCCGCGTTACCGCTCTCAAGGTTCATGAAAGTGTAGTTCAGGCCTGTGTAGAGCCCGCCAACGCCAGACTTGTACATATCCTGGGCGGATGCGGCTCCTGCGGCAGCCATACCGGTGGCAAAGATAACGGCAATTGAACGTACGTGTTTCATTTTTTATCTCCTTAACCGAATTGTTCGGTGTACATCGCTGAACTTGCACCAGACTGACGCGTTTTGCCATCAGAAAGATCCGCATTTACGCGTTATTTACACCGATTTAATTCGCCGGTAATTTCAGCATCCGCGCGGTGTTACCTTGCGGAAGGCCGACCCCACAGGTATTCTGACGCCGTCTCCCGGTATCAGCTGGCTCGAGCATCCATTGAGAAATCTCTACCCCGTCATTTTCATTGTCAGCGTCATGTTCGTGCTTTTGAGCATTTTCATGACATTGCCTGTCATCCTGCTTGCGGGCTCTGAAGCGCCGAACGCCATGGCGTTTGCAGAATCGGCGGCCATTGTCTGGGGCCTCGGTATACTGGGAATGGCCGCCACCTACCGCAAACCGAGAGATCTGAAGCCCCGGTACATGTTCGTACTCACGGTATCTTCTTGGTTCATTATTGCCCTGTTTTCATCTCTTCCTTTTTATCTGAGTGACCTTGGCATTTCTGCCGCAGACGCCTTTTTCGAGGGCACTTCGGGGATTACCACCACCGGGGCAACGGTGCTCAGCGGCCTCGATGATATGGACAGGGATCTCTTGATCTGGCGGTCCATCCTGCAATGGATTGGTGGTATCGGGATTATCGGTATGTTCGTTGCGGTACTCCCTTTTCTGCGGGTCGGCGGCATGCGGCTGTTCGCCACCGAGTCTTCGGAATGGACCGACAAGGCTCTGCCAAGGATGAAAACACTCAGCCGTGGCCTGCTGGTGGTTTATCTGGCGTTTTCGATCATTGCGGTGGTTACCTACTGGTTTTCTGGCATGACGCTCTTCGATGCCTTCAACCATGGTCTTACCAGCATCGCCACCGGTGGCTTTTCCACCTCGGATCTGTCCATGGGCAAGTTCAATGATCTGATCCTCATGGAAGCCACATTTTTCATGATTATCGGCAGCTTGCCCTTCTTCCTTTTCGTGCGTGAAATGCATGGCCAACATGGCGTTCTGTTCCGGGATCAGCAGGTGCGATTGTTTCTCGCGATCCTGTTTTTCGTACCGCTGCTTCTAACTCTTTACCGCTGGATGGTGTCACCGGTCCCCTTCGATCCCATCCATAACTACGCCTCTACCCTGTTTAATGTCACTTCTGTGGTAACCACCACGGGCTATGCTTCTGAAGATTATTCCGCCTGGGGCCCTCTGGCGTTCGTGCTGTTCTTTTTCCTGATGTTCGTGGGCGGCTGCTCTGGTTCCACGGCCGGCGGCATGAAAATCTTCCGGTTCCAGCTTTCCCTGATCATCCTGCGTGAGCAGTTGATGCGCCTGCTGCACCCTCGTGCGGTTCTTACCCGTAACTACAACGGCCGGGCCGTGAGCGATGAGATTATCTCGTCGATGATCGCCTACACGTTTATCTTCCTGCTCTGTCTTTTGCTGATCACGGTTGCCCTGGCCGCCATGCAGCTGGACTTTGTGACGGCACTGTCTGGCGCCCTCACCTCGCTGACCAATGTCGGCCCCGGCCTTGGGGACATCATTGGCCCTGCGGGTAATTTCGGGCCGCTTCCCGATGCCGCAAAATGGGTACTGTCTGTGGGTATGCTGATGGGGCGTCTGGAGATACTGAGCGTGGTGATCGTTCTATCGCCGGCGTTCTGGCGCAGCTGAGGCCTACCTGAGCCAGAGTATGGCGGGGTTTTCCAGGGGAAGGTTCAGGCGTTCATCCCGCACTCGCAGGCGCGGCGTGTAGTGTCCTTCGGGGCGTGAAGGCACTGTGCATTCATAAAGATAGGTATGAGGGGAACCACCCAGCGGATGCTTCATCTGCATGGCCGTAATGGTTCTTGGGCCATGCTCGGAATCCTCTGCAACAAGCTCTACTGCAATCCGCTGCTCGTCAATTCCATCCAGGTAGACTTCCACGGTGAAAGTCTGGCTACCCGAATCTTCGCCTGTATTGAAGCTGTTGAAACGCAACCGGGACCAGTGCCTGGAGATTTCTCGGTATTCACCAAGTAGCTCCCGTGCAGTCTCGGAGCTGCGCCGGCTTCCCATTTCTGCCATGGGTAGATAGAACTGTTCGACGTATTCCCTCACCATCCGGTTGGCGGAATAGGCCGCCGTCAGTTGATCCATGCTTGCGCGCATACGTCCAACCCAGTTCCGGGGAATACCTTCGCTGTCGACGTCATAGAACCCGGGAATTACCTCGTTCTCCAACAGATCAAACAGCTGTTCCATGTCTGAGAGATCGTGGTCGTGATTGTTTGACCCGCTTAGCTCGTCAAAGGTAGCGCCAGGTCGAATAGCCCAGCCCACATCCGGGTTCCAGGCCTCAGCCCACCAGCCATCGTACTGTGACAGGTTCAGTCCCCCGTTCACGAGTACCTTCATGCCACTGGTGCCGCAGGCTTCCCAAGGGTGTCTCGGACAATTGAGCCACACATCCACGCCCTGGATAAGCTGGTTGGCCACGCCAAGATCGTAGTCTTCAATAAACACCACCTTGCCCTCGACATCCGGTCGCCGGGAGAAGGCTTTCCATCGCCGGATGATGTCTTTCCCCGGGAGATCGTAGGGGTGGGCCTTGCCTGCAAGCACAATCTGAATCGGGCGATCACGGCTGGCAAGCAGTTTGAGCAGGCGCTCCTGATCCTTGAGCAGGAGATCTGGTCGCTTGTATTCCGTAAACCGGCGGGCAAAGCCCAACGTGAGGGTTTCATGGTCCAACAAAAGGCCACACGCGGCTTCATGGTTGTTTCCGGGGTTCTGTTCGCAATGCTGGCTTGCAAGCCTTCGCCGGAGGTAGGTAATCAGCCTTGCGCGCTCCAGGCGCCTCATTTCCCATAATTCTTCGTCGGCGATGTCAGTCATCGGGCAGGTGCTCTGGAGAGGCCTGCGCCAGCGATCCTTGCCACAGGCCCGGGTCCAGATGGCGTCGGATTCCGGAGAATCCCAGCTCGGCGTGTGGATGCCATTGGTCACATAGTCCGCCGGAATGTCTTCGGCCGGCCAGCGCGGGAAGAAAGGCTGGAAAATGGTCTGGGTGACCTTCTGGTGGATGCGGCTGACACCGTTGAACCGACCACTCATATTGAGGGCCAGCAAGGCCATATTGAGTTTAAGGTCAGTCGACTGATTGTCTGGGCTGGAGGGCTGGCTTCCTAATGCCAGCAATTGATCGACATTCAGGTCGCGGCCTTCGAGCCAGGGTGTCAGATACAGTCGCAATAGCGATCGGGAGAAATGATCAAAGCCGGACGCCACCGAGGTGTGCGTGGTAAACAGATTGGTCGCCCTGGTTGCGGTTCGAGCTGTCTGGAAATCACTTTCATGGTCGTCCTGCCAGCTGAAGGCCCTCTCTATGAGCGCCAGGGCACAGTGGCCCTCATTCAGATGGCAGAGTGACGGCGATCTCCCCAGTTGTTCCAGCAGGCGCCAGCCACCGATGCCCAATACCATTTCCTGCTGCAGGCGCTTTTCCGGGTCACCGGTATAGAGTTCGCTGGTAATACCGCGGTCGCCCGGTTCGTTTCGGGGGTCATTGCTATCGAGCAGCAAAAGCTCGCATCGGCCCACCTGGGCTTTCCAGGCCCGAAGGCGCACGTGTCGTCCCGGGAAAGGCACAATCACCCTCACCCACTGGTCGTCAGCGTCCCGCAGGGGCGAGACGGGCAGCATGGTGGGGTCGTTGTATGGGTAGAACTCCAGCTGTTCGCCATCGGTGCTGATGGCCTGGCGAAAGTAGCCCTGCTGGTACAGCAGACCCACCGCCATGACTGGTGCACCCAGATCGCTGGACGCCTTCAGAAAATCGCCGGCCAGGACGCCCAGACCACCGCTGTATAGCGGCAGCGATTCGCTCAGACCATATTCCATGCAGAAATAGGCAACGCCCTCGCCCAGATCGCCCGGACAATCGGTCGAATACCAGGTGTCAGCCTCTGTAAAAGCCTGGTGAGCATGAATCTGCTCACGGTAGCGTTGCTGAAAGTCGGGGTCTGCGGCCAGTTCTTCCAGCCGCTCCCCGGACACGCTGTTCAAAACCAGCCACGCGTTCCGCGTGGTGTCCCAGATGTCCGAATCAAGAGCGCGCCAGAGCTCATCGGTACCGTGATGCCAGGTCCACCGAAGGTCCAGCGCCAACTGGAACAATCCGTTCAGCGATTCCGGCAAGGACCGCGGGGTATAGGCTGCCAGGGTCAAATTTGAACTCCGCTCAGGTTGGTCGGGACATCATCGAGCGGTATAACCGCCATCAATCACCAGTTCACTCCCGGTCACAAACTTCGATTCGTCGGAGGCTAGATAGACAGCGCCCCAGGCAATATCATCCGGCTCGCCCATGTGACCGACAGGATGCATTGCCGCCGTGGCCTTTTTAGCTTCCTCCGGGTCCTGTCCGGTCGTTTTGAGGTGGGCCTCAACCAGCGGGGTCCATATAAACCCGGGGTGAATGGAATTGCAGCGAATGTTTTCAGTGGCATACAACAGGGCGTCGGTTTTGGACATCAAACGCACGGCGCCCTTGGAGGCATGATAAGGCGGAATATCCGGCGCACTCACCAGCCCATAAATGGATGACAGGTTGATAATGCTGCCAACGCCCGCTTTTTTCATGTGGGGAATGGCGTGCTTGGTGCAGAAAAACACGCCCTTGACGTTCACATCCTGAACATGGTCCCACTCTTCTTCCGTGAGTTCATGGGTCGGCTTGTTCGCCCCGGCAATGCCGGCGTTGTTCACCAGTACAGTCGGGCTACCGAAGGTATTGGCAACGGCGTCCAGAACCTGTTTGACCTCTTGTTCCTTGCTTACGTCACAGTGCCAGTAACCCACCTTCAGACCGCGGCCTTCAAGTTGTTTAGCCAGGGCCTCTCCCTCGGAATCCTGGCAGTCGAGAATGGCGACAGCAGCGCCCTCCTCTGCCATTCGGAGCGCTGTTGCGGCTCCGATGCCAACGGAGCCACCGGTGATCACGGCCACTTTACCTTTAAGTCGTTCCATGAACAGATCCTCTCCCTTGGGTGTTCTTCAGGCTTGTTTCCTGCGGGCAGGAAAATAGTTGACTGGCATGTGGTGGTTTTTAAGCCAGTTGATCAGTGAAGAAATTGTAAAACTGTCGTTCTCGACGCCTTCAAAATCGACACCAAGGCCGCGGTCTGACTTCCGCACAACATGGGCCTTCAGCCGACGGAACCGCTTTTCCTGGGTATCCGGAAAACGGAACTCCAGTTCCACCGTCTGGTTTAACTGAACGTCAGTGTAGTCCGTGGCAATGAACAGACCACGTTTGGAGGCATCGCGAATCTGACCGGTCGCAACCGGCATCCCGCGCTTGTATACCAACAGACCAAGCTTTCCCTGTACGCGTTTACTGAGTCTGTGTTCCATGTTCCCCCCTCGTGACTCATCTTGAACGCCAATTGTTGATACTGCTTGTGTGTTATATCGAAGGTTGGGGCCCGCCTCTTTGATGCTGATCAAAAAATGCTCAGACCGGAGGAAGGCGCCCATGTCGTTTTACCGATTCAGCGATTATTTTCGACAAGTCTTTCTCGGGAAAATTCCAGTCCAGTTGCCATGTCCAGTTATTTGTAATGGTGCCCGGCGTATTGAACCTTGCCTCGGTTCCAAGACCGAGGAAATCCTGCATAGGCACCACGGCCACTGAGCAGACCGAGCGGAACGCCGCTTCAATTACCGGCCATGGCATCCCATCACCACTGATGGCCAGATAATCGTTCACATAGTGCCGGGTACGGTCATCCAGGCTGCGGTACCACCCCAGTGTTGTATCGTTATCGTGGGTCCCGGTGTAGACAAGATCCCGGGGCTGGTGGTTGTGAAGCAGATGCGGATTGTTTGGGCTGCCGTCGAAGCCAAATTGCATCACCGTCATCCCTGGCAGTCGGAAGCGATGACGAAGTTCTTCCACATCGTCGCTGATGATGCCGAGATTTTCGGCCACCAGGGGTAAATCCGGGAAGCGGTCGAAGCAGGCCTGTAGAAAATGGTCAGAGGGGCCGGGAACCCAATAGCCGTTTCGTGGCTGAGGGGCCTCAGCCGGGATCTCCCAATAGGCCTGAAGCCCCCGAAAATGGTCTATCCGGATCAGATCGAACAGATGGCGCTGGCTTTCGAGCCGTTGAAGCCACCACTGGTAGCCATCTTCCGCCATGATCTGCCAGTTGTAGAGTGGATTACCCCAGTGCTGACCTTCCTCGGAAAAATAGTCCGGCGGCACACCGGCAACCACAGTGGGTTCGCCCCGGGCGTCCAGTTCGAAGAACTGTCGGTTGGCCCAGACATCGGCGCTGTCTTGAGCGACAAAAATGGGGATATCACCAAACAGCAAAACATTGCGGCTTCGTGCATAGTCCCTGAGTGCCTGCCACTGGTGGTGGAACAGGAACTGCTCAAACCTGATGCGAGCCAGTCTGGCCTGGTTTTGGTCGACAAAGGCCTGCAAGGCAGCCGGCTCCCGATCCCTCAAGTGCTCTGGCCACTGGAGCCAGCCTGGCGACTCCTGAACCTCCCGGATTGCGCAGAACAGACAGAAATCATCCAGCCAGTAATCATTTCTTGCCCGGAAAGCTTCAAATCCGGCCAGATCAAGGCCCTTCCGGCCTGTGGCATGGCCCTCGTAAAACCGTTGGGCGGCGATGGCCAGTAGCTGCTGGCGGGATTCGGCGATGGGCTGGGCCAGTTCAGCGTCGGCCAGCAGTCCGGTCTGCAGCAGTTCAGCGAGGTCAATAAAATCCTGGTTGCCCGCGTGGGCACTCAGGGATTGGTACGGTGAAAGATCCTGGTGTGTCGGTCCAATAGGCAGTGTCTGCCAGATGGTGATTCCACTGTCGGCCAGAAATTCGACGAACCGGCGGGCGCCGGCGCCCAGAACACCCAGACTTCCGGGCAGACAGGTCGGGTGAAGCAGTACACCGGCCCGTCGAGCACTGAACAGATCCTTGTCGTTCGCTGAAGTCATGCAGGATGATCCGCCTCATGGCCCGGCCGCATGGTGCCGCCGCGAGCTGGTTCCCCGCTGCCCTGGCTGAGCTTCTGAAACACGGATGGCGGCGCCGGGTAGCCGATCATTTCATAGAGGTTGACGAGGTGACGGCGATACAGATGCTCAAAGTCGCTGACGATCTGGGCCGGGTTATAGTCACCAAACCACCAGAACCAGTCGGACCCTTCGCAGATAGCCAGTTGCTGCATGGCGGCTGCTTTCTGCTCCGAATTGAGGCTGCCGTTGTCCATCACCCGGTCGAAGTGGGTTTTGGCTTCACAGAGCAGATCCCAGGCCCGGTTCTTGTCCGGGTCACCGATCCAGGTGGAGAACGTGCCGTAAATCCAGCTGCCGGCCACAAGATGCGGCAAACGAACCGGCGCGGCTACGGGGTTCTCCACCAGATCGGCATAAGTGGTCAATCTGAGCCGGGGGTGGTTTGCCAGTACCCGATAAAGTTCGTCGAGGAAGTGAAAACCGTTCTCGGGGTAATACTCCCAGGCATTTTCGCCATCCATGATCACGGAAATCACCGGCTTCGTCTTGCCCTTGGCCTGCCCCGCAATGTTTTCCATGTGATGCACCAGGTCGCCAACGGCATCCCTGGCGTGCCAGTCTGCATAAGTAAAACCGATCAGATCCGACAGACCGTCGTCACGGAAGAAGACGGCGGTATCCGATTCGCCGAACGTATAGGGCTGGTGAATTCCGGCATCGGGCAAATCCGGGTTGTCCTGCCGGGCCAGATTGAGGCTGTTGTGCACCACAGAATCTCCGCTGGCAGTCCATCGGAATTGATGTTGATCCAGCAGGCCCAGTGTAGCCTGGCTGAGACCACCCTCGGAAGCCCAGCAGCCGGAGGGATCAACACCGAAGAAGCGCTGAAAAACGGTCCTAGCCTGTTGGAGCTGCCATGCGGCGCGCGCTTCACCCTCCGGGTAATGGCTGTGTGCTGGCAAAGCAATATCCGGCATGGCCTCGCGGGCAGCACCCAGGTCGATCAACAGAGGGAGCATGGCATGGGTATAGGGGCTGACAGACAACTCCACCTGTCCTTTTTGCGCAAGATGCCGGTACCTTGGGCCGATGCCGGATAGCACATCAAAAATCACGTCGAGAAGAGCCTTCCGGTCATCCATCGAAAAGTTGTGGCCCTTCTCCTGAAGGCTCTGGATGCAATGGCTGCTTCTGCGGATGGTTTCTCCCATCCAGCCAAGGTGGTACCAAACCAGCAAGTCGGAAAGAAACCGGCTTGAAATGTATCTCTGCAGCTCGGGCTTTTTGCGGTAAACCTCTGCAAGCTCCGCCAACTGCGCGTAGGCCGGATACCGATTGATGATCCGTTCCCGGTTGGCCCGCAGAGACTTTTCGATCAATCCCAGAAACGCAGGCGTTCCGGTTTCCGGCAACTGTTCTGCAACCAGAGCTGCGAGCAAAGGATCGCCGATCTCGCCAGCGCCATGGCGCCATTTTTCAATCTGGATAAGGTAGGTCTCGATCTGCTCAAGCAGAACCGGGGCAAAATTGACTACCGCCCTGGCGTCCGGATTCGCTTCCAGATGCGCCGCCATGTCGCTGTAATCCTTGATGGTATGAAGGTACACCCAGGGAAACAGGAACTGATCAGTGCGCATATCCTGATAAGACGGCTGGTGCATATGCCAGCAGAGTACAACCGGTGTTTTGGTGTCAGAGGCCATGGGGATAATCCTGCCCGAGCATCTCGGGCGTGATCAGCACAATACCTTTGGGCGATACATGAAAACGCTTCCGGTCATCGGCCTCGTCGAAACCTATCCTCGTCCCTTCGGGGATGCGGCAGCCACGATCAATCAAGGCATTGCGGATGTGGCAGTGACGGCCAATCTCGACATCCGGGTAGATGACCGAATCCGAGATTTCACTATAAGAATGAATCTTAACTTGCGAAAACAACACGGAATGCTTCACCAGAGCGCCGGAGACAATACAGCCGCCGGCCACCATGGAGTCCACAGCCATGCCCCGTCGATTGTCATCATCGAAAACAAACTTTGCCGGTGGCAGCTGTTCCTGATAGGTCCATATCGGCCAGTGGGAATCATAGAGATTGAGCTCCGGGCTGATTCCGATCAGCTCCAGGTTTGCCTGCCAGAGTGCGTCCACGGTGCCCACATCGCGCCAATAGGCCGGCTTGTTTTCAACCGGATTACGGAACGGGAAGGCGACCACCCGCAGACGCTTGATGACGGAGGGAATAATGTCCTTGCCGAAATCGTGGGACGATTCGCCATCCATCTGCTGGTCGCGCATGAGCTCGTCGAAGAGCACCTGGGTGCTGAACACATAGATGCCCATGGATGCCAGCGCCTTTCCGGGCTGGCCCGGCATTGGCTTTGGCTGTTCTGGCTTCTCGACGAACTCGGTGACCCTCAACTCGTCATCTACCGACATCACCCCGAATGCCGAGGCTTCATCGAGAGGTACTTCGATACAGCCCACGGTAATATCGGCATCATTCTCCACGTGATGGGCCAGCATGGTGCCGTAGTCCATCTTGTACACGTGATCACCCGCAAGAATAAGCACATACTCTGGCTGGTGGCTGCGAATGATGTCGAGGTTCTGAAGCACAGCGTCTGCCGTTCCCTCATACCAGGAAGTCTCGATCCGCTGTTGCGCAGGTAAGAGCTCTACGAACTCATCCAGTTCTCCCCGGAGAAACCCCCAACCCCGCTGGATATGGCGGATCAGGGAATGGGATTTGTACTGGGTGATCACACCAACCTGCCCGATGCCGGAGTTGATGCAGTTCGAGAGTGGAAAATCGATAATCCGGAACTTGCCGCCAAATGGCACAGCCGGTTTGGCCCGCCATTTGGTGAGATCGTGGAGGCGGGATCCCCGCCCTCCGGCAAGTACCAGAGCAAGAGTCTGACGAGTGAGACGACTGACGAAACGCTTGGCCGTTTGCATAGCTGCTTCCCTGAAGAAAACCTTCCCTGTAACCGGTCGTTTAACCGCAAGGGTTTGCCACGTTTTTGACGCCCTAAACTATAGTAGAACACTAGCACGGAATTATGACGTAAACTTGTTTTGGGTCATTTTTTAAACAGGCCCTTTCGCGTCCAATGAAGGGACGCTCAAAGCGCCTCATCTGGTCAGGAACAGCACGGTCTATGGACAGTCCAACGCTCAGCGAATTCGACCTCCACCTTTTTGCCGAGGGTCGCCACTGGCACATTTACAACGTGCTCGGTGCCCATGTCTGCAGGAACCGAGGTGTGGAAGGTGTCCGGTTTGCAGTCTGGGCGCCGCACGCCAGCGCCGTCAGTGTTGCCGGTGACTTTAACGAATGGAACGCGGGCATCCATCCCATGTCGTTGCATGAAGGCACGGGGGTTTGGTCCTGCTTTATCCCGGGCATCGGTAACGGCGCTCTCTATAAATTCGCCATCACAACGGACAAAGGCCGGCAGATCCTGAAAACCGATCCCTATGGACAGGCTTTCGAGCTCAGGCCCTCCACCGCTGCTGTAGTCACCGAGCGAGGCCACTTTGGCTGGGGCGATGGCGACTGGCTGGCCCGGCGGGGTCGCTGGAACTGGCAGGATTCGCCCATCTCCATCTACGAGGTTCATGCCGCCTCCTGGCGCCACCACGGTTCGGGTCGATGGCTGACCTATCGGGAACTGGCCGACCAACTCATTCCCTATGTGCTCGAACTGGGCTTCACCCACATTGAACTGTTGCCGGTCACGGAACACCCCCTGGATGAATCCTGGGGATACCAGACGACCGGATACTACGCGCCCACCAGTCGGTTCGGCACGCCGGACGATCTTCGTTATCTGGTGGACCAATGCCACCGGCACAACATCGGCGTGATTCTGGACTGGGTACCGGGACATTTCCCGACCGATGAACACGCCCTTGCCCGCTTTGATGGCAGCGCGCTTTACGAACATGAAGATCCCCGCAAAGGGCGCCATCAGGACTGGGGCACACTCATCTACAACTATGGCCGGCATGAGGTGCGGAACTTCCTGATCGGCAGTGCCTTGTTCTGGCTGGACGCCTTTCACATCGACGGGCTTAGGGTGGATGCGGTGGCGTCCATGCTGTACCTCAACTACTCCCGCAAGGAAGGCGAGTGGGAGCCCAACGTGCATGGAGGCCATGAAAACCTCGAAGCCATTGAGTTCCTGCGGGAATTGAACCAGGTCTGTCAGAGCCGCTTCCCCGGAACGCTGATCTGTGCGGAAGAATCGACCTCCTGGCCACGTGTAACCCGGCCACCGGAAATTGGCGGACTCGGGTTCAACCTGAAATGGAACATGGGCTGGATGCACGACACCCTGGACTATCTGGCGCAGGACCCGGTGTATCGTCAGTATCATCACGACAAGCTGACCTTTGGGCTGCTCTATGCGTTCTTGGAGAATTTCCTGCTGCCGCTTTCCCACGACGAAGTGGTTCATGGCAAAGGTAGCCTGATCAACAAAATGACCGGCGACGAATGGCAACAGAGGGCTACCTTGAGGGTGCTTTTTACCTATATGTTCAGTTACCCGGGCGCCAAACTTCTTTTCATGGGCGGTGAATTCGGGCAGCGGCGGGAGTGGAGTGAATCCCGGGAACTGGACTGGTCTCTACTGGCCTACCCGGAGCATCAGGGTATTAAAAAGCTGGTTCAGGACCTGAACGGTATCTACCGGCGGGAGGTGTCGTTACACGGCGCCTGCTTCAAGCCGGATGGTTTCGAGTGGATCGACTGCCATGACTCTCCCCAGTCAGTGATCAGTTTCCTGCGCACCGCCAAGGGCGAAACCTCGGTGATTGTGGTTAATTTCACACCCATGCCCAGACACCACTATCGGATCGGCCTGCCTGAAGGTGGCAACTGGCGGGAAATTTTTAATTCCGATTCAGAGTATTACGGTGGCAGTAATCTGGGAAATCCCTACCCCATGCCTGCGGATGTCCAGCCCTGGATGAACCGTGAGTGGTCCGTGGAACTAACCCTGCCACCACTGGGCGCGATCATTCTGAGGCCGGCTTTATGATCCGGGTGCTGTTTGCAACCAGTGAGGTTTATCCCTTGATGAAAACCGGCGGTCTTGCCGACGTTTCAGCAAGTTTGCCGGAAGCGCTCTGCCGCCTGGAATACGACGTACAGATACTTCTTCCGGGCTATCCAGATGCTTTGAAAGCGGCAAGAAAGGCAGGCTCCCGACGGAAGGCGAGATTTCAGCTGGGGCAATACAATGTGAGCCTCTGGCAGACCCGTCTGCCCGGCACCGCTGTCACGCTATGGCTAGTGGACTGTCCGCCATTGTTTGATCGCCCTGGCAACCCCTACAAGAACGAGGAAGGCAAAGACTGGTGGGACAATGCCCATCGCTTTGAGCTGTTCGGAAAGGTCGGCGCCATGATCGCCATGGGAGAGGCTGGCCTGTCCTGGAGACCGGACCTGGTGCACTGCAACGACTGGCAAACCGGGCTGATACCGGTATTTCTCGAGGCCTACCACGACAGGCCCGGCACTGTGTTTACCATCCATAACCTCGCCTACCAGGGACTCTTCTCCCACGAGACTTTCCGTGCCCTGGGTCTGCCTGATTCGCTCTGGAACCTCGAGCAGCTTGAATTCTACGGGCAGCTTTCGTTCATCAAGGGCGGCCTGGTTTTCAGTGACCGAATCACCACCGTCAGCCCGACCTATGCGCTCGAGATCCAGACCCCGGAATTCGGTAATGGACTTGATGGTTTGCTCCGACACCGCCAGGACGCGCTCACCGGCATTCTCAACGGCATCGATAACCGGGTCTGGAATCCCGAGGAGGACCCTGAACTGTCCTTTCACTATGGCCGGGATCACTTGAAGAACAAGGCACAGTGCCAGGCCGGCCTGCAGCAAGAGCTCGGGCTGGAGGTAAACGGCGGTCCACTACTGGGCTTCATCGGGCGACTGGTTGAACAGAAAGGCGTGGACTGGCTGGTTTCGGTGATGCCGCACTTGCTGGAACAGGGTTGCCAGTTTGTCGTTCTTGGCTCCGGTGAAGCCAGTTACGAGGAGCCCCTGAAACGCCTTGCCCGGCAATGGCCGGGGCAAATGTCTCTCACGTTGGGCTACAACGAGGGGCTTTCCCATCGCATCACGGCCGGATGTGACCTGTTCCTGATGCCATCGAGATTCGAGCCCTGTGGGCTCAACCAGATGTACAGCCTCAGGTACGGCACGATTCCGGTGGTGCACGGTGTTGGCGGGCTGGCAGACACGGTCCAGGACCCTCAGGAGGTTGGCATCGACAAGGCCACCGGATTCGTTTTTACCGGCGCCAATGCCGATTCGTTACTGGCTGCCGTAAACCGCGCGCTACAGGTTTTTGAAAAACGTAAGCAATGGCGGCGATTGCAGGACAACGGCATGGCGATCGACTATTCCTGGAAGCAGCGGGCTCGCACCTATGGCGATCTGTATCAACGTATTCTCAAAGAACGTGACCAACAACAGCTGGATTAGTGCGAGCGCTTGCCCGCCTGGAGGCAACCAACATGCATAAAGCAACGGAATTCCGACTTGAAGCTCATCCCCTGCTTCCCGAACCCCTGGAACGACTGGAAGAGCTTGCCAATGACCTGTTCTACAGCTGGGACCACGGCGTTCGAAGCCTTTTTGTCCGTATTGACCTACCGCTATGGCAGAAAGTCGAGCACAACCCGAAGCTTTTCCTGCGGCGGGTTGCCCAGGATCGACTCGATGAAGCGTCTGAAGACCGGGCGTTTCTGGCCGAGTATCGTCGGGTCCTGAGCAGCTACGATGCCTATCTCGAGGCTGGCCCCGGCCCGGAAGTGACGGAGAAGCTCGATCCGGAACAGGCTCTTGTGGCTTACTTCTGTGCCGAATTCGGCTTCCACGAAAGTTTTCCGATCTATTCCGGCGGCCTGGGCATCCTTGCCGGCGACCATTGCAAGGCCGCCAGTGACCTGGCCCTGCCCTTTGTCGCTGTGGGTCTGTTGTATCGGCAGGGTTACTTTATCCAGAGTATCGACGCCCACGGTCAGCAGATTGCGCGCTACCAGTCCCATTCCAGCGATGAATTGCCTATTTCACCGGTGGAGATAGACGGCAAGTGGCTCAAGGTCTCCGTACCCTTCCCCGGGCGTGATGTTGTGGCGCGGGTGTGGGAAGCCCGCGTTGGCCATATCCGCTTATACCTGTTGGACAGCAATACCGAAGAAAACGGCCCGGAGGACCGGGATCTGACGCTCCAGCTCTACGGTGGCGACGAGTCCACGCGGATCAGCCAGGAAATGCTGCTTGGCATTGGTGGGACCCGGGTTGTGGAGGCGCTGAACCTAAAGCCGACGGTCTGGCATATCAACGAGGGCCATGCCGCATTCCAGATTCTGGAACGCTGCAGGCACACCATGGTTTCCGGGTTGAGTTTCGAGGCCGCGCTTGAAGCCGTTGCCGGCGCAACGCTGTTCACAACGCATACGCCGGTACCGGCTGGCCACGACATCTTCCCCCGCTCCCTCGTTCATCATGCCCTGGGGCGATATATCGAGGAATCTGCCCTGGATTTTGATCAGGTGTTTGCCCTGGGCTCGAAGGACGGTGGGGACAGTTTCAACATGACCAGTCTGGGCCTGCGCGGCTCTCGTTTCCACAACGGGGTGAGCCGGATTCACGGTGGTGTCGCCTCGTTGATGGAGGGCGATATCTGGCCCCAGGTGCCGTCGGCAGAAAACCCTATCGGGTACATTACCAACGGTGTGCACGTACCGACGTTTCTGGCGCCGGAATGGTCCAGCCTGTTCGATATACAGGCGCCCACGTGGAAAAGTGAACTCCGGAACCCGGAATTCTGGAAGTTTATCGACCAGATCCCGGACTATCACTACTGGAGCGTTCACAAGGCCCTGAAACAGCAAATGGGCGAATACATTGTCCAGCGGCTCAAGCGCCAGCATAAACGCAACGGCACCGGCCATTCCGTCACTGACAGGATGACCCGGCAGCTTGTTTCCTCGGAAAAAGACACGCTGGTTATCGGGTTTGCAAGGCGGTTCGCCACCTACAAACGCGCGACGCTGATCTTCTCGGACCTGGAACGCCTCGAAAGCATCCTGACCGATCCGGACCGCCCGGTGGTGCTGGTATTTGCCGGCAAGGCCCATCCCAAGGACAAACCCGGTCAGCAACTGATCAAGGTAATCCACGACCTTTCCATGCACCCTTCGTTGATGGGGCACCTGATTCTCCTGGAGGACTATGACCAGGCCATGGCCCGCAGGCTGCTCAGTGGCGTCGATGTGTGGCTGAACACACCGGAATACCCGAAAGAGGCCAGTGGCACCTCCGGAGAGAAAGCAGCCCTCAATGGCGCTCTTAATCTCAGCGTGCTCGACGGCTGGTGGGGCGAAGGCTATAACGGCAAAAATGGCTGGGGCATCCCTCCCAGGGATACCGAACTGGACCCTGAATTCCGGAATGAGGAAGAGGCCCGGGACCTGATCGATCTGCTCGAATTCGAAGTGGTTCCCCTCTACTACGAGCGCGCCTCCCAGGGCTTTTCGAAAGGCTGGGTCCAGCGATCCAAGGCTTCGATGAAGTCGATCACACCAAGGTTTAACGCCCGGCGTATGGTGATGGATTACGTCAATAACTATTACCAGCCGGCGTCAACCCAGGGTGCTTTGCTGATGGCCGACAACGGCGAGGTTGCCAAAGAACTGGCAGACTGGAAGGCACGGGTCAGGCATGCCTGGCCGGGAGTGCAATTAAACGTGGTTGGCTGCGTCGAAGCTGCCTGCCCCCATGATGGCGGCGTAGAACTCAGAGTCGAGGCAAGGCTCAATGGCCTGTCAGCGGAGGATGTGCGGGTGGAGTGCCTGGTCAGCCCAGAATGCACCGGCACCCATAACAGCCCGGGGCCCGACAGTTTCTTGCTCGATAAGGAAAGCGAAGCGGAGGGGCGAACCGTGTTCTCTACACGCGTGCAACCCCCCTATCCCGGCTTGCAGACTCTCAGGCTCAGGATGTACCCCTATCACGAATCACTGACGCATCCGTTGGAGATGGGCGCCATGCTCTGGGTCTGACCCAGGGCATGGCGGTGCCTCAAAGCAGGTGCCGGCGAATGAATCGGCCAATGTCCTGTATTTCCTCAAGGCACACACTGTGTTCCATGGGGAACGTCTGATACGAAGGGTCGTAGCACATCTCCTTCAGGGTTTCGACACTGCGCACACCCAGTGATTCCGGCACCATCGGATCGAAGGTTCCATGATACACGCTGATCGGCACATCAGCATTGGCCTCAGAGCGCTCAACCGTGTCCGCGGTGGCGAAGTAAGTTGAAAGCGCCAGAACACCGCCAAAACGTTCCGGGTAGCTGAGCCCCAGTTCATAGGCAACGGCGCCTCCCTGGGAGAATCCGGCGATGATAATACGCTCCGGCGGGATGCCTTTGTGTTTTTGCTGCTCGACCAGTTTGGCGACCGCATCGGCAGACGCCCGCAACTGTTCCGTATCCACCACACGGTCGATATCCATGGCCTTGATGTCGTACCAGGCGGGCATGGACATGCCACCGTTGATGGTGACAGGCAGATTGGGCGCATGGGGAAAGATGAAGCGTACCGCTGTATCTTCCGGCAGGCCCAGTTCCGGCACTACGGGCTCGAAGTCGTGGCCGCTCGCACCAAGGCCATGAAGCCAGATGACGGCTGCGGTCGGGTTTTCCCCGGTTTCAATCTGAATGTACTGAAGATCCTGCACGGTTTACCTCATGTCTGAAAATTATGTGCCGGTTTATTCGGAATGGCCGGATTTCTCGGCATTGGCTTCGAGCGCGGTAACCACTGGGTTGGCATACATATCCAGCAGATAAGGCCGGATGGCCGGATCGCAGGCTTCCAGTCTCCGCTCCATCTCGGCTTCAGCAGCTTCCATTTCCGCCGGTGACCAGGTTTCGGCAGTAACCACTGAATCGCTGACGGTATCCGGCGTATCGTGGGCCTGGGGATGAAGACCACGCTGCTGATAAGCCACCAGGTTGGAGGCATGCAGGTGATAGTTTGCATGCATCTCCCGATCTATACGGGCGGCCAGATCTTTCGGGTTATCCGGTGAATCATGGATGGGCGCACCAAAGTGCACATGCACGTGCCCTTTGAAACCGGTCAGTCCCTTCATGATCTGTTCGGTATCTTCACCCTCTCGCTTGATGTACTGGCCGGTCCGGGCCCGGGTTTCCAGCTCCTGGGCTTTGTCGGCATCGCACGGATCGTACTCGTAGGCAATGGAAACTGGCACCACATGCAGCCGATTCATGGCTTCGTCAAACCCGAGCCCGCTTTTTTTGCGGCTCATATAGAACATCTTGATGATGGCGGGGTCGGTAAAGTCCAGCCCATCCTTCGCCCGGCCCTCACGTTGGGCAATCCATATGCTGTGATTGGTATCGATGCTGTGGTTGATAAAGCCGGAGAGTGTGATGTAGGCATCACGCATCTCGCGGGGGCTTGTCATGCTGCGTCGCACTACAAAGCTCTTGTTCAGTCGCATCATTTCAGCGAACACCCGGTTGGCAAGCAGGTTGTCGCCAATCGCAATTCGGGTGGTATGGAAACCATTCTGGAACAGCTGGTAGTTCACCACCATGGGATCGAAAACAATGTCCCGATGGTTCGAAATAAACAGATAGGCGCCGCGCTTGTCGAGGTTCTCCAGCCCGCTGGTCGTTACTCGCGTGGTTGTGCTATCAACCAGCTCACCCACGTAGCTGGAAAGCCCGGCCTGGAGATCATCGACTCGTGTGTAGTGACCAAAATGGCTGTTTAACCAGCGACGGGTAAACACACGCAACATGGCCGGCCCCCAGCGGGCGAGAGTCGGTGACTTGAAGCGACCGACCATATCCAGAAATTCCTGATCGTTGACCAGGCGGTTGATAGCAGCGCCGGTTTCTTCGTCCGAATAGGGACGGATGGCATCAAATTCCTGCATGGAAGCCCTGTTGTTATCAGTTTCTGTCACAGTATGGCGTGAAACGGTGGTTCAAAAACGCGGTATTGTAGCGTTTCTTAGATTAGTTTGCCTCCACCCGGCCCGTGGGTTTGCTGGCCAATCCTCAGGGTTAATCTGGTATCATTCGCCATTGCGCCGAACCCGGCACTCCACCCGAATCAATACAGCGGCTCCAGGCCGAGCAACCGGTTATTCTATGTATCTTGATCAGGATTTCGAACAGCTTTCCACCGAGCGCCCAACCACCTCGGGCCGTGATCCGGAACAGGTGCTGCACGAAGTCTTTGGTTATGAATCCTTCCGTCCGCTTCAGGGTGACATCATCCGGGAAGTATCGGAAGGCCGCGATGCGCTTGTGCTCATGCCGACGGGCGGCGGTAAATCTCTTTGCTACCAGGTGCCAGCGCTGGTTCGCTCGGGCACTGCGATCGTAATTTCACCTCTGATTGCCTTGATGCAGGACCAGGTTGCGGCATTGAAAGAGCTAGGGGTCCGGGCTGCGTTCCTGAATTCAACCATGGATTTCGAGCAGGCCCGGGCGACTGAATACGCGCTCATGACCGGTGAGCTTGACCTTCTGTACTGCGCCCCTGAAAGACTGATACAGCCGCGCACCATCGAATTGCTGCATGACGCCTCCATCTCGCTGTTCGCTATCGACGAGGCCCATTGTGTGTCCCAATGGGGTCACGATTTCCGATCCGATTACCTTCAGCTCAGCATGCTGGCAGAACAGTTTCCAGGCGTACCCCGCATCGCGTTGACCGCAACCGCGGATGAGCGAACCCGAAAGGAAATTGCGGAACGACTGTCACTGACAGAGGCAAGACACTTCGTCAGTGGCTTCGATCGCCCCAACATTCAGTACCGTATAGCGCCAAAAATAAACGCGAACAAACAGTTACTGGATTTTATTAAAGCCGAACATGAGGGCGATTGCGGCATCGTCTACTGCCTGTCCCGGAACAAAGTCGACGCCACCGCGAAAACCCTGGCCCAGAAAGGCTATACCGCTCTGCCCTATCATGCAGGCCTGTCCTCGGAACAGCGTGCCCATCACCAAGAGCGGTTCCTGCGTGAAGACGGGGTGATTATTGTTGCCACCATCGCCTTCGGCATGGGTATCGATAAGCCGGACGTGCGCTTTGTCGCCCATCTGGATCTGCCGAAGAGCCTTGAAGCCTACTATCAGGAAACCGGTCGGGCCGGGCGTGACGGCAAGCCGTCTACGGCCTGGATGGTTTATGGCCTGCAGGATGTCATCAAACTGCGCCAGATGCTGGAAAGCTCACAGGGTAACGATCATTTCAAGCGCGTGGAACGGCAGAAGCTGGATGCGATGCTGGGTCTTTGTGAGGTCACCAGTTGCCGGCGTCAGGTGCTGCTGCGTTATTTCGGGGACGAGCTTGAGCAACCCTGCGGTAATTGCGACACCTGCCTGAATCCACCGGACACCTGGGATGGAACTGTCGCCGTCCAGAAAGCCCTTTCCTGCGTTTTCCGAACGGGTCAGCGTTTCGGCGTTACCTATCTGATTGATGTTCTGCGAGGCTCGGAAAACGAGCGGATTCTCCAATCCGGGCACCATCAGGTGTCAACCTACGGCATTGGAACCGAACTGAGTGCCAACGAGTGGAAATCGGTCTACCGGCAACTGGTGGCCAATGGTTACCTCCGTGCAGATCCGGAGGGCTATGGTGCGCTCCAGTTGACCGAGCAGTGTCGACCACTGCTGAAAGGACGTCATACCATTGAGCTGCGCAAGGACCCGGAAATCAAGAAGACAACCGGCCGGGCAAACGGCGGCCGGTCGGGTTCGCCGGTCTCAGAACAGATTACCGACAAGGCCGGCTGGGAGGCGCTTCGAGCCTGCCGCAAGGAGCTGGCTGACAAACAGGGCGTGCCGCCCTACGTCATTTTCCATGACACTACCCTGTTTGGAATGCTGGAACGCAAACCGCGCACCCTGGATGAGCTGGCGGAAGTCAGCGGCGTGGGCGCCGCCAAGCTAGAGAAATACGGCGAGATTTTCCTGCAAACCATCGCTGGCCTCGAACAGGCCTGAATTGTTCAGGCCTCTGCTTTAAACCCTTTCTTCCGGACGCGGTAATGGGCGATGGAGGTCGCTACATGGTTGCCCTCTTCGTCCACCAGTTTTCCTTCCAGGGAGAATTTCGCCCGCCCGGTCTCGTCAGCGTCAGCAAGAATGGCTGCCACGGTTTCGGGATCCAGGGTGAATTCTACAGTGACATCGCTGTTGGCTGGCTGGAGAAACTGCAACGTCATTTCCTTGAGAATCGGCGTGTACGAAGGCCCCAGATCAAATAGGGTCAGCACGCCACCGGGAATTTCGGCTACCAGAAAGTACGCGCCCGCATAAAGGCTGCCGAAGTGGTTTTTGTTGCCTTTCAAGCGGATTTTCGCTCTTACATATCCTGGCCTGACCTCCTCAACGCTGAAGTTGTTCCGTGGTGCAAAAGGAATCGACAGTCCGATGATCTTGTTCACCGCTGCATACCCGCCCGTTTTCTTCAGCCAGGCCAGAGGGCTAGCCAGTGTAGCCTTGGGGTCGGTACTTGCCACCCATTGACCGGTCGCTCCGATGAGATTATCGATAATTGCCATTGCCAAGCTCCGAAATTGATTGGGAACTGATGATTACAACGGACTTCAGTGCTCGCAAGAAGGTTTTACAATTTTTTTGGATGTTGTCCGATTTATTTTTGAGTTTCTGTTCTAAAGTGAGGATGCGTGCCTGAATCATGACCGCTTGTTAGCCGGTTTTTCCAGTAGTAAGAAAGGATCTCTGATTTGGAATATTCTCTGCCCGCTTCCCTGGTCTTCCACCGGTTCCGAAAACTGGTTCTTTGCCTGATGCCATTGGCTTTCTGCCTTGCGGCAGGACCACTCTCAGCCACAACGTCATCGACCACTGCGTCGCAGGCAGCCGTGCGCGGTTACGTACTCTGGTACCGGAATTACGACAGCCCTGCCATCCGGGCCCTGGTGGAGCTTGCTCTGAAGAAGACGCCAGAGTACGGGGAATTTCAGATCATCAGAAGTGAAGAGCTGAGCCAGGGCCGCGTACTGAGGGAACTGACAGACGGCCAATCACGATTAGTTGACATCGCCAATGTCGCTACCTCCGCAGAACGGGAGAAGTCCCTGACCGCCATACCGTTTCCGGTCGATGGCGGGTTGCTCGGTTTTCGGGTTTGCGTGGTCATGCCGGAATCCTTGCCCCGGTTTGCGGGAATCAAGACTCTGGATGACTTGAGAGACAGTCAGATTCGGATTGGCCAGGGCGCCCACTGGCCAGACACACCGGTGCTTGAAGCCAACGGTATTCCGGTGGTCACTCACTCCCGATACGAAATACTGTTCGGAATGTTGCGTAATGAACGCTTCGAGTGTTTTGCCAGGGGCGTAAGCGAAGTGCTTTACGACCTGGAATTGGAGCAGGATCCTAATCTCCTAATTGAGCCTGATCTGTTGATCGCCTACCCGATGCCGTCCTATCTCTTTGTCGGTCCCGAAGACCAGGAAACCGCCCATCGCCTTCAGCTGGGAATTGAGCGCGCCATCCACGATGGCAGCTTCAATGATTTCCTCAGGCACTACTACGCCCGCGCTGTGAAAGAGCTTGATCTCGACGAGCGTAAGGTCATTACTCTCGAAAACCCGTACCTGAGCGAAGAATCCCGTTACGTTGGGCGCAAAACCTTCGAGAACCTGCGCCGTCGGCTGGAAGTCCTAAGCCGCTAACAGTCGCTCTTCGCTTACACCCGGAACCTCGACACGTTCTGGTTCAGTGCGGTGCCGATGCGCTCAATTTGCCCGCTGTAAACATCGTTTTCGGAGGCCGCGGCGGCCGCTTCCTGGCCCTGATCTGCAATCCGGGTAATCGACGAATTCAACTCCTCGGTAACCGACGTCTGTTCCTCGGATGCTGTGGCAATCTGCGACGTCATCTGGCTGATGGACGTGATTGCCTCGGCAATCCGGTTGAGGGCATCCATAGCGTCCTGCGCTTTTTCCATGCTGACATTGGATACTGCAGTTGAGGCATTCATGACATCGACCGCATCATTGGCGCCTTTCTGCAGACGCTCAATCATGTCGTTGATTTCCTCGGTGCTGGACTGGGTGCGCTGGGCAAGGTTACGTACCTCGTCTGCCACAACTGCGAAGCCCCGCCCTGCTTCACCGGCCCGAGCGGCTTCAATCGCGGCATTCAATGCCAGCAGGTTGGTTTGCTCTGCAATACCCTGAATCACTTCAAGCACTGTTGTGATTGATGTAACGTCCTTGCCAAGGGTGTGGATGACCTCTGCGGCCGCATTAATCTCCTTCGAGAGCTTCTGTACGGCGTCCCGGGAGGCAGCGACGGTCTCCAGCGAAGCCCGGCTGTCCGCATCCGCGGTGTTGGCGGCGTCTGCGGTTTGCTGTGCGTTCTGGGCAATCTCGCCGGCAGCGGCCGACATCTCGTTGATCGCGGTCGCCACCATGTCGATTTCGGCCTGCTGGCTCTCCACGCTCGAACGACTGGTACTGGCGGTATCTCTCAGCGAGCTGACATTTTCCCCGAGTTCGGCGCTACCCTTCTGGACATCCCGAACAACCGTCTGGATATTCTCGACAAACTGGTTAAAGCTCCGGGCCAACTCACCGAATTCATCTTTTGCACTGTCGTCCAGACGCTGGGTCAGGTCAGCATCACCACTGCCAATGTCCGCCATGGCCTTGTTCAAGCGGCGAACCGGCGCCATCAGAACCTTGATGCCCAGATGCAGGATCACCAGAGAAACGATCAGGCCGATCACGGCCATGATCAATCCAGTCATTCTGGCGCTCTGGACCGGTGCGTTGATCTTGTCCGCGTTTACAAAGGTCCCCAGATACCATTGCACGCCGCGCGCTTCACTGATCGGATGGAAGCTGGCCTCCCAGTTGCCGTCATCATTACTGTATTCGTGAGCGTCCCCGCCAAGATCCGGCTTGCCGCCAATGAGCTCACTGATGTTCTTGCCGACAAGGCTTTGCCGTGGGTGGAACAGTATGGTGCCACGCTCATTGATCAAAGCAGCGTAACCGGTGTCCGCGAGTGTGACTGTGCTCAGGGTTTTTGCTATCGCGCCCAGGCCGATATCAGCACCGGCCACGCCCTCGTATTCACCGCGCTTCACGGGCGCAAGTGTGGAGATGATCATGTCGTTGGTGCTGGCATCCTGATACGGCTCGGTGAACGAGGCGCTTCCGAGGCTCATGGCCTTCTTGTACCAGGGGCGCTGGCGGGGATCGTAATCCGCTGGCAGCGTGGCATTCGCCTCCGGCGATTTCATCAGCATGTAGCCGTCGGTACGCCCGACATAGACATCCCGGAAGCCGCCGCCGGTGGTAATGGCCTGAAGAATGACCCGCGCCTCTTCGTCGTTCTCGGCATTCTCCAGGGCTTTGGCGGTGGCTTCAGTCATCACCAGCCGGGCATTGAGCCACTCTGCGATGCTCGACGTGCTCTGCTGTACGGTGTCGTCGATCAGCGCGTTCACATAGGTTTCGGTGGTGCTTTGTAATCGTAAATCGCCAGAGAGCGTAAAAGCCCCCATAACCAACAGCAACAGAATACCGAAAGCAGTCAGGAGCTTTTGCCCGAATGTCAGCTGCACGGTCGAATCCTCAGCAATAAAATTGATATTCGTTAATGTGTGTTTCGGCCCATGGTGCGAAGTCTTTAGCGGCTTCTGTTAAACTTTCCAATTATTGACGCAGACGCTGAGATTGTCCTCATTCCATAACGAACGGGAGCCGAACTGAATGGCCCATGAAGAACTGCACCTCAACCTCCGGAACCTGAGGCTTGATGACTACGATCAGCTTCAGAAGCTTATGGATCGGGTATACGACGACATCGGAGGCTCCTGGCCGAAGGACACCATCAAGGCATTGGTGGAGCAGTTCCCCGACGGCCAGATCTGCATTGAGGAAAGCGGCCAGCTTATTGCGGTTGCGCTGACGGTCTGCGTTAAGTACGAGCGTTTCAGCAACCCGCACACCTACGACGATCTGATCCTCCGTAACGAGAAGATCTGGCACAACGCCAATGGTGACTCCCTCTATGGGCTGGATGTCTTTATCCACCCCGACTATCGGGGCTACCGCCTGGGTCGTCGACTCTACGAAGCGCGAAAAGAACTCTGCCGCTCCATGAACCTGCGTGCCATCCTGGCGGGCGGGCGCATACCGAGCTACTTCAAATACGCCGAACAGTATTCACCCGAAGAGTACATTCAACGGGTCGATCGCAAGGAAATCTACGATCCGATTCTGAGCTTCCAGCTCTCGAACGATTTCCAGGTTACGCGGTTGATGCACAAATACCTTCCCGAGGATGAGAAATCCCAGGGCTACGCGACGTTGCTGGAATGGCGGAACATTCTCTACACCCCACCTTCCCCGGTTCTGAGCGTCAAGAAAACTCAGATAAGGCTGGGCGCCGTGCAGTGGCAGATGCGTGAATTTACCTCGGTTGAAGAGGTGCTCGAGCAGGTTGAGTATTTTGTGGACGCCTTGTCTGATTACAAAAGTGACTTCGCCATCTTCCCCGAGTTTTTCAACGCGCCGCTGATGGGACTGACCGATCAGATGGACCAGACCCGGGCCATCCGTTTCCTCGCCGGATTTACCCAGCAGTTCCGGGAAGAGATGTCTGAAATGGCGGTGAGCTACAACATCAACATTATCACCGGTTCCATGCCGCTGATCGAAAACGATCGGGTGTATAACGTGTCCTATCTCTGCCACCGGGACGGTCGTGTTGATGAGCAACGCAAGATTCACATCACGCCCCACGAACGCCGCGACTGGGTGATCGAGGGCGGCAACCAGTTTGAGGTCTTCGAGACCGATGCCGGCCGGGTCGCCATCATGATCTGCTATGACATCGAATTCCCTGAACTGGGCCGTATTGCTGCCAGCCAGGAGGTTGATATCATCATGGTGCCGTTCTGGACCGACACCAAAAACGGCTACCTCAGGGTTCGCCAGTGCGCCCAGGCCCGCGCAATCGAAAACGAATGCTATGTGGTCGTCACTGGTAGCGTTGGCAACCTGCCGAAAGTCGAGAACCTGGACGTCCAGTACGCTCAGTCTGCCGTATTCTCACCTTCGGATTTTGCCTTCCCGCACGATGCAGTTATGGCGGAAACCACGCCGAATACGGAGATGATCATGTTCTCCGATATGGACTTGGAAAAGCTGAAACTGGTGCGTAACGAGGGGTCTGTCACTAACCTGAAAGATCGTCGCGTTGATATGTATGAATTGAAGACCAAGTAAACTGGCCTGATCAGCCAGGTCAATTTGTTAAATAACTGCGTTAGCGGTCGATCGTATGGCACTGATGGCGTTGCAAAACTAGAATTCAGTGTCTATTGTTTAACCAATATCCAGCCTGTCTCCCAATGAGACAGGTTGCTGTGGATACGGAAATCACCAGAGAACCCGATTCATGAACGAAGCATTGCCGGACCTTGTCGCACGATTCCGAGTCAGACAGGGCCTTTTTCGGAAGGAACTTGTCGAAGCCGCCCTTTATGAGCTGGACGGCTACGGATGTGTTATGAAAACCGACAAAGTGTTCAACCCCGGTGATACCGTGGTGCTCGATCTCGTGATGGACATGCCGTTCGACAAGATCCGCGCAGAAGGACTCGCCGGGCTGGTGACCGAACGCAGAAAACACTGCAGTAACTTCTTCTATTCAATCGATTTTGTAGAGCTCGACTCCAACGGCAGCTCGTCGCTGGCGGAAAAGCTCCGCAGAATCCGGGAAGTGCTATCCAAAAAACAGTCGCTCAAATCACGTCGTTCCCCAGGCTCCATGTCCGGTTTCCGGCAGATGGCCTGACATTGATTTTCGTTGAAACCTGCCCGTAAGGAGACATTCCATGGCGAAGAAAGCCAAACAGAACGTTGATAAAATCGTGAAAAAGGTCAACAAGGAGTTCGAAAAGACTTCTTCCCAGATCGAAGGCCTGGTGAACGATGCGCTGAAGCAGTTCGACAGCCTGCAGAACCAGGTTCAGGAGCCTGTTCGCAAGCTGCTGAAGGAAATCGACGAGCTTCGCGACCGCGAGATGAAGCGTTTCCACGAAGAGTTTGAGCGCCGCCTGGAAGAGTTCCATGAACTGCAGAGCAGCATTCTCGAGCGTCTTGGCGTGGCTTCCAAGGAAGCGGGTGAAGAGGTCAAGAAGCTCACAGATGAAGTGAGTAAAGAGGCCAGCACGGCAGCCAAGAAATCAGCGCCGAAGAAAACCGCCAAAACAGCTTCCAAAGCCAAAGGCGCGACCAGCAAGCCTGCGGCGAAGAAGCCTTCAGCCAAGAAAGCACCAACTGCCAAGGCTGCAAAGCCGGTCGACAAGAGTGACCTGACACTGGTTAAAGGTATCGGCCCGGCCACCGCCAAGAAGATGAAGGACGCTGGCATTACCTCCATCGACCAGATCGCCAATCCGTCTGCCGAAGACCAGGAAAAGCTGAAGGCCTTCTCAAACGTCAAGGGATACAGCCAATTCAGCGCTGAAGCCAAGAAAATCGGCTGATGCGAACGCCTGACCAGCCTGTTTTACGGGACATTGTCCTGATTGGCGGCGGGCATAGCCACGTCGGGGTACTCAAGCGGTTCGCGATGAACCCTGTTCCCGGCGTGCGCCTGACCCTGATCTGCCGCGACACCCACACCCCCTATTCCGGCATGCTGCCGGGCTACGTGGCCGGCCACTATAGCTACGACGATGTCCACATCGATCTGAGCCGCCTGGCGGAGTACGCTGGTGCGCGCTTTTACCGGGCCGAAGCCATGGGCATCGACCGGGATCAGAAGCGGGTTATCTGCCGCGGTCGCCCGGATGTGCCCTACGACATACTGTCAATCAATATTGGCTCGTCTCCTAGGGTCAATGAAGTGGAAGGCGCTTCCGACCACGCGGTTCCGGTTAAGCCGATCACCGGCTTCAACAACCGCTGGCTTGCACTGCTCTCCCGTATCGAGAATTACGACGGGCCGCTGGCGGTTGCCGTGGTTGGCGCTGGTGCCGGTGGCGTTGAGCTGACCCTCGCCATGCAGTTTCGACTGAAGAATGAACTGAAACAGCGTGGTAAAGATCCCGGTCAGCTGCATTTCCACCTCTTCGACGCCGCCGACCAAATTCTACCGACCCACAACCCCAAGGTGCGTGAGGTTTTCCGAAAAACCTTGTCGAATCGTGGTGTGAAGGTCCATCTGGGATCGCCAGTCAGCAAGGTTCAGGAAGGGTTATTGATTACCGAATCCGGCGAAACCCTGCAAACGGACGAAGTGCTCTGGGTAACCCGGGCTGGTGGCCCGGAATGGCTCAAGGACACAGGCCTGGCGCTGGACGATGGGCTGTTCCTGAGAGTACGCGATACCCTGCAAGTGGAGAATGACGACAGCATTTTTGCTGCTGGCGATATTGCCAACGTCTTGAATCACCCCCGAGAAAAAGCGGGGGTATTTGCGGTAAGACAGGGCCCTCCCCTCGCCGACAACCTCAAGCGGCTTGCAACCGGCAAGGATCCGAAGGATTTTCATCCGCAGAAGAAGTGGTTAGCGCTAATCAGCACCGGGGACAAGTACGCTGTGGCCTCCCGGGGAGATTTGCAGTTCGACGGCGCCTGGGTCTGGCGCTGGAAAGACTGGATCGATCGCCGCTTTATGAAGAAGTTCAACGATCTGCCTCCAATGGAGGAAGAATCCAAACTGCCGGATACGGCTGCCGCACAGAATGCCGAGGAAGCCTCCCAGGCCATTTCGGCGGTTGCCATGCGTTGTGGTGGTTGTGGCGCCAAGGTGGGCAGCACCGTTCTTTCGCGTGCCCTGGGAGAGCTGAAACCCATCGAGCGGGACGATATCCTGATCGGCCTTCACGCCCCGGACGACGCCGCCGTTTTGACGGTGCCGCCCGGCAAAGCCGTGGTTCACACCGTGGATTTCTTCCGTGCGTTCATTGACGACCCCTACATCTTTGGCAAGGTGGCGGCCAATCATAGCCTCGGTGACGTCTTTGCCATGGGCGCCGAAGCCCAGAGTGCCACGGCCGTTGCCACGGTGCCTTACGGCATCGAGTCCAAGGTTGAGGATGTCGTCTATCAGATGATGTCTGGTGCTGTTGAAGTGCTGAACGAGGCAGGATGCGCGCTGGTTGGCGGGCACACCGGCGAGGGCAAGGAACTGGCCCTGGGCTTTGCAGTCAACGGCCTGATCGACCCGGAAGAAGTCATGAGCAAAGGTGGCCTGAAAGCGGGCGATGCCCTGATTCTCACCAAGCCCATCGGTACAGGCACCCTGTTTGCCGCTCACGCAAAGCTGGCGGCCAAAGGTCGGTGGATCGATTCCGCCCTCGCCTCCATGGTCCAGTCCAATAAGGCGGCAGCAGACTGCCTCAGGAAATTTGGATCAAAAGCCTGTACAGACGTTACCGGCTTCGGTCTCCTCGGGCATCTCGTTGAAATGACCAAGCCCTCGGGTGTGGATGCCGAACTGGACCTTTCTGCCATCCCGATCCTTCCGGGCGCGGAGGAAACAGCGGCAGCAGGGATCCTCAGTTCCCTGCAACCAGCAAACATCCGCTTGCGCCGGGGTATCCGGGATCAGGAAAAATGGGTAAATCATGCCCGATATCCCCTGATTTTTGACCCTCAAACGGCGGGTGGTCTGCTGGCAAGCGTTGCGGCGGACAAGGCAGAGGAGTGTGTACGGGAACTGAAAGCCCTGGGCTATCCGCACACAGCCATCATCGGCCGAATTACCGCCCAGGATGAATCGGGGCCCATCGAGCCTATTTCCCTGCGGGATTAACGTCCCTGTGAGCAGCGCTGCATTGCAAGGTGTAGCGCCTGCTCCAGGGATGCCTGTTCTTTTTCGGGCAGGAAACGCTCGGCCAGATTACCAACCTGGGCTTTGAGGCTTTCGAGAAACGCAGGTTCGGTCTCTGCGTGTTGCAGCAATCCGGCCAGCGCCTGTTCGTCGCCAACGGGAAAATATCCGGCATAGTCACGCCCCAGCAAACCAACATTGCCCGGAATGTCGGATGCCAACACCGGCAAGCCAGCCCGGCAGGCTTCGGAGACCACGTTTGCGCCACCCTCCATTACCGAGCTGATCACCATTAACTGGCTGTTCGCCATCAACTGCCGGGTGCGGGTTTTATCCAGCTCGCCGAGCCAGTGGAAGCGTGGATTTTCAGCCATTTCCCGCTCTGCTTTGTTGTGCCATGCGTCGTTGTGGGCCCTGCCGGCACAAAAAACCTGTACCTTCGAGTCCTTCGGAAGCAATCGTGCGGCATAAGCCGCCCGCAGAGAATCCTTTTCGTCCCGAAGATGACCAATCACACAAGCGCCAAAACTCTCTTTCGTGAGATCCGCTTGCGGCGCCGGAAAGGCCTCCGGCCCCTCAGCCGATTGGTATAGCGTGACCAATTTGCTGGCAAGGCCGGCGGGTATGTCATGCGCTACCAAGTCGTGCAGACCAATAAGCGCATCGGCAGCGCCCATGGAATACCGGGTATCTTCCGGGTATTCGTGCTGGTGCTGATAGATATCCGTGCCGGTGAGAGCCACGATGAGCGGCTTTTCAGGCCAGGTTTCGCGGAAATGTCGTATGGCATCGACACTACGCCAGGCATGCAGGGCTATAAACGCATCGCAGGGTTCACCGTGGTATTCAGTAACCACGTCGACCGAGTGCCCGGCACTTTCCAGCAAGGTCTCCCACCGTTCCGCCGTTGCCCGGTTTCCTGCTTTCGAACCCGGCTGCGCCGGCGTGATCATTATCAGATGCATTGTCTTTGATTGAACCCAGCTTACTGAAAAATGGAGTGTTCGGCCCTGAGCCAATTAAACCCGCAAACCGTATAGCTGTTCAGAGTTAACCTAAATCAAGGTATCCTTCTGAAGCTGGAGTCGTTCACTTCATCTCTGCACTGTAAATATCCATTCCAAAAAGGAAAAACCATGACCCACAATCTTATACGGAAATTGCTGATTATTGGTCTCTGTTCTCTTTTTTCAGCCGCCGCGACCGCGCAGACGTTCATTTTTACGGCAATCCCGGACGAAGATGAAACCAAGCTCGTCGAGCGTTTTCGCGGCATTGCGGACTACCTTTCCGAGGAACTGGATGCCGATGTGAAGTACATCCCCGTGAAATCCTATGCGGCTGCCGTTTCCGCCTTCCGGAATAACCAGGTGCAGCTGGCGTGGTTCGGCGGCCTGTCGGGTGTTCAGGCGAGATCACTTGTACCCGGTTCTCAGGCAATCGCACAGGGCACTGAAGACCAGGCCTTCTACGTCTATTTTATTGCTCATGAGAGCACCGGCCTGGATCGTCAGGATAGCCTGCCAGAAGACGTACGTGGTAAGACCTTTACCTTCGGATCAAAGGGCTCAACGTCGGGACGATTGATTCCGGAGTACCACATCCGCGAAACGTTTGGCGAAGCACCTGAAGATGTATTTTCTCGGGTCGGCTACAGCGGCAACCACACTCGCACCCTCCGTCTGGTCGAGTCCGGCACCTACGAAGTGGGCGCGATGAACTTCGCGGTCTGGGAAAAAGAACTGGAAAACGGAAACATTGATACCGACGCCGTGAAGGTCATCTGGAAAACACCCGGGTTCCCGAATTACCAATGGAGCATCCGTGGCGACGTGGATGAAAACTACGGCGAAGGCTTTACCGATCGCGTTCGCGAAGCCCTGCTCTCGCTTGATGATCCCGAGCTGCTTGAGAGCTTCCCGCGTTCTGATTTTATTCCCGCTTCAAACGACGATTATGAGCCGATTCGCAAAGTAGCGAAAGAAATCGGAATCATTGATTGATGGCAGGCTTTGATCTCTCAGGCCTGACGGCCTCTTTTGGGGGTGAGCGGGTAATCGGGCCCCTCACCCTCAAGGTAAAGGAAGGAGATCAGGTTGCCCTGGTCGGTAAGAGTGGTGCAGGTAAATCCACTCTTATCCGACTTATTCACCAGCGAGTGGATGGCCAGTCATCTCTTGTGCCTCAGGAGCTTGGCCTGGTAAACGCCCTTCCTGTATTTCACAACGTTTTCATGGGCCAGCTCGACAAGCATGCCACCTGGTACAACACCATTACCCTTGTGCGGCCATTCAAACAGGACAGAAAACAGGTCCTGGAGCTTCTGGACGCATTGAGAATGTCTGAAAAACTCTGGATTCCCACAGCTTCGCTCTCGGGCGGGCAGCGTCAAAGGGTGGCCATTGCCAGAGCCCTTTATCGCAACGCCCCGGTCTTATTGGCAGATGAACCCATCTCCGCACTGGACGGCCCCATGGCGCATCACGTTATGCAATTGCTGCGAGATCGCTTCAAAACCAGTGTTATCGCTCTTCACGATGTGGAAATGGCGATGAAGTACTGTAACCGCATTGTTGGCATACAGAATGGGCAGGTCGCCCTTGATGAGCCTACTGACCAATTGGCGGCCGCAGACATCATGTCGTTGTATTAGGATCTGTCGAGCGATGCTCTCCTACCCAACTGTTCGCACCAGCCTGATCTTTCTTGCTATTGCGCTTGTGGGGCTGTTGTTTGCCGATATTGCGATCACCGCAAACAATCCCTGGCGGGATCTGGGCAACTTTTTCCTGGGTGTACTCACTCCGAACTTTTTCAGCAGCGAAGGTCTTCTTACCGCCTTATTGCGAACAGTGGCCTTCGCCTTTGTTGGGGTGACCGTTGGCGGGGTTTGCGGATTTTTTCTGGCTCTGGTGTACCGATTCCTCCCGGTGCGGGTGTTTTGTGCTTTCATCAGGGCGATTCATGAGCTCTTTTGGGCTCTTATTTTTTTGCAGTTTTTCGGTTTCCACCCCCTGACGGGCGTGTTGGCGATCGCGATACCTTATTCCGGCATCTTCGCCAAGGTTTACTCCGAGATTCTCGAGGAAGCTGACCCGGAACCGGGCAGGCTCTTGCCACCGGGAACAGGAACTATCGCGGCGTTTCTGTATACCAGGATTCCTGATTGCTGGGTCCAGTTGAGAACCTACACCGCCTATCGCCTGGAGTGCGGGCTGCGTTCGAGTGCCATACTCGGATTTGTGGGCCTGCCAACTCTGGGGTTTTATCTGGAAACCTCTTTTTCCCAGGGGATGTACTCCGACGCCGGCGCAATGTTGATCCTCTTTTACGTGCTCATTGCCACAATTCCACTATGGGTAAGACCCAAGTTGTTACCCGTGTATATCGTGGGGGCTCCGTTTTTCCTTGGCGATGGCTTGCCCATCGTCTGGGGTAATGTTGAACGGTTTTTCACCGAGGATATTGTCCCCAGCCCACTCAGGGATGGAGAGGGCCTGGCCGGCCTTTTACCGTGGCTGAATGAACTGATGATCGAGCAGGCACTGCCTGGCATCTGGAATACTGTGGTTCTCACTCAGATTGCGCTGGTGGCCACGGGTATCCTCACCCTGCTGGCGTTCCCCCTGATCTCAAATCATTTTGGCGGCCCTATACGTCGAACCTCCGGCCATATTTTTCTAGTAATTGCCCGATCAACCCCTGAGTACATCCTGGCCTACATACTCCTGCAACTCTGGGGACCTTCCATGCTTCCTGCGGTGGTTGCATTGGCCCTTCACAATGGCGGCATCATAGGCCACCTGATTGGCCGGCAAACCAACACGATCCGTTTGAGATCCGATGCTCCCAAAGGCTTTAATCGCTATAGCTGGGAACTCGTGCCCCGGATCTACCGATCATTTCTGGCGTTTCTATTTTATCGCTGGGAAATCATCATGAGAGAAACTGCAATCCTTGGTATTCTCGGCATCTACACCCTTGGCTTTTACGTTGATAGCGCGATACAGAGTATCCGGTTCGACCAGGCAATGGTTCTGATCCTGATAACGGCCATGCTTAACATCGGCGTAGACATCCTCGGCCGCTATATTCGCCGCAAGCTGGCTTTGCAGACCATGCCCACCTGCTAACCCGCACTGCGATCCCCATCACAGTTCCGTCATTTCGGCCAACGCTAAACTGGTAATTGGCGACCGGTTGGCGGTATTGCCAGGATACATTCCGCTACACTCAGATCACCTATTGCAACATTCAGAGTTCTGGTGATGATGGTTAACGGGTTGATTCTCTTCATTCAGGTCGGGCTGCTGGCGCTGCTTGTCCTGTTGGCTGTGCGGGTTATCTCGCTGGTGCGTTCCGAACCCATCGCAGTCGGTCGCCAGGAAATCTGGCCAGCAACGAGGGACACGGTGGCTACCGACCTGCCCTCAAACAATTCCGAATGGCCGGTTGCCAGCAGAAGGCCGACTCCTGAAGCTGCTCCGGACCGGGCTGAGCTCATCACCCGATTGCACATTCTGGCTGGTCTCCAGGAACGGGATTGCCGTGTAAAGGGTCTGGCGCTAGCGACCGCACCCGATGCGGTCAAAGCCTATGCCACGGCTTGGCTGTACGGTGCCGGGTGCGCCCTGAGCGACAAAGGCAGTCGGCATTCCGAGGCACTGGCCGGGATTGTTGCCCAGACCATCAATCGAAAAACGGGGATGCGTCAACCGGAGGCGATGCAGGCGATCAGCACATTAACAGACAGTGCGGTTTATCTGGCTTGTTTCCGGGCGGGTCTGGAAGGTGCGGAGTTCTGGCGATACAACCATTTCGTACCGCCCACGTCGAGTCTTTACGACGCCATTACTGCCAACGCGTTTATTTAGCAGCCTGTTTGTTTGCGGTTTCAAGTACCCAGTCGGTACCCAGGGCAACGGGTTCCGCATGATCCTGTTCGTCCACTCGGGTTCCGGTTATTTCAGGCCGGCTGAAGCCGCCATCATCCGTATTTGCCATGCTGTCCACATCCACGGAACGAACCACATAGGTTACGCCGCCGGCCAGCACTTTCGCGCGATGAGTCAGGCCGAAAACAAACCGGCAGTAATCCAGCTTTAGCTGAATCAGATCCTGTTCGGCTTTGCGGATTTTTCTGAGCAGAACCTTCTGAACGCTATCTCCGTAATCCATCACGTTGTCCCTGCAAATGGCGATGAGATGATTTTACACAATCCCGGACCGTTGTCAGCCGACCAGTTGTCGGTTCAGCTGTCCCGGTGCTATTCGGCCTGGAAAACCAGCTTAACCGGGATGTTTTCGATGGGTTCCTGGCCCTGTTGCAGATCAATGCGCCAGGTCATTTTGCCATCCACGGTGCAGAACGGCGCTGTGAAACGGGCGGAGTACTGGTTTTCCGACTGTTTGCCGAGGGGCACCGGGTACTCGCCCATGTACATGGACTCGCCCCGGAGAACAGCCAGAAAGCGTTCCGGACGTTCCGGTGTAGCAACGGTTAGCTGGTATTCGGTGCCCTGAGCGCCCACGCCCATGGTGTTGAGGGCAACCTGCCAATCTCCGGAACCATTCGACCATTGGCACGGACCGCTTTCCAGCAGATCACACTGAACGGTCTGACTTTCTCCGCCGGACGTTTTGCCAGTGTCTCCCAGCAGGCGCCAACCGAACACACCGGCAACAACCATGGCCAGAATCAATCCTGTAACAGCAATCGCGCGTAACATAACCGCTTCCCGAACAAACCTGGCCGGCATTATGGGGTTTTCTCCGGCCGAGGCAAAGGTTTCTAAACTGGCGCTACTCATGAGAAAATACTGCGCCTTCAATTCGACCCATTCTGACCACAGGACACGCCCGTGCAGCCGGATATTTCCGTTAAGCACCTGAGCAAGGTATATGGCGACGGTTTTCAGGCCCTGAAAGACATTAACCTGGACATCCGCCGTGGCGAGATCTTCGCCCTCCTCGGCCCCAATGGCGCTGGCAAGACCACGCTCATCAGTATCATCTGCGGTATCGTCAATGCCTCCTCCGGACAGGTAACGGCCGCCGGTTACGATATTGTCAAAGACTACCGCAAGGCCCGCGAGACCATCGGCCTGGTGCCACAGGAACTCAACACCGATTCATTCGAAACTGTCTGGAATGCCGTTTCCTTCAGTCGTGGGCTATTCGGCAAGGCGCCGAAACCTGCGCACATCGAGAAAGTCCTGAAAGATCTTTCTCTCTGGGACAAGCGCAACAACCGGATCATGTCTCTCTCCGGTGGCATGAAGCGCCGCCTGATGATTGCCAAGGCGCTCTCCCATGAGCCCCAGATACTGTTCCTGGATGAGCCCACGGCGGGCGTCGACGTTGAACTGCGCCGGGACATGTGGGAAATGGTGCGCAAACTTCGGGAACATGGCGTGACCATCATCCTCACCACCCACTACATCGAAGAAGCCGAGGAAATGGCGGATCGCATTGGCGTCATTCGCGGTGGCGAGATCATTCTGGTCGAGGACAAGGCCCAGTTGATGACCAAGCTGGGCAAGAAAGAGTTGCGACTGCAGCTGCAGCACAAACTGGACAAGGTGCCCGGTGAACTCACTCTGGAGCCGATAGAGCTGTCAGAGGATGGTTACGAGCTGATATACACCTTCGACTCCCAGCGAGAGCAGGCAGGGGTAACCCGATTGCTCCGCACGCTTGGCGATCTCGGTATCGAATACCGAGACCTTCAAACCCGGGAAAGCTCCCTTGAAGAGATTTTTGTCGGCCTGGTGCACGAGTAAAACGGCCGGCTATTCTGGAGAAATGCATGAACCTGTACGGTATCCGCGCAATCTACAATTTTGAAATGGCCCGCATGAAGCGCACTGTGATGCAAAGTGTGCTCTCGCCGGTTATCTCCACCTGCCTGTATTTCGTGGTGTTTGGCTCAGCGATTGGCTCGCGGATGGGCGACATCGACAACATCGCCTACGGCGCTTACATCATCCCCGGCCTGGTGATGCTGTCGCTGCTGATGCAGAGCATTTCCAACGCCTCCTTCGGCATCTACATGCCCAAGTTCTCGGGCACGATTTATGAAGTGCTCTCTGCCCCGGTTTCCTATGTGGAGGTGGTGCTGGGCTATGTCGGTGCTGCTGCCACCAAGTCCATCATTCTTGGGCTTATCATCCTGGCGACCGCCAAGTTCTTCGTGGACTACGACGTACTGCACCCCTTCTGGATGCTCTCCTTCCTGGTGCTTACCTCGGTGACCTTCAGCCTATTCGGTTTCATTATCGGCATCTGGGCCGATGGATTCGAAAAACTGCAGATCGTGCCGATGATGATTGTCACACCGCTGGTTTTCCTTGGCGGTACCTTCTATTCAATCGACATGCTGCCAGAGGTCTGGCAGACCGTGAGCCTGTTCAATCCGGTGGTTTACCTGATCAGCGGTTTCCGTTGGGCGTTTTACGGCGTGTCTGACGTTCATATTGCCATCAGTGTGGGAATGACCCTCGTATTCCTCACGGCCTGCATGGTCGGCATCTGGTGGATTTTCAAGACCGGCTACCGGTTGCGCTCGTGACCTGCGCATCAAGCCCGGTTCGGGGGGCGGAAGTCTGGGCCCTCCTTGCAGCCAGCTTATTGCTCTACGGCTGCTCCTCGGGCATTGCAGCACCTCAGGACGGCCTGCGGGTTGTCGAGGCCTGCTTTGTGTCTGCGTCGGGCGTGGTGCCAGTGCAACTCGAGATTGCCAGCACTTCCGAGCAACGCCAGAAAGGACTGATGGGCCGTACGTCCATGGCTCCCGATGCCGGGATGCTGTTTAAATACCACGAGCCGAGATCAGCCAGCCACGGATTCTGGATGTACAAGACCCTGATTCCCCTCGACATCGCCTACCTGAACGAGGATGGCAAGATTGGCAGCATTCGCAAGATGGTGCCCTGCCCCTCGGCCAGCGGCTCCGGTTGCCCCACCTACCCGGCCGGTGTGCCATTCATCGAGGCCGTGGAGATGAACGCCGGCTTTTTCCTGGAACATGGAATCGGAACGGGCGACCGGCTTGCCATCGGAAAGGACAATTGCCCGGCAAATTAGGCCGGGCAATGTCTCAGCAACCGGTTCAGCTGTCCTGCCACTCTGGCTTGCGCTTCTCCAGAAATGCGCAGATACCTTCCTGGGCGTCGTTCGCCATCATGTTGTCTGCCATCACCTTTGAGGTGTACTCATAAGCGTCCTCCAGCGGCATTTCCAGTTGCCGGTAGAAGGCTTCCTTACCAATCTTCAGAGTATGACCAGACTTGTCGGCAATGGTACGCGCCAGCTTGTAAACCATTTCGTCCAGGTGCTGCTCATCAACAATCTGATTGACCAGTCCGATGCGTTCAGCTTTCACGGCACCAATCATCTCACCGGTCAGCAGCATTTCCATCGCGTGCTTGCGTGACACATTCCGGGACAGCGCCACCATCGGCGTGGAACAGAATAGCCCGATATTCACGCCAGGCGTCGCAAACCGGGCGGTATCGGCCGCCACGGCCAGGTCGCAGCTGGCCACCAGCTGGCAGCCGGCGGCGGTCGCAACACCCGCAACCCGCGCAATGACTGGCCGGGGCAGGTTCACGATCTGCTGCATCACCTTGCTACACTGGTTAAACAGGGCCAGCTGGAATTCATGGCTATCGAACTGCTCACGCACTTCCCGGAGGTCATGGCCGGCACAAAACACGTTGCCATGAGCCGCAAGGACGACAACCCGCGTTTTCGAATCGGAGGCGATGATCGCCAGCTCTTCAGACAAGGCCTCGAGCATGGCCATGGAAAGGCTGTTTTTCTTCTCCGGCTGGTTCAGTGTAAGCGTGGTAATGCCATTTTCGCTGTACTTGTGCACCAGCTCTTGTGTTTGTTCAGTCATGTGGACACTCCATTTGAATCGTTGCTGCACCGGGCATTCTGGAATCTTACCCAGAGTATTGCTGACTGCGTCTATACTGTCGAAGCGACTTTTGTAGGATGCTCAGTTTTCAATGCGTTGCGGTTGTTATAGACCTCTGCTGCCCATAGGCTGTTGGTAGAAGCCAAAACTGCAGAGAGGAATAACGCATGTCAAAATCAATGATCCTCAAAGCCATCTTCGCCATCGCGGTTATCGGCGGAGCAGTCTTCATAATCGTAAAAGACGATCCAGCAACACCAACCGGCGACATCAACAGCATCCAGCCGCTGCCGGAACAGGACAACCCATAAATTAACCGAACCACCACACCGGAACAGGCGAAGCCACGTTGCAGACTACCAGAATCAAAGGACTGACCATCGCAGCTCTGGGCGTGCTGTTTATCGTGCCCGATGCGTTGCTGGTGAAAATCACCTCCGTGGATCCTGTGGTCTTTCTGTTTTGGCGCGGCCTGTTACTGGCGATCAGTTTTTTTGTGATCAGCTGGGCGCGATACCGTTCCCGACTGGTGCCTGAAATTCGAAAATGCGGCCGTAAAGGCCTGTTCTGTGCCGGTGCCTTTGCCATCAGTACCCTTGGGTTCGTGGTTGGCATGAAGAACACAGCCGCCGGCAATGTGCTGGTCATCCTGAACACCGCGCCGGTAATCGCGGCCGTGATTGCCTGGGCGGTCTGGAAAGAAACGCTGCCTCTTCGCACCTGGGTAGTCATTTTGGTGTGCGTCACCGGCGCCACCTTCATGGCCGTGGGCGAATTCGGCAAGGGCGACCCTCTGGGCCTGCTGATGGCCGTGGTTGCCGCCACTGCCCTGGCCTCCAACCTCAACGTCGCGCGCTCCAAGCCCGACAGCGATATGAGCGTGATGCTCATGTTCGGCGCGCTGGTGTTGGCAGGTGTTGCGGCATTGCTTGGTGGTGCGCAGATGCCCTCGGCCCGTGATTTTTTCTTTATCGCCCTGCTCTGTCTGGTGTTCCTGCCCACTGCGTGCATCCTGATCCAGATTGGCCCCCGCTATATCCCGGCGGCGGAAGTCAGTCTGATGCTGCTTCTGGAAACCGTGTTCGGGTCTTTCCTTGTTTGGCTATTCCTCGGCGAAGTACCGCCAAAGCTCAGCCTGGTAGGTGGTGTTATTGTATTCTCCGCCCTGGCGGTGCATGGCTGGACGGAAGTAAGCCGGTACCGAAAAGCGCGGGTGGCAGTTGATTAACCCGGTTCCCGCGCGCGAAGATACGCGCTGATCAAAAACAAGGAACCGCAACAATGACCACCGTACCCAAGCTCACCGATGCCCTGTTGACCCTCGAGAACCGTGTCGCCACGCTTACTCTGAACCGTCACGACCTGCGCAATGCGCTGACCGGCTCAAACCTGATCGACGACATCGTGACCACCGCGGAATGGGTTAACCAGTGCGAAGACGTGTCGGTACTGGTGATCACCGGAGCGGGCTCTGCGTTCAGCGCCGGCGGCAACATCCGGGACATGACCAACCGCAGCGGCGATTTTGCCGGTGACGTGGCCGAATGCGCCGACCGTTACCGCAAAGGCATCCAGCGTATTCCCCTGGCCCTGCAGAATGTGGAAGTGCCCATTATCGCTGCCGTAAACGGCCCGGCCATCGGCGCCGGCTTCGATTTGGCCAACATGGCGGATATCCGCATTGCCTCGGACAACGCAAAGTTCGGCGAAACCTTTCTTAACCTGGGAATCATTCCGGGTGACGGCGGCGCTTGGTTCATGCAGCGCCTGATCGGCTACCAGCGCGCCTTCGAGCTAACGCTTACCGGGCGGGTGATCGATGCTACCGAGGCAAAGGAGCTGGGCATTGTTCTGGAGGTGGTGCCAGCGGACGAACTGATGAACGCCGCCAATGCCATGGCAAACCGCATGGCCAGCCAACCACCGAAAGCCACTCGCCTCACCAAACGCCTGATGAAAATGGCACCGAGGATGGAGCTGAAGGATTTTCTGGATGTGTGCGCCAACTTCCAGGGCATGTGCCACAACGAGCCTGAGCACCTGGAAGCGGTGAATAAAATGCTGGAGGCGATGTCCAAGAAATAACGGCGGCGCCATTGGCCGCCTATCTGAAAGGTGGGGCTATTGCTGGGTGAAAACCTTCAGGTCGAGTTCTTTCTCCACCTGCCTTGCAATGGCCTCGTCAGAAAGACTGAAGGCCACGTGATAGCCCTTCTCCGGCTCGATACCGCCATCATTAATGATGGCAACCACCTGAGCCGGGTCGGTCAACTCACTCACATCCTCGACCAGCGCAATCTGATCATCATCGGAGAGCAGGGTGTTTGCCGCTTCAATTGCCGACGAAGCACCCTGGCCAGGTGATGGCGTACAGACCACCATCCTGGCCTGCCCAACAGGCGTTACGATCAGCCGCTTGGCTTTTTCGATGGGATCGTTCACATAATCTGCGATTTGCTTACCGATAGCTTCAACTTCGGCCATGGCGTTCTGTCTCCTTATTCGGAAAGCATTGAGTTATTGCTTACGCCGGGACAGGGAACGTCGATCACAAAGCATTTGCCCTGAGCACTCATGGGAACGCCTGAAACGCAAAGAAAAAGCAGTGCGACCGGCTATGTCGCGAAACACATATCTAAGTCCATTGATGGTTACGTATTGGCGAGGACTCATATGGCAATGATGCGGTCGAGTCAGCTGCCCGAATCCGGGCCTGGGCACGCATCTGGGGTATCCGTCAGTTTGAATTCATGGGATCGCCCAGTGTAACCGTCTATCGCAAGCTTCGCCGCCTCCGAAACATTGAGGTACCACGAGAGGGATTAATCAAAGAACCAGAGCAAGCAGCGGATGCTGGAGACTCGAGGAAATACGTCGAACTCATGGGTGGCAACTGCCTTCGACTCAAAGACCGACCGTTACGCGCTTTGATGGCCCCGAAGCCTACTGAGAACAAATATCACGAGACCGTAGAACAACTGAAGGGCTTGAAGGGTCCGCCGGACGAGTCGTTACCAGGATTTTCGAGTGGACGATCGGACGAACCAGGCCAGCTGAGGATGACTTTCTAACTGCTGATTCGACAGAGGTTGCAGTAAGAGGCGCGAACGCGCCTCCTTGGAGTTCTGTCAATAACTGTACGAACGGAGCAAGAGCTCAAAATATTACAACTTAAAGAAGGAATCATCTATCCCATATTTACTCTTTAAGCGTTCCCAAAATTCCGGCTCAATATGTCTGGCATGTGAGGCTAACCCTTTCAGGCTTTCGACCTCTGGCTTTGATAGCTCGCCATGCAAGTATTTAAAAATGAGTGTTCGAATTTCTCTTTTCTTTGATCTACCAAGAGAAACGCGCCCGTCGTTAGTAAGCACAAGTCCTGTGACATGCCTGTTGTGTTTCTTTGACGAGAAAACGGTCTTTTCCTCGTTAACTCTAATTGTTCTATAACCAGAATCAACCAATACCTTTTTGACCAATGCAGGAACTTCAAAAAGAGCGCCTTTTTTTCTTGTAGAAAAAGTGAGGTCATCCGCGTAACGGGTATATGATATTCCTTTATCAACGAGCAATTTACTCAAAATATCATCAAAGACATACATGTAAGCATTACTGATAAATGGTGAGCTAGGGGCGCCTATACTTACAATGAACCTATCGGATCCTCGCGGCTTTCTACAAAGAATTGATAACAGATACAGAGTGTCGCTTTTCTCTGCAACAGGACACTGCGACATTATGAGACCAAGGACCGTCGCCGGATCTATAGATGGGAAAAAATCCTTAAAGTCCATTTTCAATAAATAATCGTTGTCCTTGTGCTTGCTCGCATTGTCAAATATTGAGACGCCCTCTCGATACGCCATTGCACACTCGTGGACCAGAATATAATCTTCCAAAATCGAAACAAGCTCCCGCTGCAAAGCCTTTACCGGCGCTGAGGGCTGGGCGATTACTCGGAAACCCTTACCATTCCTTTTTGGAATCGAATACACTTTATACCGTACCGGGCAAGTCTTCGCATACTTCTGAATCGAATCCAGAGGAAGATTTGTCCGTTTTGAGAGCTGCTCAATCAGTGACATTTTCTTCCTCTCCTTTTGGATAGACACTGTCTATTGCGTGCTGTCTGAGTCGCTCACTTCTGTTCTCATAGTAATAAACTGAAGCAGCAATTCGGGTTCCTTCGTAGTCAAATGGCTGACCTTTACTTTTCGATGTGAGAGAAACCTTTTTCTCATCCCTTAAAGCATAATAAAATGTATCCTTACCAAAAGTTTTTATACCCACCAAATCAGAAATTCTCAGAAGGTATATAAGATTTTTTATTCGTCTATCGCTTAGATTAATATCGTGAATAGCGATTAGCTTTTGAATTTCGCCAATTCTCAGAGCTCGGTACAGACGAATACATTCATATATTAAAAATGCTTGATGCCCTGGGTTCGAAATAAGAAACTTTTCCGACTTGGGGATTCGAGAAATAGTTTCCAAGATATCTCCGAATATAATATCCATTATTTCGTCGCCCAAACTCCCAGGATTATGCATATCCCAAGGGTATACAAAAACACTGCTATCGTTATCCTGCTTAAGGCTTTCTAGGGGGCCATGCCTTATGAACGAGTCTTGTTCATAATGATATTCATTGACAAAGACCAAAAGCTTTTCTCGCAGACCCTCACCATTACAGAAAAGGCCGAGTTCGACGATAGCTCCTGCACTTTCTAAGAAAATAATTAGCAAAGAGGCAAAGTGGGCTAGATCATTCTCAAACTCTGAGAGATCCTTATATCTACCGTCATCCTTATAGTCCTTGAAGGTCTCTGCTCTAATGCAGTAATGATGAAATTCGTCATGACCAAGCTTTGACATGGACTCAAAAAACAAATCCCGAACCGATTTTATGTCAGCACTTGTAACATCCACCAGCCCGCCACACACGAATATGGTTGGCGAGTCTCTGGAAACCCTTGCTTTCGCAAGGTCGATGTGTGCAAAAGAAGAAAAGGGGTGATTGTCTTTGAAAAGGTCCATCTTCACCAATCATGTTGGTCCTTTACCTTAAAGGGGCGCTGGAGGCGCTACAGGCTCCGCATAGGAGACTGTAGCGCCTCCAGCGCACCTAAATGCCTCCAATAATTCAGGGTCCGGCTATCCACCAGACACAACTCGCTTGTACGAGCACGCGTAAAGGATGGGGAGATCGTAAAACTTTTGAAGCCCGACATCAACGACATGATCGTTGATTTGTCTACATGACGTCTACATGAGATAAAGGAGCGGACTTTGAGCATAGCCATTAAATCATAAAACTATGATTTTATTGGTGCTCCGGGCCGGAATCGAACCGGCACGACCTAACGGTCGAGAGATTTTAAGTCTCTTGTGTCTACCAATTTCACCACCGGAGCATTCGGGGGAGGTTTTGACGGGCAGAATTGTATAAGTCTGCGTGGGGTAACGCAATTCGGATTCTGCCCGCACTATCAGGCTGCCGGGCTGGTCTCTAGCGGGTTGATCGCCCTGCCCTTGTAGATGTATCCCGCGATTTTCGGTGCCTTGGGGATGTAGAGGTTTTCCAGTTCCTGGATTTCAAAGCCGGCGTGACGGATCAGGTCTGCGATGTGTCGGTTCAGGTGGCAGCCGCCGGCCAGCTTTTTCCAGCCCGGGGTAATGCGGTTTTGCCATTTCCTCGTGTCATCGTGGGGCGATTCGCCGTGTTCGAGGAACAGGAGTTCACCGCCGGGTTTGAGCACTCGGCGCATCTGTTGAAGGGCGGCGTTCCAGTCGGGGATCGTGCACAGAGTGAAGGTCAGCAGAACGGTGTCCACGGAGTTGTCGTCCAGAGGGATTTTCTCCCCGGGCAGATCCAGCCATTCAACCTTTATTGGGGTTTTGGCGAGGTTGGGCTGGGCCTTTCTACGCATGCCTTCTGAGGGCTCCAGGCCGTACACCATATCGACGTTATTGGCGTTGTAGAACTCCATATTGATGGCCGAGCCCATACCCACTTCCAGAACCACACCTTTGGCATGGGGAACCACCTGGCTACGAAGTTTCATCACCTGGCCCATTGAGCAAGCCCGGTCTATGATGTGAGGCAGTATTCTGTCTTCGTAAAAGCTCATCGGCATCACCATAATTGTTTTAAATCAAGGGTGCGACAATCGGCCCTATCGAAACTGCTAGCTTATTTAGTAGCATAGTAACCATCTGCCGGTAATAACAGTATAACAATCAGAGCTAAGGCAGCGGCTGAACGGGTTCGCTGGGCCCGTTTGTTATGATGTGATCGTTACCGGAGGGTTCCCATGGAACTTGATCCTCTCATCCTATCGCGAATCCAGTTCGCGTTCGTGGTGTCATTTCACGCCATTTTTCCGGTGTTTACCATCGGCCTCGCTTCCTACATCGCGGTACTCGAGGGCCTGGCCTTCAAAACCGAGAATCCGTTGTGGGTGAAGCTCTCTGCCTTCTGGACCAAGGTGTTTGCCGTGGTTTTCGGCATGGGGGTGGTGTCGGGCATCGTGATGTCGTTCCAGTTCGGAACCAACTGGAGCAACTTCGCCCAGGCTTCCGCCAACTTTCTTGGCCCCATCCTGAGTTACGAGGTGGTCACGGCGTTCTTCCTTGAGGCGGCGTTCCTCGGCGTGCTCCTGTTCGGTCGCGACAAGGTGCCCGCTGGTGTTCACCTGTTTGCCGCTATCATGGTTGCCACCGGCACCTTCATTTCGTCGTTCTGGATTCTCTCGGCGAACAGCTGGATGCAGACTCCGGCCGGCACCGAACTTCGCGATGGCGTGTTCTATGTGACTTCCTGGAGCGAGGCGATCTTTAACCCGTCCTTCCCTTACCGCTTTGGCCATATGGCGCTGGCGTCCTTCCTGACCGGCGGCTTCGTGGTGGCCGGCGTGAGCGCCTGGTATCTCCTGCGGGGTCGCGAGGTGGAGGCCAATAAGAAAGCGCTGTCCATGTGCCTGTGGCTTTTGCTGTTCATTGCTCCTGCTCAGGCGGTGCTGGGTGATTTCCACGGTCTGAACACCCTGGAGCACCAGCCCACCAAGGTTGCGGCCATGGAAGGTAACTGGGAAACCTCCCGCAATGTGCCGTTGCTGCTGTTCGCCATTCCCGATCAGGAAAACCAGCGGAACCTGTACGAGATCGGTATTCCCAGCCTGGCCAGCTTCATCCTGACCCATGAATGGGACGGAGAGGTGCCGGGTGTGAGCGCAGTGCCGGTTGAAGAGCAGCCTCCGGTGGCGATTGTGTTCTGGTCCTTCCGGATCATGGTAGGTATTGGCCTGCTGATGATCGCCTTCGCGGTAACCGGCCTGGTTCTGCGTGCCGGCGGCAGGTACTGGCGCACCAACTGGTTCCTGCAGGGGATGCGTTTTATGAGCATTGCGCCCTTCTTTGCGGTACTCACCGGCTGGTTCGTAACCGAAGTGGGCCGCGCGCCCTGGCTGGTGTATGGCCAGATGACCCAGGCCGAGGCCCTGACCCCGTCGCTGACCGGCGGCATGGCGCTGTTCACGCTCATCGGCTATATCGTTGTGTACGCTCTGGTGTTTTCTGCCGGTGTCTACTACCTCATGCGTGTGTTGTATGTCGGTCTTGAAGACCGTGATGAGGACGAACACGAGGCAGATCGACCCAAGCGTCCGTTCTCCGCTGCACACGTGCCTTTCGAAATTGACCACAATTCTGACGATACTGTTGGTACTGCCAAGCCCGTCAACCAGGGAGGTCACTGATTATGGAACTGTTTGATCTGCCTCTTATCTGGGCATTCATTATCGGCTTCGGCATCATCATGTATGTGTTGATGGACGGGTTCGACCTGGGCGTGGGCATTCTCTTCCCCTTTGCTCCGAACGAGGAAGCCCGCGACACCATGATGAATTCGGTGGCCCCGGTGTGGGACGGCAATGAAACCTGGCTGGTGCTCGGTGGCGCCGGTCTTCTGGCCGCCTTCCCCATGGTGTATTCCATCTTCCTGCCGGCACTCTATATAGGTGTATTCCTGCTATTGGCCGGGCTAATTTTCCGGGGCGTGGCCTTTGAGTTCCGGTTCAAGGCCCGTACGTCACGTTATCTCTGGAACTGGGCGTTTGCCGGCGGCTCCACAGTTGCATCCTTTGCCCAGGGCGCCGTGGTCGGGGCCTATATCCAGGGCTTTGAAACCGCCAATGGCGTCTATGTTGGCGGCGCGCTGGACTGGCTGACGCCGTTCACCGTGCTCACGGGTCTGGGTATGCTGGCCGGCTATGCCCTGCTGGGTTCCACCTGGCTGATCATGAAAACCGAGGGGAATCTGCAGCAGTGGGCCTACAAGATCACCCTGCCCTTGCTCCTCGCGGTGTTGGTGGTCTTTGGCATCATCGGCGTCTGGACGCCCTTCGTGGATGAAATGGTGCGTGAGCGCTGGTTCTCCAACCTGAGCATTATCTGGGTCCTGCCGGTTCTGACACTGCTTTGTGCTATCCAGATTTACCGTTCGGTTCGTGATCGCAAAGACGGCATGCCGTTCGTGGCTACCATGGGCCTGTTCATCACCACCTATCTGGGCCTGGTGGTCAGCCGCTGGCCCTATGTGGTCCCGCCGGAATACACGCTCTGGGAGGCAGCCTCCGCCTATGAATCCCAGCTGTTCCTCCTGTTGGGTCTGCTGTTCGTGATTCCGATTGTGCTGGTCTACACCGCCTGGACCTATTGGGTCTTCCGCGGCAAGGTACGCGCCGGCGAGGGATATCACTAAGTGGCGGAGCCATCGGCCAATGGGGGCGGAGAGAATACCTCCGCCGCCGATCAGAAAGCCGTCAAAGGATGGCTTGCGGATCTGGCCCGTGGCAGTCGCCTGTGGATCCGAAGTACCGTGGCTGCCGGCACCGTTGCCGGCATTGCCACCATTATTCAGATGGTTTTGCTTGCCCGGATTATCCACCTGGGCATCATTGACGAGGTCCCGGTTGCGGACCTCACTCCCCTCTTTCTCGGTCTGATCCTGGCGCTGGTTGTTCGTGCGCTGGGCCAGGGTTTTCAGACCCGGTTTGCGGCGCGTTGCAGCGAACAGGTTCGCCGGGATGCCCGACGACAGCTCCACAAACACTGGCAGGCCACAGGCCCGGTTGAATTGGGCCAGTCTTCCGCTGGCACCCTGGCCAGGGAGTGGATTGACCATGTGGAAGCCCTGCACGGTTACTTTGCGCGGTTTCTGCCGCAGATGACCCTGTCGATGATTGTGCCGCTGCTGATCCTGGCCCTGGTGTTCTGGCTGGACTGGCTGGCCGGCATTTTCCTGCTGCTGTCCGCGCCGCTGATTCCCCTGTTCATGGCCCTGGTGGGCATGGGCGCGGAGAAACTGAACCAGCAGCACTTTGAAACCATCAGCCGGCTTTCCGGCCAGTTCCTGGACAAGGTGCGCGGCCTGACCACCCTGCAGCTGTTCGGCCAGACGGCCGGCGCTGCGGAGCTCATTCGCAAGCGCTCTGATCACTACCGCCGCATTACCATGAAAACGCTCAGGGTCGCTTTTCTGTCCTCAGCGGTTCTGGAGTTCTTTGCCTCTGTGGCCATCGCCGTGATCGCCATCTACATCGGGTTTGGTCTGCTTGGCTATATCACCTACGGCCCTTCCGAGGATCTGACCCTGTTTTCCGGGTTGCTGATCCTGTTGCTGGCCCCGGAGTTTTTCCAGCCGCTGCGCACGCTCTCCCAGCATTACCACGATCGCGCCGCGGCCATGGGCGCCGGCTCAGAGATACTTGAGCGGCTGGATCTGCCGGTGAACTTTGAAACCGCATCAGAGATGGCGTCGGTCGAGGGTTCGGAAGACCGGATTGAGCTGCGTGCCGTCGGTAAAGGTTTCCGGACCGACCAAACGGTGCTGAAAGATCTGTCCCTGACCATCCAGAAAGGTGAAGTGATTGCCCTGACCGGCCCTTCCGGCGGTGGCAAATCCACCCTGCTACATCTTCTGGCCGGCTTCATGGCGCCGGACACCGGTGAAGTTCATCTGTTCGGCGAAGCACCGGGCAGTTTCCGGTTTGGCTGGCTGGGGCAGAAAGGTTTTCTGGTTCAGGGTACCTGGGCCGATAACCTCAGACTGACTACTCCGGATGCCTCCGATATTGCCATTGAAACGGCGCTGCGTAACGTGGGCCTTGGCTCCCTGCTGGACAGCCGGCAACAGGGAATCTACAGCCCGGTGTCGGAAGAGGGTCAGGGACTCTCCGGCGGCCAGGCCCGGCGTCTCAGTCTCGCCCGTATCTTTCTGGCGGATTACGATCTGATCCTGCTGGATGAACCGACTGCGGGTCTGGATAGCGACAGTGAGGTGTTTGTATTAGAGGCCCTGCATAAACTGGCGGTAGCCGGTAAAACCCTGGTTTTCTCAACCCACCACCAGGCTCTCCTGACTCTGGCCAACCGAGTGCTGCTGGTGTCCGGCGGGGAGGTTCGCGATGCGTGAACTGAAACCCTGGCTGGACCTGATTTTCAAACGCCCCGGTCGCCTGGTTGTCGGTGGTTTTCTGATTCTGGCCACCCTGCTCTCCGGTATAGCCCTGTTGGCGGTTTCCGGCTGGTTTATCACCGAAACTGCCTTAGTGGGTCTGCTTCTGGCGGCCGGTGTCGCCGCGACCATCAATCTGTATGTTCCCGGCGGTGCCATCCGTTTCTTTGCCGTCTCCCGCACGGTGTTCCGCTATCTGGAGCGGGTCTACAATCACGATACTGTGTTGCGTCTGCTCACGGATATCCGCGTGGCCCTGTTCCGGCGTTTGTCACAGGCCAGTCGTATTCGCCGTGGCGAACTGAGCGGCGCCCAGTGGCTGTCGAGGCTAACCAGTGATGTGGATGCCCTGGATACGCTGTACCTGCGGCTGATCGCGCCTGCAGCGCTGGCTGGCCTTGTCACCCTTGCGGTCGTGGTACTTGCCGCCGTGCTGTTTGATGTCGGGACGGCATTGCTGGTTGGTCTGTTACTGGTAATTGCTCTGTTGATCGCCACCGTTGGCGTATACCTGAGAACCTGGCGCCTTTCTGCCCGGCAAAGCGACCGGCAGGAGGATTTGCGCACGGCCGTGATTGAGCACATTGAGGGTTTCCCGGAGCTGACCGCTGCCGGGCGGACCGGTAAACATGCGGCCTGGCTGATGCGTCAGGCGCATCAGGTTACCTCCGAGCAGGCGAAGGCCGATACCCGGGTCGGCTGGCATCTGGCAGGCTCTCATTTGCTGGTCAATCTTTCTGCGGTTGTGGCGCTCTGGGCGGGTTTCGCCCTGTTCCAGGCTGGCACCGTGTCCGGCCCGGTGCTGGTTTTGCTGCCGATTGCCCTGCTCGGCCTGGCAGAGGTCTACGCCATGCTGCCCGACGCTTTCGGGAAACTCGGAGCCACCCTGGCATCAGCATCGCGGCTGAACCGGGATTGCCGGGAGGACAAACAGCCGGGTACGCCAAAAGCAGCAGGCCTGCCGCCAGAGACGGCACTGCTCGCCGAAAATATCTCGGTCAAACACAGTGGTTACGCGCCGTTGTTCACCCGCTTCAATCTTGAGATTGAGAGCGGCGAGCGGGTTGGGATTCTCGGCCATTCCGGCAGCGGCAAGTCCTCTCTGGCGGATGTGCTCGCCGGCCTGTTACGCCATGCCCACGGCAGCCTGGCTCGAACAGATTGCGTCTATCTTACCCAGAAAACCGTGTTGTTCGAGGACACCCTGAGAGCCAATCTGTTACTGGGTTCGCCTGAGGCGTCGGATACCGAACTGTGGGGCATTCTGGAGCAGATGGAACTGGCTGAGCGCTTCGCCACAGAACCGGATCAGCTCGATACCTGGCTGGGCAGTGCCGGCAGCCGACTCTCCGGCGGTGAAGCCCGGCGTGTGGCCCTCGCGAGGGTGCTGTTGAACCCAGCCCCGCTGGTCATACTGGATGAGCCGTTTACCGGCCTGGATGCCGAAACCCGGGGGCGGGTGTCAAAACGGATGGAAACACTTCTGGAAGGAAAAACCGTGATCAGCCTGGCACACGGGTCGGAAGCCCTGCCGGGCACCGACCGTGTGATTTACCTGAGCGGTTAGCGGGTTTCGAGCACCTCGAAGGTCAGGCCCGCCTTGCTGGTGAGCCGGTCCATCAGCTTGCCATCCAGCAAAGAGGCCGGCGTCCAGAACCCGCCCGGCTGCTCCGCCGGAATATCGAACGCCAGGCACATGCCTGCCTCGCCCAACATTTTGCCAGTGGAGCCATAGCCCGGATCCCGATCGCCAGTCACCTTGGTGATGATGGTTTTGCCATCCTCTGTTCGACCAACGAAACGAAGATCATAGAATCCGGCTTTCTGGGCTTCCGGGCTCGGTCCCTCACCGGGCTGCGGCACAAACTTTTCCACCAGCCAGCGGGTCGGTTTGATGGCCGAGGCCATCAAGAATGCCCCCAGGCCACCGGTGACGGCATAGGCTGCCAGACGTCCCTTGGTACCACGACCGGTCATCATGGCCTCGTCGTAGGTGAACTCCTTGCCATAGCGCGCGTTCTGCATAGCGTTGGAACGGTGTACCACCCGGGTGTTGATCGCTGCCATTACGAAAGGCGCAAGCCAGGCGTTGAAGGTCTTGTCGAACTCCGCGCCTTTAAGGCTGGGCTGACGGGTCTTGGAGCGATGCTCCGGCGGGCAGATGGAGAACGGATTGGCCATTTGTTTTCGCAGTTTTGGATCGGCCGAGGCTTCCTTCACTGCGTTCATCAGGGAGGCAACGGTGCCGCCTGAGAATTCGCCTTTGGCGGTTTTTACCCGCATGCGGACATCCCGGCATGGTTCGCCGAAGGTCTGCTCTGCCTGGTTCTGCAGGAACCAGACGCCCATATCAGACGGAATCGAGTCAAATCCACAGCAGTGAACAATGCGCGCACCGGACGCTTTCGCTTCCTCCTCGTAGCGCTGCACCATCTTGGCAATCCACTGAACTTCACCGGTCAGATCGCAGTAGTCGGTGCCGCTGCGCACGCAGGCCTGGACCAGCGGCTCACCATAAAGGGCATAGGGGCCGACGGTGGAAATGATTACCCGGGTCTGCTCGCACATGGCCTTCAGAGCGTCTTCATCGGACGCATCAGCCAGAATCACCGGAACAGCGCTGGCCTTTTCGCCAAGTTCGCTCTTGAGCGCGTTGAGCTTACTCTCGGAGCGCCCGGCAATCGCCCATTTTACCGATTTGCCCACGCCATAGGTTTCGAGCAAGTAACGGGTAAGAATCTGGCCGACGAAGCTGGTGGCACCGAACACCACCAGATCATGGGCTGTTTCTGCGGATTTGGTCATTGCTCTTCCTTAGTAAACAGTGATGACAACAGAAATTGATAACGAATCAATGGTATTTTAGCGAAGCCCGGCAACCGCTTTCTCGCCCATCAGACGCATGAATACGGCAACACCCAGGCCCCAGAAACCGTTGAGGAGCAAGCCGCCCACCCAGGTCTGGGCCGAGACATCTAGCCCTTTCAGGGGGAATACAACCAGCATGGCGACTGCGGTGGGACCTACAGCCCCTACAATGACATGCCCCAGCCAGAACTTCACCCCTGCCAGGCGCCCAAGGATCAGCCACAACAACATGCCCCAAAGGCCACCAAAGAACGCCAATGACACAACCTGGGGCACACCCAGCGGCGGCACCGGTGACAGGTTGAAGGGCGCTGCGGGCACGATGCCCCCGAGCCAGAACAGTGCGAACAGGCCCTGATGAAACACCAGGGTTGCGAGAAAACCACTTGCAAACGCCTTGAACCAAACCATGAACAATCCTCTGTTGGTATGAATAGTCGGCCTTAACCCGTTGATTCTGCGTAGCTCATTGAACAACTGCAAGCAATGTTAACAGTTTTGAGCGCTCGTTCTACTTTCCCGGCAACACCGGTAAATCCGTCTTCACGGCCAATCGTTTGTCATACTGCTTGGGGCACACTGGCAGGCAGAGCAAGAAAACGATTTCCGGAGGTTCGAATTGATCACCTTTTTAACAGTCTTGAGCATCCTGCTTGTCCTGTTCAGCGGCTTTGTCTGCTGGCAGGTTCTTGAACAGCGCAAAGTGATCGCCCGAATGATGGAGAACGACGATATCGCAGATTCCGAGCAGGAACCGGAGCTGGTTATTACGCTTCGGGTACTGGATCCGATTGCCCTGGCCAAGCGGGAGTCACGCTCTGCCCGAGTGCTTGCCGACAAACTCCCCGTGATGGTTCGCAAAATGGTGTACCAGGAAGTGATGAAAGAACTTGAGGAAGAGATGACAGAGCGCGAAATCGACGTGGATATGCAGATTGAGTATCGATGATCGCAATGTGTGAATGGAGGGCCCCATCATGAATCTGGCCGCAATCGTATTGTTGCTGCTACTGGCCTTTTGCGGATTCTGCATCGCCTACTGGCAGCTGCTGCTCTGTCGACGGGAAGCACGGATTCTCAATTCCCATCGTGTGTCAGCGCACAGTGCCATCCAGAAAAGCAGAATGGATCTTCTCGAGGTCCGGAACCGGGCGCGGTTGCTGGAGGACTCGGTTTCGGGTGGCGCGAGCGCCGTAGAAAAGCTGCACAAGGCAATCTCGAACACGACTTTCGGGCTGATTGATCTGTTCTCGAAGGATGAGGAGTTCCGGCAGACTGCCCGCAAGGCGCGGGCCACCCATGACCAAAAGAGTCAACAGATCTACAAGACCGTGCGCACGACCAACAAGGCCCTGCACATCCTCGCCGATACCCTGATCATCGGGAAAGCAGAAAAGCGGCTCGCCTCCCGCAAGAGCGGCAAGGCTCAGGGTTCCGACGACGGTCAATGAAATTCGGGCGTTAACGCCTTTCCAGGAATTTCAGAACCACGTCGACTGTCACCACCAGTGATTCGAGCGAAGCAGCCTTCTCAAGGCCCTCCGAGTTGGCCCGATAAAGATGCGGTGTCATGGCCAGGAGATCGGCAATACTTTCCTGGTTTGGAAGACTCAGAGGGAACCTTAGCACGGTCGAATCCAGGGTCCGGAAGCCCTCGGGATCAACCATCTCAGTGTCTGCGGGTGGTTTCAGTTCGGGGTAAATGATTTCACGCAGTTCCCGAAGGTGGTCTGAGCCGGCATCCACCTGTATCACCTTCCCGCCGGGCTTCAGCACCCGGGCGAATTCGCTGTAAACCGGAAAACCGAACAGGCAAAGCACGAGATCCAGGGATTCCGGCAGTATTGGCAGGTTGGCATTGCTGCCAACCACCCACCGGGTCTGTTTGTCCTGTTTGGCCGCGGCGAGAACCGCCCACTTGGAGATGTCGACGCCGATCACGGAGATATCTCTGGCGCCGGCCAAGCTCGCGAGGTGTCGAAGGTAATAACCTTCGCCGGAGCCTGCGTCCAGAATTGATCCGGTGCCCTCGCTCGGGAGCCATTGCAATACCTGATCGCTCACGGCCTCGGCGATGTTTGTGTAGAACCCTGCATTCAGAAACCGTTGTCTGGCCGCAACCATTTCCTTGCTATCACCCGGGTCCAGGGAACGTTTCTTTTGAACGGGTAACAGATGCACGTAGCCCTGCCGGGCAACATCAAAGCTGTGTCCGTTCTCGCAACGCCAGGTTTTTTCACTAGGCACCAGTGGGCAGCCGTCCAGTGGGCAGGCTAAGGCATCAAACGGCATTGTGGTCATGGTTCGTGTATCCGGTTCAACCGTCGGGGTCAGATATCATGGCAGGTATTCTGGCTTCACCCAAAAGAAAAAGGCACCCGAAGGTGCCTTTTCTCAAGCCAGGCAGAAAGTTACAGAACTTTCTTCAGCTCTTCTTCAAGCTGCGGAACGGCTTCGAACAGGTCCGCTACCAGACCATAATCGGCAACCTGGAAGATCGGTGCTTCTTCATCCTTGTTGATCGCAACGATCACCTTGGAATCGGACATACCGGCCAGATGCTGGATGGCACCGGAAATACCCACAGCGATGTACAGCTGCGGAGCAACAATCTTACCGGTCTGGCCAACCTGCATGTCGTTCGGCACGAAACCGGCATCGACAGCAGCACGGGATGCGCCAACCGCAGCACCCATCAGATCGGCTACCTGCTCAAGCATCTTGAAATTGTCACCGTTCTGCATGCCGCGACCACCGGAAACCACGATACCGGCGCTTGCCAGATCAGGGCGGTCGGACTTGGCCAGCTCTTCGCTAACGAACTGGGACAGGCCAGCGTCTTTTACAACGTCCAGCTGTTCAACGGCAGCGGAGCCACCTTCAGCAGCAACCGGGTCGAACGCAGTCGGACGAACAGTAACGACTTTGATGCTGTCACTGGATTTTACAGTGGCAATGGCGTTACCAGCGTAGATCGGGCGAACGAAGGTGTCTTCGGACTCCACGCGCATGATGTCGGAAACCTGGGCAACGTCCAGCAGCGCAGCAACGCGCGGCATGAAGTCTTTGCCCACGGTGCCAGCGGCGGCGAGAATATGGCTGTAGCCCTTGCCTACTTCGGCAACCAGCTCACCCAGGTTTTCGCCCAGGAAGTGACCATAAGCAGCGTTGTCGGCAACCAGCACCTTGTTAACGCCTTCGGCCTTCGCAGCTGCTTCAGCAACGGCACCACAGTTCTCACCGGCAACCAGTACGTCGATGTCTCCGCCGATGGCCTTGGCAGCCGCTACAACATTCAGGGTAGCCTGTTTCAGGCTGCTGTTGTCATGTTCAGCAATTACAAGGATGCTCATTTAGATCACCTTCGCTTCGTTCTTCAGTTT